>Ga0265324_10001848_pt1 | contig 11462 bp, 7 predicted proteins | sample 41419metaG_FD_198634 | JGI IMG/M metagenome (GOLD analysis project Ga0265324, IMG submission 198634) | Rhizosphere microbial communities from Carex aquatilis grown in University of Washington, Seatle, WA, United States - 4-14-19 metaG | ecosystem: Host-associated > Plants > Roots > Rhizosphere >... | reverse complement strand
CCGTCGAAGGTCGTGTTGGTATTGACCGTGAAACTGGCGGACGTGGGCACCGTAAAGTTCCCGTTCATCGCCACCCCGCTAAGCGTGCCAGCGCCGCCGCTAAACGTGAGCGCGCCGCTGCTTACACTCCCCCCGGTGATCGTGCCCCCGGAGAGCGTATAGGCACCGCCAGTCGGAGGGGTGAGCGTCGCCAACGTGTTGTTCAGCGCACCTGTAAGGTTCAGCTTTCCGCCGCCCGTACCAATCGCGATTGTCCCACCAAGACTAGCCGTCGAGAAGTTGCCACCCAAGTTTATCGTGCCGCCGTTTAGCACCTGAAGGGTGCCCAAATTTATCCACGTCGCAGCGGAAGCGCCGAGATTGATCACGCTGGATGAACCGTCTGCAGTCATGGTACCACCGATTCCGTTTGTTATCGTGTCCGTAGAATAGAAGCCTACCCCGAAGGTACCGCCGCTCGTCACATCGAGGGTCCCCGTGTTGTTGAACACAAAGCCCGTCTGGCCCTGGCCCCGAATGAGGTTTGATGTTCCCGCGGAGTCGAGCGTGCCGAGGTTGAGCACCGTAATTCCGGCAGCGCTGGCGAATATGTTATAGCCACCTGTCCAGGTCGCGTCTGAGGCGATCGACAATGCGGTGCCCGTTCCGGCAACCGTCACATTGTTGCTGCCCGCAAAAGTCGTGGTTCCACCAGAAAAGACCGTCAAAAACTCAGCGGTGAAGCCCGAGCCGTTTAGGACCGAGAAATTCCCGTTTTCCAGCGCAGCGTTTAGAAGGGTCCCGTTTGCAATAACGGTTTGGCCTGCGGCCGTCACCGTCATGGCTAGCCATGCGAATCCAATTGCGAGATGCCGACTAAGTTCTGGAAAGCATGGACTCGTTGACAGCGGAGTGACTTTGATCATCGAGGACCGGGCTATCCAAATTCGGTCCCAATACCGGACGCAAGCAATTTGCAAATTACTTGTATATAATCCCCTTCCCAATGGCATATGCCATGCTCGCCAACCGCCATATGACTCCACATCCAAGACTCGCGTTAAGTATTTATATTCTGATCGTTGCGAGTTTCCTAAACGCGGCGGAACCGCGCGAGAAGGTAATCATAGATCAGGACGCATTTGGCCCCGGAGGAAGCAACCTTCAGTCGATTCTGATGGTGGTCCAAGCGCCCGGGATCGAGGTGCTGGGGATAACGATCGAGAGCGGGGACGGCTGGCAGAAGGAGAACGTGGCCCACACGCTGCGCATGCTGCAGCTAATTGGCAGGAGCGATATTCCCGTAATTCCCGGATCCACGTATCCGCTCGTCAACTCCGAGGAGGAGACGAGGCGTTGGGAGAAGCTCTACGGCAAGCTCGCCTACAAGGGCGCCTGGATGGAGTCGTGGCCGGACTACAACACCGTCAACCGCACCCACTATCACGCGGCGGACGTGGTTCCCCTTCTGGAGGAGGGCGAGGCCACAATCTCCGCCGCAGCGGGGACCGCCGCCGGATTCCTGGTTAAAAAGGTCCGGGAGTTCCCGGGTCAGGTCACGATTCTTGCGATGGGGCCCTTCACCAACCTCGCCCTGGCCTGTCGGCTCGACGACGGGTTTGCGCCAGGCGCCAAGGAGCTCGTCCTCATGGGCGGCAGCTTCGATCCCAACGCATCCAAGGTCGACGAGTTCTCGATGCAGTTCATCCACAACCCCCGGGTTGAATTCAACGTCCGCTGGGATCCGGAGGCCGCAAAGATGATGCTCCACGGCGGCTGGAAAAAGATCACCGTTGTCCCGCTGGACGCCACGGTGGACACCAAGTTCACGCCGGAAATCGTCAGGAGGGCAACGGCGGGCTTGGAAACGCCCGTGGCGCGCTACGTGGCCACGTATGCCCAGCCGGGATTCCCGATGTGGGACGAGGTGGCCGCGGCCGTGTTGATCGAGCCGAAGATCGCCCGCCACGTCGACCGGGTATCCATGGACATCGATATCGACCACGGGCCCAGCTACGGCGCAACGCTCAGCTGGCCCGCGGGGAGCGGGCCTGGACTCGGTGAACCCGAGGTCGCGGTCGTGAGGGCGGTCAACGTCCCGAGGCTCGAGGACCTTTTCGTCGAATCCATCCGAAGGCTCCCTGCGTCCCCCTGATCGGGGATCAGGAACGCGTCAGGCGCCGATACTTCATGCGGTGAGGCTGGTCCGCGTCCTTCCCGCGGCGCCTGTGGTAATCCTCGATGTAGCTCGAATAGTTGCCCGCAAACCACGTGGCCGTGCTCTCCCCCTCGAAGGCGAGGATGTGGGTCGCCACCCGGTCGAGAAACCACCGGTCGTGGGACACGACAACGGCGCAGCCCGCAAAATTCTCGAGCGACTCCTCGATCGCGCGGATTGAGTTGATGTCGAGGTCGTTCGTCGGCTCGTCCAGGAGGATCAGGTTGGCGCCGGACTTGAGGAGGCGGGCGAGGTGGACCCGGTTGCGCTCCCCTCCCGAAAGGATCCCCACCTTCTTCTGCTGGTCGGCGCCCGTGAATCCAAACTGCGCGCAGTACGCCCGCGCGTTCACCTCGCGACCGCCCATCCTGAGGATCTCCTCCCCCCCGCTTATGGCCTCGTAGATCGTCGACTCGCCCGGGAGCGAGTCGCGGGACTGGTCCACATGCGCGATCTTGACGGTGTCCCCGACCCGCAGCGTGCCGCCGTCGGGCTTCTCGGCGCCGGTGATCAGGCGGAATAGCGTCGTCTTTCCCGCGCCGTTGGGTCCGATGACACCCACAATTCCGCCCGGGGGCAGCGAGAACGTGAGGTTCTCGAAGATCAGGTTCTCCCCGTAAACCTTTGCCAGGGATTTCGCCTCGACGACCAGCGTTCCCAGCCTCGGGCCCGCCGGGATGAGGATCTCGAACTCCTTCTCCTTCTCCTCGGTGTTCTCCTTGAGCATCGACTCATAGGCGGTGATGCGCGCCTGCGACTTCACGCGGCGCGCGGTAGCGGATTTCCTGATCCACTCAAGCTCGCGCGCCATGGCCTTCTGCCGGCGGTCCTCGGTTCGCTGCTCCACTGCAAGGCGCTTCTGCTTCTGCTCGAGCCACGACGAGTAGTTTCCCTTCCACGGGATCCCGTGTCCGCGGTCGAGTTCCAGTATCCACTGCGCCACGTTATCGAGAAAGTAGCGGTCGTGGGTGACCGCGATGACGGTTCCCTCGTAGCGGGCCAGGTGCTGCTCGAGCCACTGGACGCTCTCGGCGTCCAGGTGGTTGGTGGGCTCGTCGAGAAGGAGTATGGGCGGCTTGCGCAGCAAAAGGCGGGTGAGGGCGACCCGGCGGCGTTCCCCGCCCGAGAGATTGTCGACGATCTGCTCGCCAGGCGGGCACCGCATCGCATCCATCGCCATCTCGACCTGAGGTGCAACGTCCCACGCCCCGAGCGTGTCTATCTTCTCTTGAAGCTCCCCTTGTCGGGTCATGATCGCGTCCTTCGCCTTGTCGTCGGGAGCGGAATTGAGCTCGTCCCAGGTGGCGTCGTAGGCGCCGACCAGGTCGGTCAGGTGCTTCACCCCCTCCTCGACGCACTCGCGGACGGACTTCCCGGGCGTCAGGTGGGGCTCCTGCTCCAGGAAGCCGACCTCGTAACCGGGTTCGATGTGAACCCGCCCGTCTATGTCGGTGTCGCGAAGCGCGAGGATCCGCATGAGCGACGACTTTCCGGAGCCGTTGAATCCCAGGACGCCGATCTTCGCGCCGTAGTAGAACGACAGCGAGATGTCGCGCAGGATCTCCTTGCGCTCAATCTTCTTCGAGACGCCAATCATCGAGAAGATAATCTTGGGCTCTTCGGCTTTTGCCATCGGCCCACTCAATCGGCCCCTGGCCCCGCGGCAAGCCCGGCCGCCAACCTATTGAAAACTAAGGCGCACTCTCGGTCCCTGGTCGGCGCTCTCCGGCCCCTTGACGAGAAACAGGCGGTCCGGGGCGATGTGCCCATCGTTGACGAGATGGTCCCGGACCCGCTGCGCGCGTGCGGCCGCCAGCGCCCCAAGGTCGTCGGAGGTCACATTGATGGCCTCAGCCAGACGGCCTGACATTTCCTCCATGGGAAGGGCGTTCGCGACGGCCGAGGCGACAGCCTTGTTGTGCTCCGCCACCCGGTGCTCGGACTCCTTCTTTGCGGCAGCCTCATCCCTCTCCTTCTGGAAAGTCACCAGGTACACGATCTCCCGAAGCAGTCCAGGAGGGGGCCCGGGCGGCGGGCCGGACACGCCCGGCGGGGGCGGCAGCGGCGTCCCGAACTTTGTACCAGGGGGGAATTTCGCGTTGAAAAGCCTCTTCACCGTCGCGGCGTACTCCTCGGGGGACACGGCCAGCTTGTCGGGCGGTGGGATGTTCGGGTCGGTCGCATGCCGCGCCTCCCAGGTCTGCCTCCGGACGAGCGTGTCGAGCTTGATGCGCCTGAGTGCATAGGTATCGGCGGCGGAATCATATCCACCCTCGATGCCGAGGCTCAGGCCCGGCCTGTTGGCAAGCGCCTTCGCCAACGTGTCCAGTCTTGGCTGCTGGGCCTGCAGGAGGTCGCTGGCCCCGGGCGAGAACTCCTGGTACGCAAGCTCCTCGCCCCCGCCGCCAAACATGGACCCGATGAGCGAGAACGGGGAGACGGCCGCCTTGGTCAGCAGGTTGACGACGACCCTAAGGACCACCTTTCCCACGCGGAACTCGGGATCCTCCAGGTTTCCCTCAACCGGCAGGTCTATGAAGATCCGGCCGTCGACGTCCTTCAAGAGCGCGACGCCGAGTCGCACCGGAAGCGTGGTCGCGTCCTTGCTCTGCGTCGCGGCGCCAAAGGTGAACTGGTTCACCGTGACCCTGTTCGCCGCGTCAACCTTTGACCCGTCCAAGAGTATCCTGGAATCGACGACGAGCTGACCGCGCGCGAGCTCGTAGCCCGCGAATTTTCCCGAGTAGGGGCTGAGCGGCACCAGGTCCACGCTCTTCACGTCGACCTTCAGGTCGACAAACCGGTGCTCGCCCAGGGGATCGAGTTTTCCGGTGATGTCCACGGGCCCTACCCCGCCGACCATCCCGTAAAGGTTCACGTCCGCCCGTGCGAGGTTCTCCGACGAGAGCCCCGAGACGGTGCCGGAGAACCCGCCAATCGTCATTCGCACGTTGGGCTCGATCGAGTGATCGGTGAAGCTGAATTCTCCGCCGTCAATCGTCACGCGGCCGATCTCGACGCGCGGCGCGGGCGGGGTCGCGCCGCGGTCCGCGCCGTGCGAGCCTGAAGGAGCCACGACCAACGAGGAGATATTGAGCGATCCGTCTGGTCGGACAACCACATGGGCGTAGGGCTTGGACAGTTCAACCTGACTGACCGAGGCGGATATTCGCGGGGCCGTGCCCACGTCGATGCCGGTCAGCGCGAGACGTGCGAACCCGAGGAGTTCGCCCTTGTGCGCCGCGTCCACCATGCCAAAATTGTCGGCGGAGAAGTCCCCCTGCAGAGCGACGTCGGGCGTTCCGGCCGGGAGCGATATCCGAATGGAGGCCGACGACGAGACCGTTCCCTGCACAATCTGGGCGTTGACGACCTGCTCGAGGTAGGGGCTAAGTGGCAGGAGCTCGAAACCCGCAACCTTCGCTTTCAAATCCGCTGAAATCCTGGGCCTGAGCTTAAGGGTGCCGTCAACGGCCACATCTCCCTTGGGCGCCCACGCGAAGGCGAGGTGAAGCGGCATGGCGGCCCCGTCGTCGAGCGTGACGTTTCCCAGAGACAGCTTCAGGTTTCCCAGCGAGAGCTTTGCAGCGTGGCCGACGGCCTCATCCACAACGTCGACCGTGAAGCGGTCGAGCGACACCACACCAACCAACACCTTTGGCGTCGCCGGTTCGGATGCGGCGGCGACCGGGGCGACTCCAACGGGCTGCGCCAGCGAAACGAGGTTGACGCCCCCCTTGGCATCCCTGCTCACGTGGACATGCCCGTCGGCCAGGGCGAGCCTGCCGGCCGAGGCCTTGGGCGCGACGCCGTCGGCGCTCACTTCGTCCACGTCCAACGCACCGAGCTCGAGCACCGCCCTCCCCGTGGACCTCTCGGCGACCCTAAGGCCGCGGACATGCAGCTCCGCCTTATCCAGCGCGAGCACACGGTTCTTGGGGTCGAAGTTGATGTTGAAGCTCCCGCGCGCGGTCAGCTTCCCGTCCAGGATGTCAGCGCGCGTCCTGCCCTCGAGGTAGGGCATGTATTTCTTGAGGAGGATATCGTCGGCCTCGAAATCCCCGCGGCACGCCGCGGGGCTTGCGGCCAGGGATCCGCTCCACGCGAACCGCTCACCCGCTTCAGTCCTGGCCTCGAACCGGCAGGAGGCGCCCCGGTCGCCCGTCGTCTCGAAGTTCGCCAGCGAGAACGTCAGCGGACCGGCCTCAGTCGAGAATGGGTGATGGAGCGAGCGGTCGACAAAACTCACGCGGGCATCCTCGACCCGCATTGCGACCACGAGCAGGGGCCGTCCCGGCGCCGGCGCTGGCACGGCCGGGGCAGTGAACGCCGCCAGCAGGTCCGAGAAGTTGAACGAGCCGTCGGGATTGACGACGATGCCGGCATGGAAGCGCTCGAGCTCGACGTCGCCTATGACCCAGGCGCCGGCCAGGGATCGAAGCGCATCAAATCTCACGTAGAGGCGCCCCCACCCCAGGAAGGAGCTGGCTCCCCCCTTCTCCCGGACGTCGAAATCCTCGATCGTGGCTGACAGCGCAAACGGATTCATCCGGACATTCCCGATCGACACGGAGCGCCCAAGGGCCGCCGCGAGCCTTTTTTCCGCCTGGGTCCTTGCGATGCGCGGGACGATGACGAAACCCGCGACGGCGTAGGTGACGATGATCGCCGCCACCACGATGAGGCCTCGGCGGTTGCCTCGAGTCCGCTTCATGGCGCAAGCCTGCCTTGGCCAAAGTGGTGCGGCAACACCGCATCTCGGGCGGCTCCCTTGGACTCAAGCGGCCCGCAAGCAGGCCCGATTCCGGCATTCAAAAAATCACAGGGCGTTGCTGCGAGGTCGTTTATAGGATTGATTGCAATAAAATTGCCAAGAGGCTCCGACGGCTTTGACGCCGGGACATAAATCATCCAGCGTCCCGTACGATGAAAGCCGTCAAGGTTCCGGCGCTTGAGCTCTTTCTTCACGAGATGATTCCGCTCGCGAAGGCCATGGGCGTGGGCGTCGAGGTCAGCGACGACCGCGCGCTCGTCCTCACCGCCCCGAAGGAACAGAACAAGAATTCCCTGAACACGGCATTTGGCGGAAGCCTGGTTTCGCTCGCGACTCTCGCCGGATACGGCGTGGTCTGGGAGCTGATGAGGGGCGAGACCAAGGCGGAAAAGCCCGTGTGGCACATTGTGGTCAAGGAGAGCCGCGCGGCGTACAGGCGCCCGGTGATCGGCGACCTGAGGGCCATCTGCGAACGTCCCGCGCAGGCGGCCATCGCGGAGTTCAAGGAGGCCCTTGCGCGCTACGGCAAGGCGAAGCTCAAGCTTCGCGCGGCGATCGTCGAGAACGGCAACGTGGCCGTCGACGTCCAGGCGGCGTTCGTGGTTTCGCGCTAGTGCCGGACCCCGGGGCTCCCCAAAGGGCGCCCTAGATGTGGCGAGAGTCGGATTCGTCCTTTTTGACGTAGCCCGACTCCTGGCGCTGGATGTTGACCTGGTTCTTCTTCACGTAGGCCTGGAAGACGTCGTCGGCGCTCATCCCGAGGGTCTGGGCGATCGAGATCAGGAAATGAAAGAGGTCAACGACCTCGACGCGGGCGTTCTGCTCGTCGAACTTCTGGTACTTGGCCCACCACTTCCAAGGCACGGAATCAATGAGTTCCGCAATTTCCTGCTGCATCGCCCGGGTGTAGTTGAGCACCCATTTAGCCTTCTCCTCCTCGGTCGGGGGAGGCAGCACGACGCCGATCCTCCGGTTTAGCGCGTCCTGCATCCTGAAAATCTCCTCGAATTTGTCCATGGGCGTCAAACGTGCGGCCCCCGCGGGCGGGCGCAAGATGCAATTGGCACCGGCCCGCAACCGTCTTTTGGGGTTGCCCCTGGGAGCAAACTAGGCGAATATTCGCCGCTTCGGCACTTGCGTTTGAGCGCTTTCCCATGCGCTCCGCACTGCCGGAGAACCCGGCCGCTCCCGATTTCCGGTGAGCGCCATCACACAAAACAAAAACACAATGACAGATACAAACACGTCCGGCGCTTCGTTCGCCCCGGCTGCCCCTACCCAGGCACCCGCGGCCAGCGCCGAGACCCCTGCCGGATCATTCGGCAGCACACGCGGATCGGGCCTTGCCCGCGGAAAGCGCCCATCGGGCGCAGCGACCCCGTCAACAATCCCGGTTAAGGCTGACTTTAAGCCGACCGCCGTGGAGATCATAACGCCCGAGCGCGAGTACAAGAACCCGTTTGCGAGCCCAGAGCCCGTGAGCGCGCCGGCTGAGGAGCCGGCCAAAGTCGAGATACCCGAGGTGGCACCCGTCGCCCCGGTCCAAGCCGCCGAGGCGCCCGTCGCCCAGGCTGCAGAACCCGCGCCCCAGCCCGTGCAGGAGCCCGTGGTTGAGAGGTCCGAGATCCAGATTCTGCCCCCGGCGGAGTCGGTTCGCCCCGCAGTGAGCTGGGAGTCGCCTTCGGCGGCCCGCGGCGATGCTGACGCAGCGGAACCTTCGGATCGTCCCCAGCGCGACGACCGCCCGACATTCAGGGCGGACCGCAGGGAGGACCGCCAGGGCGGACCGCGCGCCGAGGGTGGCGAGCCCCGCCGTGATTCGTTCCAGCGCCAGCCGCGCGATCCGCGCGAGCCGCGCCAGCCGAGGGACCCCCGGGAAGCCCGCCAGCCGCGCGACCCGCGCGACTATCCCCAGTACGAGCAGCGCCCCAGGGGCGAGGAACGCAGGGCGCCCGCGCCCGCGCCAAAGGGCTTCTTCGGATGGCTGAAGAGCCTCTTCGCGGGCTCAAAGCCTGCGGAGACCCCCACGGCGGCCGATTCCCCGGCAGACCAGTTCGGCGGCGGCCACCGCCACCGCCGGCGCCACCGCGGCGGACGCGGAGGCCAGGGCTACCGCGGCGACCGTTTCGCTCCGGGAGGAGGCTCCCCGCAGGGCGGCGAGCAGGAGAACCGCGGGGGCGAGCGCTATGAGGGCGGTCCCCGGCGCAGGCGTCACCGCGGCGGACGCGGGCGCGACAGGGGCGGCGACAACAACTCCCAGGGCCAGCAGGGCGGCGGGGCTATCTGACCCGGAAGCCCTGGCTACCCCAGTTAGGTCTTGCCAATGCGCTCCGCAAGGAGCGCATTCCAAGGCGTCCGCTTCTCGCGGGCGCCTTTTTCTTTTTCCATGGCAGACCTCGTTGTAAACGGCGGCAAGCCCCTCTCCGGCACCGTCACCCCCTCCGGCAACAAGAATTCCGTCCTCCCGATCCTGTGCGCGACGCTCCTCACCGACGAGCCCGTCGAGCTGCGGAACGTCCCGGACATTACCGATCTGGACAAGCTCGTCGCCTTCTTCGAGTCGCAGGGCTCGACGATCGACTGGGACCGGTCGAAGGGCGTCATGAGGGTGGACCACAAGGCGTTCCGGAGCGCCTTGGCGAACGCGGAGCTTCCCCAGGACATGCGCTCCACGGTCCTGCTCTACCCCGCGCTCCTGCACCGGATGGGTCGGATTACCATCCGCTCGAACGCGAAGGGATGCTCGCTGGGTGTCCGCGAGATCGACCCCCACCTCGACGTGCTGGCGGCTCTCGGCGCGAGGGTGGACGCCGGGGATCCCCTCGCGATCTCGGCGGAGGGGGGCTTCAAGGGGGCGAGGCACTGGCTCGACTACATGTCGGTCACGGTGACGGAGAACTTCGCGATGGCGGCCTCGGTGGCAAAAGGGAACTCCGTCCTCATCAACGCGGCGAGCGAGCCCCACGTCCAGGACCTCTGCAAGGCGCTCGTCTCCATGGGGGCCCGAATCTCCGGCATCGGGACCAGCATGCTCTCGGTCGAGGGCGTGTCCCGCCTGCACGGGGCAACCGTGGAGATCGGGACAGACTACCACGAGGTCACGACCTTTCTCGCGCTTGGCGCCATCACGGGCGGCGAGGTGAGCGTCCGCAACTCGGTGCCCCAGCATTTTGATCTGATCGCACGGTCCTTCCAGAAGCTGGGCGTCACGGTGACCCACGAGGGCACGACGGCGACCGTCAGGAAGGGCCAGCCCCGGATCATCGAGACCCCGTACACGACGAATCTCCTGCCAAAGATAGAGGCCGCGCCATGGCCCTACTTCTCGGTCGATCTCCTTCCCCTGCTCATTGCCCTCTCGACGCGATGCGAGGGCACGATCCACTTTTGGAACAAGGTCTATGAGAATGGCTTCTCATGGATGCCGGAGCTCGCAAAGTTCGGCGCGCACGTGCTCGTGAGCGACCCGCACCGCATCGTCGTCTTCGGTAACAAGCCGCTCAGGCCCGCGGTCGTTGATTCTCCCTACGTCATCCGCGCGGCCGTCGCGCTCACGATGGTGGCTGCGTCAATCCCCGGCCGCAGCGTCGTGCGCAACGCCGAAATCATCAAGCGCGCTCACCCCCGCTTTGTGGAAAACCTTCGCTCGCTCGGGGCGGAACTGGAGTGGAAATGACCCCCTCAAAGGCCGCCGGCGACCCAGGGAAGGGAACGGGCTTTGTCACGTCCACCCTCGCGGCGCCCGTCACGGCCGCCGAGGCCGCGCTCCGCCCCCTCTCGTTCTCCGACTTTGCGGGGCAGGCCAAGACGATCGAGCGCCTCCAGGTGATGGTCGGCGCGGCCAAGAAGCGCGGCGACCCGCTCAACCATATCCTCCTCTCGGGGCCGCCCGGCCTGGGGAAGACGACCCTCGCCTTCATCCTCGGCAACGAACTCGGGAGGAACGTGCGGGTGACCTCGGGGCCGGTCGTCGAGAAGGCGGGCGACCTGGCCGGTCTCCTCACGAACCTCGAGGAGGGCGACCTCCTTTTCATCGACGAGATCCACCGGATACCCAAGACGGTCGAGGAGTACCTCTACTCGGCGATGGAGGACTTCCGAATAGACATCATGATCGACCAGGGGCCCAATGCGCGAAGCGTGCGCCTGTCCCTGCCCCGCTTCACCCTTATCGGGGCGACGACGAGGGCGGGGCTCCTGACGGCGCCGCTCCGGTCCCGGTTCACCCTCCAGACGCGCCTCGACTACTATGACAAGGCGACGCTCCTGTCGATCGTGCGCAGGACCTGCGGACTCCTGAAGGTGAAGATCGACGAGGACGGCGCCGCCGAGATCGCCAAGCGAGCGCGCGGCACCCCGCGGGTGGCCAACAACCTGATCAACTTCATCCGCGACTTCGCCCAGCAGCGGGCCACGGGGGAGATCACCCGCGAGGTCGCCGCCGCCGGGCTCGAGCTCCTGGAGATCGACGCCGCGGGGCTCGACGAGATG
>Ga0265324_10001843_pt1 | contig 11489 bp, 12 predicted proteins | sample 41419metaG_FD_198634 | JGI IMG/M metagenome (GOLD analysis project Ga0265324, IMG submission 198634) | Rhizosphere microbial communities from Carex aquatilis grown in University of Washington, Seatle, WA, United States - 4-14-19 metaG | ecosystem: Host-associated > Plants > Roots > Rhizosphere... | reverse complement strand
CCCCGGTCACCCTCCGGATCAATCATACGAAAGGAAAATCACATGATCACAGGTGCTGTCGTTCTTTCGGTGGACCCACAAGGAACACCAGAGCGAATGCCAGGTGCGCCTCTACGTCAACGTGAAGCTCGGTCGGTGGGCAGCGTGGGCCTTTCCTCAAGCCGCTCGAACGGGCATGACAGCCAGGGAACTACCGGTCCAAGAGACTCCGGAAAAGGCGAAAGAACGGTTCGCCTCGTGGCAGTCGGAACCCTCGGACGACTGGCTCTACTTCGGCACGGTGCATCATCATTGCTCGTCGAGCGCGTTCCAGTCGGGCACGGACGAACAGAATGAATGGAACCAGGACGGCCTGCATATCACGGTGGGCAGGATGGATCAGGAACGGCATGACCTGCACGCCCGGTTTTATCTGGGTGGCAACTGCTACGAGCCGGACTTGAGCCTGTTCTGGGCGATTGACCCGGAGTTGGCGGAACAGGTGCCGGCAGTCATGCATCATCAGTTGTCCGCTTATCAGATGGGCGCGAAGGTGACGGTGGACTTCCCGGATGCTTGGCGTCATCACCTCGTCGAAAGCGCACCTGAACCGCGCTCACTGGTGCCGCTGCGGCATTGGGATATGGACGATCTCCAGTTACCCATCCTGACTCGGGTAGATGAGGCGTTGGAGGACATCCATCATCAGTGCGGGGTCATGTCGGTGCCGGAGGAGGAATGGCTGTCGGATCTGCAAAATCTGGCTGGCAACGAAGTGCTCCAAGTCATCCTCGCCGCCTGCCTCAAACACCAGGTCACACCGGAGGCGCTGATCAATGTGGCAGTCCAGTCCCTGCTCGAATACTAAACAAACCACAACTAGAAGGCGCAGAGATTAAACCCTCTGCGCCTTTTTCATTTCAACCAAACAACCAAAGGATAAATATGGCTCACAATCTGTTAATTCAAAACGGTCAGGCTTCCATGTTCTACATCGACGAAGTGCCGTGGCATGGACTCGGGGTTAAACTCAACGGTCCCGCCACGGCCCAGGAAGCGATTCAAGCCGCCCAACTCGATTGGAAGGTGGTCAAGCTGCCGCTCTTCGCCGGCTCCAAGCGCATCCCGGTTCCCAACCGGTTCGCCGTGGTGCGCCGGACGGGCGACTTGATCCAACGCACCGACCCGGTGCTGGGCGTGGTCAGCAATGAATACACCCCGCTCCAGAATCGTCAGGCGTTCCAGTTCTTCGACCCCATCGTCGGCCAGAACGCCGCCATCTATCATACCGCCGGGGCGCTGGGTAACGGGGAACGCGTCTGGATTCTCGCCAAGCTGCCGGGTCACATCCGGGTCGCAGGCGATGACCTCACGGAGAAATATCTGCTGCTCTCGAACAGTCACGACGGCAAAAGCAGTGTCACCATCAAGTTCACGCCGGTGCGGGTGGTTTGTCAGAACACACTGACGCTTGCCCTCAATGACGGTTCAGCCTGTCACCGAACCTCGGTCTGGCGGGTGGCGCATCATGCCGACATCCAGCAGAAACTGAAACAAGCACACGTGATGTTGGGCCTTATCACCGAAAAGTTCGCGGACATGGAACAATCCTTCCAGGCCATGAGCCGGGTGCAGTTGGATCGGAACCGGCTCGGTGAATACCTAGCGGCGGTTTATCCCGACCGCACAGAGCCGGACAAGCAGTTGCTGGTGCGACGCGACCGCAGTTGGAGCGAGTTCTTCTTTGATCAGGGCCAGGGCAACCGGCTGGCCGGCGTCGAAGGCACACTGTGGGCCGGGTTCAATGGGGTCACGGAATGGATTGACCATCGCAAGACCCGGCAGAACTCCAACCAGCGACTCAACTCCGCGTGGTTTGGGGATTCGGCGCGCATCAAGTCCCGGGCCTTCAGTGTGGCCATGGATAAAATGGCGGTCTGGAATTAAACCTCAACGGCCGGGGTTCGCGTGAACCCCGGCCATTTTAACGAAAGGAATCACATGAAGAATCTGGCCTACACCGGCGGTCTCATTGCGCTCTGTTTCATGAAGGCCAGTTTGTTCTGGCTCATCTGGTGCTGCGTGGTAGGCGTGCTGGCGCTGATCGGGGCGGCACGCGTGGTTTATATATGGCGCAACCGCGTGTATTGAAGCAAGTGAGCGAGTAATCCCCGCGTCTGCTCCCGGCATTCATCAAGATTGCCGGGAGTAGATGTTACACGAGGAGGTCGGAAAACCGTTGCCTGCTTTTGTTTATCTATCAGGTTAAAAGGTGTGGCTCATACATAGCCGTATAGCATTGAATTACATTTACCTGTTTACCTCGTCTGCCTTTGCTGCTTTAATAGTTACATGAGTATTATCAATCTAACACCAACTCAACTTCGTAAAGCCGCCGATCTCCAGGATAAGATCGCCACGCTTCAATCTGAACTCACGGCCATTTTCGGCAGTGAATCCAAAGCCGCTCCCAAAGCGGCCAAGCCGGCGAAGAAAAAGGGCGGCATGAGTGCGGCCGGCCGCGCCGCTGTTGCCGCTGCTCAAAAGGCCAGGTGGGCCAAGATTAACGCCGCCAAAGGCAAAGTGGTTGCGCCTAAGATGGCCGCCAAACCGGCCAAGAAGAAGTTCACGATGAGCGCCGCTGCCAAAGCCAAGATCAGTGCGGCGGCGAAAGCCCGTTGGGCGGCAAAGAAGGCTGGTCAGGCGAAAAAGTAATTTCTTAAACCGAATCGCGAAGGCCACTCGTTTGAGTGGCCTTTTTTACTGGTCGGTTGACCACCGATAATAACTACCCGGTTCTTATCAGCGCCAGCAGCCATGGCAGAATCACAAGCGCCGCAAATAGAATTCCGGCGGCGAGATTGATTCGGCGGCTATCCGCCAGCCGGGGCACGGGCGCCAGCAACAGGCCAAGCAATAGGCCGGTGACAAACCCACCCAGATGGGCGACCACATCTGATTCTGGACTCACCCCAATCAAAACGAACAACAACACCCCACCCATGATGGCACCGCTGAAACGTCTGAAGGTGGTGGAGTTGTTCTGCTTGAGCAGGCCAAATGACTGGACGGCCAACAAGGCTAGGTCGGCTTCTTTTATGTATCAGGTGTCTCGTCCGATGGCCAGGACGAGTTAATTATTTCCGGCGAAGAAAGTTAGCCTTCCCGACTAGTTCATGGAACGATTGCTACTCGCTCAATTGGCACTCCGCTGTGCCGCAAAATTCTTACGCATTGGTCTCCAAATGCCGTGGGCAGAGCCAGCATAACAAATCTTCGTGCACGCGTCACACCCACATAGATTACCCTTTTCGCTTCCAATTCCTGTCGATGCTCCCATGCATCCAATAATCGCGACGTCCGATAGTCCGGTGCGCGATCAGGCCGGAGCACTACGCAGACGGCCTCATGCTCTCGTCCCTTGGCCTCGTGAATTGTTGAACACAGCAAGCTTGTATTTCCAGGTAGCGTCAGATGACGTGTCCAGCTCGATTTCGGTTTCCCGCCGAAGAATCTTGCGATGCTCGTTCCCGCCGGAAGGCTCAATTGCAGACTGGCCGTCTCGGCTTTGACCGCCGCCACCCAACTGACCCGCGCTTCATCGGTATCCGCACAACTTTTTGGCAGGTGCATCAACAGCGCCAACGCATCCCGACGTAGCTGACGCGCATTCAGATTCTCCCTTTCTATGACCCGGTTCGGGTGATGGTCGTTTTCGTGCCAGTGCCCGAGAAGTTCCAACAGGAGGCGCTCTGCAGTGCGCACGGCAGCGCGACGAAGCCTCGAATTTGCAGAATCGCACCAGAACTCGCCAACGGCACGAGCGATCGCCTCGATCCTCGACTGGCCACTTAGTTCCTCACCGAGCGAATCACCTGCGGCTCGGCGAGCGTCCGTGCTCTGATGGGCCAGAATAATACCGTCTTTCTTGGAGATCCCGACAGCGGGATTTTCTAAGCATTGCACGAAAAAACTGCCAATCGCCGCCGGAACTTTCGCCCCATCATAGGTTGCAACAATCACCGGGTGGGTGAGATTAGCGGTTTCGCCGAGCGGATTGTCCGGCTCAACCCTACTCCGAAGTGTAGCCGCCAACTGTGTGATGGGTCTGCTGCTCCTGAAGTTTCCGGTAAGACTCGGCCGTTGCGCTGCCGGATACGGCACGCCGAATTGTTGCAACGCGGTCGGCTCACCGTGGCGAAATCCGTAAATCGCCTGGTCTGGATCGCAAACAACAGTCACTGGCACGCCGTGCCCCCGCAGCCATGCAAGAATCGCCAAGTCCACCGGGTTGCAATCTTGCGCCTCGTCAACGATCACTTCGCCAAACCTGGCGTGCAGTGCGCGGCCGAGAGCAGTCGCTTTTCTGTCGTCTTGAATACAGCGGTGCGCCTCCACCCGCGCATCTTCAGCACTTAGATAGCCAAACTGATGTAACGCCGCACGGCGTGCCGCTGCGGCCACCTCATATTGCGCTCGATACCGGGCCACGTGCGCACGCAACCCCAAGTCCCCGATTCGGGCTGGATCAATTGTGTTTGTTGCCGCATCGAAGTGATCCAATGGAACACCAAGTCGAAAGGTGAGCGCACCGCGTAACCGGACTTCCACACCCAAGCTCCTCCAGCTATCCACAACAATCGGACGTTTCGCACATAGTGCGATTCCGAATGGAAGCACAAGAAAATGTCGCACAAACCCGTCAAATGTGCCGACGAAATTCGGCAGACGCAGCACAGCTTCCAAACCATCTTCGCGGCAACGCTTCGTGAAAGTGTCGACTGCGGAATTCGTGAACGAAAGCACAGCGACCCCTTGGCGCGGTGGTAGCGCATTCCAAATTCGCTTTACCCGGGCAACGATTGCGAGCGTTTTCCCCGCTCCGGGGCACGCGGCAACGAAGCCCTCTAGTGGCAACGAAGCGAATGCCTGCTGTTCGTTGGTCAGCATACCTCAAGCCTCGATGATTTTCTTGAGGGCGGCAGTCAAATATCCGGGCACCTGAAACGCCTTGCCATCGGCAATGCAGGCTGCAATAGCTTGAGCCAAGTCCCCTTTCCGCGTTTTTTTTGCTTGGATCAACGCAAGGAAAGCATCCGGCCGACCGGCAGCGTTGACGCCTTCAATTTGCTGTGCCCAGTCGTCTGCCGAATGGGGGTGCAGCGCCAAAAAAACATCTTTTAGAAACGCCTCGTTCCCAGCGGCCATCAATTCATGTTCTAGGGTGTTCAGATTTGTGAAAACCGACAACGCCGCCGCCGCCCCGACACCACTGGCAAACGCCTCCAAGTCAGTTTTTCTGTTTCCCAACACCGCCGGATCTGCGTCGGTGACAACGACAATTCTGTCTGCAATTCGCGCGCCGTTATGCGGTCGCAAGAGAACTTCAACATACGGCCGAAAATCGACGCCTTCGATCGCCACTAATACGGCACCCTTGAACCGCAACAGTGCGTTTTTGTTGTCCTTGAAGACAAGGTGCTGCGCGATGGACGGCAGCAACAGCGATTCGGCGATCCCTTCTACCAAGATAGCTCGGTTACCGAACAACAGCGCCGAGCGCGTCACGTCGAGATAGCGACTAATCTTATCGAGCATCTTACCGTCAATACCCAATCCCGCCACCGGGACTGCCACCGTGTGGGACGTTGGCAGCGGTGCAACGGCCGGCGCAGCGGGCACCAGACCGGGAGCTGCTACGGCTGCAACTGTGACCGGCGCTGCTGACGGCGACACCTCCTGCGAGCGCACCACCACAAGATGCTTGGGCGAGACCCAAGCGGTCAAATTCGGAGAGTGTGTTGACACGATCACTTGGATGCGCCCTTCGGGCTGACCCGCCGGGGGCGTGGCGGGCGCTGGTTGTCCGGTAACAGCCGGTTGGTGTCGTGACTCGCGCGCCTTCTCTAACAGGAACTCCAGCACGAGCATTTGAAGCTGGGGATGGAGATGCGCCTCTGGTTCCTCCACAAGGAACAGCGTCAGATCCGACTCCTTCGCCCTCGCCAACTCCACGACCACTGTCGCCATGTAGAGCAGATTTGAGTAGCCAAGACCAGACGAGCGAATGTCGTCCAAAGACATGCCGGCATCGGCGAGTTTGAATCGTAGTGAACGCGCCACATCGAACAACGTCTCAGTCGCAAAATCCAGTTTAGCCTGTTGCGACCTCACTCCGCTCGTCAACACACCCAGTGAATCGCTGATGGCGGTGTTGATGGTTTCCAAGACACCGGGAAATTCGTCGCGACGAACATTCTCCAAGAATGCCTTCTCTTGATCCTTCGGCAGAAAGTGCCGGAATAGAGCCATCACGCGCGCACCGCTCCCTGAACCGAGCGCGTGATGCGCGTCGCGGAGTGCAGGCAGATAGACGTGCCGGATCAATTCGGTCGATCCGGCCTCGGGTTCCGCTGTCTCAAACTTTCCTGCCCACAGCGTCGTTAATCCATGTGGATGCGCTACGGAGCGAGTTTCGTGTCGATAGCCAAACAAGGCCACGTCCTGAGTGACGTCTGGAACCGCCGTTATAAGCAGCCCTTTGAGAGTGTTGCTCAAACCGGCAAACTGACCGAGGAACTGAAAATTTGGCACGGCAGCGCCCCGACGCAGGTCCTCGTCCTCGGGGTATCTTTCCCGGCGGCCGTTAAGCGGAGAAGTAAGCAGCCGAAGCGAATCGATGATGTTGGATTTGCCTCCGTTATTTTCACCAACCAAAACTGTTAGATCATCTTGGAAATTGACGACTGTTTTTTCGCACGAGCGAAAACGCTCCACTATTAGGCTCTTGAGATGCATGGAATTGGGGACGTAAAGTTGACCCAGTTTGCTAGAGAAGACTTTCCCATCACCGCCGTTGAAATGCAACCCAAACCCCTCGATGACAAAAGGTCAACCAGTCACCTCGGGCACCACGGTTCGGCTCACGCCGCCACGGCGCTGAGTTTCCGCCTGGTTTTTAGTTTGGACAGGCAGTGTCCAACCGGCGATTGCCTTCGCCTTGGCAGTTCGTATTTCTGCTGTGCAAAATTTTCCGTGCAGTTTCTGTGCAGGCAATGCATCATCGCAAATCGCGATTTTTATGTGCGGACATTTTTATCCGCAGCGCGCGTGGCATCTACTTGGGTTGAGATGAAGGCTGAAATTTCAGACAAATTGCAAGCTGGTCAAATTGTTCGCGTGCGAACGCGGCACTGGCTGGTCGAGGATGTTGCAGGCTCTCCATTGGGGACATGGCTTCGCCTGTCCTGCGTGGATGATGACGCCCAGAGCGATGCGCTTGAGGTGCTCTGGGAACCAGAGTCATTGCTGTGGACATCCCGAACATTCAAGGTGTGCGCGATGAGCCTTGGAGCAGATATGTGGTGTCGGTGAACAAGATTGAAGCGTTGACTGGGTTCCATTTCTTCACAGCTCTGGCACCGGATTTAGCGGCAGAATTAAAGGCGAAGGTTGATGGCCATGCTTCAGAAACGGTTGCCTACGCAACAAACACATCTCAACCGCCGCACACCGCAACCAGCAATCAACAACCGCTTTGGATTCCTGTAGCCATGGTTGTTCTGACTATGCTACTGGTTTTGTGCGTCGGCGTGTTGATTGTCTTTTTTAGAACCAGACCGAAACGCCAATAATATGATCTCCCACGACCGCTATACCGAACTGTTGAGCAAAATCATCTGGCGAACCATCACGCCGGCTGAAACGAAGATGGTGGAGGAATACGAATCTTCAACGCCCGACAACTGCCCCAAGTGCCGTGCCGATATGTGGACGATGCTGGAGCCGTATCGCGTAATGCATGACGTCGAGAAATGTGGTGGTAAGTAAAATATAGGCACACGCACCAAATCCCCGATGTCAGACCAATTTGGATTTCTGTGCAGATTTTGTTAGGCTCGTCGGATGTCGAACTGTCAGAATTTACAATCTTCAGCAAGCGCCCCCACTTTGCATACGCCGATCCGGATTGGGGCATGGGACCTACCCAACCGCATTGTCATGGCTCCGTTAACACGTTCACGAGCCGGCGCTGAGCGAATCCCCAATGCCTTGATGGCCGAATACTACGTCCAACGATCATCGGCTGGATTGATCATCTCTGAAGCGACAGCCGTTACCCCTATGGGCGTTGGCTATGCCGATACGCCCGGCATCTGGTCCGAAGAACAGGTGGCTGGTTGGAAACTCGTGACTCAGGCGGTTCACAATGCGGGTGGGCGGATTGTGCTTCAGTTGTGGCATGTCGGACGCATCTCCGACCCAATTTTTTTGAATGGAGCTTTGCCGGTGGCTCCCAGTGCCATCGCTGCTGCCGGCCATGTAAGCCTGGTTCGTCCTTTAAGACCGTTCGTCACTCCGCGAGCCCTGGAATTGAAGGAAATCGCCGGGGTGGTCGAAGCCTATCGCCAAGGGGCTGAGAACGCTCAACGAGCTGGTTTTGATGGCGTGGAAATCCATGGTGCCAATGGTTATCTGCCCGACCAGTTTCTCCAGGACAAGACGAATCACCGCGCCGATGAATATGGTGGTTCGATTGAGAACCGTGCCCGTCTGATGATGCAAATCACCGATACAGCCATTGCTGTCTGGGGTGCGGACCGTGTTGGTATGCATTTGGCCCCACGCGGCGATGCTCATGACATGGGCGATTCCAATCCGCTGGCCACGTTCGGTTACGTGGCGCAGGAACTGAAACGTCGGCGAATTGCCTTTATCTGCGCCCGGGAATCACTGGGCGAGAAACGCATTGGACCACAACTGAAAGCCCTTTTCGGCGGGGTTTACATTGCCAACGAAAAATTCACCCAGGCCACGGGCAATCAGGTGTTGGCGGCGGGGGAAGCGGATGCGGTGGCTTATGGGGTGCCGTTCATCGCCAACCCTGACCTGCCGGAACGATTCAAGCATAACGCCCCGTTAAATGCTCCGGATCAATCCACCTTTTACGCGCCGGGAGCAAAAGGGTATACGGACTATCCTTTTTTGAACCGCTGAACAAAAAAGGCGGAGAAAATAAATCCTCCGCCTCGCTGCCTTGAGCGGTGGCTGGGCTGGTTCACCCTCTGTCCGCGATGACGGCCACTTCCGCAGCGATGAGGCTTTCCAAGATTGTTTCAGCGTCAGGCGCGGCATCCACTTGAACCAGCATTTGGGTTTTCTGGGCCATGAAACAAAGGCGGGCCAGGGTGTGCAAATGCAACCGGTCATCTTGGCTGCAAACCAGAAAAAACAATTTTGTAGGCTCGCCGTCTGGTGCGCCAAAATTGATGGGCTGAAGGGATCGTCCAACCACAATAAAGGACGATTCAAACAGATAGGAATCATGGGTGCGCGGGTGAGGTATGGCAAAACCACCAGGCATGCCGGTCGAACAAAGCTCTTCACGCGCTTCCAGACTTTCCAGCAAGGCCTTCGGATTGTTTAGTCGGCCCGTTTTGTCTGCCACGTCCACCAGATTGCGCAGGAGGGATGCCTTGGTCTTGGCCGTCATCGCCGGAGCCACAAAATCCGGTTGAATCATTTGCGGCAGAATGGCTTGTTGGTGGAGGAAGGCCGAAGTCCCTTGCGTGGTTTTTTGGTGGTAAACCTCCAGCCGTTTTTCTGGCAGGTTCAAGATCCGTTGCGAAGCCCACTGATCAATTTCACCCTTATCGAAGACAATCCGCCGTCCTCTGGTTTGAAATGGAATCTCCCGGCATTTCACACGTCCTCGGATATCTTCCAGGCTCAAGTTCAAATATCCGGCCACCTCGTCTTCACTCAAAAAATGATGTTCCATAGTCATATCTCCCCAATCTTCGTCCACAAAGGCTCTAGGTCAGGGTCGTCCAAAGCCGTCAATCGACAGGCATGAGCGCTATTGCTCGCAGTCGAGTCACGCACAACCAATTCGCCACGCAAGAGGATGGCCCGCGCCGGTAATTCAGGGTGTGCCAATCGTCCTAGCAGCGTATCAATGCAGGCCACACCAATTGCCCGGCAAGGTTGACAGATGGTGGTGAGCGGGACGGACAACAAGGTTGCGAAACCGACATCATCAAAACCGGCCAGCCGAAAGTCACGAGGAACTTGGCGACCCAAAGTTTGGGCTGTTTGCAGGAGTCTCGCCGCCGTCATGTCATTTGAACAAACGCAGACGTCGCAATTCAGCCGCCGCACTAACTCTGGATCTTCAGGTTCGCCCACCAGAAACTCCGGTGCGGCCAGACCGCTTCGACGCAAGGACTCGGTGAGGCCAGCCAGCCGCTGGTCTGTGCTGGAGGGGTAAGCGGGGCGGGCCACAAAAACAATCTTTTGGGAACCAATGGCAACGAGGTGCCGTCCCAGTTCATATCCGGCATGGAAGTTGTCCATCTCGACCAAATCACAATCGCTCCGGCGCGGGAAGTCCGTGGCATCCCGATCCACGAGCACAACTGCAATGTTCGCCCGTCGGAAATTTTTCACAACTTCCAGATTTAAGGCCTCACGGTTTTCAGCATTTTCCAATGGCGCAAAGACGACTCCTCGAACACCACCCGCCGCCCATTGCATGGCCAATTCGGCGGGTTGACGCCCCGCCGGCAAACCGCCGGTCAGAACACTGCAACTGCGCTGCTGCGCGGCCCGCGTAATCTCGGCACAGATCGGATCCAAAATTTCCGTCTTTCCCAGACCGTCCACCAACAAGCCGATCATTGTTTGCAGTGGCCTTATTTCTGCACGGATAAATGTCCCAGAACCAACGCGGCGTTCAATCAGACCTTCCAACTGCAAACCTCGCAACGCGCGCGCAACGGTTGGTCGCGATACTTTCCAGCGGCGACACAAAGCTTCCTCACTGGGCAGGCGTCTATCGCTGGCATATTTGCCAGCTTCGATTTCAGCGCGGAGCAGATCTGAAATAGGCTTGTGTTTGCTCATCTTTCTTAAATGTAATCACAACTTTTGTGACCATTGCAACTGTAATTTGTTGAATATGTCATTTATTTTGCGATTTATATGTCATGCAGATGACCGAACAATCGAAGAAACAGCGGAATAATTCAATTATTTGGCTCGAAACAGCCTTGGCTTCAATTGCCAATTCGCGCGTAACAGTTCTTGGGGATTATTGCCTTGATGCCTATTGGACGGTGGAGCCGGACGAATCCGAGCTTTCGCTTGAAACCGGCCTGCCGCTCCGACGAGTGACTGCGCAGCGTTACAGTCCAGGCGGGGCGGGCAATGTGGTCGCCAACTTGAAAGCCCTCGGTGCTGCAGAAGTGCGTTCCGTGGGGTTGTTGGGCGAAGATATTTTCGGCACCGAACTGATTCGCCTGCTGAAAGCGACCGGCATCCGCACGGATGGATTGTTGCAAACGGGCGATTGCTGGCAAACGCCGCTTTATGCCAAGCCGCTTTGGAATGGGCAGGAACTAAACCGTTTTGACTTTGGTGCAGCGAATCGTTTGTCAACGGCACAGGCGTCAAGGTTGATTGCCGCGCTCGACGTTGCGGTTGCCGACTCCACTGTCGTCGTCATTAAT
>Ga0265324_10001842_pt1 | contig 11494 bp, 14 predicted proteins | sample 41419metaG_FD_198634 | JGI IMG/M metagenome (GOLD analysis project Ga0265324, IMG submission 198634) | Rhizosphere microbial communities from Carex aquatilis grown in University of Washington, Seatle, WA, United States - 4-14-19 metaG | ecosystem: Host-associated > Plants > Roots > Rhizosphere... | reverse complement strand
CCGGCGGGCCTCCGCCGCGGCGTCTCCCAAAGCGCGGTTGTACTCGTCGCCGTTGATCGCCTCCTCCTCGCGCATCCGGTCGAGTTCCCGCTTGGTTTTCATCAGCTTTTCCAGCGGCGTGCGCGTGCTCTCGATGATCGACTTGGCGGCGTTGCGATCCTCGACGATTTGAAGCTCCATCCGGGCGCGGCTCAGTTGCTGTTCACTGGCATGGAGTTTTCGGAGCTCTTCGATCCTTCGGTCGATCGCCGATTTGAATCCGGTCCCCGCCAGCTCCTCATTCACCTGGCGTAACGCGTCGATCAGCGGCTTCTGCCGCGCAAGCTCTGCCTGCTGGTAGGCGAGATCCTGCATCGACGCTTCGAGGTCGCTGATCTCGTCGATCGCCTCCGGGTAGGCCTTCTTTTGTTCCTCGCTCCATTTGCGGATGGAGTCGATCTGCTCGCGCAGGCTCTTTTCGACGGCCGCGTTTCCCTGGTCTTCATCGCCGGCGTTGTGCTTCTGCGCCGCCGCCACGTCCTCCTTCATCTCGGAGAGGCGGTTGCGGGCCTCATCGAGTGTGGCCTCTTTTTGCTGTTTGTGCTTTCTGAAGCCGTCGACGGCCTTGTCGATTTCCTCCTCGTTGTCCTTCAGAGCCTGCTTATACCGGGCCATTTCCTGCGCCGTGAGGGCGTTGTCGAGCCCCTCCATCATGATCTTCCGGCCGGCCGGCGAGGCTTTCTTGTAGCCCTTGGTGGCCTTGAGCTCCTCCCGTTTTTTATCGATGTCATCCAGCGCGTTGTAGTGCTCGGCTTCGATCTTAGCGCGGCCCTTCAACCCGGTGAGATCAGTGGCACGCACGGCGGCCGTAATCTGAGCCTGGACAGCCAGGCGTTGTTTGCTCACTTCCAGGATGCGCTCATGGGCGGTGGCTTCGCTTTCCAGCGCCTGCACGGTTTGCTGGTCATAGCCGAGCCACTCGGCGGCGAGCGCCGCGCCATCCTGGAAGGTGTGGGTGAGGTTCTTCGCGGCCTGCCACATCTGGCCGATGATCGGCAAGCCGTCGGCGATCTTGTCGGCCAGGTCTCCGAAACCGCCGCCGCTCTCGCGCACCTGGCTCACAGCCTCATGCCATTTCTTGGCCGTTTCGTTGATCACCTCCGTGAGCATCCCGCCCATGCCGATCGATCCGCCCATTAAAAGCGCCTTGATCTGACGGCTGCCGTTCTGCCGCTCCTCCATGGCCTGCGCGCGGAGAGATGCGCCAAAGCCACCGCCTTCGGTAGCCTTGCTCTTCTGCTCGTTGACGTGGGAAACGTATCGATCTATCTCACCTTTGGATTTCTCAAAGGTGGATGCGAACTTCGAGCCATCCGCTTCGAGGTCGACGACGATCTTTTTGGCGGGCATGACTCTCCCCCTATTTCCTGCGAAGCTGAGAAATCATCGTCTGGACCTTCGCCCTGAGCTCCTCCGGCGTCGGCGGCGGCTTCGGCGGCTCACGCGTCGGGATGAAGTCGGCCGGGGCCCGCCAGCGGGTGGATCCGTTCGGAAAGTTCACCGTTGCCGCGGCCAGCGTGCCGGTCCGGAGCCAGGCTTCATCTTCATCCCACGGCGCGAGGTCGAATTCGGCCTGCATCTCGACAAGCTGCCGCGCGTCGACCTGCGCGAGCATCTGTTCCACCGTGCAATGAAACCATGTCCTCGCCAGCAGCAGGTAAAACCTCCGCTGTGGCGAGTTCAGGAGTTTCCCGCGGCGGCGTCCCTGGCCTTCCGTCCGATCAGGTTCAGTTCGGCCGCGGCATCGTAGAGCGTGGAGAGTTCAGGCGCGGAGCAGGCGCTCAGCTCGTCAACATCACTGTCGGTGTAGATCCGGTTGCCCTGATCATCACACACAGTGCGGACCAACAATTGTTCCCGGAAATTCGCCACCGTCTTCTGGTTGGCGTCCGTGATGGATTGCTCCCAACTGTTGCGCTCCGTGCCGCTCATTACGCGCACGTTCACCTGGCCGCCCCAGGCGGGAAGATCCACCGTCGTCATCTTCGGCGACTGCGCGGCGGCTTTGATCGATTCACGACTCAGCATGCATGCTCCTGATTCTCAAATGCGAAATCTGAAATCTCAGATCTCAGAAGATTCAACCGGCGGTGAACACGTCCAGCCCGGTGATCTGGAGCTTGACGGTGTTTTCCACCAGCTTGTTTTCAATGAGCGGGATCTCGCCGTCGGTGTCCATCACCCAGGCGGTGAAGACTTCGGTGCTCACGCCGTCCGGGAAGACGATCTTCCAGTAGTAGACGAGCCGGCTGTACTTCAGATTCTGGAGGACGGTGTATTCCTCCTTGGTGTACTGAATCTTGAAATCGTGCTCGCCGGGCTCCATCCAGCCGGGGATCGACTGTTTGACCGGGATGTTCACCGAAGACGTGCCGCCGGCCAGCGCCGTGACAACCTTGGTAACAAGCGAGCCGGCGTGTTCCGTCTGGACTTTGCCGACGGTGTTTTTCGGCCACTTCAGGTCGGTCAGGAGGCCGATCGCGGTGTACGTGGTGCCGTCCGGGCTCACGCTGAAGGTTGTGCCGGCACCGATGGTTGGAAGCGACATGGCGAATCTCCCTTTTAAGGCTTCACGTACGTCACGGTGAAATTCACCTCTTTGACGTACGCGATGATTTCCTCTGAGTCCGGCTGAGTGACTACGTCGTCGTTCACGCCGTCTTCTTTCAAAATGCACCCCTGGACGGTGAGTGTTCCCCACGCGCCTCGGCTGCCGTTGAGCGCTAATTGTACCGCCGCGGCCGTGGCGTCGGCGTCAGCCTGTTTGATTCCGCAGCAGGCGATGACCAGATCGGCATTTTCCACGCCGGACGGACCGCCGGCCGTCATGAACGGCTGGACGTTCTCGATCTTGTACACCAGGAGCGGATACACCTTGTCGGCCTGGCGGGCATATTGCGGGTAGACGCGATCGGCGACGATCGTCGTGATGGCCGACGTGCCCGCGATTTTGGCCAGGAAGCCCGGTTCAAGCATGCGCGGCCTCGTCGATCAGCTCGCCGATCTTGTCGACCGTCACCTTGCCGGCTTCATCGCCCTTGGCCTCATAGGCGCGGTTGATGAAGTCATTGCCCGGGACGGTGGCGCGGCTGTCACCGAGCTTGCGGCTGCCGACCTTGTGGCCCCAGAGCAAAAACCCGCCGTAGAACGTCTCGCCCTGGAAGTCCTTGGCGCCGATGCCGACGCTGAGCGTGACGGAGCCGGGCCGCGCCTTGCGGCCGGCACGGATCTTGATGTTTTTGCGAATCCGGCCGGAAAGCGACGGCGCATCGGCCTTCATTTCGTTCTGAAGGATATTCCCGCCGGCGCGGAGGCCTTTGCGCAGGATCGATCGGCGGGCCTTCTTGTTGATGCCGTCCAGGTACCGACCGGATTCCTCAGCGCCTTTGACGATCACGCGACAACCTCCGTGCAGGTGAGCACCCATTCGCGGTGCCGATCGTCGACGTCCAGGACGGCGTTGAGCGTGAAGATGCGCGGCCGGCCGGATTCGGCCACCACCTTGAGCCGGTGCACGCCGACCTTCAGCGGGATCTGCCGCGTGTAGCGCATGCGGATTTCGTGGGTGGCCGTGCTGGTGATCGTCCGCGCGAGCGCCATCGCCAGTTGTTTGCCGCTGAGCGGATTGATTGAAGCGAAGACGGTGGCCAGTTCCTGCCACACCGGCGAATTCTGGCCGTAGCTGTCTCGCTGGCGGTCGGGCGATTCGATGATCAGGCGTCTTCGGAGTGTGCCGGCTCTCATCCAATGCCCACCTCTCTTGCCTTGAGCCGGTAGAAGTCGGCCAGCGTGTGAGGCACGGGAATCCATTGCTTGTCGGCCACGGTTTCGCGGTTCTCGTAGAGCGTGGCCACGTGCTGGCGGATCGCCAGGCGGATGTCCGCCGGCACATCGGTGGGATTGTTGCCGTAGCCGGCGGTGTAGGCGACGGTCAGCGGCGCTTGCCAGGCATTGGAGGGAATGACGAGCAGATCGGCCGTGCCGTGGCCTTCGGGCGTGGTGCCGGTGATCGGCGTGTTGTTGACCGTCTGCTGCACGCTGCTCACGGCCTGGACCGGCCCGCGCACGAGGTAGAGCGGTTCGTTGGCGTTGAAGATGGCGGTGATGGTGCGGGTGATCAGCGAGCAGCCCATGGCCGTCTCGGCGTACTCGACGGCCGCGGCGATCAGATCGAGCACATATTGCCGATCGTCATCGTCCACCAGGCGCAGGTGCGTGGCGGCGTCCTGGTAGGACACCGGCAACTGCGCGGGTTGGCTCTGGGTCCATTTCATGGGTCGTCAGTGGCCAGTGGTCAGTCGCCAGTTGCCGGATCAGGGCGTGAGCTGCGTGAGGATGCTCTTCACGGCCTGGGAGAGCACCTCTCTCGCCTGGGCCGGCGTGACGGCCTTCAGCGCGTCGACGTCGGCGGTGGCGATCAACACATCGGCCTGGACGTGGGAGCGGCGGGCCTGAATGCGGATCTCCGCTTTCACGCCGTCGGCTGTTTTGTTCACATGGATCGATTGGTGGAACATGGGCGTAAACCTTTCGGCCGACTTGTCGGCACGTCAACGCGGCCGCGTGGGCGGCTCATTTCCTTTTGGACTTTGGCGGAGCGGGCGGCGGAGTCGGGCGGGCACCTTTGGGCTTGGCGTTCTCGCCACCCTTTTTCGGCGTAGCCTGCGCGGGCGCTTCCGCCGGCACAATCGGCGTCGTGACGGTCGCGGCCGGGGATTCGGTCAGCGGCGGCGAGCTCGCAGCGGGTTCGGCGGGCGCGGCGGCGGGCACGGGTTCGGGCGCATCGCAGTCGACCGCGAAACCGGAGCCGACGGCGTTGGTGGCCGTGCCGAGGTCGATTCCGCCCACTTCCACCTCCACGCCAGGCGAAAAGGTCTGGCGGGCCGATGAGAACTGCCAGATGAATCTGATCTTCCGCATGATGGACTCCTGGAAACCGCTGACCACTGACTGGCAACTGACAACCGACAACTGGCAAACGAAGGAAGCCACCGCCCGGTGCAGTGGGCGGTGGCTCGGCGGAAAAGAGGCTCGATTACGTCATCTTCAGGGTGCGCGTGCCCTTGGAGATGAAATTCATGTCGCCGTTGGCGAACAGTTCGAAGCCCGTTTGATCCGGGTTCGCCGGGACGAGCACATAACGCGCGATGCGCTGCATGCCGGCATCGAGCATGAGGATGGCTTCGGCGCTCACGAACGCGCCGGAGACGCTGGCGGCACCGGCGGCGTCAAAGTACTCGCCGACGACCACGGGCTTGCCGTGGATGGTGCTCATGAACTTGTTGGCTGGATCGAGATCCATGATCGGGCGGTTGTTGCTGTCGACCATGCCGCGGACGATCTTGTAGATAGAATCCTCCAGAATGAAGCCGGCATCGTCGCGGTAGGCTGCGTTCAAGCTGTGCTCGAAGGTCAGCCATTCGGCATAGGTGATCGCCGTATGGCTGGCGGTCGTCACGCCGATCGTGGCGTTCGTCTTCACCGTGGCGGTCCACGCGCTTTCCTGCGACTTGGCAAGGCGCTTGTCGAGGCGCGGAAGGATCCATTCGATGATGTCGAAATCCAGCGCATTGACGACGGTGTTGGCCACCCAGATCTGTTTGCTCGAGTAGAGCGTGGGGTTGAGGGTGACCGAGCCGGTTGCGTCAGAGTCGGCCGTGGTGCCCGTGGTGGCGCTCTGCGACTGTGCCTGGCCGATGTTGGCGGTGTCATCCTCGACGGGCAGTGAGATCGATTCGGTGAGGACGCGCGTGATGGGCTTCATGTCCATCAAGGCTAGCATTCGACGCCAGGCGTTGGGCAACCGCCGCACATCCTTGGGCGGCAGAACGCTCTTGGGCAGGTACGCGCTGGTGCCGGTCGAGGTCGTGATCGTGTAGAGCTGGCGGAGGTTCTTGTCCTTGGAGTTCTTGAACCTCTGGACGCTCTTGAGGAGCTCGGTGCGTTCGCCGGTGCGCGCGAACTGGTTGACCGCATCCTTGTAGTCGCTGAAGTCGCCGGCGAGCGCGCCGGCCTCTTCGTCGAAATCCTTCTTGCCCGCCGGATCGGTCGGCAGTTTCACCGGGCCTTTGTTCGCGGCCGGATTCTGGCTGAAGGCGTACTCGGCGAGGCGCTTATCCTGCTCCACCGCGGCCTGGATCGCATCCATTCGGGCGAATTTCGCATCGCGCTGGGCCTTCTCTTCGGCGGTGAACTTCGGCACGCCGTTGTTCTTGGTGGCGCTGGCGGTGAGCTCGGCGGACAACTGGCCGTGGAGCGTCTGGAATTCTTCACGGAGGGTGGCTTCGTTGGGCAGCATGATCGGTCCCCTTGGGGCTGCAAATTTCAGATTTGAAATTTGAGAATCTGGCAATCGCGATCGCGTGCGCGAAACTCTGCCGCGCGGAACCGGGCCGGCGATCGCCGGGCCACCGGTTCGGTGGATCACAACGCCAAAAAGTCTAAGCGAGCTTTTTCCAACCTGGCGGATTCCGGACCCGTCACGCCGCTTGACAGGTCACGGCAAGCCTGACACAGTCACGGGCGATGCTTCAGTTGCCTGGCACGTCACTGGTCTTGTCGCTTTTTCCGGGGATCGATCTGCTCGGCAGGGCTTTCCACGCCGCCGGCCACGCCGTCGTCAAGGGCCCCGATCTTCTCTGGGATGAAAGGATCGAGGATTTTCAGGGTGTACCAGGAAGATTCGACGGCACGCAGCGAGATCACGCATCGATGAGTCACAGCCGGAGGAAGTCCAGCCGGGCCTTTTCCAACCTGGATGATTCAACCCGTCCTTCTGTGTCATCCTGAGGTTCGGGCTCCGGTTGCTCTTGGACGGCGATCGAGGTCGACGTGAAGGACGGAATCCCGGTGACCGTGACTTCATCGCAGGTGAAACGGGTCACGGTGATGATCGTGTCGGTGTCGGTTTCCTCCGTCGTGTACTGCTCGAAGCCCATGGCCATGCTGAAACTCATGCCGCCGATGTACTCATCCTCCACCAGCTCCGCCACGTCGCGCCCGCAGCAGGTGTCCGGGAGGTCGATTTCGACCTTCACGCCGTGCTCATCGGGCATCACGCGGAGCGTTTTGTTGGCCGTGTTGCCCAGGACGTTCGCGAAGTCGTGGTTGTAGAGGGCGAAACAGGGCGTGGCGAAGAGCGCCGAGCCGGGCGCGAGCTTCACTTTGTAGCCGCCGCGGTCGTCGCTGAGCTCATTCCAGACGATCGGGTACCCTTCGAGCGTGTTGGTGGGCTCTTTCTCCCCTTTCTCGGCGTTCGCGGGCTTCTGGACGAATTTGAGCCGGCTTCCCACGCTCTTGAACATGGTGCGGTTCTTCAGGGCGGCGAAGTTAAGGCTTTTCTTCTTGTCCATCGATCGACTCCTGTAAAAGTTGCTTGAGGGTTGGGGTGACACCGGTGGAACGGCTTGCGCGCAGGGCGTTGGCGTACCGGACGCTGATTTTCTCCACGTCGACCGTCCGGCCGGTGGTGGCGGCGATCGCGACGGCCGCGGGCGTGAGCGCATAGGTGGCGTATTGCTTCTGCTGATCGGCGAAGACGTTCAGCCAAGGGATTTGCTCCGCCGCCGGCTTGCCGCGGCGGTTCTCGAAGGCCAATTCCGCCTTGTGGTCGACCCGCCCCGCCGCTTCATCCAGGAGCGGGCGGAGCTTCTTGAACAACTCCGCCTGGCCGTCGCGATCGCGGGCGCTCTTTTTCCGCTTTTTCGGAGCCGGATCGGGCGGCGGAAGCGTGTTGGCGGGCGCGGGATCGACTGGTTTCGTGGCTCCGGCGTTGGCCACATTGACGGGAATTCTGAGCTTGTCGCTGAGTGGATCGGGATCCGGCGGCTGTCCGAGCACGCGTCGGCCCTCATTCGGCGTGATAATGCCGCCGTTGACCTTGGCCAGCGTCGTTTCGGAGAGCGTTTTCGTATCCCCCTGTTCAAGGTAGTCGACGCTCATTCGCACGCGTAGACCGGCGTCCTGCTCTTTGGTGCTGAGCGTGGCCATCGTGGTGGCCTGCTCGCCCTTGGTGATCCACGCGCCCAGGGAGTACTTGACCACTTCAATGCCGAGGTACTCGATGTTGGCCCACGTGGCGCGGTCCAACTGGTAGACGACGTGCGGCGGGATCCGAAGCACGCGGCAGACGTCCGTGACGCTGAAATTCATCGTCTGAAGCAACTGGCTCTGCTCGGGAGGCACGGTGTTGTTGCTCATCTTCGCGCCGTTGGTGAGGATCAACGTATCCAGGCTCGAATCATCGAGCCCGGAGTGCTGGCGGCGAAGCCGGTCCTGCAGGCCCTCGATCTGCTGCTGAGTCATCGAGCCCGGCACCTCGATCGACCCGCGCACCTGGGTACCCTTTTTGAGGTACTTCCGGCCGTACTTGGCGGCGTTGCGCGAGGCTTCGAGCGTCTCACTCAACAGGTAAACAACCGGATATCCACAGAGGCCGTCGAAACCGAGGCCGGGAATGTGGATCATGTCGGCGGCGCTCACCACCTGGCCTTCACCGGCACGGCCCGCGCCGCGCACCCAAAACCATTTGGAAGGTTCATCCGACCCGTCCTTCGTATAGAGGAACGGGGTGACCTGCTCTGGGGATAAGTTATAGAGGGCTTGTGGATTAAGCCCGGCGTCGCGTTTCACGTAGCCGTAGGCGTTGCCCCACACCACGGCGTGATGAAAGAGCGTCTCCCAGAAGACGAACGGGATCTGGATCGGATTGATCGCCCGCTGCAGGATGCGCGTGACGGCGTGGTTGCGTTGCTCCACGCGGGAGTTGTCGCGCTCGAGGTAGACGGCTTTCGGCAGGCTGGCCATCGTCTCGACGATGAAACGCACGCCGCTGTAGAAGGCGGGAATCGCCATGGCGGCGTATTCGTTCACGACCGCGTTGGGCGGCAGATCGGCCACCGACCGGCCGAAGAACGTGATCATCTGGGGATTCACGGCCATCTCGGCGGTGTTGAGCGGCGCGGTCGGGCCGGTGGGCGTGGGATTCAGAGACACAGGATTTCCCCCGTATATGGTTTGTTGTACTTGTCGGCCTCATCGTCCGAGCCGAGGTCGTGACGGATCGCCTGGGCCACGGCCATCACGATCGCCACGATGCCATCGATCTTCTTGCTGCGCGTCCCCTTGTAACTCCCTTTGGCGGCTTCCTTGATCGGCCGGATGTTGCCGTTGTTGTCGGCCTGCACCTCCACGTTGGCGGCTTCCCAGCGCAGAAGCGGATTGGCTTCGATCACGATCGTGCGGGCCTTCAGCCGGCGTTCCACTTCGATGCACGCCGCCGACAAGCCGCTGTAATCCTGGCGAACGGCGATGCACGGCAGGCCGGCTTTCTCCACCAGGCTCACGACCTTGCTCGCCCGCCAGCGGTCATAGGCCAGGGCCTTCACCTGGTGGCGCGTCGCGATCTTCCCGATGAGTTTCGCAATCCGCCCCTGGGCGGCATCGTCGATCGTCTCGCTTCTGAGCAGCTTAACCGCGCCGAGCCGCGCCCACTCCGACCAGGGCGTTTGATCGCGCTGCTCGTACTTCAGCGCCGTGGCGGCGGGAATCCAATGCCGCACGCGCACGTACAGCTTATCCGCTCCGATCCAGAGTTGGCTGAGGCAGGAAGCATCGTCGCTCAGGCTCAGATCCAGGGCGAGATAACATGGGAGCGTTTTGAGTTCGGCCAGGGGCGGGAGCTCGCCGGCGCATTTGTCCCAGTGGCCCATGTTGAGCCATTTGTCAGCACCTTCGATCCACTGGCTGAGATAGAACCGGCGCACGCCTGGCTCCAGGCGGGGATTCTCAATGGCTCCGGTGACCAGATCACGATAGGCGTCGACGCTGATGGTGTGGCCAAGGGAGGGATTGGCCTTTCGCCAGGTGGCTTCCTCACGCCAGTCGTCATCCTTGCCGGCGGCATAGATGCAACTGTAGAGATTCTCGACGCGGCTTTCGCCGGTCTCCACCTTCATCGCACGGTCGTGAAGCTGACGGCAGATGGATTGCATGTCGCCGCCGGCGTTGGTGGCCACCAGGCCAAGCGGCTGGCTGCGCTTGGTGAGGTTGGCGAACATGTTGTCGTACAGTTTGGAGTTGGGCCACTCGTGCGCCTCATCGGCGAGGATGCACGATGGGCGCAGGCCGTGCTTGCCTTCGGCCGTGCCGGCGAGGATGCGCCACTTGCTGTCGTTCGGTGCCTCGATCGTGAATTCCTTGACGATGCACATCCGGCTGAGCTCAGGGGATTTCTCGACGAACTTCTTGCCGTTCACGAAGGTCACGCCCGCCTGAAACTCATCGGTGGCGATGGAGTAGATTTCGGCCGCGGCCTCGCCGTCGGCGAGCAGCATGTAGAGCCCGATCGCGGCGAGCCAGGGAGACTTGCCGGCGCCCTTGGCGATCTCCATGAACAGTTCACGGAATCGGCGCAGGCCGTCGGCCTTGCGCTTCCAGCCGAAGAGATCCCGCGTGAGCTTGATTTGCCAGGGGAGCGCCTCGAACGGTTTGCCGGCGTGAACGCCTTCGTAGAACCGCAGATACTTCCGCATGAACTTGAGCGGCCGCTCGGCGGCTTTGGCATCGAAGTAGAACTTGGGATCGGGGCGGACGATCATGGAGCCTTCCGCTTCTGCGCCGTCTTTCGCGCCTCATGCCGGCGGTGGCATGCCGGGCAGAGCGCCTCCAGGTTCGATTGCGTGGTTCGGAGCTCGGGGAATTCTCGCGCGGGTTGTCGGTGATGCACTTCGCGGGCCCAGTCGGTTTGGCAGCGCTCGCACACCGGCGTATTGGTGAGCTTTTCATTTCGTGCCAGTTGCCAGGCGTGGGATCCGTAGAACCGTTTGGTTTCCTGATCACGCTGCGTCTCGTCATAGAGACGATGCCGCTCGGCGTTCACGGCTGCGGCGATCGGCTGATGCGCGGCGCAATGGCCGGGCCGGGCGAGGATCGCGGCGCAGGTCGGATGTTTGCATCGGTAGCTTGGCATCAGTCCAAGTCCAAAGTGAAGGTCGGGCCGTTGCCGCCGCGATCCTTGCGGCTGTAGCGCGTCAAGCCGAGATCGGAGAGGAGGCCGCGGAGAAGCGCGGCCGTCTGAATCATGTTCTTGTATTCCGGCGTGGCACCGACCATGCCGTTGGAGTACTCCATCGTGCTGCCGTTCTCGCGCACGGCCGTGCAGCATTGGCGGTTGACCGCCCAGACTTCGCAGTACTGCACAAGGATGGCGCGATCGGCGGCATCGAGCGTCTTCAGTTTCGTGAGTTCGGCGCAGACTCTTCCCCATTCGATGAGGGCTTCGTTTTTCAATTCCGGAGGCGGCGCGAGCGGATAGATCGGCGAGCTCGCAGCGGGTTTCGCCGCGGCGGGTTTGGCGGGCGGCGGTTTTTTGTGTTTCGTTGTCGCCTTCTGTCGTGTTTTCGGCACTTTTTTGGGCATATCCCCCCCTCGTTGGCGCTAAAAAAACGCGTGACAC
>Ga0265324_10001839_pt1 | contig 11505 bp, 8 predicted proteins | sample 41419metaG_FD_198634 | JGI IMG/M metagenome (GOLD analysis project Ga0265324, IMG submission 198634) | Rhizosphere microbial communities from Carex aquatilis grown in University of Washington, Seatle, WA, United States - 4-14-19 metaG | ecosystem: Host-associated > Plants > Roots > Rhizosphere >... | reverse complement strand
AAGCTTGAACTCCAACGGCGGCAACATCCCGCGCCGCCAGTTGCTGCTGGACAAACAGGAGCGGGGGCGTAGCCTGCCGAAATTCCATTTGCAACGGTTCGTATTAATCGGCGTTTTAATACCATGAAGATTCAGGTTCTGCTGCTCACGGCCTTGGTAACGGGATTTACCGGTCACCGGCTGCCACAAACATCCCGCGCGCATCGCGAAGGTCAAAAAGGTGCCGCATCCCCAGGAAGACGCTGCGCCGTGAGGCATTGGCCGAGGGGTGGACGAATGATTATGGAAAATAAATGTCCGATTTTGGCTCCGGGCGGACATTGTAAAGATGAACACGCCATGAATTGCGCCGCAAAATACTTTGTAACGAATTCACGGCAGGCTTGTCTCTGATTGACATGAAACTACGCCGGGCATTTACCTTGATCGAACTGCTGGTGGTCATCGCCATCATCGGCATCCTTGCGGCCATGCTCATGCCGGCGCTGGCCAAGGCCAAGAACCAGGCCGCCAAAACCACGGACATCAACAACCTCAAGCAGATGATGGTCGCGGTCCACATTTACACCACAGATTCCGGCGATGTGCTGCCCAACCCCAATTGGGACAATGGCGTTTCCGACTCGCCGCCTGGCTGGCTTTATGCGGTGGATCCGAGCAAGGCATCTGATGACCCGGAGCGGTTCGACGCGCAAAAAGGTCTGCTGTGGAGTGCTCTGGGCAACCCGAAGGTTTATATCTGCCCGGCGGACGATCCGAGCAGCGAAAGATACGGCCCCCGGGCGCAACAACTCTCCAGCTACGCGATGAACGGTGCGGTCGTCGGCTATGGCGAGATTACTAATTCAGTGGTCAAACTGGCGGCGATGCAGCCGACCGATTGCGCATATTGGGAAACGGACGAAACACATCCGGATAACTTCAACGACGGCGCCAACTGGCCCGGCGAAGGCGTCAGCGCCCGGCATTCTCAAGGCGGCATTCAGGCGGCATTCGATGCTTCGGTGAGCTACGTCCGCTTGGATCGTTGGCTCGAAGATCAGGACTATTCCGGTAAAAATCGGCTGTGGTGTTATCCCGGTCGGGCCGATGGCGGCGGCCCAAATGGACACAATAATTAATAGCCTGACCTGAAATAAATCCCAAAACTTCGGCGCTGGCTTCGTGTGTTTTACGGTTCCAACAACAAGATTCGGAACCGTCTCCGTTTCAGCCGCGCAGTTTCGCAACCGGCAATTCAGGTTCATTCCCAGGCAACCGCAGCCGGCCCAAAGCCGCCAGAAATCCCGCCGCCTTCGCCAGCGTCTCTTCGTATTCGGCTTCGGGATTTGAGTCGGCCACGATGCCGGCACCGACGTTGAAGTGCGCGCGACCGTCTTTGCAGATGGCCGTGCGGATGGCGATGTTCAACTGGCTTTCGCGATTGAAGCCGAGATAGCCGATGCAGCCGCAATATGGCCCGCGCGACAGCGGTTCCAGTTCGTCAATGATCTCCATCGCGCGGAATTTCGGCGCGCCCGTGATGCTGCCGCCGGGGAAACTGGCAGCGAGCGCGGCGAAATGCGTCACATCATTCCGCAGCCGGCCTTCCACGGTGGAAACCAGGTGTTGCACTTGCGCGAACTTCTCAAGCTTCGCCAGTTCCGGCACAGTGACCGAGCCGAACTCGCAGACGCGGCCCAGATCATTACGGAGCAAATCCGTGATCATCACGAGTTCGGCGAGTTCCTTGGCGCTGGTCTGCAATTCGTAGGCGAGTTGCGCGTCGCGCGTGGCATCGGCGGCGCGCGGACGGGTGCCTTTGATGGGGCGCGTGACGATGTGCGAACCGTTCATGCGCAGAAACTGTTCCGGCGAGGACGACGCCAGTTGAAACCGGCAGTGCCGGCTCCCACCATCGCAATCCAAAAACGCCGCGAACGGCGCGGGCGAAACGGCGGCCAGCTTCTGGAATAATTCCCACGCAGACGGACACGCGGCAGTCAGCCGGTGCGACAAGTTTACTTGGTAAATGTCGCCGCTGCGAATGTAACGCTGCGCGCTCTCGACGGCAGCGATGAATTCCGCGCGCGTGACGTTGGAACTGACGCCCCCCTCACCCCGGCCCTCTCCCCCGTGCCGGGGGCGAGGGGGAAAAAGTTTCTGCGGCTCGTCAACATCGGACGCCTGCGGATTCGCCGTGCGCGGAAACGTGTTCTCCCTCTCCCTTTCGGAAAGGGAGAGGGCCGGGGTGAGGGTTTGCGTCAGCCGACGACGCCAAAATTCCATTTGCTCCCCTGCCCGGTGCTCGCTGCGCGAGCCTTCGGCGTCCAGACCGGTGGAGACCACGCTCACCTGACCGGTTTGATGATCGAACACCACGAGGCTATCGTAAAACCCCACATGACAATCGGGCAGCTCCAGGTCGTTGACCGCGCGCCGGGGGAGTTTGGGTTCCGTAAAGTTTTTCAGGTCGTAGCCCCAATAGCCGAACGCGCCGCCCAGCGGGAATGGCGAATCAATCTCGTCGAGCAGCTCGCATCGCGCCATGAGCGCATCGAGCAACTGCCAGGGGTTGCCGAATTGAACGCGCGGCTGGATGCTGGATGTTGGATGCTGGATTTCGCACCGCGAGCCGAAACTGCGGAACGTGAGAAACGGCTGTGCCGTCACGAAGGAATAACGCGCCGACGGCGAGTCAAACTGCCCCGTCCGCAGCAGCACGATGCCCGGCATGCCGGCAAGCTGCTCGACCAGCGATTCCGGCGTGTGCGCCGTGGGGATGACTTGGAGCAGCGGACGCATGAATTTTTAACCACGGATGGACACGGATGGACACGGATGAGGAAAAAAAACACGCGGATGAAAACTCGTTGAATCCATGTTCTTCGGCCTTATCCGTGTTTATCTGTGTTTATCCGTGGTTGATTTCTACGCAAACGCCGTGGGCAGGACGCCCGGCGTGCCGAGGCGGCGCTCGTAATCCCGGATGATCTCCACCACTTCCTGCGGGCTGTCGGTCACGCACACGAGGTCGAGGTCGCTGGGCTTGATGAATTTGTTTTTCTGCGCCAGTTCCTTTTTCATCCAATGCAGCAAACCCTCCCAATGCTCGCGGCCGAACAGGATCAGCGGGAACTGCGGGATGCGCTCCGTCTGCACCAGCGTGAGCACTTCAAAGAACTCGTCCAGCGTCCCGAAGCCGCCGGGCATGAACACGAAGCCGATGCTGTATTTCACGAAGCAGACCTTGCGCGAAAAGAAATAATGAAAATGAATCGGCACGTTCGTGTATTTATTTCCCGTTTGCTCGTGCGGCAACTCGATGTTCAGGCCCACCGACTTGCCGCCGGCCTGCGCCGCGCCCTTGTTGGACGCCTCCATGATGCCGGGGCCACCACCCGTCACCACAGCGAGGTTATGTTTCGCGAGGCCCTTGGCGATCTCCGTGGCGGCGCGATAATATTTATCCGAGGGCTTGGTGCGCGCCGAGCCGAAGATGGTCACCGCCGGGCCGACGTGGGACATGGTTTGGAAGGAATCCACGAACTCCGCCATGATGCGGAAAATCCGCCAGGGATCCTCTTGAATGAAACCGTTGCCGTTGCTCATGGCGTTCACAGTAAGCCCGTCCGTGAAATGAAACAAGCCGGAGAATTTGAAATTCTCCGGCTTGTCGAATGAATCCGTTTTCTGCTTAAGAGCAGCCGAGGCTTTCGCCGCAGTTCAGGCACTTGTAGCAGGCGCCGTTGCGGACGACCACGTTGCCGCAGTTCGGGCAGGTGGGCGCGTCCTGCTGGTTGGTGATCATTTGTGTGAGGCTCGCGGAGCGGCGCGCCTTGGCTTTATCCTCCGGCAACTGGATCACGTCGGTGTCCTCGTTGACGGCGAGGAGTTCGGGGACGGGGCGGTTGATCTGTTTTTTGATTTCCTCGGCCAGTCCGGGCATCGTGAATTCCGGCTGGGTGCGCGCGGCGTTGAGGCTTTCGCGGTAGCCGGGGATGAATTGGAGCGCCATCCAGCGAAAGACGTAGTCGGTGATGGACGAGGCGTTGCGGATGTCGGGGTTCTTGGTGAAACCGCTCGGCTCGAAGCGCTGGTGGGCAAACTTCTTGACGAGGGCTTCCAGCGGCACGCCGTATTGCCACGCCAGACTGGTGAGGGTGCCGATGCTGTCCATCAGGCCGCCAATCGTGGAGCCTTCCTTGGCCATCGTAATGAAGAGTTCGCCGGGCGCGCCGTCTTCGAACAGGCCCACGGTGAGATAACCTTCGTGTCCCGCGATGTCGAACTTGTGGGTGATGGCGGTCCGGGTGTCCGGGAGGCGGCGGCGCAGCGGCTTGCCGGCTTCGGCCTGCAGATGCGCGACGGTGGCTTCGAGCTCCTTGGTGCGCGCGATCAGCTCGGTGACGAGCACGTCGGGATTCTCGGTCTTGGCGACGCCTTCGTTGGTTTTCTTGGTGTTCAACGGTTGGGAGCGCTTGGAACCGTCGCGGTAGATGGCAACGCACTTGAGGCCCATCTTCCACGCCTGAATGTAGGTGTCGCGAATCTCGGCGACGGTGCATTCGTTGGGCATGTTGACGGTTTTCGAGATGGCGCCGGAGATGAACGGCTGGGCGGCGCTCATCATCTTCAAGTGGGCGAGGTAACCGATGCTGCGTTTGCCCTTGGCTGGCTTGAAGGCGCAGTCGAACACGGGGAGATGTTCGGCTTTCAGGCCGGACTTGATGGTGGAACCGTTTTCCTCGACGTCTTCGATGGTGTCGTGCTTCTCGATATGGGCGAGAATGGCTTTGATGTCGGCTTCGCTGTAATTCAAACGGCGGAGGGCATCGCCGACGCCGCGGTTGACGATCTTCAACATGCCGCCGCCGGCGAGGAGCTTGTATTTGACGAGGGCAATGTCGGGTTCCACGCCGGTGGTATCGCAGTCCATGAGGAAGGCGATGGTGCCGGTGGGCGCGAGCACGGTGACCTGGGCGTTGCGATAGCCGACTTCCTGGCCGCGAGCAAGGGCGCGGTCCCAGCACTTGCGGGCTTCGGTCTTGAGATAATGGAATTCGGCGCTGGGCTGGATTTCTTCCACGGCGGCCCGGTGTTGTTTGATGACGCCGAGCATGGATTCGACATTGTCCTTGGCGACGGTCTTGGCCACGCCGGCGCAACGGGCATCGCGATAGCCGGCAAACGGCCCGACATCGGCGGCGAGTTCGGCGCTCTGGGTGTAGGCTTCGCCGGTCATGACGGCGGTGATGGCACCCGCCAAAGCGCGGCCTTCATCGCTGTCGTAGGGCAAACCGTAGCTCATGCAGAGCGAACCGAGGTTCGCAAAGCCGAGGCCGAGCGTGCGGAAGATGTGGGAGTTCTCGGCAATGTCCTTCGTGGGATAGCTGGCGTTGTCCACGAGAATCTCTTGCGCGGTGATATAGATGCGGACGGCGGCCTTGAAGCGTTCGATGTCGAACACGCCGTCTTCGCGTTTGAACTTCATCAGGTTGAGCGACGCGAGATTGCAGGCGGTGTTGTTGACGAACACGTATTCGCTGCACGGATTCGTGGAGTGAATCGGCTCGGTGCCCTTGCAGGTGTGCCATTTCTGGATGGCGCCGTCGTATTGAATGCCGGGGTCGCCACAAATCCAAGTGCCTTCGGCGATCTTGTCGAGGAGTTTGCTCGCGTCCTTCTTTTGGAGCGGCTTGCTGTCCTTGATCGTGCGCGTCCACCATTCCTTGCCGCTGAGTGCCGCCTCGAAAAATTCGTCACTCGCGCGGACGGAGAGGTTTTCGTTCTGATACATGACGGAGCCGTAGGCGTTGCCGTTGTAGGAACCGTCGTAGCCCTGCTCGATCAAGGCCCACGCCTTCTTTTCCTCGGTTTGCTTGGCGTCAATAAACTCTTCGATGTCACCGTGCCAGTCGCGCAAGGTGTTCATCTTGGCAGCGCGACGGGTCTTGCCACCGGATTTCACGACGTTCGCAACTTGGTCATAGACTTTCAGGAAGCTCATCGGACCGCTCGGGCGGCCGCCGCCGCTCAACTTCTCGCGGCTGGAACGGATCGGCGTGAGGTCGGTGCCGGTGCCGGAACCATACTTGAACAGCATCGCTTCGCTGTAGGCGAGATGCATGATGGATTCCATGTTGTCCTCGACGGACTGGATGAAGCAGGCGCTGCCCTGCGGATACTCGTATTGGGTCGCGGCGCGCTCGGCTTGTTTGGTCTTGCGGTTGAAGAACCAGTTGCCCTTGCTGGAATTCTTGCCGATGCCGTATTCGTGGTAGAGGCCGACGTTGAACCAAACGGGGGAATTAAACGCGCCGTATTGGTTCAGACAGAGCCAGGTGAGTTCCTGATAAAAGACTTCGCCGTCGGCCTTGGAGAAATAGCCGTCCTTAATGCCCCAATCGGAAATGGTGCGGGTGATGCGGTGGATGAGCTGGCGCACGGAGGTTTCGCGCTCGCTGGTGTGCTGCTCGCCGTAAAAATATTTCGAGACAACAACCTTGGTGGCGAGAACGGACCAGGACTTCGGCACCTCGACATTCTCCTGTTTGAAGATCACCTTGCCGCCGTCATCGGTGATTTCGGCGGTGCGTTTGTCCCATTCGACCTGGTCAAACGGATTCACTTTGGCGTCGCTGAAAACGCGGTCAATGCGCAGCGACTTCTTGGCGGACTTGGTTGGTTTCATGGCGCGGGTGGCGGAAACTTTGGTGGTGCGGCGAGCGGCGGCTTTGGGAGCCGGCGACGAGACATCCTCACGGGCATCAATCATGGTAATCTCCAGGTTAATTTTTAAGGCCAAACCCGGCTGGTTTCAAGCGAGACAGAAACGCATCCGGGACTAAAATCGCCAATTTCGAGAAAAAACGGAATTTTTCCTTAAAATTGACTTTCCCCAACTAATTGGGGAACGGCGGCCATCCTGACACCATATGTTGTGGCCTACAAGAAAAATTTACAAAAAAGTTACGCGAACGATATTCACAAATGAAATCGCAGGAATCGTCGCGGTCCGACTGAAAAAACCCGACTTATTCCCCGCCGGTGAACAAGATTTCAGCGCCGGCCCTTGGCGCGGTTGCTGCCGCGCGGACGGCCTTTGGAAAACGGCTTCTTGGCGCTCTTTTTGAATCCGGTGCGGGGGCCGGTGTGGGGGCCGGTGTTGGCACCAAATTTGGCCGTTACTTTCTCATGCGCCGGCTTGAATTTCCGCATCGGCGCAATCGTCTTCGGGCGCGCCTTGGGCACCAGTACAATCGGGCAGCCTTCGTAGCCGAACGCCGTGCGCATTTCGCTCGCGAGCGATTTTTTGTATTGGTCGGAAAACAATTCGTCTCGGTTGACGAACAGCAGAAACGTCGGCGGCGCCTGCCGCACCTGCGTGGCGTAATAAAATTTCAGCCGGTGACCGGCATCACTGACCGGCTGGCGGCGCTCCACCGCGTCGTGAATCGTGCGGTTCAAAATCGCGGTCGGAATTTTCTGCTGCAACTGCGCCGCGACGTAGCGCACGGCCTCGAGCAAACGGTCCAGATGAAAGCCCGTCGTGGCCGAGGTGAAGATCACCGGCGCGTAGTCGAGGAAAAACAATTTGTCCTGCACCCACTCGCCGAATTCGCTGAGCGTGGTCAGTTCCTTCGCCTGGCCCTCGGTGCGTTTCTTGGCCTTGCGTTTCTCGATCTCCGCCACGCGCGCCTGCTGCACCTCGGCGGCAAACTTGTCCCATTTGTTGATGACAATGATGCACGCGCGGCGCTGCTCGACGATGGTGTCGGCGATTTTCTTGTCCTGCTCGGTGACGCCCTGCTCCGCGTCAACCACCAGCACCGTGATGTCGCTGCGCGCGATGGAATCCTGCGCGCGCTGGACGCTGAAAAACTCCACGGAATCATTCACCTGCCGCGATTTCCGCATGCCGGCGGTATCAATCAAAATGTATTTCTGCCGCACGCCGTCGGCTTCCACCTCGAACGGCACGTCCACGGAATCGCGCGTAGTGCCGGCGATGGGCGAGACGATGACGCGCGCGGAATTTGTGAGCGCGTTGATGATGGACGACTTGCCGACGTTCGGTCGCCCGACGATGGCGATCTTCAGCGGCTCGGTGCGCTTGGCTTTGTGTTTGGGAATTTTCCCATCGGCGGCCACCATGTCAGAAGTATCGGCGTCGGCAGCGGTTTCTTCTTCAACTTGCTCTTCAACCATTTTCTCTGGCAACAGCGCCGCAGCCGCGTTCATCAGCCGCTCGATGCCGCTGCCGTGAATCGCGCTGACGGGAAAAACCTTCTCGAAGCCAAGCGCGGAAAATTCATACGCATCCTTCTCCGCCGCGAATGTGTCCACCTTGTTCGCCGCCACCAAAATCGTCTTCCCGCTCTCGCGCAGACGCTGCCCGACTTCGCGGTCGAGCGGCACGATGCCGTCCTGCACGTTCACGACGAGGATGATGACGTTCGCCGCGTCAATCGCCATCTGCACCTGCTCGATGGCAGCCTTGACGATGAGGTCGCCGGATTTTTCGCCGCGCAGCAGGCCGATGCCGCCGGTGTCCACCAGCGTGAACTCGTGGCCGCCCCACTCCGCCTCCGCCGTCACGCGGTCGCGCGTCACGCCAGGCTGGTCGTGCACGATGGCGATGCGCTTCTTGATGATGCGGTTGAACAACGCGGATTTGCCCACGTTTGGCCGACCGACGATGGCGATGAGTCCTGACATAATGGCAGGATAAGAGAAATTACCGCGCGGCAAAAGGCAAAAGCCCGGTCATTTGGCGAATTGCAGCGCCACCACCACCAGCAACAACACCAGAGCCAAGCCCATTACCGCCAGCGGGCGGCGGGCCTGTTTCCAATGCCGGATGAAAAAGATGATTGCACCGCCGCCGGCGAACACCACGAAGCCGCCGAGAATCAAGGCGGGCAACTCCAGCGGTTTGCCTTGATGCGTGAGCAACAGCCATTGAATCAGCCAACCAATCATGGCGATAGCCGCGCCAATAGACCGCATCCCGCCGATGAACAGCATGAACAAACCCCAGCCGACGGATGCCTTGAAACCGGCCACGATAAACCATACTTCCGCCACGAACAGCAGCAACCCGGCTGACAATGCGCTGATCATCTGGACTTTTTCCACCGTGGTCATCTGCGCCCACGATTTGCCGGACGTGACGGTGCTGATGGAAGATTTCGTGGAGCTGGCCGCCCAACTTTGGATCGGTGCCGCCAGAAACGTCAGGCAGATAATCCCTAGAATAATTTTACAGACAAAACGGTTCATCAATTCGGCCCTTTCATTTCAGCTTTGCCAGCAGACTTTTTGCCCGGCGAATCCAAACGCGGTCACGTCGGCGTTGGAACGTCGGCGCGTGCGGGTCGTCGCTCAAAACATCCTTCAGCTCGGCGCGGGCCAGATCGGGCTGGTTGTTCGCGGCGTAAAGTTCGGCGAGCTGCACCTTGGCGCGCGGATAGGAATGGTTCTGCACGATGTGCTGCCAGTAGAGCAGCGCGTTTTCCTTTTCGCCGAGTTCGGCGAGCGTTTCCGCCAGCGCCATCATCGTGTGGCCGTAATCGTGCTCCGGCTTTTCCAGCATGACGCCTTCGAGCAGCGGACGCGCCTCGGCGGGACGCTTCAAACGCAGCAGGCATTGGCCGAGATGCGCGCGGGCGTCCACGTCGTTTGGCTCGCGTTCCAGCGCGGCGCGGTAGCATTTCTCTGCCTCGGCGAATTTGCCCTTTTGGAAATAAACGTCACCGAGTTGGAAATGATGGTAGGCGTTGTCGAGGTGATGAATCTTCGCCTGCAGCTGCTTGATGCGGGCGCGGCTTTGCGCGCCGGGCAATTCAAAGCCGGTGGAGGCCGAATCGCGATAGGCGGAAAAATAATACCAGAACGCGCCCAGCCCGGAGCCGATGAAGATAAAGAACGCCCAGAACCAGGCGCGGTTGCGGAGCGCGTGGATCAGCATCCAGACTTGGAACACCGTCAGCGCCAGCCAGACCGGATTGGTCAGCAGAAAACTCCATTCCTCAAGACGGTTGATCAGCAAGGCAAACATTTCGCGGCAAAAGCTATGCCCTGTCATTTCGGCTGGCAATGAAAGTTTTCCGCCATCACTCAACTGTCCGCTTGTTTTCAGGGTGTTTGGCGTTTTATCATCTGGCGCCGCATGAACCAGACGCTCATCATCGTGCCGACCTACAACGAACGGGACAACCTCCCGCGCATAGCGCAGACGCTCCTCGCGCTGCCGGTCGCCGTAGACGTGCTGGTGGTGGACGACAACTCCCCCGACGGCACTGGTAAAATCGCCGACGAACTCGCCGCCAAGCATCCGCAAATCCATGTCTTGCATCGCTCGGAGAAAAACGGTTTGGGCCGTGCCTACATCGCCGGTTTCCAGTGGGCGCTGGAAAAAGGCTACGAATTCATCTTCGAAATGGACTGCGATTTCTCGCATGACCCGGCGGAGATTCCCAATTTTCTGAAGGCGGCGGAGCAAAGCGATTTGGTGCTCGGCTCGCGTTACTGCGGCGGCGTGCGCGTGCTAAACTGGCCGTTGAAACGGCTGCTGTTGAGCCGTTGCGCGGGCGTTTACGTCTGGCTCATCACCGGGATGCCCATCACCGACCCGACGGGCGGCTACAAATGTTTCCGCCGTCGCGCGCTCCAGCACCTCAACCTCGAGGCCGTCCACGCCAACGGCTACAGCTTTCAGATCGAACTGACACACCGGCTCTGGCGCGACGGGTTCAAGGTGGACGAAGTGCCCATCACGTTTGCCGACCGGGTGCATGGCACGTCCAAGCTCTCGCGCGGCATCGTGTTTGAGGCGTTCTGGATGGTGTGGTGGCTCTGGCTGCAAAACGGCTTGCGCCGCTGGCCAAGGCAAAAAGACCACCCCGGCACCAACCCCTGATAACGGCCACCCGTTCCGGCTTTGGCAACCAGTTGCCGCACGTTGGCAACCATTTCGCCCTGACAGCGAGTCAGTTCCCGGCGCGGGCGGGGAAAAGCGGCGGAGGGCCGGGCCGCCGCATTCAGTCCAAGACGCTGTCGCGCGGAATCCCACAACCCGGCGAACGCAGAGCATCTGGGAGTGCGCCAGTCCTTGGCGGTTTGAGGCGGGATGGAAAAGAGGATGGACAGCGACGAAACGCACAAATAGAGTCGCAGCATGAAAACTGATAGGTCGCAAAACTTCAACCAAGCAGCTTGTTGAAGCTCATTACACGTTATGCAACATACAAATACACTTCCACCAGAGTTGCACCGATGGGTTGTTGATTGGGCAATGATTGGTTCAGTCGTGATGATTGCCTTTCTTGCACTGATTTTGGCCATGCTGGTTTTTGCTTCATACGCAACATTTGTTTCGGCCCAGACATTTCCTGCCGATTGTGCACCGCGTTGGATTTTGATTTGTTGGTTGATTCCGATTATTGGGCCGTTGGCGACATTGAAGGCAGCCAAAAAGTATAAACAGACGGAAGTTAAGCATAAGGTTTAGTTTCAAATTTG
>Ga0265324_10001837_pt1 | contig 11521 bp, 8 predicted proteins | sample 41419metaG_FD_198634 | JGI IMG/M metagenome (GOLD analysis project Ga0265324, IMG submission 198634) | Rhizosphere microbial communities from Carex aquatilis grown in University of Washington, Seatle, WA, United States - 4-14-19 metaG | ecosystem: Host-associated > Plants > Roots > Rhizosphere >... | reverse complement strand
TCGGTGAGGGTGCCGCCGGAGACCTTGAAGTGGGCGCCGGCGAGGATCCCCGGGATGTCTTCCGGTACCGCCGCGGTGACCAGGACCTGCTCCGCGGCGGCGACAAGGGCGGCGAGGCGGTCACGGCGGCCGGTGTCAAGTTCGGCGAACACGTCGTCGAGTATCAGGACCGGGTCCTCGCGGCCAGCCCGGAGCAGGTCGAAGCTGGCGAGACGAAGCGCGAGCGCGAGCGACCACGACTCGCCGTGGCTTGCGTAGCCGCGGGCCGGAAGGGCGCGGACGCTGAGCTCAAGCTCGTCGCGGTGCGGGCCGGCCAGGCAGACACCGCGGTCGAGCTCGCTCGCCCGCACCTCGAGCAGCGCGGCGAGCAGCGCCTGCTCCGCGGTGCGGACACGTGTCCCGTGGCTCGCGCCGGCGTCGGCCCTGCCTGCTTCGGTGGGGCCTGCTTCACTGGGGCCTGCTTCGGTGGGGCCTGCTTCTGTCGGGCCCGCCTCCCCGGTGGCCTGGCTCTCGAACGAGCGCCGGTACTCAAGCGCGGCCGGGCCGCGGCCGTCGCCCGCCACGGCCGCGTACGCGCGTTCCACGTACGGGCGGAGCGCGGCGACCAGGTGCTCGCGCGCGACGAGCAGCTCGGCGCCGCTCCGGGCCAGGTGCGCGTCCCAGACGTCAAGCGTGGCCGTCACCGCCTCGCGGGACTGGCGGTTGCCCCTGGGCCCGCCCTTGGGTCCCGCGGACTTCAGCAGCGCGGTGCGCTGCCTCAGCACACGGTCATAGTCGGCGCGGACCCCGGCGTACCGCGGGGCCATCGCCACGAGCAGGTCGTCGAGGAACCTCCTGCGCTCACCGGGATCGCCCTTGACAAGCGCGAGGTCCTCGGGCGCGAACAGCACCGTGCGCAGCACGCCGAGCACCTCCCGCGGCCGTCCCAGCGGTGTCCGGTTCAGCCTGACCCGGTTGGCGCGGCCGGTGTTGAGCTCGATCTCCACAAGCGCGTCGTTCGTCCTTGTGGTAACCGCCGCCCGGATGATCGCCTGCTCGGCGCCCTTGCGGATCAGCGGAGCGTCCTGGGCGGCCCGGTGGCTGGCCAGCGTGGCCGCGTAGCCGACGGCCTCGACGAGGTTGGTCTTGCCCTCACCGTTCGGTCCGCTGAAGATCGTGACACCGGGCTTGAGCGGCACGTCGACGTCCGTGTAGGACCGGAAATCGGTCAATGCCAAGCGAGTCAGGTGCACAGCTGCCACCCGGGGGAGCGACCCCCCGTACCCCCCGGTGCGCGCCCGATGGCAAGCCATCGTATCGGGCGCGCGGAGACGGCGTGTCGCTGCCCGATCCTGGTGTTCACGTATTCGAGGGTAACGGCTGGGACCGACTTCAGCCGGCTGACCTGATCGGCATGAGGACATAGCGGTAGTCGGGGTTGGCCTCGCCCTTGCCGGTGATCACGGCGGGGCGGGTAGCCGAGGTGAACGAGATGCGGACGGTGTCGGAGTCCACCGCGTTGATGCCGTCGAGCAGGTACTGCGGGTTGAAGGCGATCTGCATCTGCTCGCCGTCGAAGCTCGCGCTGATCGCCTCGCTCGCCTGCGCCTCGTCGCCGGTTCCCGCCTCAAGCAGCACCTCGCTCGTCGCGAAGGTCAGCCTGACCGGGGTGTTCCGCTCGGCAACGAGGGCGACGCGCTTTACCGCGTCCGCGAACGGCATCGCGGGCAGCTCGGCGACCGCGGAGAACTCGCTGGGCAGCAGGGTCTGGTAACGCGGGTACTCACCGGACAGCAGCCGGGTGGTGGTCCGCCGCCCGCCGCCTTCGAAGCCGATGATGCCGTCGCTCGCGCCCTCCGTCGTGGAGAGGGCCACGGAGACCTCGGCGCCCCCGGTCATCTGCCGCGCGGTGTCGCCGAGGACCCGGGCAGGAACGAGAACCGCGGTGCTGAGGCCGGGCGCGGCCGGCGTCCAGCGCAGCTCGCGGATCGCCAGCCGGTAGCGGTCGGTCGCGACAAGCGTCAGCGTGTCCTCGTTGAACTCCATCCTGATGCCGGTCAGCGCGGGCAGGGTGTCGTCCCGGCCGGCGGCGATGGCGACCTGGTGGATGGCCGAGGCGAACGCGTCGGCGCCGACGGCGCCCGTGGTTTCTGGCATGGTCGGCAGGGTGGGGTACTCCTCGGCGGGCAGCAGCATCAGGGTGAACGTGGCGCTGCCGCACTTGAGGGTCGTCCTTGACCCGTCGGTGGTGAGATCGACCGGCTTGGCGGGCAGCGACCGGACGATCTCGGCGAGCAGCCGCCCCGACACAAGCACCGTGCCTGGCTCATCGGCCTGCACAGGGATCGTCGACTGGGCGGAGACCTCGTAGTCGAAGGTGGACAGGGTCAGCTCACTGCCCGCCTGCAGGCGCATGCCGGCCAGCACGGGAGCCGTCGGCCGCGCCGGGAGCGCGCGGGCGGTCCATGCGACGGCCTCTGCGAGTGGGTCACGCTCAACCTGGAGCTTCACGGGATGCCTCCTGCCGGTGATGTTTACGGGTCTCGCTCGTCGGGGTATCTCACTCCTGGCCGGGCTGGTTTCCCCAGTCAGGCGCGAGCCTACTTGTTCTTGGGATTCTTTGAGTTATAAGAAAGTAGTAGTAGTAGGGGCTGTGGATGGCGGGGATAACGACGTTCCCCCAGCTCGCAGCCCTTTTCTTATGCACAGGCCCTGTGCGGCCGGTGTGCAGGCCAGCGGGCCGTATGTGGACAGTGCGGAAGTTTTCCCGCGTTGTCCACTGGTCATCCCCCGGTTTTCCACGGGTTGTCCACCCATTTGTCCACAGGTCCTGTCCACAGGTTCTGGATAACCCTTGTGGACAAGCTGTGAGTTGAGCCTGGCAAGTGATTGCCGGTCACGGGCCATTGCTGCCGCCTTTGCCTTCGCGCGTCGTCCGCTGGCTAGTTCGCCCGCGCCTGCTGCTTGATGCGGTTGGTGAGCTCGGTGACCTGCGTGTAGATCGAGCGGCGCTCGGCCATCAGCGAGCGGATCTTGCGGTCGGCGTTGATGACCGTGGTGTGGTCGCGGCCGCCGAACTGCTGGCCGATCTTGGGCAGCGACATGTCCGTCAGCTCACGGCACAGGTACATGGCGATGTGCCGGGCGGTCACCAGGACGCGGGACCGGCTCGTGCCGCACAGGTCGTCGATGGACAGCCCGAAGTAGGCGGCGGTCTGCCCCATGATGGTCGCCGCGGTAATCTGCGGCCCGCCGTTGCCCTGCGACTCAGGTATGAGGTCCTTGAGCACGATCTCCGCGAGGCTTATGTCCACCCCCTGCCGGTTGAGGCTGGCGAAGGCGGTGACCCGGATCAGGGCGCCCTCCAGCTCGCGGATGTTCGTGGAGATGCGGCTGGCGATGTACTCGAGCACGTCGGCGGGCGCGTTCAGGCCCTCCTGGATCGCCTTCTTGCGCAGGATGGCGATCCGGGTCTCGAGCTCCGGCGGCTGGACGTCCGTGAGCAGGCCCCACTCGAACCGGCTGCGCAGCCGGTCCTCCAGGGTGACCAGCCGCTTGGGCGCCCGGTCGGACGAGATGACGATCTGCTTGCTCGCGTTGTGCAGGGTGTTGAAGGTGTGGAAGAACTCCTCCTGCGTTCCTTCCTTGTTCTCTAGGAACTGGATGTCGTCCACAAGCAAGACGTCGACGTCCCGGTACCGCCTGCGGAAGCCGTCCTGCTTACCGTCGCGGATCATGTTGATGAACTCGTTGGTGAACTCTTCCGAGCTCACGTACCTGACCTTGAGGCCCGTGTAAAGCGTCTGCGCGTAGTGGCCGATGGCGTGCAGCAGGTGCGTCTTGCCCAGGCCGGAGTCGCCGTAGATGAACAGCGGGTTGTACGCCTTCGCGGGCGCCTCGGCGACCGCGACGGCGGCGGCGTGCGCAAACCGGTTACTGCTCCCGATGACGAAGGTGTCGAACGTGTACTTCGAGTTCAGCCGGGCGGAAACCGGGCGCGGCGGCTGGTCTTGCTGCTGCCCGCCCTGCCCCTGCTGCTCCCGCTGTCCCCGCGGCTGGTACTGGTCAAGCGGCTCGGGCGGGCTGGGCTGCGGCTGCTGCGGCGTCAGCGCGTGCTGCCCGGGCGGCTGCACCGGGTAACCCTGGGGCGGAGTCCGGTAGGGCTGGTACCCGGAGTCCTGGTAGGGGTAGTGCTCCGGCTGCTGGTACTGCGGCGGCGCCGGGCGAGGGGAAAGCTCCTCCTGCTGCGGCTGCGCGATCCTAGGCCCCAGGTCATCCACGGGCATCCCGCCCAGCGGGTCCATCACGGAGAGCGGCGAGCTCGGTGGTCCCGGCGGCTGCTCGGGCTGGGTGACGGTGCTCGGGTCGACGGTGACGGCGATCTGGACCGGGCGGCCAAGTTCTTTGGAGAGCGCGTGGATGACCAGCGGCCGGAGCTTGGTCTCCAGGTGCTCCTTGACGAAGAGGTTGGGGGTGGCGATCAGCGCCGTGTTCTCCACCAGGCCGAGCGGCCTGGTCAGCCTGAGCCAGGCAAGCTGGCTTGCCGGAAGTCCCATCTCGGCGAGCCCGTCAAGGGATCGTGCCCAAACGTCCGCCAGATCCACATCAGTCACTATGGGCTCCCCTCGCCTCGCCGTATTACCCGAGCCCCGGGCCGAACCGACTCCCGACCACCAAACCGCAACTCGTTGTCCACAGGCTCGTCCACAAGGTGTGTACGTGCACCGCAGTGCGGTTTCCCCATCCCGCGACGGCAGCGGCCGTCGGGTGGCGATCTGAAGGTCTCGATTTTTCCACAGCCTAGGTCGCCGGCGGCAGCTCCGTTGTGGAAATCACCGTGTTGCCTGGCAGTGGACCCGGGAGAAGCTCAGTTTGACCTGTACGAGGATCGCCCTTACCGTTAACAAGCTGACCCATGCCACGTCGGCGGTGTCGCCGTGCCTGGCCAGGCTTGCGCTTGGCCGCGCGACGCATGGCATGTCCGCCCTTCATGAGGCATCGAAGCTTTCGAAACGACCTGGAGTTCCAGTGAGCAAGCGCACGTTCCAGCCGAACAACCGCCGACGGGCCAAGGTCCACGGCTTCCGTGAGCGTATGCGTACCCGTGCTGGCCGCGCCGTCCTTGCCGCGCGCCGCCGCAAGGGCCGCGAGCAGCTCTCCGTCTGAAAAGCGGCCGAGGGCTCCAGGATCCCTTCGGCTTGCAGGAGGGGTCGTGCTGCCGCAGCAGTCGCGGATGAGGAGCCCGGAGGAGTTCAAGCGCGTGCTGCGCTCGGGCCGGCGGGCCGGCGGCGCTACCCTCTCCGGGCACCTGCTGTTGCCCGCCGCAGGTCCCGTACCCGAGGACGCCAGTCCGAAGGTAGGCTTGGTTGTCAGCCGTGCGGTTGGCTCGGCGGTGGTTCGCAACCGGGTAAAGCGACGTCTCCGGGAACTGATGCGCAGGCGGCTCGCCTCGCTCCCCGGAGGTTGCCTGCTCGTGGTGCGTGCCCATCCGGCTGCCGCTGGTGCGCGCCAGGTGGATCTCGCCGCCGATCTCGACCTGGTGCTCGGACGACTGATGCGGCGGCAGGTTGGGGCGCTGCGCTAATGAGCGAGCTATCACCCGGGGGGACAACCCCTCGTGAGCCCTGCCTGCACGGACCGCGAGACGAGGTCGTGACCGCGGCTTCTGCCGCGCCCGGGACGCCGGAATCTACCGGGCCGTCACTGGCAGCGCGGGTCCTCATCGTTCCCGTGATCGGCTACCGTCGGTTCATCAGCCCCCTGCTTCCCCCGGTGTGCCGGTTCGCCCCCTCGTGCAGTGAGTACGCCCTTGAGGCGCTGCGGGTGCATGGCGCGGTGCGGGGACTGTGGCTGGCCGTGCGGCGGCTCGCCCGTTGCCACCCCTTTAACCCCGGCGGATACGATCCCGTGCCCCCACGGCCCCAAGGAGCTATCAGTTGTTGAGCTTTCTGAACCCGCTGTTCGATGCGGTCGCGTGGGTGATGATGCGCATCCACGCGGTGCTCTCGGTGCCGTTCGGCGCGTCGAGCGGTGTGACCTGGGGCCTGTCCATCGTCATCCTCGTGGTGTTCATGCGGCTCATCATGGTCCCGCTGTTCATCAAGCAGCGGAACTCCATGTGGAAGATGCAGTCGCACATGCCGCAGCTGCAGGAGCTCCGCAAGCGGTTCAAGAACGACAAGACGCGTCTCAACGAAGAGACGATGAAGTTCTACAAGGAGAACGGGATCAACCCGCTGGGCGGCTGCCTTCCGCTGCTCGCGCAGATGCCGGTCTTCTGGGCGCTGTTCAACGTGCTGCGGGCGATCGCGGAGTGGAAGCCCGGGCAGGTTCCGAAGTACGGGCTCACCCTCCCTGTCGTGGAGAGCGCGCAAAACGCGCGTATTTTCGGCGTGACGCTCTACGACAGCTTCCTGCACGCAAACACGGGCGAAAACTGGAGAGACCGGATCATCATCCTGGTGTTCGTGCTGGTCAGCGCGGCCACCACCTTCCTGACGATGAAGCAGAGTCAGCGGCGCGGCATGCTGAACCAGGCGCCCCCAGACCCGGACCAGCCGGGTGCCGCCGCGGCGCAGGCGATGTCGAAGAACATGATGTACATCGCGCCGTTCTTCGCGTTGTCCGGCCTGTACTGGCAGTTCGGCCTCGTCATCTACTGGGTCACCACCAACGTTTGGACGCTGGGGCAGCAGCACTTCCTGTTCCGCAAGCTTCCGGTGGTGGGGAGCGCTACCGTTGGTGAGTCTGCGGTTCAGGCGGCGTCAGGGAGTTCAGCGGCGGCCAAGAGCGGTACCTCAAGCACCAGCGCCAAGGCGGCGGCCAGGCCGGCCCGGCCGGCCCGGCCGGCTAGCTCCGCGGCGGCGAGCAAGAGCGCGTCCGGGTCTGCGACCACGCAGGCGCCCCGCGCGAAGGCGAGCGCCAACGGTTCCACGGCCGGCGGCGCCGCGAACGGCTCGAACGTGCTCCGGCGGTTCGGCCGGAGCAAGGAAGAGCCACAGGATGATGTCCCGGCCACTCCGCAGACCAAGGTCGTCCGGCAGCAACCGGTCCGGCAGGCGCGCAGCAAGCGCGGTAATTCCGGCAATTCCGGTAGTTCCGGCAAGAGGTGAGCGGCGATGGGCGATGGTTCAGGTGAGGGGGTCGGCACGGTGGTAGATCAGAAGCAGGAGCTGAGCAGCGTGATCGATAGCGACGACCTCGTCGAAGAAGCAGACGATGATCTGGATGACGTGGCCGACGACGAGGAAGACGACGAGGAAGACGACGACGAGGAAGACCTGAGCTCGCTCGAGGAGGAAGGCGAGATCGCCGCCGACTACATCGAGGGACTGCTCGACATCGCCGATCTCGACGGCGACATCGACATGGACGTCGAGGGCGACCGGGCGATCGTGTCGGTCGTTGGCGCGACGCTCGATGAGCTCGTCGGCGACGACGGTGAGGTGCTCGAGGCGCTGCAGGAGCTGACCCGGCTTGCCGTCCATCGCAAGACCGGCTCACGGGCCCGGCTCATGCTTGACGTCGGGGGGTTCCGCGCCAAGCGGCGGGCCGACCTCGCGGAACTCGGCAGTTCCGTAGCCGCGGAGGTGTCGCGGACCGGGGAGCCTAAGAAGCTGCGCGCCATGTCACCGTTCGAGCGGAAGATCATCCACGATGCTGTCGCGCTCGCCGGGCTGCGGAGTGAGTCGTAGGGCGAGGAGCCGAACCGGCGCGTGGTGGTCTTCCCGGTCGGCTGAGGCGGGTCATGGTGGCCGCGGAAGTGCCTGCCGGGGCGGCCGACGTTTTCGGTGGCGCATTTGACCAGGCGCGCCGCTACGCGGAGCTGCTCGCGACCGATGGAGTCACCCGCGGGCTTATCGGTCCGCGGGAGACCGATCGCCTGTGGGACCGGCATCTGCTCAACTGCGCCGTGGTGACCGAGCTGTTGCCGGAGAACGGCCGGCTGGTCGACATCGGGTCGGGTGCCGGGCTGCCGGGGATCGTGCTCGCGATGCTGCGCCCGTCGCTGGAGGTCACGCTGCTTGAGCCACTGCTGCGGCGAGCGGTTTTCCTTGAGGAGTGCGTTGCCGAGCTAGGGCTGGCGAACGCCACGGTGCTGCGGGCCCGGGCGGAAGACAAGGGGGCCGCGCAACTGCGGGCGGATATCGCCACCGCGCGGGCGGTCGCGCCGCTCGACCGGCTGGTCGGCTGGGCGGCCAGGCTGCTGCGTCCCGGCGGGCAACTGCTGGCGATTAAAGGGCAGTCAGCGGAAGCCGAGCTTGCCGCCGCCGGGCCGGTTCTTTCCCGCCTGGGCGTGCGGAGTGCGGAGGTTCTGCAAGCCGGTCACGGTAGTGTCGTATCTGCGACAACGGTTGTCCGTGTCGTCATGGGAGGACACGGCCGAGAGGAGCGGGCAGGTGCTCAGCGCAGCCGGCGTGGGGTGGCCTGACGGGGGATCGGCTCCGATGCCATATGTGACCGGGCTTGGGTGGCCCGCAGCGCAACCCCGATTTACGTCGTCTCAATCCCCTGAGCAGGCCTCGAGTGAGCGGGGCGCGGAGGGTACTTCGGTGAACGGTCAAGAGGATCTGTCCCTCCCGGGTTCGGACCGGGTCCGCAACGCGCTGGCGGCGGCGGTTTCACGTGGAACACCGGATGTGATAGCGAGCACGGGCGAGATGAGCAGCGCCCTCAGCAGCGGAGGAGATCGGATGTCGGCGGATCCTGTGGTGCCCGACGCGGAGGTCGTGGTGCCCGACGCCCCGATAACTCCGGGGGATACGCCGATCGCTCGCGCGGCCGAGGCGGCCGTCGGCGTCCGCGGCGGCCTCAAGCGCGAGCCCTGGCCGCGACCGAGCCGGTGCCGGATCATGACCATCGCCAACCAGAAGGGCGGCGTCGGCAAGACGACGTCCGCGGTGAACCTGGCGGCAAGCCTGTCGCAACACGGCATCCGGGTCCTCGTGGTGGACCTGGACCCGCAGGGGAATGCCTCCACCGCCCTGGACATCGATCACCACGTCGGACGCGACTCGGTCTACAACGTGCTCGTCGAGGAGCACCCGCTATCCGAGATCGTGACCGAGGTCGAGGGCATGCCGGGGCTGTACTGCGCGCCGGCCACCATCGACCTGGCCGGCGCTGAGATCGAGTTGGTGCCGATGGTGGCCCGCGAACAGCGCCTGGCGCGTGCCATTCAGCAGATAGACACCACCAACTTCGACTACGTGCTGATCGACTGCCCGCCCTCGCTCGGCCTGCTCACGGTCAACGCCCTGGTGGCCACGGAGGAGGTGCTGATCCCGATTCAGTGCGAGTACTACGCGCTCGAGGGACTTGAGCAGCTGCTGCGCACGGTGGAGCTCGTCCGCGGTCACCTGAACGCCAAGCTGCGGATCTCCACCATCCTGCTCACCATGTACGACGGCCGCACCCGGCTCGCCACCCAGGTCGCCGACGACGTCCGTTCCCACTTCGGTGACGTGGTACTCCAGACCATCATTCCGCGCTCGGTGCGGGTCTCAGAGGCGCCAAGCTACGGCCAGTCCGTCATCACCTACGACCCGGCCTCAACCGGCGCCGTGGCCTACGCCGAGGCCGCTCGCGAGCTCGCCTACCGCGCGGTCACCGCGTAGCCAGCCCCGCCGCGTGGCGTTTGGCGCGTGGCGTGCTTAGTCCTCGGCGGGCATGGTCCGGGCGGCCGCCTCCGGGGACATGGCCTTGACGATGCGCTCAAGGTCGTCGATGGTCGCGAACTCGACGACGATCTTGCCTTTCCGCTGCCCCATTTCCACCTTCACCCGGGTTTCGAACAGATCGGAGAGCCGGTCGGCGAGATGGCGCAGTCCGGGAGCGACCGGCTTGGCGGCGGCCGGCTTGCGGGACTGCTTCGCGGTGGTGTCCTCGACGGAGCGGACCGAGACGATCTCCTCGACGGAGCGGACCGAGAGGCCCTCGGCCACGATGCGCTGGGCAAGGCGCTCCTGCTCGAGCGGGTCGTCAAGCGAGAGCAGCGCCCGTGCGTGACCCGCGCTGATCACCCCCGCGGCCAGGCGCTTCTGCACGACGGGCGGCAGGTTGAGCAGCCGTAGCGTGTTGCTGATGTGCGGACGGGACCGGCCGACCTTCTGCGCGAGCTGTTCGTGGGTAGCGCCGAAGTCGTCAAGGAGCTGCTGGTAGGCGGCCGCCTCCTCAAGCGGGTCGAGTTGCTGGCGGTGCAGGTTCTCGAGCAGCGCGTCGCGCAGCATGTCAGTGTCCGGGGTCTCGCGGACGATCGCCGGGATGTACTCAAGTCCCGCTCGCTGGGACGCACGCCAGCGGCGCTCACCCATGACGAGCTCGTAGCTCCCGCCGCCCAGTTTGCGCACTACCACCGGCTGGAGCAGGCCGACCTCGGTGATGGAGGCGGCCAGCTCTTCCAGGGCGTCTTCGTCGAAGGTCTGCCGCGGCTGGCGGGGATTCGGCGTGATGGAGCCGACGGCAACTTCCTCGAAGTAAGCGCCCGTCACCTGGCGCAGCCCGCTGTCGGAGGCGTCGTCTATCGCGGCCGGGCCAACGAGGGGCTGATGCCCGTTGGCGCCCGCCCAGCTTTCCCCGCCCGCCCCGCCCTGTGTGGTGCCGGAAGGGCCAGGCCCGCCAGGGGCCGCGCTGCCGGTGCGAGGTGCATCCGGGATCAGTGCTCCGAGACCCTTGCCGAGCCCCCGCCGTTGCTGCGCCACTGCGTCTCCTGTGTCATGCCATTCGTGCTGCGGAAACGGCCGGGCTTGCCGAGTGGGTGCCGTGGCCGTCCCTCCAATCTAACGGCAACCGGGCGAGAATTTGGCGCGTTCCCCGCGCCTCGTTTCACGTGAAACGCCTCACCCGGGCGCGCTGTTTCACGTGAAACGAGGCCCCGACGCTACATCCGGGCGGCCTCGACTGCCCGGACGGCGGCCGAGATATCACGGAGGAACGCGTCGACATCGGTCTCTTCGGTATCGAAAGCGGTCATCCAGCGGACGACGGAAGCGGACTCATCCCACACGTGGAAGATCCAGTCTCGTTGCAGTTCCGCGACGTGCCCGGCGTCGAGGCGCGCGAACACGGCATCCGATTCAACGGGGTACACAACGTCCACGCCGGGAATCTCAGCAAGGCCGGCCGCGAGCCGCGCGGCCATCGCGTTGGCATGAGCGGCATTCCGCAACCAAAGGTCGTCAGTGAGCAGGGCGCCGAACTGCGCGCCGAGGAAGCGCATCTTCGACGAAAGCTGCATGTGCTGCTTCCGCAGGTACGGCGCGCTCAGCCCGTCGCCAGGCCGCATCACGATGACCGCCTCCACGCCCATCGCTCCGTTCTTGGTGCCGCCAAAGCTGAGCACGTCCGCGCACGCGGCGATGTCCGCAAGGGAACAGCCGAGGTGCGCGGCCGCATTCGCGAGGCGGGCGCCGTCGAGGAACACGCGGAGCTGGTTGGCCGCGCAGAATTCCTTGATCGAACGCAGCTCGTCGAGTGAATAGCAGGTGCCGAACTCAGTCGACTGGGTGACCGAGACGACCCCCGGCTGAGCGAAGTGCTCGTC
>Ga0265324_10001830_pt1 | contig 11539 bp, 8 predicted proteins | sample 41419metaG_FD_198634 | JGI IMG/M metagenome (GOLD analysis project Ga0265324, IMG submission 198634) | Rhizosphere microbial communities from Carex aquatilis grown in University of Washington, Seatle, WA, United States - 4-14-19 metaG | ecosystem: Host-associated > Plants > Roots > Rhizosphere >... | reverse complement strand
CTCAGCTATTGAAGATTTATTTAGCGACTAAAAAAGGCCAGCAGCTCAGTCTCCCGATGTAGGCAGGATTGACTCGCCATATAAGTTGAGTTCTTCTAATAAATACTGGCTGTCTTTGGATAATTTCATTTGGCCCGGTAGTTCGGTGAGTCTTCGGAAAAAGCGGGCGGCCGTGCTGTTATTGCCGCCGCCCAGTAAGCGCTCCGTGCGGAAATTTTCCCAGGCTTCCTGCTCGTCATGGTTCAAACTTTTGGGGTAATTACGGGCTTTATAAAGGGGCAAAAGCAGTTTGAGCCGTTCATCAGCAAAATCCAATTGTAGATCGGCTAAGCCGTCGGCATCGGCCGCCCGCACCACGCGCATTTTTGTCTTATCGGGACCATCAACAAAACCGTCGTAAAGTTGCTCGTCCACTTTTTGCTGGTCAACTATGGCTTGGGTTTGGCTCTTAGGTTGGGTTATTTCCAGCGCCGCTATCAGTTTGTCGCCAAAGTCTTGGGCTTTTTGCAGTTTGGCCAGGTTGGCGTCTATATTTTTGCTGTCGATCTTAAGCCGGACGGCACTTTTGGCATCTAAAACTGATAGCGGCGCAATGGCTGGACATCTGTTGTAAGCTAATTGCTTTACTGGAAAATACGGTGCTTCTTTGTCGCGGTTACTCCATAATTTGGCCAGCTCCGCCGGAGTAAGCTTTGTAAATTCATCTGGGTCTATCCGTAAGTCATACATCAAAGACGCGCCGCGCTCCGGATGGACGGCAACCATCACGGCCACGGTGGTTTTTTCGTACTCGGCCGGGTAGCGGCCGCTAGTATAAATAATCGGGTCGCCTTTGGTCACCAAGGCCGCAATTCTTTTTTTATCGCGCAGTTTTAGCAAATAATCAAACAGTTTGGGCTGCTTGTTTCTTATCAGCATGGCCAAGGCAATGACGGCCTTGACGTCACTGAGAGCATCATGGGCGTTGGCGTGCTCTAGGTTGTTGAGCTTGCTAAGGTCTTCCAAGCGGTTGCTGGGTTTACCGTCGGATGCGAACGGCCATTTTATGCCCTCCGGCCTGAGCGCCCGCATCATACGGACAACATCCAGCAAATCCCAGCGGCTGCGGGCATCTTTCCATTGCCACTCGTAAGCGTCGCTAAAATTGCGCCAAAAAGTAAAACGCATAAACTCGTCGTCAAAACGGACACTATTATAGCCAACGGTAATCGTATCCGGAATAAATACTTTACTTATTAAGTATTTCACAAACTCGGTTTCGTTCAGGCCTTCGGAAATCGTTTTCTGAGGAGTGATGCCGTGCACCAGCACCGCGTCCGGCTCGGGCAAAACGTCGGAAGTCATTTTAACCAGGATATTGTCCGGCTCGCCCACCGGTTTGAGGTTCATGTCCGTACGCTGCCCGGCAAACTGCATAACCCGCGCCGTCCGCGGACTAAACCCGCTCGTTTCTAAATCATAGAAGTAAAAAGTCATATTAGTATTCCAATTCACCTATAGAGGGGCTGCCGATTTGGATGCTTTGGCCGGGGTCAATGTTCTGGCGTTCCAGTTCGCGCATAATGCCCATCTTGCGCAGGATGTCGCGCAAGCGCTGCTGCCCGTGGTAATCCTCAAAATCGGTGCGCCGGGCAAAACGCTCAACTTTATTACCGGTTATCACAAACTTTTTGCCTTCCCTTTGAATGTTCCACGAATCATCATTTTTTTTAAGGCCGATAACCGGCAGAACCGGTTTTTTGGCTTTTTTAACCTGTTTTTGGCGGTTTTTGGCTATCAGTTGTTGCAGTACCCGCAGCAAATCTTCTACGCCTTCTTTGCTGATGGTCGATATAACGGCGGTAGGCGTACCGGCCGGCACGGACTTTTTTAAAGTCTTGTAGGCCTTATCCAGCTGTTTCTTATCCAGGCCGTCCACTTTGCTCAAAACTACCACCTGCGAGCGCTTGCTCAAGTCAACTTTGTAGGCCGCCAATTCCTTCATGATAGTTTTGTAAGCGGCAGCAATATCTTCGTTGTAGACGTCCACCAGGTGCACCAGTACGCTGGTTCGTTCCACGTGGCGCAGGAATTCATCACCCAGGCCCTTGCCCTGGCTGGCGCCTTCTATGAGGCCGGGAATGTCGGCAAACAGCAGGCTGTGCTTTTTATCAATGTCCACCACGCCCAGGTTTGGCGTGAGCGTGGTAAAGGGATAGTTGGCGATTTCCGGTTTGGCGTTACTGATAACAGATAGCAGCGTGGACTTGCCGGCGTTGGGCAGGCCGACAATTCCCACATCGGCAATCATTTTTAGCTCCAGCGCGGCTTCTATTTCCTGGCCTTTTTCGCCTTTCTCGGCGACACGTGGAGCCTGGCGGGTAGAGCTGACAAAGTGGGCGTTACCAAAACCGCCCTTACCGCCGGCGGCAAGAGTAAACTGTTGGCCATCGTCCGCCAGGTCGGCCAGCGCCACATCGCCCCTCATAACCACCGTTCCAACTGGTACGGACAGCAGCAAATCTTCGCCGCTTTTGCCGTGGCGCCTGACTTTAGTGCCGGGCTGGCCGTCCTCGGCCTTAATCAATTTTTTATAACGAAAAGATGCCAGCGTATTTTGGTTGTTGCTGGCCTGCAGGATGATACTGCCGCCGTCGCCGCCGTCGCCGCCGTCCGGGCCACCCAACGGGCGAAATTTTTCATGCCTGAAGCTGACCGCGCCGTGGCCACCATCGCCAGCCTTAAAAGTCACCTGTACTCTATCTACGAACATACAAATAGGGTATAGGGTTTAGGGGTCACGGTCTAGTGCTTACGCTAATAGATGTATTTGTAGAGACCGATTTGGTCGGCTGTAATGTTGCGGTAACTAACGACGTCCCAGCCCTCTTGATTCATCTCGGATACGGTTATACTGCCATCGCTATTTATACCCTCTACAAAACCGACGTGGTCATAATTAAACCAAATAACTGCTCCGGCTGCCGGTGTGAAGGACACGATATGTACAGGGTTGCTGATAGCTGGGTTCTGGGCAGCCGATGCCCAAGTATAAGCGTTCCCCCAGTTAGATGGTACCGGATTGCCCGTTTGCATACGCCTAAAAGCCGCCCACCAGGTACACCAACCGCAATCATAGCCGTTTTGGATGCCTAAGGAGCAGGAGTTAAACCTATGGGCGCCGCTGAAAGTCCCCGTGGACAGGAATCGGGTGGATATATTGACCAAAAGCGGCTGGATACCATTGGGAATCCACACCAGTTCGCCGGAACTTACACCACCTTCGGCATCGTTAACCGTTACAAAAGTATCCTGGTTAGCCTGGTATTTATTAGTGATGGTAGCAACCGTGTCGCCATCTTTTACCTGGTAGACTACTCCTTCGGCCGGCGGGATAACCAGGCCGGTGCCAACTTTGAGGCTATCGCTGGTCAGGCCGTTAGACCAGCGGATGCTGTTAGCGCTAACGCCGAACTTGGACGCCAGACTGCCAACAGTGTCACCATCGGCCACGGTGTAATGGACGATGTCGTAGCGCGATTTTTCGGCGGTAGATACCACTTGCGGCTTGGCCAGGGTTGTAGAATCGCTAGGCACCTGAGAGAGTAAAATCGCCGTGGAGTCGGCTTGGTTGCGCACCATAGTTAGTTCTGGCAGGTTAGTCATTTGCGCGGCTTCCAGAGCTATTTGGTCTGAGGATAACTGGTCAAGCGGACTTACGACCGAGCTGGCGGTGCCAACGACACTGTTAGCCGTGCTGCTTCGAACGGTCTGGCTGGCCGAACGGTTGGCCAGTAAAAAAACCCCCACAGTCAGCAGCAGCAAGGCATTTCCGGCTACCAGGCTCCAGCGGATAGTGCGGCGACGGGCTTTTTTATCTAACTTATCAAATTTAGAGGGCAAGTCAGGCAGGGCCATGATGGTTTCCATGCCTTTTGCGCCTTTACGCCGAATAAACGAAAGCCGGGGTTTACGAATTTCTAAATAACTCCTTAAGTAGACGCTTTTACGGATAATCCTGAAGTGTTATTCACACCGCCCCTTATTATACCAGAAAACGGGTTCGTATCTGTTAAGGCTGGGCGCATTTGGTGTGGCAGTACTGGGTTATGGCCTGGTTGTGCTCGTCTTCGGTATGGGAGTAGTGCACCGTGCCGTCATCCCCCGCTACGAAATATAGATAGTCTGTACTGGATGGATGGGCCACCGCCTGCAGCGCCGTGGCAGTAACGTCGCTGATTGGTCCCGGTGTCAAGCCAAGGTGTAGATAAGTATTATAGGGCGAGTCAATACTGACGGTGCGAGCTACGCCGGCCAGGTCGGAGGCATAATTGGCGGTTACGTTAGATTGCAGCATCATCCCCTGTTTTAGGCGGCTGATAAAGACCTGGGCAATTGTCGGCTGGTCGGCTGCGTTACCACTTTCCTGGACAACAATAGAAGCCAGGGTTATGCCCTGGTTGGTGCTCAAACCCTCAGCCGCAAAACCGTTGGTGATGTCGGAATTAAGATGTTGACCCATTTCGTCCAGCGATTCTGACACAATTGTTTGGGCGGGTGTGCCAGCCTCTTTTTGGAACGAATCGGGGTATAAATAGCCTTCCAGGCTGGCGCCGGTGGGCAAGCTGGTCAGTGCCGGATTGCCGGCGTAGGACGCAGGGTCAAAGGCTTTGTCTATCTCGGCTTGGCTATAGCCGGCGGCCGCAAAAGTTTTTTCTATCTGATCCAGGCGGAGCCCAGGCAAAATGGTCAACAGATTTTTAGATACGTCGCCTTTGACCATTTTGTCCACTATTTGTTGGGTGGTCATGGACGGGCTTAGGGCATAAGTGCCAGCTTGCAAGCTGGCTTGCAGCTCGTTGCTGCGGACATAGGTATCAAAGGCTCTGGCGCTCCGAATTAGGCCGGCTTGCTGCAAGTTGGTGGCAATCTCCTTTTCGCCGGTGCCAGAGGTGACCGTAAAGTATTGGATAGAGGTAGAGGCCGAGACTGCCCGCAAGTTGTGGCTGTAAGTGACCCGCACGTCAACAAGGTAACCGGTAAACAACAGGCCGGCGACAACGGCTACGGCCAACCACAGCTTGCGGCGGCCTAACATAATGCCCTCTGCGCCTCCGGCGCGTCCAAAAAGTCTTGCAGAATTATGGCTGCCGCCAAAGAATCAATGTCCTGGCTTTTGGCTTTTAGCTTTAAGCTTTCAGCTAGTTTGCTGGTTAAGGCCTCATCCTGCCAGTAAAACGGCAGTTTAATCTGTTTTTTGGCAGCGTCTACCCAGGTTCGCACCCAAGCTGTTTGGGCGGTGTCATCACCCTGCAGGCTGCGTGGCAAACCGACTACAATTATATCGGCCGATTCCTGTTCAACTAGCTGTTGCAGTTTTTTTAGCCCCTCGGAAGTTTGGATGGTCGTTAGGGGCTCGGCCAACTTGGCTGCGGAAGAAGCCCTGGCAACGCCAATGCGTTTTTGTCCCACATCCAAACCTATCAGCTGGCTAGCTTCCACTTTTAACCTGTTGCTGCACCACTGTTATTTTGCTGGCTTTGGGAGCCTTGGAGACCCAAAACGGGCTGAGTTTAACATCTACGTTTTTTACGCCGGGCAAGTTGTTGAGAGCCGAGTGAATGTCGCCGCTTTTTTGGCCGGCAGTCTGCTTTTTAATATTGGCCAGATCCAGGATAGGCACGGCGGTGGTACTCTCGGCTACGCTCAGGGTGGCCGTAGTCGGTGAGCCCTGGCTCTGAACGGTTATGGATGCATCCTTAACCACATCGCTGCTGTTGAGACGCTGTTCGTTCTTTTTAACCTGTTTGGTAAGCGCGTCGGTGATAACCTTTTGCAGGTCGGCTTTTTGCAATGTGAGAATCGTATAGGTAGTTTTGATAGTTACTGTTACCGTGCTGGCCGGCTGGCCCAAGGCCGGAGAAGATGTAACGACCGGTGTACCGGCTTTGAGGGTCGTGCTTAGAAGATAAAGATTTTGCTTGGTTAATTGATCCTTAAAGCTGTTGGTGAAGGTGGTACTATCGGCGCTGCTGATTTTGTTCTGGGCACTGTTAAGATCTGCCTGGCTGACAACGGTGATAATGCTGTCGGTTCCACCGCTCATGGCTGCAGAGGACTGTCCAGCAACTTCTCCTGAAGAGGAACATTCAGAACAAGAAACGCTAAATGAACTTGAAGCCAGATTATACTTTGCGCCTGCGGCTTGGGAAGCTACACTCACACTAGCTGAAGATGAGCTGGGGAAACTACTATTTTTACATTGACCGCCGATTATTACACTCTGGAGCGTAGCACTTGACTGAGTTATAAACGTCAGTCCATTACTGGTTATCCCCGTTCCCGCTGGAATCGTCACCTGATTGTCCGCGCAATTAGTCAGCGATAATGTTACGCTGCCGGTAGCTTTGGTGCCGTTGTTTTGTTGGCCGGTGGCTTGCACGCTCTCCGTGCTGGTTTGGTCGGAGCTTTTTAGCACAGCCGGGATGTTGTTGCCGGCCTCATCCAAGGTTTTAACCGTATCTGCTGCGTTTAGGGTCAGGTTGGCGGATACCGGTAAGCTGGTGGTTTGGATGGTAATAGTAGCTTTGGGCAACACGGAAACCGCCAAAACGATAAAAACAATCAGCAAAATCAGGCCCAGCACGCCCAGGCCGAGCATAATACGGAAGCGGTCAAAATTGGGCACTTTTATCTTGTTGGCCTTAGCTGTTTTACCAGCCTTTACCGGTTTTTCTTCCTTTTTATCTTCGTCACCGAGGTTAATTTCTTCGGCTTCGTCCTCGGCATCAACGCCGGCCAGCTCGCCAATCGGTTTGTTGTAGTCCAGTTTGGCTTTACTTTCATCAATATCGCCAATATCGCCTTCTTCTGCCGGGATATCCCCGGTTTTGGGCGCTGGGCTGCCTGGCCGCGGCGACGGTGGGACTTCCGGTGCCCCCTGCAGGCTGCTAGCCACATGCAGGCCGGCGGCTCCGGCCAAAGGCAAGAGTGCCGCCTCGGCGGTTATCAGTACTACGCTTTTGCCGGAATTATCGGCGCTGCGCTTAAGCAAACGCATATTGACTATGCTCTGCAGGCTGGTTGAGCGTTTGGGTAGCACCAAAGCCACAACCTTCTCCTTGGCGTTATCGACTTTATCAATGATGCCGGTGATTTCATCGTCCACGTCAACATAAACCGTCTCTTTGCCGGGCTTGGGCGGTATTTTGCCGGTTGGTTTAAGTTTAGTTGCACTCATATTCGTAACATCTTATTAAGTTTACCCTTAACGGAATTGTCGCCGGCAGCACCGCTGTTGATGGTGTCCATTCCGACCCTCAGCAGGCCCATGGCCGTAATAAAAGTATGGTCATTAACATCGCCGGTGGTATCTGTTATGCCTACTACTTCGTCGGGTTGGATATGATGTACGGTTGGTTTTTTGGTAAAAGGCAAAGCCTTATACCAGTCGCCATCTGTTAATTGGCTCATCAGCATATGCAAGGACGAACCGCCGCCGCAAAGTAGTAAGCGTTGCGGCAGGTGATCCAGTTTATCAAATTCGGACAGCGCCAGCTCTACGCCGCTGAGCCAGACGTTCAGGGTCTTGTTTAGAGCATTCTCTACTTCGGCTTTGTTTTTGGATACCGACTGGGTTGAACTTAGGCCGACTTTTAGCGACTCGGCCTTGGAAAAGTCTACGCCCAGTTCGCGCTCAATGGCGTGGGTAAACGCCCGGCCGCCGATGCCAAACATTTTGGTACCTTCTACGCCGCCCTCATTGACTACCGCGATGTCGGTAGTGCCGCCGCCCACGTCCATAAGTACGGCGCTAACAGATGCGCTGGGGTCATCGCCGACTACACTGCGGGCCACCGCAAACGGCTCGGCGGCCACCGCCAACAGCTCCAAATCAAGCTCGGCAGCCGTGCGTTCCAGCGCACCAATATGAATCATCGGTGCAAAGGCGGTGTACATTTCTACCACTACGTCGCGGCCTTGGAAACCGACCGGATTAGTAACTTTATAACCGTCAATATCAATCCGTACCAGTGCGCTGTTGACCAGCCGTACCTCTACGTCCTTGCCGCCGAGTTCCCAAGCCAGTTGCTGCCGAGCTTTGGCCTCGGCGCGCTCTTGCACCAGAGCAATGATGCGCGACATTTCATCAATATCCAGCTCTTTTTCGGCGTTTTTGCGTGTAAAGCGCACAATGCTGGTGGTGCCTTTGACCAACTCACCGGCAATGCCAAGAATGGCCGTGCGGGCACTCACACCGGCTTGTTGTTCGGCCGTCGCCAAGGCTTTATCACAGTTGGCGACCACAGCGGAAATATCGGCAATGGCGCCGGCTTGCATGTCGGCCAAAGCCTGGTGGGCGCGGCCCACGCCAATGATTTCTACGCCGCCACCGACCACCCGGCCAACCAAAGCCTTTACAAATTCGGTACCGACGTCCAAGGCCACCAGATACTCGCCTGCCGGTTTTACCCGCCTGGCAACTTCCGAGACTTTAGGCAATTTGCCCTTTAGCGCTTTGGCTTTTTCAAGCATAATCAGGTTAAATTATAACACGCTAACACCTGCACCGCCGCCCTGCCGCCCGGCAAAGCCGGGCATACCGGCGGACTTTTGGCGCATTACAGCGTCAAAGCCTGCGCTACTCCTCTCGGAGTATTTAAATACACCTCAGTCCGTTGCTCGGCTTTTCCTTGTACTGCAACCAAATGCAGATGTTAGCTGTTTATTCTAGGATGGCTTTGATGCGGCGGACGCCGGCAGATGAGGCTTCTTCTTTGGTGATTTTGAATTTCTTGCCGCCTTCGCCAATAGCGCCGGTGTGCTCCACGTGCGGGCCGCCGCAAATTTCGCGGCTGAAGGGTTTGGCCGGATTGCCGACGGTATAAACTTTGACTTTGTCACCGTATTTGTCGCCGAATGCGCCGGACGCGCCCTTGGCAAACGCTTGTTTGGTATCTTCTTCTTTCCAAGTCACGGGTAAATCTTCGGCAATTTTGGCATTGACGATTTTTTCTACTTCTGCAAGCTGTTCCGGCGTGACTTTTTCCGTATGGCTAAAATCAAAACGAGTGCGCTCGGCGGTAATATTACTGCCACGCTGCACCACATGGCCGCCTAAAACTTGCTTGAGCGCTTGGTACATCAGGTGTGTGGCCGTGTGGTATTTAACAACTTGTTCGGAGTGGTCGGCCAAGCCGCCCTTAAACATCCCTACGCTGGCGGTTTGACTGCGACTGCGCTGTTCTTCCATGAGCTGGTCAAACTGGCTGCGCCAATCCTCCACAACACTTACTTTTTGCTTAAGTAGCTCCTCTAAACTGAGTTCCGCCGGGAACCCATAGGTGTCATATAGCTTGAAGATATCCGCACCGCCAAGCTCCTGTTTCCTTTTTGCCAGCTTTTGCAGCTCCCGTACGCCAGCATGGAGAGTTTGGCGGAAAAGTTTTTCCTCGGCCGCAAAAGCTTTTAGAACCGAGTTTTTCTGTTTTTTGATTTCCGGGAAATCCGATTCGTATAATTCTACGATGATAGGTGCGACTTTTTCGCATAAATCCTGCTCTATGCCCAGGTCAAACGCGTAGCGGATAGCCCGGCGCAACAATCGTCGCAAGACATATCCACGGTCTTTATTGCTTGGAAGTACATCATTTGCCACCAAAAATACCGCGCCACGCAAATGGTCGGCTATTACGCGCATGTTATGGACATGATCCTCATATTTCTTTCCGCTTAAGTCTTCCAAGCCCTCGATAATCGGTTTGAACAAGCTAGTTTTATATGCATCGCCGGTCCCAAGGGCAACCGCGGCAATACGTTCTAAGCCGCCGCCAAAGTCTACGTTTGGAGCTGGCAGTTTTTCAAAACCGCGGGCGGTTTTTTTGTAGGTCATGAATACGCTATTACCTATCTCTATAAATCGGCCGCAATCGCAATTGGGGTGGCAGTTTTCGCCGAATTTAGGATTATGTTTCGCGCCAGTATCAAAGAATACTTCGCTATCGGGACCGCCCGGCTCACCCTCACGCATATTGGCCGGCTCGCCCTCACGGCTCCACCAGTTACACGATGCGTTGTAATAAAAAATCCGCTCGCCGGGCTTCATGCCGCGGGCGTAGCCGTTTTCTATTGAGCCGATGTCACCGCTTTTGGCCTCCACGTTTTTAGAGTTAAACAAGCGCTGCCAAATACCGGAAGAATCAATGTCTTTTTGGATACCGGTGTCGCGATCGCCGATAAAACAAGTCACAAAGAGTTTTTCCGGCTCCAGGCCAACCGTGTCTGTTAGGAATTCAAAAAACCACGGCAGCTGCTCCTGCTTAAAATAATCGCCCAGGCTCCAGTTGCCCAGCATTTCAAAAAAAGTAAAGTGCCGCCCATCGCCAATATCTTCTATGTCTGGAGTTCTCACACAAGTTTGGGAGTTAACTAACCGGTTGCCGCCGGGGTATTTTTCGCCAAGCAAATACGGCACCAGCGGCTGCATGCCGCTACCAGTGAAAAGGGTTGTTGGATCGTCCTGGGGTACTAAGCTAGCCCGCGGGATTATCTTGTGCCCGCGTGTTTTAAAGAACTTCAAATATTCTTCGCGTATCTCCTGTGCCGTCATTGACCCTATTATAACAGAGGTAGCCGAATTGACAAATATCCATATTTAGTTATTATTTTTAATGTCCGTCAAGTGCATACCCTGAAAGCACCGATTCTTGGAGGAATGATGCCTGAGAGCGAGAAGAGCAGGCTTGAGAAACAAATCATGGATCTGGAGCCCAAGATCCGTAATGCCAAGACCACGGAAGATCGCGAGAGGCTCACCCGGGAGAAGGCGAGTCTTCTCAGGCAGTACAGCAAGCTCCGCTAGAGCTCACTGGGTCAACAAACCACAGTACCTGCGGCAGAAGAGAGTAACCGTAGTAGGACGTGGAAATTTTGACAAATCTCTCCAGCACGATGGACACCCCTCAGGGTAAATAGGCCCGGCAAAACGGGAGCCTTGAGGGTAAACGCCACGAGCAACATTATGATGTTGGCCTTAAAAAGCCATTCCCGTAATGTCGCCCGTGGCTTTCTTTTTATATGACGATGCCGCCGCCTAGACACTCAGCCTCGAAATAGAAAACAGCGGATTGACCGGGGGTTAAGGCGCGGACTTCTTCTGCAAGTTCAGCTTTCCACTGTGAATTACTTAACTTGTTAAGTTTTTTTACCGGAATGAGTTTTGCCCGATGCCGCATCCGCACAGTCAGGGAATTGGGAATTGGGAATTGGGAATTGGGAATTTTTTCTTCTCCATTCTTCATTCTTGATTCTTGATTCTGAGCCGGAGGCTTATTGATCCAGTGTAGGTCTGCCAGCTTGACTTCCCTGCTCCAGAGTTTGGCGTCCTGCAAGTCGGTGGTTACGTAAACTTCATTCTTTTTCATATCCTTACCGGTGACGTAATACGGCAAACCTCCCCCAACCTCCAGCCCATGGCGCTGGCCGATGGTATAAAAAATCGCTCCTTCGTGCCGGCCTACTTTCTTGCCCGCCTGGTCTATAATCACCCCCGTTTCCAAGT
>Ga0265324_10001828_pt1 | contig 11546 bp, 10 predicted proteins | sample 41419metaG_FD_198634 | JGI IMG/M metagenome (GOLD analysis project Ga0265324, IMG submission 198634) | Rhizosphere microbial communities from Carex aquatilis grown in University of Washington, Seatle, WA, United States - 4-14-19 metaG | ecosystem: Host-associated > Plants > Roots > Rhizosphere... | reverse complement strand
AGCGCCTTAAAGTGCCAGTTTGACACCGTTACCGTCAGCGCCATAAGCATCAAACAGCCAATCACGATCAACAAATACGCTCGCGGCAGCGCATTCGCAATCACCACTCCCAGCGGCACCATCGCCACCGCCGGCAACGCCAGCCACAACGTCCGCCAAAGTTGCGCCCGGCGCCAGGTGTCACCCAGCACCAGCACGTTCGTCACCGGCGTCATCAAATTGGTCAGCAATACACCCTGGACCGGACCCAAAACCAGCACAAATGCGCTCGAGGCAATCAGCGAAAATCCCAACCCCGTCACCCGGATTGCCATCGCCCCCACCAATGTCGCCAGCGCCAAAAAAAGGAGGCTCATCCACCACATCATAACGCTTATGCCAGCCCACTCAAACCAGGCAACCCGATTTGTCTGCCCAACAAAAAAAATGTATAGTACAGCGACATTGAAAACCTGGCTACCGACGGAAAGGCCCGCCATGTCCGAACCAATCCTGGGTGAGAGAGCGCTCGCAATCCTCCGAACCATTCGCGACAACCCCGGCATGAGTGTTACCGGGCTATACCGCCTGATGGCGGAATCGCTCGGGCTCACCACCGCAAGACCCGGCGGCTCGTTCTACGCACGAGTCAGCCAGCTCCAAGCTGCTAGCGTCGCGGAGCGGCAGGGAGCCACCCACTGGCACTACATCACCGATCGAGGCTCAAGGATACTCGAATTCCTGGAAGGGTTGGGTGCGGTCTGGCAAACCATCCACACCTTTGAATTGTCAGCCGAACTCGCCGACCCTCACGACTCTTCGGGCACCATCGAGGACGTCTCACACACCGGGACATTCGTCACCATCTCCGGTCAGCAACAGACTTTGGACGGTCTACCAGTCTCCGAGGCCTTCCGCCGCACAGTTGACGTTGCGGGAGTTCGCGACATCAACCATGGCCAGAATGGATCAATGGTGCTGATCGTGTTCCGAGATGTTAGCTGGACCTTCAGCCCTGCCCCCGAAGCGACCTCCACCACAGCAGACCGCCACTAACGCCTTGCCGGCATATCGAGCGCGCATCACCATGATGCCTCACCTGCGATAGCTAGCAGGGCGCTCTTTATGCAAAAAAAAATGCTGGCGGAGAGGGAGAGATTCGAACTCTCGCGGGGGATTGCTCCCCCCTACAGGTTTAGCAAACCCGCCCCTTCAGCCACTTGGGTACCTCTCCACGGTAGGCTGAACTCGCCCATGATAGCGTAAAAATCAATGTCGCGCTACTGCCGCGCCCCACACCGCCGCCTTCGGCTCCCCAACGCTCGCCACGCACGCTGGGCACAAAATTGCTCCATTTTTACCGCACCCTACGCAATCTACCGACGCCAACAGCGCTGCTAAGGGAGAAATCATGGTCGCCCTTACTTGCCTTTCCCTAAGACGTCTGACTATAATGAGCAAAAGGAGATTTTTCCAGATGCCGGGCAAAAAATCTGCTCCCAATGATCAAGAAAATGTACTGCAGGATGATTTTCTCGACCAGCCGGTAGAGGGCGAAGAAGACTGGATGGCTGAGGCCGAAGGTCAGCTGGCCGTCGATGTCTACCAGACCAAAGAAAATGTCGTTATCAAGGCGCCCATTGCTGGTGTCACACCCGATAAGATCGACATCGAAGTTGCCGAAGACGTCGTCACTATTCGCGGCGAGCGCGTCGAGGAGAAGGAAGTTGACCGCGAACACTACTACGTCCAGGAATGCTACTGGGGCTCGTTCTCACGCTCAGTCATTCTGCCCACCTCGACCATTGCCGAGAAAGCCGCCGCTTCGCTGAAAGACGGCGTCCTCACCGTCACCATCCCCAAGGTCGCTCAGGATAAGGTCAAGAAGATCAAGGTCAAACCAGTCTAGCCTTTTCGTGTCTAAACCAATCGAGCCCCTTGCAGGGGCTTTTTTGTTGCTCACTGCAAACCACCCCCACCGTCCTATATCCAGATTAGCGCCCTAAACGTTGCCATCATACCGATTTCTCCATATGCCTTGACGATCACTAATGAAATTCATTAGTATCTACTCAGGAGAACTAAACAGATGAAGCAGACTCTCGTAACCGTAAACTTTTCTGTCGATCGCAAAGTGCAAGAAGAACTTGACCAACAAGCCGCCGAGGAAGGCCGATCCAAGAGCGACATCTTCCGAGAGATGTACCGGCAATACCGCTTCAACCGAGCGCTACAGAATGCTCAAGCCGCTGCCCAACCGCTAGCGATGAAATACGGGCTAGAGACAGACGATGATGTAGCACGGTTCATGCATGAGCACTAAAGTCGTATTTGACAGCAATATCTATCTTTCGGCGGTCGCAGCACCAGGAGCATACTCCAGGAGCTGGCTACAAGCGGCCAGACGGCCGGGGCGAACCTTTGACGTGTATATATCTATGCCCCTTATTGACGAGGTAAAGGAGAAGCTTCTCAACAAGTTCAGACTCCCAGTTGAACTAGCTGACGAGTTCATCAGTGAAATCTTCGATACAACGAACCTGGTGAAGCCAACTGAAGATATATCTGTACTCCAACGTGACCCCGACGACAATAAGGTGTTGGAGTGTGCCCTGGCTGCCGGGGCTCTGATCGTTATCTCTGCCGACAAAGATCTACTTCAACTGCGAGGATTCCGCGACATCGTAGTTTATCACCCCAACAACCTCAAATACCTCTTCCCGCAGGATTTTACCCGAGCGATCTAAGAACACAGTAGCACCAGAACCAAATCGGGTTGATATTTTCATTATGGTATATACAACTGTAAGTATTACGAGTATATACACAGCCGTCGTTATTAAAACTGGGAACTCCATAGCACTGCGCGTACCAAAACAGTACGCCACGGAGGCTGAGTTGGTTGTTGGTGAACGAGTGCGATTACCACTCCCTAGCCGACCTCGCCAATAGGATCATGCAAAAATTCGTCGGCTGATTACTAAGCTGCAACAGCTAAAGCCGTATGCGCGAATAGCTGACCCCGTCAGCTAGCAACGCGAAAGCCGCGAGGATCGCCCGATCAACGATAGAACGTAACCACATGGTTTTACTCGACACCAACGTCTTCTTCTATCTGGCAAATGGCACTCTTAACGCAAGCACTGTCGATGGTAGCGACGTGAGCTTTGCCAGCATCACCAAGATCGAAGCCCTGGGGCACCACTACATCACTGCAGTCGAACAAGGCTACCTGGAGCAACTGTTTGCCGAATGTGAGCAACTGGATTTAGACGAGGCAGTTTTAAAGACAGCTATCTTGTTACGGCAGCGGCGAAAGATGACCCTCGGAGACGCCATCGTCGCGGCGACAGCTATGCAGTACGATTGCAAATTGTGGACGGCAAACGAGGCGGATTTTGCCGAGATCGATGGCCTACGTCTCTATAACCCGCTTTAACCGGACAGCCACAAAAAAAGCCCCGGGAAGGGCTCTTTCGTGGTCAGGGTAGGGGAGCGTCAGCTCGATTTGGACAGCGCGTTGATCACGAAGTTAACCAGCGCGAACGAAATGATCGCCACCACGATACCAATGATCGCATACAGGATCGTGTTCTTGGCCGATTCCACATTCTTCGAGTCGCCGTTCGAAATCACGTAACGCAGGCCACCGATGATCAAGAAGATAACCGCCACGGCACCCACCAGGAAAATCAGGGTGTTGGATGCGATCTGGAAAATACCGCCCTGGGCAAACAGGTTGGTAGCCGTGCCATTGGCCTGACCACAGTTTGCGCCATCCTGAATCGGATTAGTCGAGGTTGACGGGTCGGCATTCGTACAGTTCGCCGCCGCCGCCAAAGCGGTTCCGGACGATACAACCGAGGTAGCAATGGCGGCAGCACCAAAACTACCTGCCAGCACCAAGGCCTGCACCGCAGCGGCAATTTTTTTGCCTAAGATTATGCTACGCATGAGAAGTGGTTACTCCTTACTAATAATTAGTATAATTCAACGTCTTTAAGCAGACATTACCATAAGGATTATATGTCTGGCAAACTTATTTGATTTTCAAAACGAACGTCACAATCGCGAACGACGCCGCCGCCACGACCAGACCAATCGCTGCATACAAGATCGTATTGCGCGCCGATTCAGCCTGCTTAGCATCGCCATTCGAGGTCACATAGCGCAGGCCGCCAATGATAATCATAATCACCGCCACCGCACCCACCAGATAAATCAGCACATTAGACACATGTCCGAGAATACTGCCAACCGTCGAGCCGGTATTACAAGCTCCGCCACCGCTGCCACTGCAGGCATCCGTCAGCCCAGTCGTAATCTGACCGGTCGCGTCTGCTAACCAAACCTTTGCGCCACTTAATACTGCTTCCACCGATATTTCTTACGCTCCCTTAATTACTTACCGGTCGCATTGGCGATAAACACCACCAGGGCGTACCCCGCCATTGCCACCACTATCCCCACCGCCGCGTACAAAATCGTGTTCTTGGCCGTCGCCGTCTTCTTCGCATCTCCAGCCGACAACACATACTGCAATGCGCCAACAATCATGAAGATCAATCCCAAGCCGCCAACCAGCCCCATCACGGCTGCCAGTATGTTAGCAATACCCTGGCTCACCGTCCCGGTGCTGGTCGGCAGGCCAATCTCTGAGGCCGTGATATTAAATGCGTTGGCTGCCAGCAGCCATATCATCCATTTCATGTTAGAAAAACTTTGCCACATATGTCATTAAAGCATAAGCAATAGTGATCAGCACCAGCCCGATCGTCACGTTTATCAGAATATCCTTGGCCGCCTTAATCCGCCCGGGGTCACCCATCGAGGTAATGTAAAAAATCGCCGCCACCACAATCACAATTATCGCGATCCCGCCCGACACCGCCGTCAGGATCCGCACACCATTCCCGATAATCCTAAGCACGTCCTGAATACTATTAATCGACGGCCCCACCCCACCCTGCTTATCAGTCTGGCACGTGATGCCATCATACAAACTTGGCAACACGCCACTATTGGTACCACAAGCCGTACTGGCCAGACGAAACAGCACTAGCACCTGCTCCATCTACAAGATCCCTCCCGGCACCAGAAACTGCAGAATCGCGAACATCATTAACCACAGCACCAGCCCGATCATGGCATTAATCAACCGGCTCTTGGCGCTCTTCACCGATGTAGGGTTGGCACCAGCCGTAAGATATTGAACCGCCGCGATGATAATCATCAACAGGATCACCCCCGGCACCGCCAGATTCAGCAAATACAGCCATTGCCGCACATAATTAACGATGGCGCCACCAGTCGCCGGGTCGTTTGAGATCCCGGGCTGACCAGCTGTCGTCGTGCATGTCCCCGGCAAGTTCGCCGACAACACCGGTAGGCCTATCCCCACGCAAGCGTCGGAAGTAACGTCCGGCGGGTTCACCTGAGCCAAAACCGCCGGCCCGGCCACGACCGGAGCCGCCAGGAGCCCCAACCATCCCGCTGCCAACAGCAATCTAACCACGCGTCTCATTGGCCGCATTGTACCGAGCCGCCACCCCAAAAGTCAAAAAGCTTATGTTCTCGCCACAATGCGCTAATGCTATAATTGCGCCATGCATCGCAGGTGGATGAGCATCGCTCTCGGTGCCTGGGTAGTCATATCTACCCTGGCTTCGTATCTTCCGACTGCCAATTTGGCCGCCACCCCCACCGCCCTGGCCGCCGGCACCTACACCCTCTCATCCGACGGCAAAACCATCACCGGCAACGGCACCGGCGATGGCGGCACCAACCAGGTCTTCACCTATGCAAGCGGTGAACAGTTTAGTTGGTCAAACGGCTTCTGCGACATAAAACAAACCACCCCCAGAGTCGAAACCATCACCGTCAACGTCCCTGCCAGCATCAACCCCGTCCCCGCCAGCTACACCGCGAATGGAACCGGCAGTTGCGGCGGCGCCGGATCAATCACCATCCAGAGCAATGGCGCCCTGCCGGGCGGTGCAGCCGCCGCAGCGGCCGCTCCCGTTTCGACGCCACCCCCTGGCGGCACCGACACCACGCCCCAATGTGACACCCAGACTCTGACCTGGATAATCTGCCCAGTTATCACGTTTCTCATCGATGTCGTCGACAACATCCGCGACGACATTCTGGTGCCCTTCTTGCATGTGCAGCCCCTGTCCACCACGGTAGCCGGCGGTGGACCCAACCCCATATATGAAATCTGGACCGCCTTTCGCGACGTTGCCAGTGTCTTCTTTATTCTCGTTTTCTTCCTGGTAATCTTCGGCACCGCCATCGGTTTCGATAACTACACCGTCAAGAAAATTATGCCGCGCCTCGTCGCCGGCGCTATCTTGCTGCCATTCTCGTGGTATATCTGTGCTGTCATAATTGATATTGGAAACATTGCTGGCCAGGGTCTGTTCGCCTTGGCCAATCAGTTCATACCCCAGCCAACCATCGACTTCACTCAACCACTTTCATTAATATTCGCTGGTGCTGGTGCCGCCGCCGGCGTGGCGGTCGTCTCGCTTGCCGTATCATCGATTGCCGAAATCAGCCTGGGCGTGCTGTTCACCATCCTGTTCGCGGTCTTAGCGGCGTTGTTTACGCTTGTATTGCGCCAAATCCTCATCGTTCTCTTCGTCGTTTTAAGCCCGTTTGCCGTCGTTGCCGGGATCCTACCCAACACCCAAAAGCTCGGACGCTCCTACTGGTACGGTGGGGTTCGGCTTAGCTTAACGTATGCACTCATCATGCTTCTATTTATAGGCGGCCGCATCGGCGCCGTCACCGCCGGCACACTCATCAGCGGCGGCGCTGCCACCAACGCCTTCGAAAAAGCCGCCGTACCGATTTTCCAGCTATTTTTCCTATACGGCGCACTCGGTGCCACACCCTGGGCATTAACCAAAGGCAGCGGCAAACTCATGAACATGGGCTCTGGGTTAATCCAAAACGCCCGCAAATACGCCGACGGCCGCGTTGGCCGCAACAGCGACTGGAACAAAAATCGCCGGGAAGTCGCCAAACAGCGCGCGCTCTTGGCATCCAACGACGAAACCCGCAGCGCCCTCGGTCGCGCCTGGAGCCGCAGCCGCGCCGGCACAGGCGCCGGCTTCGGCGGTCTTACGCGCGGCAATGAACTAAAGCGCCTAGCCTACAAACAAGCCTCCGACTCCGCCTACGCCACCAACGGAGCCGTCGCGGCCGCCGATGCCGCTGCCGGCCGTCCTAATGCCGCCGTCATCCCCCAGGAAACGCATCAAAGCCGCACAGATGCAGAAGCCCGCAACGCCATAAACAATGTCGTCGACCAACGCTCCGCGCGCACTGGCCTTCTGCAAGGCACCGACGCCACCGGTGCTGCTCCCAGTTATCAAACCCGCTTCACGGCACAACAGGAAGCCGCTCGCCGCAAAGAAGCCGAGGCAGCCGGCACATTCCAGTCAGTGGTTGAAGGCAACATCAATCCGCAACACTCCCGCAACATCGCCGGCGCCTCCCTGATCGCCGGCATGGAGCACCAGGCCGAATTACGCGGCAAGACCACCGGCACCCTGGAGCATGAAGAAGATCTGGACTTAGCCACCGTCCGACGGGAAGAGGAGCGCCGCATGGCTGCCAGCCTTCCCGCCCTCACCGCTACCCAGCGTGCCGCTGTCATTGCTCAAGGGCGCCGTGTCCGCTTCAACACCGTCTCCCGCGGCGCTGCTATCAAGACCAATGAAGACATGGCCACGCACCTGGGCGACGCCGCTGGACGCGAGCGCGACGAGCGCGACGAAATCGCCAGCGGCGGCGGAACCGCCCTCCAGATCCGCAGCCGACGCACCTCCACCATTGTCGGCGCCAGCACCGAAACCAGCCGCCGCACCCAGGCCAAAACCTCCGGCGAGCGCCAAGCCACCGTCGATAGCGCTGCCAGCCTCCCGCTATCCCGCACCACACTGCGCCAAGCCGCCCTGGATGTCACCGAAGGCCGCCTCGCCGCCGACGCCGGCACCACCGTCAACAACGTCCGCGGCACTCAGGACGCCATCGACAGAGCGAATCGCCTTGCCGGAGGCGGCCTTACTCCCGAAGAAGCTCGCCGAAGAGTTATGCGGGCCAACGCCGATGCCGCCGGCATCCAAACGCGCAACCAAATCGGCACCGCTTACGGCCAGAACCTCGGCATCATCGACGACAACAACGCCAACCGACTCCGCCCCGACGAGCGCATTGATGCCACCCGTTACACCACCGCCCAACAGCAAGGTCGCGCCTCCGGTGCAATCCGCGCCGCCAACCGCGTCGCTACTGCCCAAACTGGTGTCACTTCTCTCGCTACCGGCCCGGCTGCTGCTGCTGCCTATGCCGCTGCTGCCGGAGCCGCTGCTGCTGCCGGAGCCATCACCGAAACCGAACGCTTAGCTAAAGCCGTTGGCACCGACAATTCCGTTATTGCCGCCGATGCCGTCCAACACGTTGACGCTCAAGAGTACATAGAAGACGCTCAGCGGACCGGTGAACGCAGCCGTGCCCAAGACGCCGGCGCTACCGAACAACGCATCAAGGCCGGCCGCGATGCCGTCAACCGTCTTCTCACCACCCCCGATCCCAACAACCCCGGCCATATGCTTGCCGCCAATGCCGCCGACGCCCGCAGAATCATCATGAACAACGCCGCCACCACCAAAGGGCTAGACGCCTACATCGGTACCTCCAATGATTACATCGCCGACGCGGCCACGCCCGCGGGCCACGAACAAGCCATCCAAAACCAAATCGACACTGCTGCCGCCAAGGGCCAAACCCTCGAAACAATTAAAGCGCAGATGGCCATCGAAGCCGAAGAAAAGCGTCTCGGCCGTCCGCTCACCGCCGCCGAACGCAGAAATGCTGGTACAGTAGGACGCGGCACTATCTTCAACGACGTAGCCGAAAAGTACCAGCACGATCAGGCCGAGCAGGAGGTGTTTGCCAACTTCCGCAGCGCCCAGGAGCGCACGAGCTACAACGCCCAGATGGGTGCCGCCGCCGAAGCTTATGGCGTAGTAGAAGCCCGTGCGGGCCAGCGCGAAGCTGCCAAACAAGAGATCATTAAAGACGCCGGCGGCCTCGATGGCTACAAATCCAAGATGGCGATCGAAGCCGAAGAAAAGCGTCTCGGCCGACCGCTCACCACCGCCGAGCGCGATAATGCCAGCAAGGTAGGGCCCACCACCATCACCGACAAAGCTGCCCAGGACGCTGCAGACAAGCGCGCCGGCGACGACATCGAAACGGCCGCCTATCGCAAAGCCGTCAAAGACAAACGCGACCAGGTCGTCTCGTCCACCGGCGACGAGCTCGGCGCCTTGCGTGCCCTAAACGAAGATGCCGCTGCCGCTGCCGAGAAGGTCTCCGATGCCGACGTGCTAGATCTGCAAGACCAAGTTAGACGCGCCGGTGGCACTCCACCTTCCGACGACGTCGCCCGAGCACAATTAGCCGCCCAGCGCCAAAGCCAGCGGCTCGTCAATGGCAAAGTCGGCAAAGCCAAGCGCGATACCCAGGAGAAGATGAGCGAAGAAATCAGCAGCGACAAAGGCGCCGTAGACGGCGAAGACAAGGCTATCAATCTGGAGATTGACAACCACCCCGGCGACTACGAACAACATGAGCCTCTTACTGGTCTCGCCGGTGCTGCCCTAGCCGACGCCCAGGCCCGCAACGCCGCCCTTGATGTCCGCAACCGTGCGAAAGCCCGCACAAGTCTTTTGGGAAACCTCGGCAGCGCCGCCCACCGAGAATCCCGCAACGCCCGCATGGGCAAACACCGCGACGCCACTGCCGTTAAAGAAGGCCGTGCCTTACGCAAAGCCGCCACCAAAACCGAGCTCGCAAAACGTACCGGTAAAGCTGAAGCCGATATCACAGACGCTCAAATCGAAGAAGCCATCGAAAACTCGTCCTACCTCAACGGAGTCCAGGAAGGCGCCGAAAAACTCGCCGACAGTGCAGCGCAAAACATTGGCACCCGCTATGGCCGCGAGGACGAGAGAGATGAAGAAGCCGAGCCAATTGCCCAAAAAATGATCCAGGACGCCATAGACCGCGGCGACACCCCACCCTCACTTGAAGGTGCGCGTCACCTCGCACGCCAACAGGTCATTCAAAGCCATGCCACTGACCAGTTCCGCGGCAAACTCAACGCCGCCGAGCAAGAGGCGGGCGCAAAAATCGGCAAGCAACGCGGCGCCCAAGAAATCAACGAAGCCGCCATCGACCTGGAACGAGCCACCACTCTTGGGCAAGGTCACACATTTACCAATGATGTCACCCTAGGTGCCGACACCGAATTGGCGGCCAGCGCTGAGATTGCGGAGGACACCAAATTCCCACATGCCGTCACTGCCATTGATGGTTCAACTGGTACTGTCATCAAAACGTATGCAAAAGGTGAAACCGTCCCAGCAGGCACACGACTCCAAGCTAACACCAACATTCCCTCAGGAGTCACACTCAAAGCCGGCTCCAATCTCGCAGCCGGCACCCGCATTGAACGCAATAGTAAGGCTGCCGACGAGATTGCCGCCGCCAATAAGCTAATTTCGCGGCCAAACGCCCGTAGGGCAGTCGCCCGTAAGGCCGTTATTTCCGGCCAAGAACAAGGTGAACGCTCGCGATCACAAGAACAGGGCCAAGTTGCCGCCTACGCACAAGCCGCCAGTGAAAGTGCGGGGCGCCCCACCGCCAATGAGCGCATGGAGACCCAAGAACAAGTTCAATTGGAAAGCGTAGCCCAAGACACCGCTGCTACCAAGGCCCAACTTCTTGCCGCTCAGGGCCGCCCAATGCACCGTGATTACACGAGCATGGCGAATGTTCGCACCGAACTCGCTCAAAACAAAGTTATGTTGGATCGCGTACAAGAATACGATCAAGACCGCTTAGCATCTGCCGGTGGTTCAAAGGTCGGGCAAGTCGAGCTCAGCGTTGGTCCCACCGGCAACGTACGTACACTCATCAAACAAGCAAAAGAAGCTACGAGAGGGGTTTCGGCGTCAGGCGATAGAGTACCTCCCGAAGAGCAAAATCCAGCACTTGCCATCTCTCGCTTGAGAAGAGGAGCCACGTCTGGTGAAGGCTCAGCAGAAGTAATCAACAATGTTCGTATGGTTAGCACAGATGAAGGAGGTTGGGGCGGCAGCATGGTAGACTCATACGATCCTTCAGCTGATCCACGACTCCAACTTGATACCGTCGCAAATGCCAGCATGTCGAACTCCCCAGTGCGCGATGCTACAAAACCCGTAGTCGCCGGCGCCAACAACATCAAGCCGTCCGACTTTGATACCAAGAGTGGCAAGCCTCTCGACAACTCAGAAGCCCAACGCTTCATGGACTGGTTTAATAACGGTCAAGCGGAAATGGACGCAGTAACTGCCTACCAAGTGGATCGACGCAACCACCCACAATTTCCAGACCAACCAGTTATGGCCAAAGCAGCCCTCGATCGCTATGCAGATACAGTCCGTAACAGACAATGGGAGAAACAATCTGAAGTCTTCGTCGCGTCACTCGGCGACGCCCTTACGAAA
>Ga0265324_10001825_pt1 | contig 11558 bp, 8 predicted proteins | sample 41419metaG_FD_198634 | JGI IMG/M metagenome (GOLD analysis project Ga0265324, IMG submission 198634) | Rhizosphere microbial communities from Carex aquatilis grown in University of Washington, Seatle, WA, United States - 4-14-19 metaG | ecosystem: Host-associated > Plants > Roots > Rhizosphere >... | reverse complement strand
CACCTCGACGGTATTTCCTGACATTCGCGAGACTTCGGCGCCGTTGTGGGAACTGGCCGATCTGAAACATTACGCCTCAATGAGCGTACAATTCTCGCGCGGCTGCCCGTTTGACTGTGAATTCTGCAATATCACGGCGATGTTTGGGCATCGGCCACGGACCAAGACCACGCCCCAGATCATCGCCGAACTGGACGGCCTGTACCAGGCGGGCTGGCGCGGGGCGATTTTTTTTGTGGATGACAACTTCATTGGTAATAAACGCGAGCTCAAAGAAGAATTGCTGCCGGCGCTGGTTCAATGGCAAAAAGGTCGCCGGGGCACTCCCTTTTTTACTGAGGCATCCATCAATCTGGCGGACGACGAGGAATTGATGCGGTTGATGGTCGAGGCGGGCTTCAACCAGGTTTTTGTGGGCATTGAAACTCCGCTGGCAGCGGGACTGGCCGAATGCAACAAACGCCAAAACCAGCAGCGCGACCTGATCGCCGATGTTAAACGCATCCAACGTGCGGGTCTGGAGGTGCAAGGCGGCTTCATTGTCGGGTTCGACAGCGATACGCCCAGCATTTTTATGCGCCAGAGTGAATTCATCCAGCAAAGCGGGATCGTCACGGCCATGGTGGGTCTCCTGCAAGCCATCCCCGGCACGAAACTTCACAAACGATTAAATGGCCAAGGCCGACTGATCGGCCAGACCACCGGCAACAATCTGGACGGAACCACCAATTTCATTCCCCGAATGAACCGGGAAACCTTGCGCAAAGGTTACAAAGACCTCATGAGCTACCTGTATGCGCCAAAACCGTACTATCGCCGAATCCGCACATTCTTGCGCGAGTACCGGCGGCCGAAAGTCTCCGCCCCGGTGACCTGGCAATATTTCATGGCATTTCTCCGGGCGAATGTCCGGCTGGGTATTGTAGGTCGGGAACGTTTCCAATACTGGCGGCTGCTGATCTGGACCACGTTTCACCGCCCTGCCCTGCTTCCGCTGGCGGTGACGCTATCCATCTTTGGTCATCACTTCCGAAAAACCTGCCGGGTGCTGGAGTATTAATCGCACAGAGCTTTGGATTATTACCAGCAGGGTTTCACCCCATGTTGTAAATTGGTATTGTCGCGTAGTGTATGGGTCTTGAAGAAAGTACGCCGAACAGAAGCGGCATCCTATGAAATCACGATATCCAATACTCCAGCGAACCACCGAGGCGGATGCGCCACCAGCTTTGAGTGCGGCCAATTTTTGCCGGACTCCCTTGGGCCGTGCCGTATTGCACTTGGAATGCCTTTGTCAGCACCCGGCGGGCGCATGTTTTCATTTCATGGGACTGCAACGGAATTTACGCGAAGGAGCCCAGGCCGCGAAACAATCAGCGTGGAGATCGCTGAAAAAGTCTTTTGGAAATAAATCGGCGTGACTGCAAAAATGCGGTTCACGCCGTTAGAATCAGGATGCTCACCCACTTTGACAATATGCCCGCTATTTACCGCGATACTTCTCTGGATTGCGGATGCGATCAAGCCGTTCGACTTCCAGGGCGTTTAACATGGCCCTTTGCTGCCTGCGTTGGAAGAAATCTGAGACAGTTTTAGGCAGCCAGCACTCTTGCTTAAGGCATTGGCCGAAAAACGAGCTGATGGATTTCAACCAGTTCATGGTGCCACCTTGGTTTTCGCCGGCTGATGGGCCAGTAGGCGGTATATTTGTTTCACAAATGAATCGGCGCGGAACCCGCTTGGCCCCACCCACAATTCAAAGCCCTGGTGGTCATCTGCCACAAAATCTCCACGCAACACCTGTTCATTCCATTTCAAGGGCCGCAGATGGCTCAACTGGACCGGCAGAACTGATGGCAAGTTTTCGTTCATCAGACACTTTTGGGTTTGATCAACAGCAACACGATACCGCCCAAGAGCGCCAGCAAACCGAGGGCGGGCGGAATGAAATAATGGTCGGTCGTGGCGATATGCAGCCCCAGGAAATCAACCGGTTTCCCCGGCATTGAAAAGCTTAATCCCGAATAGGCGAGCACAACAACGCCCAACGTGATGAGCAGGACGGAAATGATGGTTTTAGTGTTCATATTTTTTGGTTCGATCGTTTTCTTAACCTCCGCAACTTAAATTGGTTTTCTCCCGGAAATGATCCGCAGCAGCACCATCGCTATGGCGATCAGGAGCAGAACATGAATGAAGCCGCCGAGGGAGACTCCGCCGACCATTCCCAGCAACCACAGGATCAGCAGCACCATGGCAATTGTGTATAACATATAACTTTTCGGTTGTTTGCCGACTGGCGCTTTCGCACCGGCCGGCAATGAGTTGACAACGATTACGCAGTAATCATTTGCGCATCAGTGGTCCCAGCACAAACTGGTTGGTGTTCTTGCAACGCCTCTGGATGCACACTGCTAATTATTTCCCGGGCGTGAGCAGTTTCTTCGGCCGAGCCGTGGGCAATCACGATATATTTGCCGGACTTCAGGTCCGTCTCGTATTGCAGAATGCTATCCTGAGGAATGCCCAGACTATACAAGCCGGCCCCAAGAGCGCTTAATCCGCCAACGATCACGGCGCCTTCCAATCCCCCGACGATCCATCCGACGAGCGGGCCTGCCACCAGCAAAGGACCAACGCCTGGGATCAGGAAAAATGCCGAGCCGAACAGTAATCCCCAGATACCTCCCCAGAAAGCGCCCGTTTTTCCCCAGGCTTTCATGCGGTCACCCGCATTGTAATAACCAATGACGTGTTCGTCCGTATGATAGTCACGTCCAACAATAGACAATTGCTGCATATTGAACCCGGACCGCTGGAGTTCTTTGACTGCGGTCTCTGCTTCGACATGCGATTTGAAGGTCGCCACCACTGAATTGCAATGATTATTGGTCATATTTTTGCTTTCTCTTCGCCAGCCAACGCGCCAGCGCGCCAGCTGGCACTAATGCTTATTCTTTGGCAACCGGCGTCAGGATGGTCATGTTATTGACCACGCTGATGACACCATTGATATCTTCCGTCAACTTGGTGACGAGACTCTTTTCGGCACTGTTTTTGGCAATACCGGTGATGGTGACAATACCGTCCGTCGTGGAAATTCCGGTATGAATTGCACTGGTCGAATGATGTGACAACAGCGCTGACTTGACTTGCGCCGTGATGGATGCGTCATCAATCTTCTCGCCAATTGTGGCGGTGGTGGTCGATGCCGGAGCGGCGGCAATCGTCATGTTGTTCTTCACCTCTTTGACGTTGTCAATGTCCTTGGCGTATTCGGTTGTGAGTTCCTTTTGCGCCATACTGCTCGCCACACCTTGCAGGGTGACGACGCCGTCTTTGGTATAGACAGTCGTACCGGAAGCACTCACGTTACGATGGAATAACAGCGTGCTTTTCACCTTCATGCTAATCCACGTATCGGAATGTTCCGCCGGTTGTTCGCCGCTGACTACGAGCTGATTATTCACGCTCTTGACGCCCGGCAAACTCGCCACCGTATCTTCGGCCAGCGTCTTATGGGAATCTTCGGCAACCGTGCCGCTCAGGGTGACCACCCCATCCACAGACACCGTTTTAATGGCATCGCCTTTGAGGGTGGTTTTGAACGTGTAAGACTTGGCCGCAGACGACTCAATCCGGCTGTCGGTACTGGCCGCATACAATGACGGACTGGTAATTAACAGGGCACTCACAGTCGCTGCGAGCATCAGGGGGAATATCGATTTCATTTTGATCCTTGGGTTTTGGTTTGTTGTGCTTATTGATATAGCACTGCCAGCAAACTACGAGGTTGACCGTGTGCTTGCCATGGGGTGTAACCCTACCCGCATCATTACACTCATTCTCATTCAAAAATTGACCGCCGATTATGCGCTGAAATCATAGTTGTCCTTGCATATTTCGACATGGGGTATTCACCCTATTGCAAATTGCGGTAAAAGGTGCAGTGTATATTGGTATCCACATCATGAAACAAGACCAGCATCAACCAGGAGATGTCATATGAAACAAAACCGATCATTCGCAGTCCTGCTATTCGTGGTGATTTTAAGCATCGGAGCGGCTTTGGCCTACTCCCGATATCGAGCGGGAGACAATTGGGATGCTGGCGTCATCGGCGTCGCAACCTTTCTGCTCGCCTGGGTGGTGGCCGCTGCCATACAAGTGGCGGATCAATGGGACCGGGCAGTTGTTTTGCGCTTGGGCAAATTTCGCACACTGAAAGGCCCGGGACTCTTTTTGATTGTCCCGGTCATTGATGCGATTCCCTATTGGATTGATACGCGCGTGATCACGACCGGCTTCAAGGCGGAGAAAACACTCACCAAAGACACAGTGCCAGTGGATGTAGATGCCGTGTTGTTTTGGAAAGTGATTGACCCGCAACGGGCCGCCTTGGATGTGGCTGACTTTCAAAGCGCCATCAGCTGGGCTTCGCAGACCGCCCTGCGCGATGTGATCGGAAAGACCATGCTTTCGGACATGCTGGAAGGCCGGGACAAAATTAGCACGCTTCTGCAAAAGATCATCGATGAACGCACCGGCCCCTGGGGCATCAATGTCATTTCAGTCGAAGTGAAGGATGTGCTGATTCCAGCGGGTCTGGAGAACGCGATGTCCATGCAGGCCCAGGCAGAAAGAGAGCGTCAGGCCCGCGTCATTTTGGGTGATGCCGAACGGCAGATCGCGGAAAAGTTTAACGAAGCGGGCAAGAGCTACGAAAACAATCCAATCGCCTTTCATTTGCGGGCCATGAACATGCTGTATGAAGGATTAAAGGAAAATTCCACGATCGTCATTGTCCCCAGCACTGCCGTCGAATCCATGCAACTGGGTGGGCTGGCCGGAATGACCGCCATGACGATGGGGCTGGGCCAAAAGCAGGCCAATGGACACAAGGAAGGTGAACTCAAGAAGCACCTGGAGGAGATCAGTCGGGCTGGTGAAATGCTTCACGGCACCCGGCCGGGAGCTTGAATGCACACTTTGTAAACATGTAGGGAGCTCCTTGCCGACAGCAATCGCAAGATTGGAAGCAGATCGCAGCCCGACTTCAGCGCCTTCCCAATAACGTGATGTCTGGCGGATTATCAACTCGCCGACTTCTTACGTCGGGCTGTGGTGGCTGATTAATTTCATCCTGAGACTCGCCCATTGAATCCCAACGTGCAACCTATGGCAGGTCTCGTGCCGTGCGGGTGGGAGCTCAACCATTTCTACTGCATGCTTCCTGCTTCATACTCAAAGCGGTGGCGGTTCACAGTCCGTTGAACCTCGCGGACCACCGCAAGCCGCTGGCAAATTCTTGCGGTGACGAAGACAATATCCGTCAGAAACGGGGGTGATTTTTTGTTTAGAAAAGGACTGGATGGTAGCAAAACGGTAACAATGATTTTCTATGCTGGGCTCCGGTTAATAAAATCTGTTTACCAACTTGTTGCTCGAAGAAAATCATTTTATGAAAAACAAATTTGGGATTGCCGCCAACGCGGCCTCGGATAATTTGGTCGCGCATGTCCACCCAGCCTCGTCGCTGCGGGTGCCAGTCACCCCGGCCAATCGCGCACTCCTGCGCCAGTTGCGCGCCGCTGAATCGGGAGCCTGGGAAGCGGGTCGCCCGTGCTTGCGCCATTATTCTGCGGCCAAGCTTGCGCCACTGGGGAACCATTCGCTTTAACCACTTCGATAATTCGATGAACCGTTTTATGAAAACATTCAGGAAACTCACCGCCAGCCTGTTGCTCGCCACCCTGGTGAGCACCGCCAGCACCGCCTTTGCCGCCTCGACCGGCGAACTGCTCCAACAGGGACTCTATGCCGAAGAAGTGGAAGGCAATATTGATTCGGCCATCAAAGACTATCAACAAGTCATCCAAAACCCTGCCGCCCCGCCCAATCACGTGGCCCAGGCCCTGTATCGCCAGGGTATGTGTTACCTGAAAATCAAAGACGAGGCGGCCGCGCGCGGGGCCTTGGAAAAACTGGTCGCGGACTATTCCAGCCAGTCGGAAATCATCGAAAAGGCTCGCCCCGTACTCAATGAGCTGACGGATTTTGATCCCGCCTCGCTGATGCCGCCGGGAACACTGGTGTATGTGGAATTCGGCACCCCTGGCCGCCAGGTGGAAACGATTCTCAACATACTAAAAGGCACGCCCTTCGAGAATCCGCTCGCCGTGCTAGCCAGCCAAAACGGGCAGTCGTCTGGCGATCAAAAAAATCCCGGCGATATCGTGGGTGCCCTGCTCAATCCGAGCATGCTGGCTGAATTCAAAAAGATCCGCAGTTCCGCCATCGGCATCACCGGCATCGCGCAGAACAATCCGCCCATGGTGGCGGTGCTGTATCCGGGCAAGAGCGATGCGTTGCGCGGTTTGATTCTCGCCGGTCTCGGAATGGCCGGAACCCCGGGGACTCCGCTGGATGGAATGCAGACCGTCAAGATCACGGGTTTTGGAGCGGTGGCTTACGACGACAATGTCATTATCGCTGCACACCCCGCCGAACAGTTGGCGCAGTGCGTAAAACGATACAAGGGGCAAACCGCAGAGCCGTCGCTGGCTTCCAGCAACAAGACCTTCAAGAAATTGAGCAAATCACAGCGGCAAAAAAACCTGATCACCGTTTGGGCCAAGGCGGACGAAGTTTACGGGCAATGGTTGAAAATATTTCCCCCTGGCCAGCTTCCCACCGAGGTTCTCTCCGCCAATGCGCTGATGGATTTCAGTAATATCGACGAATTCATTCTGACTCATTCGATCGAGACCAACGGCCTCGGTACCCGGCTGGAACTCCAATTCAAGGACGGGCATCAGTGCCTGGCGTATGATTTGATTCGCTCGCCGAATATTGGCCTGGCCGCGTTTGTAGCGGTGCCGCCCGGGGCGATTGGCGTGGCGAGCTTCGCATTGAGCCCGACGGACGGACTTCAAGCCAGCCAGCTTCGCTCAAAAATCCAGAACTACACCGGTCTGGACGTGGGCCGCGAAATTTTCGCCAACATCGAGCAGGTAACGCTCTTCGCAATGCCGGTGACCGGGGATGATTCCACGAAGAAAACGTTTCTGCCCGGTCAACTTGGGCTGGCCATCACGAGCCACAACCCGGATCAGACCCGGCAGATTCTCACGACGCTGCTTGGCACCATGTCGGGCATGCAACCAGGCACACGGTCCAGCACTACTCCCGGCCAATACAAGATCAGCAAGGCTGGCCAGCCGGTAAATTATTGCTACGTGGATCAGGTAGCCAACACCACGCTGGTTTCATTGAATCGCGATATCGTGGAGGCCGCGGCCGACGCGCTCAAAAGCCATCAGTCCATCTGCACCTCTGGCCCGTTGAATCGCACCATTAATGAACTTCCGCCAACCGCCAGCAAGTTGGTGCTGCTCAATGCCGGCGGCGCCATCCGTCTGCTCAGCCCACAAATGAAGTTCGGCCCTCTGAACGCCGAGCAAACGGTGCAATTGAAAACCAATCTGGATCAATTGGCACGAGCTGCAGACGGCATGACTATTGAACTGCGCACCGACGAGCAGCCGAACCTTTTCGCCCTGAATTCCGGAGTGGCCGGTTTGCCGCGGCTCAATGAAGTTATCGAGCCGATGAAGCAGATTCAACGCATTCAAAATCAAGCCCGGGTCGAGACGGTTGCCATGGAATTACGAGCAGAAACGGCGACCACCATCCGCCACACTACGCACCCCCTGGTAATCAACGGTCAAGGGAACGCTCTCTGGGACGCCGTCCCCGCCTGTCCGCTGGAAAAGGTCCTGACGCAATGGAATGTAGCTTCCAACCATCTCGCGGCGGAATACAAGGCGATGTGGGATGAAAACAACCTCTACATACTGGTCGAGGTGACCGACCACATCCTCCGGCACAACCCGGCCGCCGCCTGGCGCGACAATGACGGCATCGAACTCTATCTCGACGCCAACAATGCCAAAGCTGCCAATTACGGGCAAAATGATTTTGCCTACGCCTTTATCTGGGATGCGAACACCCCGGAAATGAAGGAAAACCAACACAATCGCACCGACGGCGTTCAGTATGCCATGGTCACTACCGACCATGGATACCGGTTGGAAGCCGCGTTTCCCTGGACCGCCCTCGGGGTCTCGCCCGCCACCGGTGCAAAGATCGGCCTGGATGTCCAAGTCAACGACAGCGAGGGAAACGCGGAACGCGATGGCAAGATTTCCTGGCACGATGAAAACGATCGCGCCTGGCAGACGCCACAGGCTTTGGGCAATGCGGAACTGGCCGGTCTAATTGGCTGGTGGAAGTTTGACGAAACCAATGGGACCACTGCCAAAGACAGCAGCGGAAACCATCACGACGGCAAACTGGTCGGCCACGCCAAGTGGGCACAGGGGAAAAACGGCGGTGCCCTGGCTCTAGATGGCAACGGCAGTTACGTCCAGATTGCCGACAAGTCCGCCTTTGACCTCGGGAGCGAGCTGACCATCGCCGGCTGGGTCAATATTCGTTCCGTGCCCACCGATTGGACGGCCATTGTGACCAAAGGCGACACCGCCTGGCGCCTCTCCACCGTCGCCCAGGAAAGTCGCCTGCATTTTGCGATCAACCAGCCCGACGCTGCTCGCATTAACAGTTCGGCAAACATCGGTTCCAACGAATGGCATCATGTGGCGGCGGTTTACGAAGGCAAAACCGTGCAGCTTTACATCGATGGCAAACCGGATGGCTCCGCCGCCTGGACCGGCGGCATCGCCAAAAACGACGCCGAGGTTCTCATCGGTGAAAATGCGGAACAACCCAACCGCTGCTTCGATGGCCGGATAGCTGACCTGCGAATCTACAATTGCGCCCTTTCCGAAAGCGAGATTAGAGCTCTTGCCGCCGGACGATAGAGACGCAATGATACGTCCCGTGCCGGAATTCTTCACCAAACGTAATCAACTGCAATGGCTGGCGCTGCTGGCCATTGCGGTTTTGCTGCCCACGGCCAGCCTGCTCTGGTTCATGAGCCGCGTGATCGCCAACGAACGGCTGGCTGTCCAGGAAAAGCTGCGGGTGCTCTACCAGGACAAGCTCACTGAAGCCACCACCCGGACCGAGGCGCTCTTTTCAAGCCAGATCGCCAGTCTCGAACCGCTCAAACCTGACCTGGATCTGCAGAATCCGTATGCGCGCTTCCGGCGGCTCGTGCTGGAAAATAATTTTCAGGGCGTGGTCGTGTGGGATGTTGATGGTTCGCTCCAATATCCTCAGACAGGCAGCCCGCTGGGCAACCAGGTTTCCACGGATCATCCGCTGGCCGACGCCTGGCAACTGGAGTTCACCCAGCGACAATACCAGGACGCAGCGAATGCCTATGGCCGGTTCATGGCGGACCCGGACCCGCACCTGGCCATCGCAGCGCTGACCGGCAAGGCGCGCTGCCTGGCGCGAGCAGGCCAATTGGACACGGCCATCGAAGAAGGTCGGAAGGCGGCGTTCTCTGTGACCATCGAAAAGAGTGATCCGGCCCTGCGTCTCACCCTCGAAAATGCCCGACTCCTGCTGCTCTCACTCCTGAAGCAAGCCGGTCCGACATCAGCGAATACCGCGCTTTTTCGGCGCGTTATGGACTCGCTCATGGGCGATCTTTACAATCCCGGCAGTGACCGCGCATTGCTGCCGGCCAATCAAAACCTCTTCATCGCGCAGAAAGTCCTTGCGGCTTTGCAAGGTCCGTTTCCCGGTGACGACACTCCGGCCAAAACCCGCCTCGAAAAGCTAGTGGCGGCGGAGGAACTATCCATAGCCGCCGCCGAATCGCAGCGTCCCCTCGCCGGACAATTCAATGCCGTCTTTGAAATCCGGCTGGGTGAAACGCGGGTTTTTGCCCTGCGCCATCAAACACCCACAGCCACCCTGCTGGTGCTGCTGTCCGAGACGGGCTTGGCCTCGGCGCTTGCCGGTTATCACGACACTTTCTCTGGCACCGAGGCGGCCTATCGCATCCTGGATCCTGCGGATCATTTCTTGGCGGGCGCCGCCAAGCCGCTCGGAAAACCTTTCACCGTCGCGGCGTTGCCCCCAAGTTTCCCCGGCTGGAAGGCGGAATTGTATTTTGAAGGCGGCAACATTTTTGAAAAGGCGGCCAGTCGGCAGATTGCGGTTTACACTTGGACGGGCTTTCTCGTCATCGTCCTGATCCTCACTGCGGGTGGCCTGGCCACGCGCGCCGTGGGTCGGCAAATCCGGCTCAACGAAATGAAGAACGATTTCATCGCCACCGTCTCGCACGAACTCAAGACGCCCCTGGCCTCCATGCGCGTCCTCGTGGACACGCTGATCGAGGGTAACGTCAAAGACCCGACACAGGACCGCCAATATCTGCAATTGATCGCCAAGGAAAACGAGCGTTTGAGCCGGATGATAGACAATTTCCTGACCTTCTCGCGCATGGAGCGGAACAAGGTGACTTTCACGTTCGTTGACGCCCACCCCGAAGCGATTGCCCGCGATGCCGTTGAAGCTGTCCAGACCAAATATGCCACCCACGGTTGCCAGCTCACCGTGGAACTAGCCGGGACGCTGCCGGTGGTGCAAGCCGACCACGACGCGCTGGTCACAGTGCTGGTCAACCTGCTGGACAACGCCTGCAAATACACAGCCAATAACAAACAGGTTTTGCTCAAAGTTTTTCCGGCCGGGCCCACCGTTTGTTTTTCCGTGACGGACAACGGCATCGGCCTGGCCCGGCGGCATCTGCGCCGGATCTTTGACCGGTTTTATCAGGTGGACAGTTCGCTGGCACGAAAAGTCGAGGGTTGCGGACTGGGTTTGAGTATCGTCAAATTTATCGTGGACGCCCACAAAGGAAAAATCACCGTTGAAAGCAAGCCGGACCAGGGAAGCACCTTCACCGTCCGCCTGCCCATCGGCCCATCCAACGGCGCTTGAAAGGACGCTTGAATTAACCATGGAAACCGTGCTGATCATTGAAGACGACCCGACGATGCTGATCGGGTTGAAGGACAATTTCGAGTTCAAGAGGTACAAAGTTTTGACCGCCACCGATGGTGAGAAAGGTCTGAATGCCGTGCTCCACGCCAAACCCGATCTCGTCCTCCTCGACATCATGCTGCCCAAGATCAACGGCTACGAAATCTGCCGGTTGATTCGCGAGCAAAAGCTCACCATGCCTATCATCATGCTGACCGCCAAAGGCGATGAATCCGACATCGTCCTCGGACTCAACCTTGGCGCGGACGATTACGTCACCAAGCCCTTCAGCATCAAAGAACTGCTCGCCCGCGCCGCCGCGTTCCTCCGTCGCGTGAAAGCGGAGGTGCCGAATGAATATGAATTTGGCGGCCTGCGACTTGATCTAACTGCGCGACGATTGACTCGCAAACACAAGGAAATTGAATTATCGCCCAAGGAATTTGAGTTATTGGCCTATTTTGTCAGGAAACCGGGTCGCGCGCTGACGCGGGACGAAATCCTCAATGCCGTTTGGGGCTATGACTGCATCGTCACCGGCCGCAGCATCGATCGCTTCGTCACCACCCTGCGAAATAAAATCGAGCCAGACC
>Ga0265324_10001823_pt1 | contig 11573 bp, 18 predicted proteins | sample 41419metaG_FD_198634 | JGI IMG/M metagenome (GOLD analysis project Ga0265324, IMG submission 198634) | Rhizosphere microbial communities from Carex aquatilis grown in University of Washington, Seatle, WA, United States - 4-14-19 metaG | ecosystem: Host-associated > Plants > Roots > Rhizosphere... | reverse complement strand
CGATCTTATTGTTCGCTACCGGGCATCAAAGGATTTCGGGAAGCTCGCTGACAAGACCCAATCCACCTATGGGGTGCATCTTGATCGCTTTTCAGCTCCAGGCGGATGGGGACTAAAGAACGCGCGCGAGCTGACGCCGATGGGCGTGATGGCAGAGCGCGATGATCAAAAAGATACGCCCGTCATGGCAAACCAGATGCTCGCGGTCGGGCGCTCGCTCTGGGATTGGGCGATCCCACTCGGCTTGGTCGATGCCAACCCATTCGAGAAGGTAAAACCGCTAGACGTGGCTGACCGCGGCCATGTTCCCTGGCCGGGCTGGCTGGTTGATATGGTTCTCGGCACCGCACCTCCAGACCTAACGCGCATGGTCCGACTCGGGCGAATGACATGCCAGCGGGAGAGCGACCTCGTGCGTTTTGGCCCCCAGCATCGCGATCGTAATGGCCTCTGGTGCCGCCCGCAGAAGACGCGGAAACGCCGCCGTGCGTTCCTGATCCCGCTTGCCACAGTCGATGCCATGGAGTTGGACCGTTGGCCGGAAACCGCCCTCGTTTTCCGCAATGACCGCTTCAAGGCACCTGTCGAGCGCATCCGAGACGACCTCTACCTCTTTTCGCCGCGCGGCACGGATTACAATCCGGAAAGCCTGCGGTCTCGCTGGGGTCGCTGGCTGAAGTCTGACAATGGTCGGGAAATCTGCAACGCCTGGCGCAAATGGCTCACCGAATGCGTGACACGCTACGAATGGGAGATCGACCCGGAGGATTCCCGCGGCCCGACGATCCACGGCCTCAGAGGCTCAGGCATTCTCCTGCGCATAGCCGGCGGCTACGACACTGACCAGATCGCGAATGATATCGGCATGTCGCGGCCGATGGTGGATCATTACATGCGCTTTCGCGATCAGATGGAGGTGGCTGCGGGCGGTCGCAGCCGTCTCAAGCTGGTCGATGCCGAGGGGTAGACCCGGAACGCCGGAATGGCTATATACGGCCTTCGATATGGCTGATTTGCAAAACCGATCTTTGGGATTGCAAAACCACCTTTGGAAAGCCGCAGAAATCCTAGGCTTTTGGTGGGGGATCGTCTAACGGTAGGGTAGCGAGTTTTGGGCTAAGTATTTGGCCACGCTTGATCTGTTTTGCGGACACCCTAAAAATCCATACCAATAAAACCAATGACTTCCGGGTGGTTTGCAAAACCACCCGCACCGATATCAGGCAGTGTTCTCTATCCATGGCAAGAGCCGTGCCCCCGCGCATCTTTCCCTGGCCAAGACAGACGCTTGGCGGCGTCGTCAGACAGGGCGAGTCGATCATCGTATGGTGCAACAATTACGCCTGCGCCTACCGGCTCGAACATGGGGCGCAGTACCGTGCCATTCTCACTGTGGCCGACCTCACAGCCTATGCCGAGAGATATGGCGACAATCTCGAGTTCGGCTCCTTTCGTCGCCGTTTGCGCTGCCGGCATTGCGGATGCCGCGATGTCAGCACGATTGCCGATCACCCATACGTGACGCCGAAAGAGCGGGCAGAGCGGGAGGCCCGTGATCGGGAAAATCGATAGATCGGTTCAGCGCCTCACCCGTTTCCCGCCTCGCGAGCGCATCGGCGCTTCGGGCAGAGGCGGTTTCGGCTGAAATGGTTTTGGTGCCGATGCTGGGTCAAGCTTCGAGAGATGGCAGACCGATCTCACCTGCTGCCGTTTCTCGATTTCTTTATGCAATTTTCACGATCATTTCTATGTCCGAACCTTGAGCCAAACGCGTATATCTCGCAAGCTAATGTAAGCCAGGAGTAATAAGAAAATGTCCGGAGGAAACCCTAATAAATTCAGCCCGACGGAACTCGCGCAGCATATAATAGTGTGGCATCTGGCCGCCCAGGGTTGTGTAGATGGTAAAGAACTCGCCCGATCATTTGATCGGCAGCGACAATTAACCCAACGATGGGACTTGCATACTCATCAACATCTTGCCGTTCTGGCCATTATGGCTCGGGGAGCTAACCGGCAAGAACCTGCAATGGTTGCCGCCGATGTACCTCGCCGACCACAGAGGCGGCAGTAAAACCAGTCAGATCACGACCGCCTTGCGCGGGCGACCTCGGCGGGGGGCGTCATCAATCAACAAATCGGGCGGCGTTCGCCACGGCGGCACGCCCTCGTGGATCGCGGCCATGGCGAGGGCCAGCAGCCGCGGATGGCGGATCAAATTGCCATGCTCCCAGCGGATATAGGTGCGCAGCGGCACGCCGAGATGATCAGCCGCCATCTGTTGCGTGGTGAATCCGGCGAGTGTCCGCCAGGCCCGAAGGGCGGGTCCGGTGAGGGTGATCGGTTCCATTGTGGGAGCTTGTCTCACGGCCATAAAAATATGCAATGACGATCATTTTTTCTTGCATCTGTCTACGCTGGTACTAATATCTTTCTTGTCAACGGACGATGCCCCGGCGCGAAAGCGGGTGAGGGCGCAGCGGAGGACAAAATGACCGATTACACCATTCACGGTATTCGCTTCACCCGACGCGCGAAACAGACCCCGCGCGGAGCAATTTGGTGCTGGGTGACCAACCCCTCCGTCACCGATCTCCTGGCAGGGATCGAAATTCGTCGCGCCACGGGGCCAGAGACCCACGAACTCAACCGGCGCTCAGCCGCCAATCCGGCAGCGATGTCATTACCGGGGGTTCACCCGAGTTACCGAATCTGACAGCCACGGGATGTGCCCCGGCGCCGCGCGCGGATGGGGCCTAGCGGAGAGAAGCGATATGACAACCACCATTATCATGAGCGCACTTGACCTCGCTGCCGCGCTGGGCGATGGGCGCGCCACTGTCGAGGCGCCGGATGCGGTCGATTACGACGACGGCGACTGCGTCAATTCTGGCGCGGCGTGGCCAAGTTTCGAGCTGACTATTCGCCTCGGTGAGTGGTCGCTTGACGTGCCGGTCTGGAAATGCGCCGGCTGGGGATTGGCCGCCAATTGGGGCGGCTCGCGGCGCGGCTGGGCTGTGTCGGACGAAGACGGCACATATCGGGGCTTCCGGCGGTCGCGGGTAATCGAGACCGATGATGAGGAGTACATGGTCGAGATCGCGGGCGGCGATAATCTCGGCAGCGACATCGATCTACCGGCCGGCAGCGACATCGATGCAGCCGAAGCAGCGGCCGAGGCCATCGGCGATGCGCTACAGGCCGCCTACGACCGGGTCGATATTCCGGAGCCGTCGCTCGACGAGCTCGACGAGAGCGATGTGCGGCGGCCCTACTGGATCGAGATATCCCGGGCGCTGGAGATCGCCATCGGCCCCGCTGTACATCGGATCATCGCTGATGGCCACCGTGAGGATGATTACGAGGCGGGAGGCGATGGTGTGGTGTGGCTCGTTCGCGGGCTGCCGACCCTCGCCGGCGAGCGCTACGAGACCCGCGATCAGGCCGAGGCCGCGGTGCGCGAGGAACTGCCGGCGGTCATCGCCGAGCTCCGCTATCTCAACACTGTCGTCGTCACCGTGGACGACAGTGTCGAGGCCGGCAATTGCCGCGCCGGAACCGAGAAAGCCGCCGAGACGATCCGCGCCCGTCGCGGCCTCGACGCCAACGACGAGATCACCGCCGAAGACGTCCTTGCCGTGATGCCGGACAGCGATGCCGCGCGGCGGGTCTGTGTAATTGCCGCGCTGCGGCAGTAACCAGTGAGTTCAGGCCATGGCTGCGATTAGCAAACGACGACGCCGGCAGTTGTTCAATGCCCAAGGCGGCATGTGCTTCTATTGCCGTTGTGATGGTGGTGCCGATGCCCGATAACCGCCTGCGCCTCGTCGCCGGACCGCCGTTGCGGGCGGTCCTCGCCGCAACCGGCAACGAATACCCGACCGGCCGGGTCAATGCCGTCGCCGAGCGCTACCTAGCGATGATCGAGGCTGTTCGGCCGGTCTTCGGCCGCCAGGAATGGCTGGCGATCTTTGACGCGCTCAACGGCGTCGGCCATGATGACTTCCGCGCCGGCGAGGATGCGCCGCGGGTTCCGGCTTGGGCCGGAATCGCGGCGGAGATCATCGATGCGCGCGGCCTCGGCGAGCACTGGGGTATCGACCAAGCCGCGTTGGCGCGGAAAGTCCATGCTTTGCCGGAGCCGGCGCGCATCGCCATCGTCGAGACCGCGCAGCGCTTTTGGGCGCTCTGCGACCTGCCGGACAGCGAGGCACTCCATCTCGCAACCAGCCATCCGGCGACGTGGCCCTAGGACCTTGGGAGAGAGAATTTGGACATCGAGGATTTGAGGCGGATCGTCGCCGAGGATGCGGCAATCCGTCAAATCCAGCGGTTGCAACCGATTGGCGGTGCTGGCGAGAAGATCATGCCGGCTGTTTATGACGGGCATCGGCATGCGATAGAGCATCGCCGCATCGACGGCGAGATTGTGCCTTGCGCAGTACTCGCCGGCGTGCCGCGGCAGGCGCGCTTGCTGTCGGCCGCCATGCTGAAGGCAATTCGCAAGGGCGTCATCCGCATTGCCTACATAAGCGTCGATTTCTCCGAGTTTAGCGATTTCGTCGATCATGGCGAGGTCACGACGCTCGATGCTCCTCATCGCCTGTATGATGCGATTTTCCGCGACAGCGAAACGCTTGACGGCACCCCGTTTCCCCGTACGGAGCTTTATCAATCGCTCGATGCGGCATCGCCGCGAGATTCGCGCGCTTTGTTTGCGGCGAGTCCAACCGCTCTACTGTTTGGCACATGGAATTCGACCGGGCACCGCGGCGGCCGCGGCGGTAAATTCGCTCGGTGTCTCGTTTCCGAGATCATCGCCGTTGGCATAGCGGTCGATGCCAACGGCAAATATGACGGCGTGCGGTCAACCGGCCGCATGGACCCTTTGCAAATCCGCAGGGGAGTTCCGATCGTAATTGATGACGATGGCGATTGGCGCATCGGCGACGGCCGGCGAGGCCAATCCACGCCGGCACAGATCAATCACGGCAACATTCCCCCGATGCTCGTCGGTGGCGGTGTATCGGCCGATCATTGTCGCCGGATTACGGCCCTCTCTTGCGCCGCTCTCCGCCGCTGCCGGCTGCCGACGCACGATGAGCTCGCTGCTCATGTCATGCTCGCGGCGTTGGGATTGTTCGCGCTGGCAAGCCAGAAGGACGATGACTATTTGCTGCGCTCGCGCTGTCATCTTGTGCCGGACGGCAATGCGCCGCTCGAAATCGTGCGACGTGATGGTTCGATATTGACTGTCGAGCTTGATGCTGCGGAGGCCACGCGCCTTGCAGAAGAGGCAATTGCGGCAGCGCGGCAGGCGGGTGTGCCCTGGGGCGACATGCCTTTACGGCTGCGTCCGCAGGAAAAGCTGACCGAACTGGTACGAAGATCACGGGAGATCGACGTCTCGGACGAAGAATCATGACCGACCTGGTCATCGAGGTCCAATTCCTTGTTGGGGCCGCCTTTCTGGCGCGAACGGATCGTCCAGATCGAATCGAATGGCCACCGCATCCTGATCGACTCTTTAGGGCCATAACTGCGGCGAGAAATCGCCGGCTCGATGTCCCACGCAGCACATATCGGCGCGAGCAGCATGCGCTCGAATGGCTTGAGCGGCTGCCCACGCCGCGCGTCGCGGCACCGCAAGCCTTTCTGCGCTCTGCCGTCACCAGCTATGTACCGGTCAATGATATCGGCTGGAATCGGGGATCGCAGCCACGCTTTTATCCAGCCGTAATTCCCGATGACGACATGCCGCTGATCTATCTGTGGCGCCCGGCCCCCGGCATTGAGCGGCATGGCACGACCCTGGACATCATGCTTGCCGAGGTTACTTATCTGGGTTCTGCTCATTCTCTGGTTGCAGTGCGTCGGCGCACCACTTGTCCGGCAATGCTATTTTGGCAAGGACCGCTACGCGTTCCCTATCCGGGCCGACTGGCCGAACTGGAGCGAGGCTGGCGGCGAGGATATCGCGTTCTCCCTTCCCGCGTGTTGAGCGATAGCGATGATCACGCCTGAGCCCGAATTGCGGCGGCGCCGTGGCCGGCCTGCCGCTATTTCCCCATTAGCCGAATACCGGACATGGCCGCTACGCGCTGATGACGCGCTGCATGCGTTCGCGGCGCTTGGGGGTGCCCTCTGCGGGCTTTACGTCAGCACCGATCGCCGCGGCGAGGGTCGAGTGCAATTGCAGCTACATGGAGACATAGATGTTGCGGCCACGGCCGCCGCAGAACGAATGATTGTTCTGGCCGAGTCGGGCGCCAATGCGGCGCTGGCAGCTAGCCCGTGGGATTTACTGTTGGGGCTGGGGCAGCAACCGGATTTATCGACGCGTACCGCCGAATTGTGGGCGGGCGCGACGGCGTCATCGATCGCCATGGCGCTCCGCGGCCAATCCACCCTGGAAATGCGCGTATCGCTACGACTCGAGCTGTCGCATCCTTCAGATGCACCTGCCGCACGTCGGGCCATTGGCTCGAAGCCAGTACCGCGCTTGTCGTCGCGTGGCCTGAACGCGCTGGCGGCGCTTGCGCTGTACGAATGGCAGTCGCGCTGGCCGCAAAGCGGCGCGACGGGGCGCGGCGACAACCGTCAGGTCTGGCGTATTACACCAGTCGCCCGGATGACAGGCCAAGAGTGGTTGGGGCGCCTCGGCGACTGGCCCCGGTGGGCAGAATGCGGCAGCGACGAAGGCATGCGCCACGGCACAATTGATATCTGGCGCCATCGTGTGGCGCACAATGCGCGCGTACTCTATCTCGCCGACCCGGACCGTATCGTGATCACCGATGAGAACGATCCGACAATGGCGCTCGGGATGAATGCGGCTGCGACAGCCCTGATTGGAGGGACGATTGATAAGATCGCCTCAGCGTTAGGAGTTTCGGCATCCCTGTTAGAACGTTGGTCCAGAGGCCATGATCTTCCGCCAAGAGATGCGCCGGTCTGGCGAGATCTTCGAACCATCCTTCACCGGCGCCTGAGCGCCCTCGGTCAAGTGGCGGAAGAATTCGATCGGCTCACGCGCGAAGCGCGGGCGCCAGATGATTGATACCCCGTGGCGTTGAGCATCCCGTCGCCCCGTTTGCGGCTGGAGGAATGGGGCCGTGCAATTCCCGGCATCTGGCATGCGGTCGAGGGCGAACGTGCTTCCTGGCGCCAGGATATTGCGGGCTGGCCGGCACCGATCTTCCTGCCGCTGGAACATGCCGGGCGCGCGACCTTGGCCGCGATCGCGGCGTCCGGCCAGCGACCGCCTTCCGGACCGGCCGAACTCAGTCCCGCCGCCTGTGTGACGCAATGCCTCGCGACCTGGCGCATGACACAGGGGATTTATCGGATCGACCCCACGCTCTACGAGGCGCTGATCGCGACGCCGGTAACCGGCGATATCCCGTCCGATGTGTTGCTCTATCTGCCGGAATGGTGCGTCTATATCGAAACGCCAGGGATGATCGTTCCGACCGCCGATGGTGCCGATATCCCCGTCTATGGGCTGTGGTACTGGCTCGACATCACCCGAGATCGGCCAACAATGATCCTCTCCGTCGGGATCGACATTGGAAGACGACCGCCTTTCCCCGTGCAGCATGTTCCATTGGTAGGTACGCTCGAACACGCGCTCGACGAGACCGTACGCGAATGGGAGAGCGCGCTCATCCGCGGCAACGCCAAGCGGCCGCCTCCACCAGCCTACCGCGAGGCGGCGGCCCGATTCTTGCCGCCGGCGCTGTCGCTCATCCTCTATCTGTGCAGCCGGAGCGTCGAGATTGCCGGTGCCGCTGGCGGACCAGCCAACCCGACGCCTCAAAAGACACGGCGCGGCATGCGAATATTTCCGGCCAATGGTCCCCGCCAATGGGAGGTTGGCGTGCGGCTGGGCGCCGCATTGCGCACCGCCTATGCGCGCGAGAGCGAAGGCGGCAATGGACACTCGGTCTATAATCTCCGGCCGCACATCCGAGGCGCGCACTGGCATACCTACCTGCTCGGTCCCCGCGCGCCGCGCGAGAACGCGGCGCCGCAGCGCCGCGAGCTGCGCTGGCTGCCCCCAATCCCCGTCGCGATCGAGGATTACGATGCACTGCCGACCGTGATCCGGCCGGTACGGCCGTAAAAAAAGGCCGGCCCCTCTTTCGAGAAGCCGGCCTTTATCGCCGCGGTGCTAGCGAGCCGGGTGAGCCGGCTCCCGACGGCAATTAGACACGCGGTGGCCAGCGCCAGGCGCGAGGTGCTGTCGTCGCGGTAAGCTGGCGCGACGCGAGCAGATGGTGCGACAAAGAAGGGCTGAACTTCAGTCTATTTTATCTGTTGACCCTATAGGATCACCTATCATATTGATAGGCAATGGATGATGCGCGACGCCCTTCCCGAACCGTAACTCCTTTCCGGATGCGACCGGAAAAGGCGCAGCAAATCATCCGGAAGATCGCCGCTGATACCGGCAAGGTAATCATCGGCGATCATGCTCGGGAGCGGATGGAGCTTCGGGAAATCTCGGATATTGAGGTCTACCGGTTGCTTCGAACAGGTCACGTAATGGAGGAGCCAACACAAACTGAGCGGAAAGAATGGAAGTGCAAGGTAACCAAAACATTAAAAGGAAATCGCGAGGCTGGAGTGGTAACCATCATCCTGATCAACGGGATGCTCTTTATCAAAACGGTCGAGTGGGAAGACCTATGAGGAGAGAACCGATGACGCAACACTACGCCGTCAGGGGTAGGGAGAAGGCGTCGGAAGCCTACCACTATACTCAGTGCGGGCTTGACGACGTCTTTCTGCTGAACGGCTATAAGCGCCATCAGACTTCCTATGGAAGCGGGGTCACTGTGGAGAATGCGGAGGGGTTGCATCACGCCATTGCTGAGCATCTATGCCGGAATAAGGCATTCCTCAGCAGCAAGGAGTTCCGTTTCCTACGGAAGCTGTTGGACCTTACCCAGGCCGAACTAGCCGTGTTTCTGGGTTGCGATGCTCAGTCCATCGCCAGGTGGGAAAAAGGGAAGACTGATATCAACGGAGCTGCCGACAAGCTTGTCCGCGTGCTTTATCTCGCCTCGCGTCTAGGCGATATAGACGCAGCCGAACTGATCAAGAAAATCTCTGCCTTAGACGCAAAGATTACAGACCGCCAAGAGTTTGAAGATACCCCCGAAGGTTGGAAGGCTGCTGCATAAGCTTTCCCAAGGCGCACTTCTTGTGAAAAGGCCGGCCCTAGGAATCCGGCCTTTTTTATTTTCATTGGTCGTGATGGACCACCTCGCGCGAATTGAACTCCACGCCTTCCTTGGCGTAGCGCTGAGCAAGCCAGATAGGCCCTGGCACGGTATGGATGCCGTCGTCGGCCGCCGTGTGATGGTCTTTGCAGAGCAGCACTCCGTTGACGAGCATGTCGTCGACGAAGGTTTCCCACCTGGCAGGATCGAAGTTCGGCCAATCGAACGCCTGCATCGCCTCCCGCTGACCCGGGGTGAAGGCGGCGACGCCGGTGCGGCAGTCGAGCTCGACCAGACGCCAGTCGATTTCTTCGGCAAGGCACCGCTCGATCGGATGGTGATGCGCCTCAAGCGGCCCAGCCTCGGCCGCGGTCCGCTGGCAGATGTAGCAGCGGCCACCCTCGCGCTCGATGAGCAGCTTGCGGGTGCGGGTGAATAGCGCCGTGGTCACCCGCGCGCCGTGTTCCGGGATGTTGACGTCGACCGAGAGCGTCTCCTTTTCGACATGCGCGGCCGTCAAGTCACCGATCATCAATTCCCCCAGATGCAGTATTGGCCGGCTGTCTTGGCCAGTGCGCTATCGCCATGCGCATTCGCCTCGGCTTGCAGGGCGCAGGCGAGCTTGGCCGCCAGGGATAGCGAGTTGCTGGTCAGGCTCACGGCCTCATTGGCGAGGGCGAGGCTGCCGCCGATGGTGCCGATCGCCGCGCCGGCGCCGACCAGACCGGCACAGCCCGAAAGCGCGAGGCCGGCGAGAAGCGTCAAGAGCCTCATGGCCAATCGGGCAGCGGCACCTTGCGGCCGCTGAGCTCGTGCGTGCTGTCGGCGAGGAATTCAATCTGGCCAGCGCGCACGAAGGAATGGCATCGCGCCGGCGGCGCCCGATGCCCAGTGCTTTGCTCTTTCCCGGCATCCTCGCCGTTGTATGTGACCAGCACGGACGGCCTAAGCGTCGGGGCATCGATTTTGCCATCCCAGGACCAGGCATGCGGCCCTTCGACGGCGACGACGTGGGCGCTATCGCAACCGGGGCACCAGAAAGCGATGCCATTGTCGCCGGCGCCATTCGCAACGACGCTGCGCAGCTTTGGGCTAAGCTGGGCCATCACCTGCGCTCCGGTGCCAGAGAAAACCGCGCTGTCTTGTAGTGCGCGAGATCGCCCTTGCTGCGTACGGGCTCAGCACGCAACATCGCGTCGATCTTCTTACCTTCGGCCTTGGCGAGCTGATGATGCCCAGCTCGTCGGGAAAGATGGCCATCCGGTTTGACCCAGAAGGCAAAGCGCTCCAGCTCGTCAAGCGGCCATTTCGGACGCATGAGGTACGCCTCGGCCTGAAGCGGCGGCGAAAGCTCTCGAAAATCGACGAAGCTCATAACGAGGCCGTAAATTCGCCGTTGCGTAGATAACCGTGGTAGCCGTTGAGCACGATCGACGGTGAACAGCTGATGGTCGGCAGTTCGCCGGTGACGATCCAGCCATCGCCGTTTGACGACTTCCGGTCTACCTCCCATTGCTCGCCATTCGGCCCGACGACGCAGATCGGCGCACGCTTGTCAGCCCAATCCCGCCAGTAATGGACGGAGAGGAAAGGATCACCGCGCTCGCACATTGGCGTTTCTCGGAAGCCGGAACGCTTGAACGCTTTCAGCTCGCCAAACGGGTCGAAATAAAACGGCTGAAACCAGGCCATGCCCGGCGTGAAAATACGCTTGTCGTTGCGGTAGAAGCCGCGCTTGACAGCATCCTCGCCCAGTTCCACGTACTCGGCGAAACTGAGCACGCGCGTGATGCGGATGCTCATCAGACGAGCCCGGCCGCGCCGCTGGCGTCGCGGAACTCGACCGTCCCCGGGATCTGCTGGTGCGCCCAAAGATAGGGGAACGGTGGTGAGCGCCAGTCGTAGATGTCCGGGGTGCGGTTATCGAGGATGTAGATGTCCCCGCCGGCGCGGCAGCCGAGGACCGCATGGTACTGGCGCACCGGCGCACGCCCGGGCGCTGGCGGCTCCGCTTCGATCCAGCATAGCACGACGAACATATCGGCCACCGGCCAGCCGGCCTCGCGCAGGGCTTTCGCCTTGGCGACCGTGTAATCCCTGCATTCCCAGACTTCACCAGTGGCGGGCGCGTCGATCCAATTGTCGGCTGCCTGGTCGACGCCGAGCCCCTGATAGGGAATGGCATTGACCCGATTGTTGATGGCGCGGAGTTGCGCGAGCTGCTGAGCGGTCGGGGTCATGCGTCAATCCTCGACTTTTTCAGTCAGCAGCCGCACATAACCGGAGCCGTCGCCCCACAGCTCGACGCCCGTTATCGCGACGCCGCTGCACTGGCCCCATTCCGCG
>Ga0265324_10001820_pt1 | contig 11580 bp, 10 predicted proteins | sample 41419metaG_FD_198634 | JGI IMG/M metagenome (GOLD analysis project Ga0265324, IMG submission 198634) | Rhizosphere microbial communities from Carex aquatilis grown in University of Washington, Seatle, WA, United States - 4-14-19 metaG | ecosystem: Host-associated > Plants > Roots > Rhizosphere... | reverse complement strand
CTTCGGCCGCTCGCCTTGAATGGTCGCCCCGGTCACGGCGAAATGGAGGATCTCGGCGATGTTGGTGGCGTGGTCGCCGATCCGCTCGATGTTCTTGGCCATGAACATCAGGTGCGAGCAGGCGGTGATGGTGCGCGGATCCTCGATCATGTAGGTGAGCAACTCGCGGAACAGGCCGGTGTACATGTCGTCCACCTCCTCGTCCCGGTTCCACACCTGCTTGGCCTTGTCGACGTCGCCCTCGATGTAGGCGTCGAGGACGTCCTTCAGGATTTCCTGGACGATGCGGGCGAGGTGGAGCACGGCCGAGACCGGCTTGACCGCCGGCAGCTGGTCCAGCACCAGCGAGCGCTTGGCGACGTTGGCGGCGTAGTCGCCGACGCGCTCGAGTTCGCTCGACGTCTTGAGGGCGGCGACGATCTGGCGCAGATCGCCGGCCACCGGCTGGCGCAGCGCCAGCATGCGGATGGTCATCTGCTGGATTTCCTGCTCCAGCTCGTCGATGCGCACGTCGCCGGCCGCCACCCGCGCCGCCAGATCGGAATCGCGCTTGGCCAGGGCCTGCATCGCCGAGGCGAACTGGGCCTCGGCCATCCCGCCCATGCGGGCGATGACGTTGGTGAGTCGGGCCAATTCCTCGTCGTAGGATTTCACGGTGTGCTGGCTCATCTGTCGTCTCGCCCCTGCTGGGGGCACTCTAGCCGGGATCTGTTGCAAATCGGCGACGGGACGATGAAGAAAATGTGACGGTCCGGCGACGGAACGGAGTCAGGCGCCGCCGCGGAGGGCTGCGATGTTGCCGGCATAGTCCGCGGTGCGGAACACTGCCGAGCCGGCCACCAGGATGTCGGCGCCGGCGGCGGCGATGCGGCCGGCATTTTCGGCGGTGACGCCGCCGTCGACCTCGATTTCGATCGGGCGGTCGCCGATCATGCGGCGGATGCGGGCGATCTTCTCCAGCTGGCCTTCGATGAAGGTCTGGGCGGCGAAGCCCGGATTGACCGTCATCACCAGCACCATGTCGAGCCGGTCGAGCAGGTATTCGACGACGGTCTCGGGGGTCGCCGGGTTGAGCGACAGTCCGGCCTTCTTGCCCAGCTTGCGGATGTGTTGCAGCGAGCGGTCGACGTGGACGTCGGCTTCGGCGTGGACGGTGATGACGTCGGCACCGGCCTTGGCGTAGTCGTCGAGGGTTGGCTGGGCCGGGTCGATCATCAGGTGGACGTCGAAGGTCTTCTTCGTCCACGGCCGGATCGCCTTGATCACCACCGGCCCGTAGGTCAGCTGGGGGACGAAGTGGCCGTCCATGACGTCGATATGGATCCAGTCGCCGCCGGCCACGTCGATGGCACGGACTTCCTCGCCCAGGCGGGCGAAGTCGGCGGACAGGATGGAAGGCGCGATCTTGACGGCCATATCGGCCCCGTTCGGAAAAAAGCAGGGGGCGCGGAACTGCTTCCGCGCCCCCTTTGGTAATAGTCTACTGCACCTTGGGGTCCAACTCGCCCTTGGCGTAGCGGGCGCTCATATCTTCGAGCGAGATCGCCTTGATCTTCGAGCCCTTGCCGGCGGCGCCGAAGGCCTCGTAACGGTCCTTGCAGATCTGGCTCATGCTGCCGATGGTCAGCTTGAGGTATTCGCGCGGGTCGAACTTCTTCGGCGAGTCGCTGAAGAACTTGCGGATGGTGCCGGTCGAGGCCATGCGCAGGTCGGTGTCGATGTTGACCTTGCGGACGCCGTGCTTGATCGCCTCGACGATCTCGGACACCGGCACGCCGTAGGTCTCGCCCAGGGCGCCGCCGAACTTGTTGATGATCGCCAGCCAATCCTGCGGCACCGACGACGAGCCGTGCATGACCAGGTGGGTGTTGGGGATGCGGGCGTGGATTTCCTTGACGCGGCTGATTGCCAGCACGTCGCCCGTCGGCGGACGGGTGAACTTGTAGGCGCCGTGGCTGGTGCCGATGGCGATGGCGAGCGCGTCGACCTTGGTCGCCTTGACGAAATCGGCCGCCTCGTTGGGGTCGGTCAGCATCTGCGAGTGGTCCAGCTTGCCTTCTGCGCCGACGCCGTCTTCCTTGCCGGCGCAGCCGGTTTCCAGCGAACCCAGGCAGCCCAGCTCACCCTCGACCGAGACGCCGCAGGCATGGGCGATGTCGACCACCTTGCGGGTGACTTCGACGTTGTACTCGTAGGACGACGGGGTCTTGCCGTCTTCCTTGAGCGAGCCGTCCATCATCACCGAGGAGAAGGCCGACTGGATCGCGCGCACGTTGATGGCCGGCGAGGTGCCGTGGTCCTGGTGCATGCAGACCGGGATGGTGGGGTAGGATTCCACCGCCGCGACGATCAGGTGGCGCAGGAACGCCTCGCCGGCGTACTTGCGGGCGCCGGCCGAGGCCTGGAGGATCACCGGGCTGTCGGTGGCCGCCGCGGCCTCCATGATCGCCTTGACCTGCTCCATGTTGTTGACGTTGAAGGCGGGGATGCCGTAGCCGTTCTCGGCGGCATGGTCCAGCAGCTGCCGTAGGGAAACCAAAGCCATTTTCGTATTCCTCCCGTGACGAATTACAACCGTGCAAGAGCCGCCTCGGCCACCGCCTTTGCGGTGATGCCGAAGTGCTCGTAAAGCTTGTCGTGCGGGGCCGAGGCTCCGAAGCCGGGCATCCCGACCACCGCCCCATCCAGGCCGACGTAACGTTCCCAACCAAAGGTGCCGAGCGCTTCGACGGAGACGCGCACGGTCCCTTCTCCCAGAGTGGCGGAACGATACTCCTTCGGCTGGCGATCGAACAACCCCCAGCACGGCATCGACACCACCTGGGCGCCGATTCTCTTTTCAGCCAGCAGCGCCTGCGCCTCCAGCGCCAGCTGAACCTCCGAGCCGGTGGCGATCAGGGTGACCCGGTGCGGCCCCTTGGCCGGCGACAGCACGTAGGCGCCCTTGGCCGACAGGTTCTCGGCGCTGCCGTGCTCGCGCAGCGTCGGCACCGGGTTGCGCGACAGCGCCAGGGCGCTGGGGCTCTTGTCGTTCAGCAGCGCCAGTTCATAGCACTCGGCGGTCTCGATCGGGTCGCAGGGGCGGAACACCAGCACGTTGGGGGTGCCGCGCAGCGCCTCCAGGGCCTCGATCGGCTGGTGGGTGGGGCCGTCCTCGCCCAGGCCGATGGAATCGTGGCTGAGCACGTAGATCACCCGCTGCTTCATCAGCGCGCTGAGGCGCAGCGCCGGCCACAAATAGTTGGCGAAGACCAGGAAGGTGCCGCCGTACGGAATGAAGCCGCCGTGCAAGGTCAGCCCGTTCATGATCGCCGCCATGCCGTGCTCGCGCGCGCCGTAATGGATGTAGCGGCCGCCGTAGCTGCCGGCCTGGATCGACGGCGTGCAGGCCTTGGTGTTGGTGAGGTTGGACCCGGTGAGGTCGGCCGAGCCGCCGATCATCTCGGGGATGGCGGCGGTCAGTATCTCGAGGATGTCCTGGCTGGCCTTGCGGGTGGCGATCGTCGGGCGTTCGAGCGCCATCCGCGCCTTGAACTCGTGCAGGCCCTTCCACCAGCCGTCGGGCAGGCGGCCCTCGGTGGTGCGGGTGAATTCGTTCCGTGCCGCCTCGGGCAGGGCGTCGAAGCGCGCTACCCAATCGGCCCGCTTGCCGGCGCCGCGCGATCCGGCGGCGCGCCAGGCGGCCAGGATGTGCTCGGGGACGTCGAACGGGATATGGGGCCAATTGAGCCGAGTCCGCGCGCCCTTGACCTCGTCGGCGCCCAGCGGCGCACCGTGGCATCGTTCGGTGCCTTCCTTGGTCGGCGCGCCGAAGCCGATGACGGTGCGGCAGGCGATCAGGCTCGGCCGGTCGCTGGCCTTGGCTGCCTCGATCGCCGTGGCGACGGCGTCGGGATCGTGGCCATCGACGCGCACCGCGTCCCAGCCGCAGGCGGCGAAGCGGGCCAGTTGGTCCTCGGACATGGTCAGCGCGGTGTCGCCGTCGATGCAGATGCGGTTGTCGTCCCACAGCACGATCAGCTTGTTCAGCTTGAAGTGGCCGGCCAGGGAAATGGCCTCCTGGCTGATGCCCTCCATCAGGCAGCCGTCGCCGACCATGACGTAGGTGTGGTGGTCGACGACGCCGTCGCCGAAGCGGGCGGCCAACATCCGCTCGGCCAGGGCGAAGCCGACGGCGTTGGTGATGCCCTGCCCCAGCGGGCCGGTGGTGGATTCGACCATCGATGCCAGGCCGTATTCGGGATGGCCGGCGGTGCGCGAGCCGAACTGGCGGAAATTCTTGATCTGGTCGATGTCGATGTCGTCGTAGCCGAGTAGGTAGGCCGCCGCGTACAGCACCATCGAGCCGTGCCCGGCCGACAGGATGAAGCGGTCGCGGTCCTGCCAGCGCGGCTTCTTGGCGTCGAACTTGAGGAAGCGGGTGAACAGCACGGTGGCGACGTCGGCGATGCCGAGCGGCATGCCGGGATGGCCGGAACTGGCCTTCTCGATCGCGTCCATCGACAGGAAGCGGATGGCGTTGGCCATCTCGGCATGAGTGGCGACGGCCGTTGTCGCGGGTGCATTCATAGAAAAAGGTCCTTATCGGTTGTTAGGCGAACGAGACGGGGAGCGGAGGCCCTGTTTTCCCCGATAGTGGTGGCCCGGGTCAAGGCGGGCAACGCCCGCCGCAGCAGCGGGGCAGCATGCGCGCCATGATTCCGTCTTTCCGTCGGAAGCGATGATCCAGCGCCGCGGCCACATGCAGCGTCACCAGCCCGACCGTCGCCCAGCCCAGGAGGCCGTGCGCGGACTCGAAGAACTCGTTCAAATCCTTGGCCTTGGCGACCAGCACCGGCACCGGCATGCCCAGCAGGACGACGGGATGGCCGCCGGACTGGGACATCAGCACGCCCGCCGCCGGCATCGCCAGCATCAGGACATAGAGCGCGAAGTGGGCGGCATGGGCGAGCAGGCGGTCGCGGGCCGGCATCGAATCGGGCAGCGGCGGCGCGCCCATCGCCAGGCGCCAGGCGATGCGGGCGATGCCGAGCAGGATGACGGCGACGCCGACCTGCTTGTGGATATCGTAGACCAGAGCCCGCAACGGCCCCTTGGGCAGTTCGTCCATGACGTGGCCCACCACCAGCAGCGCCAAGATCAGGGCGGCGATCAGCCAATGCAGCGACTTGGCGACGGGGTGATAGGCGACAGGCTGGGTCATAGCGGACTCGCTAGCGAAATGGGCTAATAGGGGGCGCACCATACCCGAACCGGTGATGAACGGGAAGGTGGATGGGGCTGCACCCGCGACATGGGAGGGGGTTGCTCAGCGCGCCTCGCAACCCCTGAGGTAGAACGCGACCGCCTGGGCGCGGTTGCCCACGTCCAGCTTGTCGTAAAGGTTCTTCAGGTGGAACTTGACGGTGTTGAGCGATATGTCCAGCTGGCTGGCCATCTGCTGGTTGGTCAGGCCGCCGGACAGGGCCGCCAGCAACTCGCGCTCGCGCCGGGTCAGGCCGGCGAAGGGATCGCTGGTCAGCCGGGTGACGTCGAAGAAGGGGAAGACCATGCGGCCGGCGGCGACCTGCAGGATGGTGTCGAGCAGCTGTTCCGGCGGCTCGCGCTTCGAGCAGAAGGCGGCGGCGCCGTGCACCATGGCCTGGCGCGGCACGTCGCGATCGGGGCAATTGGTGTAGATGATGATGCGGGGGGCGTCGGCCCGCCCGCGCAACGCGTCCAGCACGCCGCGCCCGTCGATGCCGGGCATCTCCCAGCCGATGACGCCGACGTCGAACGGCATGCGCTGTTCGACCTCGTCGAGGAAGGCGACGCCGTCGGCAACGGCGGCGACCAGGCGGAAGCGCCCATCCTCCGCCAAAACGCGATCGAACCCGCTGCGCAGCAGCGGATTGCGTTCCGCGACGACCACCTCGACCAATCTGCCCGCGGCTGCGCCCATTGCAGTCGTCCCCTCCGGCTGGGGCCAATTGATGTTCGCCGGATCATATACCATTCCGCCTAGTCGCGTGGGGGTTTTTCCTACCCCCGGCCGCGGGCCGTCGCCGCGGCCGGACGGGCGTCGCGGCGCAGGGTCAAGGTGCCGAGGATCACCGGCCGGCCGGCGAGGGGATGGCCGTGGGGGCCCAGGCGGATGCGGCCCATTGCGCCGGCCGGCGCCGGCGTCGGGCGCCGGCCGCGGTAGACGAAGCCCTCGGTGCGGTAGACCTGGTTGCCGTACTGGCGGGCGGGATGATGCCACACCCGCACCCGGCTCCAGTCGTTGGCCGGCGAAACGTCGAGCACCGGCACCAGCCGCGCCACCTGGCCGCGCTCGCGGCCTTGCGGCGGCGCCCAGTTGGCGTGGTCGACCAGCACCATGCGGCTGCCGACCACGCGGGCCACCACCGCCACATGGCCGTGGCTCATGCGGCCCTGGCGGGCGAACACCAGCACGGCGCCCGGATCGGGGATTCCGCCGCGCTGGTAGAGGCCGGCGGCGCCCGGCCACCAGCGCCAGGCATCGCCCTGAAGCTGGATGCCGGATGCCGAACGGGCATAGGCGACGCATTGCATGGCGTCGGCGTCGAAGAAGGGAAGGACCGCCGCCACCGCCGAAACCAGCAGGCACAGAAGTATCCGCACACAATCCTCCGCGCGTCGCGAGGGGGATATCGGCCGACCCGATGGGCACGATCGACATCCCCGATGACGATTCGGTTTAACCGAAAATCGATCGAAAGCGGACGGCGCTTTTGGGGCGGCGGATGGCGCGGAAGGGGTGCGGCAGTTTCCGGCCCGGCGGCGGTCGTCCTCCCTTTCGCCCCTTTCTCCCGCGGGCTATCATCCCCGCGCACAGTCCGAGGAGAGCGGCGTGAGAGTGGTGGCGGCGGCCGTGCTGGCGGCGATGACGATGGCGGCGCCGGCGGCCGCGGAGGAGCGCAAGCTGCTGGTGATCGCCTCGGGCGACGTCGCCGGCTATTACTATCCGGTGGCCGGCGCCCTGTGCCGGGTGATCAACAAGGACCATCCGCGCGGATGGACCTGCGTCGTCCAGCCGACCGCGGGATCGGCCGCCAACGTCGCCCTGCTGAAGTCGGGCGACGCCGACCTCGCCATCCTTCAATCGCGCGCCGCCATGCTGGCGCTTGCCGGCGGCGAAGGGTTCAAGGATGGCGCCGTGCCGGAGCTGCGCGCCCTGATGGCGCTGCACGGCGAGGCGGCCCTGGCGCTGACCAAGCCGGGATCGGGCATCGAGCAGATGGCCGGCCTCAAGGGCAAGCGGGTCAATCTCGGCCGGCCGGGGTCGTTCCAGCGGATGATGGCCGACGAGGCGCTGTCGGCGGCCGGCATCTCCGAGGGCGACCTGGCGGCGGCGGTCGAACTCGACGTCGGCGATGCCGCCGGCCAATTGTGCGAGGGCAACCTCGACGCCGCCTTCTTCTCCGGCGTCCATCCCATGGCCGAGGCCGCCGCCGCCATCGAGCAATGCGCCGCCCAGCCGGTGCCGCTGGCCGCCCGGGCGCTCGACGCCAAGGTCCGCCGCGATCCCTGGCTGTCCCGGGTGACCATCAAGGGCGAGACCTACGAGGCGATCCGGGACGACCAGCCGGCGCTGGCGGTCAAGGCGGTGCTGGTCGCCACCACGCGCCTGCCGGCCGAGGACGCCTATGACCTGCTGAAGACCATCCACGCCAATTTCGCAGCCCTGCTGCGCCTGCACCCGGTGCTGCGCCAGGTGGCCAAGGGCGAGGCGGAACGCGACGGAATCGCCATACCCGTCCACGACGGCGCCGCCAAGCTGTTCGGCGAGATGGGCCTGGCGAAGTGATCGGGACGGATTGACCGGTCGCCGCCGGCATCCCACTTTCGAGGCATGGATGCCACCGTCTACGTCTGCGTCAACAATCGGGGCGGTATCGACCGTTCATGCGGCGCCCGCGGGGCGCCGGCGCTGATGGAGGCGCTGCGGGCCGAGGCGGCGCGGCGCGGCTTCGACCTGGCGGTGCGCCCGGTCGCCTGTCTGGGCGAATGCGCCCGCGGCCCCAACCTCAGGCTGGCGGCGGGGCGCTTCTGGCATGAATGCCAGGCCGCCGAGGCGCCTCTGCTGCTCGACGCCATCCTTGCCGAAATCAAGGTGCCGCCACCCGAGGGCGGCGGCACCGGAATTCCTACTTCAGGGTCTTGAGGTAGTCGACCACCGCCTTGACGTCCTCGGGCTTCTTGATGCCGGGGAACATCATCTTGGTGGTGGGGATGACCGCCTTGGGATTGGTGATCCAGGCTGTCAGCTTCTCATCGTCCCAGACCGTGCCGGAGGCCTTGAGCGCGTCGGAATACAGGGCGAAGCCCTCGGCGGTGCCGGCCTTGCGTCCGAACACGGCGAACAGGCTGGGGCCGATCCCGTTCTTTCCGGCCTCGACCTTGTGGCAGGCCTTGCACGCGGTGAAGGCAGCCGGGGCATCGGCGGCGCCGGCGGCGCCGGGCGCCAAGAGCGCGGCAGCGAGAGCAAGGCCAGCCATCTTGGTAAAATTCATCGTTTTCTCCCCTGGATTCGCGGTCCGTGGGCTTGGCCCACGCTCGCTAGGATCAATGCCCGAAAAATCTCCAGGAGAATTTGACTTTGGGCAAGCTCTAATTTCGAGAGAGCGCGCGCCCTGCGGTTTGGTGTAACCAGGGCGCATGATCCCGCTGCCGATCGAATCCTGCCTGGCTGATATCCGCCGCGTCCTCGCGGGCGGCAATTGCCTGGTGCTGCAGGCGCCGCCAGGGGCGGGCAAGACGACCGGGGTGCCGCCGGCCCTGCTGGGGGAATCGTGGCTGGCCGGGCGCAAGCTGGTGATGCTGGAGCCGCGCCGTCTGGCCGCCCGCGCCGCCGCCACCCGGATGGCGGCGCTGCTGGGCGAGGAGGTCGGCGGCACCGTCGGCTACCGCATCCGCTTCGAATCGCGCGTTTCCGCCGCCACCCGCATCGAGGTGGTGACCGAAGGCATCCTCACCCGCATGCTCCAGGACGACCCGTCGCTGGCCGGGGTGGCGGCGGTGATCTTCGACGAATTCCACGAGCGCAGCCTCAACGCCGATCTCGGCCTCGCTTTGTGCCTGGAGGCGCGGGCGGCGCTGCGCGAAGACCTCCGCCTGGTGGTGATGTCGGCCACCCTCGACGGGGCGCCGGTGGCCCGATTGATGGGCGGCGCCGACATCGTCACCAGCGAGGGCCGCGCCTTCGCGGTGGAGACCCGCTTCCTCGCCCGCCCCGAGCCGCGCCGGCTGGCCGAGGCGGTGGCGGCGGCGGCGGCGCGGGCGCTGGAGGCCGAGGGCGACGTGCTGGTGTTCCTGCCGGGGGCGGGCGAAATCCGCCGGGTCGCGGCGCTGCTTGCCGACGATCCCGCCTTGGCGGGGGTGGCGGTGCGGATGCTGTTTGGCGATCTCGGCCAGGACGAGCAGGACCGCGCGCTGCGCCCCGATCCGCAAGGCCGGCGCAAGGTGGTGCTGGCCACCGCCATCGCCGAGACCAGCCTGACCATCGAGGGCGTGCGGGCGGTGGTCGATTGCGGCCTGATGCGGCTGCCCCGCTTCGATCCCGGCACCGGCATGGCCCGGCTGGTGACCGTGCCGGTCAGCCGCGCCTCGGCCGACCAGCGGCGCGGCCGTGCCGGGCGGCTGGGGCCGGGCCTGTGCTGGCGCCTGTGGTCCGAGGCCGAGGACCGCGCCCTGCCGCCCTTCACCCCGCCGGAAATCGCCGCCGCCGATTTGGCGCCGCTGGCCCTCGACCTGGCGCTGTGGGGGATCGACGATGCCGGGGCGCTGGCCTGGCTCGACCCGCCGCCGCCGGCCGCTTTGGCGGCGGCGCGCGAGTTGCTGGGGGAGCTGGGCGCCGTCGACCGAGCGGGGCGCATCACCCCGCACGGCAAGGCGATGGCCCGGCTGGCGATGCATCCGCGCCTCGCCCACATGGCGCTGAAGGGCCGCGACCTGGGCCTGGGCGGCCTGGCCTGCGACCTGGCGGCGCTGCTGGCCGAGCGCGACGTGCTCAAGGCCGCGGCCGGCTGCCGCGATTCCGACCTGCGCCTCCGGGTCGAGGCGCTACGTTTCGGCCGCGACCTCGATCCGCGCCACGGCCTGCGGCTGGACCGCGGCGCCCTGGCCCGCGCCCGCCAGGCAGCCCGCGACTGGCGCCGCCGGCTGGGGCTGAAGGCCGGCGAGGCGGAGGGCTCCCCCGCCGAATCCGGGCTGCTGCTGGCCTTCGCCTATCCCGACCGCATCGCCCGGCGGCGCGGTGGCGATCGGCGCTACGCCCTGTCGCAGGGCGGCGGCGCGGTGTTCGCCGATGCCGAGCCGCTGTCGGCCGAGGACTGGCTGGTGGCGGCCGAACTGGACGGCGACCGCCGCGAGGCGCGCGTCTTCCTGGCGGCGCCGCTGGCCAAGGCCGACATCGACAGCCACTTCGCCGCCGATATCCGGGACGTCGAGGTGGTCGAATGGGACGGCCGCGACGAGGCGGTGCGAGCGCGCCGCCAGCGCCGGCTGTGGCGGCTGGCGCTCGACGACAAGCCGCTGCCGGCGCCCGACCCGGCGGCGGTGGTCGCGGCGATGGTGGCGGGGGTGCGGGCGATCGGCCTGGCCTGCCTGCCGTGGAGCGACGAGGCGCGGCGCCTGTGCCGGCGGGTGGCCTTCCTCGCCACGCTGGAACCCGAGGCGCAATGGCCGGACCTGTCCGAACCGGCGCTGCTGGCCGGGCTTGAGGATTGGCTGGCGCCGCATCTCGCCGGCATCACCCGGCGCGCCCATCTGGAGCGGCTGGATCTGGCGGCGGCGCTGGTGTCCGGCCTCGACTGGGAGCGCCGCCGCCGCTTGGACGAGCAGGCGCCGACCCATCTGACGGTGCCTTCCGGCAGCCGCGTCCCGCTCGACTATTCGGCCGAGGCGCCGGTGCTGGCGGTGCGCCTGCAGGAGATGTTCGGCTGCGCCGACACGCCCCGCATCGCCGGCGGCCGGGTGCCGGTGGTGCTGCACCTGCTGTCGCCGGCGCGCCGCCCGGTGCAGGTCACCCGCGACCTGGCGAGCTTTTGGGCGGGGGCCTACCGCGCGGTCAAGGCCGATCTCAAGGGCCAGTATCCCAAGCACTGGTGGCCCGACGACCCGATGCAGGCCGAACCCACCGCCAGGGCCAAGCCGCGGGGGCGGTGAAGAGGCCCCGTCCGACGACCGTAGCGGCCGCCGATTGCGCGGAACCGCCAAAACACCAAGGCGCCAAGAGTGATGTCACCCCCTCGCCCGCGAAGCGGGCGAGGGGTACTGTTCGCCGCCGCCGTCGCCACCACCGAAATCACGAACAGCACGATCGTCGCGGCGTTGGCCAACCCGCCCCAGGCGCGGAAATCCTCCCGCGCAGCCAGGTCCCCCGCCACCCGGAGCGCCAGCGACAGGTGCAGCAGCGCCGCGTCGTAGCGGAACCCGGCGGGGCGGCCCAGCGCCACCGCCCGTTCGAGGCCGGCCGCCAGTCCCGCCAGCAGCGCGGCGGCGCCGGCGAGCAGCAGCGGCAGGCGGGGGACCGTCATGTCCAGCCGAGCAGGCGGCGCGCGGCGGGCTTCAGGCGAT
>Ga0265324_10001817_pt1 | contig 11590 bp, 14 predicted proteins | sample 41419metaG_FD_198634 | JGI IMG/M metagenome (GOLD analysis project Ga0265324, IMG submission 198634) | Rhizosphere microbial communities from Carex aquatilis grown in University of Washington, Seatle, WA, United States - 4-14-19 metaG | ecosystem: Host-associated > Plants > Roots > Rhizosphere... | reverse complement strand
GCGAGATCGACGTCGTCAGCGAGCCGCTCGAGTCGTGGCTGAGACGCCACCGCGCGCTCCGTCTCCCCGTGATACGCGGCGTCGTCGCGCTCGGCGAGTCGCTCAAGGTCGGCTTCAACGCACTCGGCATCTCCGCCAACGCCCAGCTCCCCGAGGAAGAGCAGGAGATCTCCGGCGGCATGTGGGCCGGCACGATCGTGCTGTCGGTCATCCTCGCGATCGGTCTCTTCTTCCTCATCCCGGTCGGGATCGCCTCGCTGATCAAGGACCAGCTCGGCTCCTCGTTCCTCTTCTGGCTGATCGAGGGCCTGATCCGCACGGCGATCTTCCTCGGCTACCTGCTCGCGCTGTCGCGCCTGCGCGACCTGAGACGCGTGTTCGAGTACCACGGCGCCGAGCACAAGACGATCTCCTGCTTCGAGGCCGGCATGCCTTTGACCCCGGCGAACGCCGAGCGTTTCTCGCGGTTGCACCCCCGCTGCGGCACCACGTTCCTGCTGCTCGTGATGGTCGTCGCCATTTTCGTCTTCGCCCCGATCGGCCTGCCCGCCTGGTACTGGCTCCTCGTTACTCGCGTACTCGGCGTGCCCCTGATCGCCGGCATCTCCTTCGAGCTGATCAAGCTCAGCGGCAAGCAGCGGAGACGCCGCTGGGTCCGAGCCATCATGTGGCCCGGCATCCAGCTCCAGTACCTCACCACCAGAGAGCCCGACCGCTCCCAGCTCGCCGTCGCAATCGCCGCCCTCGAGGCCGTCCTGGCGGCCGAGCCCAACCTCCGCACCACCGACGCCAAGGACCTCATCGGCGTCGAGGTCGTCGCCTAACCCGACGTCGCCAGCCCCGCCGGGGGGCGAATCCGCCGAGCTGTGCGCCTCAGGGTCGGTATGTCGGCCCGAATGCGCACAGATCAGGCGATCGCGACGTTGGCGGCGGGGCAATGGGGGGTGGTCAGCCGCGCTCAGCTCCGCGATGCAGGCGTGCCGCGCACCACGATCAGCGACCGCGTCCGAAGCGGGCGCCTGCTCCCGCTACACCCCGGCGTCTACGCCGTCGGCCATGCGAGACTGAGACGAGAGGGCCACTGGCTCGCGGCGGTGCTGGCCGTCGGGCCCGGGGCGGTGCTGAGCCACCGCGACGCCGCGGGGCTGCACGGCGTGCGGCCCGCCAACCACGCTCGCATCGACGTCTCGACGACGGGATGGGCGGGATCGTCGGTGAAGATCGCCGTCCACCGCACACGCTCCCTCGATGCCCGAGACACCACCACCGTCCACGGCATCCCCGTCACCACGGTGGCCCGCACGCTCGTGGACCTCGCCACCATCGTTCCGCACGACCATCTCGTCAGCGCGATCAAGCAGGCCGAGCGGCAGCGGACCTTCGACCTGAGACAGGTCGATGCCGCCATGGCGCGCACGAGAGGCCGACGAGGCCGGGGCCACAGGGCATTGAGGGAGGCGATCGCAGAGCGCGCGGCGCTCGAAGGCCACCGCACCCGCTCGCCACTCGAGGATGCCTTTCTGCGGGTCGTCGGTCGCGCCCGCCTGCCCTTGCCAAGCACCAACGCGATCGTAGAGGGCTTCGAGGTGGATGCGGTGTGGGCGACAGCGCGCATCGCCGTCGAGCTGGACGGCTGGCAGGACCACGGCACGCGCCACGCCTTCGAGCGCGACCGCGAGCGCGACGCCACCCTGACCGCCGCCGGCTGGCGGGTCGTGCGCTTCACATACCACCAGGTCACGCAGCGGCCCGACCTCGTCCTCAGCACCCTGCGTAGACTCGGCATCTAGATGGGCGATTCCATGATCTCGCGGCGCGAGGGTCACGTTGGGCGGCGCTGGGCGCCACGCGGCGCCTCGCCAATGCCACGAGCATTGGCTTCGACACCGCGCGTCCCCCAGCATCCGCCCATCGCACCCCTCGCAGCCACGAATCTCATGCAATCGCCCATCTCATGATCGAGCAGCTCGTCGAGCAGATCGAGGCCCGCTTTGCGGAGCTGGAGCGCCTGATGTCGGACCCCGAGGTGATCGGGGACCGCGAGCGCTACGCCGCGACCGGCCGCGAGTACGCGAGCCTGGAGCAGGCGGCGAGGCTGGCGCAGGAGTGGCGCCGCGCCGTCGACGACGAGGCGGGCGCGCGCGAGCTGCTCGCCGAGGGCGGCGACGACGACGCCGAGGTGCGCGAGATGGCCGCGAGTGCGCGGGAGCGGATCGAGGCGCTCGACGAGGAGATCCGCCTCGCGATGGTCGAGCAGGACCCCAACGACGACAAGAACGTGATCGTCGAGATCCGGCCCGGAGCCGGCGGCGACGAGGCCGGCCTGTTCGCAGGAGACCTGTACCGCATGTTCAACCGCTACGCCGAGCGCAAGGGCTTCCAGACCGAGGCGCTGAGCGAGGGCGACGGCCAGTACTCGTTCGCGATCAAGGGCGACGGCGCCTACTCCGTCTTCAAGTTCGAGGGCGGCACGCACCGCGTCCAGCGGGTACCGGAGACCGAGACGCAGGGCCGCATCCACACGAGCACGGCGACAGTCGCCGTGCTGCCGGAGGCGGAGGACGTCGACGTCGAGGTCAACGACTCCGACCTGCAGATCGACGTCTACCGCTCGTCTGGCCCCGGCGGCCAGTCGGTCAACACCACGGACTCGGCGGTCCGCATCACGCACAGACCGAGCGGCATCGTCGTCTCGATGCAGGACGAGAAGTCCCAGCTGCAGAACCGCGAGAAGGCGATGCGGGTGCTGCGCGCCCGCCTCTACGAGCGCGCGCTCGCCGAGCAGCAGGCCGCCCTGGCGGCCGACCGCCTCGCGCAGGTCGGCAGCGGCGAGCGCGCCGAGAAGATCCGCACGTACAACTTCCCGCAGGGCCGCGTGACGGACCACCGCATCAAGCTCACGGTCCACAACATCGACGCCGTGCTCGCGGGGGAGATGGACGAGCTGACGGCGGCCCTGCAGGACGACGAGAAGCGCCGCCGGCTGGAGGCCCAGGCGGTTGCTTGATGACCGAGGGGGAGGCATGGGGGCGGAGGACGTGCAGTTCGCCGAGGGACCCGCGGTGCGGATGGCGCTGGCCGTCGCGACGGCGGAGCTGCGGGACGCCGGCTGCGACACGCCGCGGCTCGACGCCGAGCTGCTGCTCGCCGACGCGATCGGGACGACGCGCACGCAGCTGCACCTCGCGCCCGAGCGCGAGCTGACGCTGAGAGAGTCCGACCGCTTCGCGGAGCTGCTGCGCCGCCGCCGCGCGCGCGAGCCGGTCGCCTACGTGCTGAGGAAGCGCGCGTTCCGCTACATCGAGCTGAGGGTCGACGCGCGGGTCTTGGTGCCGCGGCCGGAGAGCGAAGGGCTCGTCGAGACCGGGCTGAGACTGCCGCCGGGCGCGCGCGTCGTCGATGTCGGGACGGGCAGCGGCGCGATCGCGCTCGCGCTCAAGCACGAGCGGCCGGACCTCGAGGTGCTCGGCGCCGACGTCAGCCACGACGCGCTCGCGCTCGCGCGCGAGAACGCCGACGCGCTCGGGCTCGACGTGACGTTCGTGCACAGCGACCTGCTCGACGGCGTCGAGGGAGAGGTGGATGCCGTGCTCTCCAACCCGCCCTACGTCGCCAAGCGCGATCTCGGCACGCTCCAGCCGGAGGTCATAGCCGAGCCCGACGTCGCCGTGTTCGGCGGCCACGACGGCTTCGAGATCGTGCGGCGGCTCGTGCCGGCCGCCGTGCAGCGCGCGCCGCTCGTGGCGATCGAGGTCGGCATGGGGATGGCGCAGACGGTGGGGGCGATGCTGCGCGAGGCGGGCGCCGCCGCGATCGAGGTGCAGCGCGACCTGGCGGGGATCGAGCGCGTGGTGGTGGGGCGGCGGTGAGCGACGCGGCCGCGTTCGCCGCGTGCATCGCAGCGGGTGGCATCGCCGTCTTCCCGGCCGACACCGTCTACGGGCTGGCGTGCGATCCGGAGAACGCCGACGCGGTGCGCCGCCTCTACGAGCTGAAGGGCCGTCCCGCCGACAAGCCGGCGGCGGTGATGTGGTTCGACCGGGCCGCGGCGCTGGAGGCGCTGCCGGAGCTGGGATCCCGCACGCGCGCGGCGGTCGAAGCGCTGACGCCGGGCGGCGTCACGCTGCTCGTTCCGAACCCACGCGGTCGGTTCCCACTTGCGGCCGGTCCGGCTGGGGAGGGAGGCGTGCTGGGCGTGCGCATCCCGATCGTGCCCCAGCTCCAGACCGTCTCGCTCGTGGTCCTCCAATCGAGCGCCAACCACGCTGGCGGGCCGGACGCGCGGGAGATGGCGGGTGTGCCCGAAGCGATCCGCCGGGACGCCGACCTCGTGCTCGACGCCGGCCCGCTGCCGGGCACGCCCTCGACCGTGATCGATCTCCAGCGCTACGAGGACTCCGGCGAGTGGAGCATCGCGCGCGAGGGCGCGGTGCCGACCGCGGACGTCGCCAGGGCCCTTGGTATCGTCGGCCGCCCATGAGGATCGCGCTCGCCTCCGACCACGCCGGCTTTGCTCTGAAGGATCACCTCGCGACGGCGCTCGCCGCAGCGGGTCACCACGTGCTCGATCTCGGCACCGACTCGACCGAATCGGCCGACTATCCGAAGTACGCGGCGCCGGCGGCCAAGCTCGTCGCTGAGGGAGACGCGGACAAGGGCGTCCTCGTGTGCGGCTCGGGCAACGGCGTCGCGATTGTCGCGAACAAAATCGCGGGCGTGCGCGCCGTCAACGCGCACGACGCCGACGAAGCCGAGATGGCGCGCCGCCACAACGACGCGAACGTCGTCACGCTGTCGGGTGCGCGGCTCGACCCGCCGACCGCCGACGCGATCGTCGCCACCTTCCTCGCGACCGACTTCGACGGCGGCCGGCACGCGCGCCGCGTGGACCAGATCACCGCAATCGAGACCGCCACCAGCGCGACGGAGACGCCCGCATGACCGAGCTGCCGCCCGACTACTTCACCCGCCCGCTGGCCGACGTCGATCCGGAGATCGCGGACGTGCTCGCGAAGGAGCTGGATCGCCAGCAGCGCACGCTGGAGATGATCGCCTCCGAGAACTTCGTCCCGCAGGCGGTGCTGGAGTGCCAGGGCAGCGTGCTGACGAACAAGTACGCCGAGGGCTACCCGGGGCGCCGCTACTACGGCGGGTGCGAGTTCGTCGACGTCGCCGAGCAGCTCGCGATCGATCGCGCGAAGGAGCTGTTCGGGGCCGAGCACGCGAACGTCCAGCCACACGCCGGCGCGCAGGCCAACACGGCCGTCTACCACGCGCTGCTGCAGCCGGGCGACACGATCATGGGGCTCGAGCTGGCGCACGGCGGCCACCTCTCGCACGGGATGAGAATCAACGTCTCGGGCCGCCTGTACGAGATCGCGCCCTACGAGGTCGCCCGTGACACCTCGCTGATCGACATGGACGAGGTCGCCCGCATCGCGCGCGAGCGCAAGCCGAAGCTGCTGCTCGCCGGCTGGTCCGCCTATCCGCGCCAGCTCGACTTCGCGCGCTTCCGCGAGATCGCCGACGAGGTCGGCGCGCTGCTGATGGTCGACATGGCGCACTTCGCCGGGCTCGTGGCGGCGGGCCTGCACCCGTCGCCGGTCCCGTACGCCGACGTCGTGACCTCCACGACGCACAAGACGATCGGCGGCGGCCGCGGCGGGCTGATCCTCTGCAGAGCAGAGCACCAGAGAAAGATCGACTCGGCGATCTTCCCCGGCCAGCAGGGCGGGCCGCTCGAGCACGTGATCGCCGGCAAGGCGGTCGCGTTCAAGATCGCGATGAGCGACGCCTTCAAGGAGCGCCAGCAGCGTACGCTCGCCGGCGCGCAGGCGCTCGCCACAGAGGTGCTGCAGGCGGGCAGCGGCGTCAGCGTCCTCACCGGCGGCACCGACGTGCACCTGATCCTCGTGGACCTGCGCGAGTCCGAGCTGGACGGCCAGCAGGGCGAGGACCGTCTGCACGAGATCGGCATCACGGTCAACCGCAACGCCGTCCCGTTCGACCCGCGCCCGCCGATGGTCTCCAGCGGGCTGCGGATCGGCACGCCGGCGCTCGCGACCCGCGGCGTGCAGGTCGAGGACTTCACGGAGATCGGCCGCGTCGTCGCCGCCACGCTCCAGCCCGGCTTCGAGGATCGGCGCGACGAGCTGGCCGAGCGCGTGCGCACGATTGCCGAGCGCTACCCCTTGTATCCGGAGCTGTCAGCCGCCATCGCGTAGCGCCCGGGCGCCAGCCGCGCCTGCTGGCATCCTTCGTCAGGACGTATGAGCGAGCTCGACGCCCTCTACGCCTTCCCCGTCGCGCTTGTCGTGGCGGCGCTGCTGACGCCGCTCGTCGCGCGCTTCGCGGTGCGCGTCGGGGCGGTGGACGAGCCGCGCGAGCGCGGGCTGGCGGCGCGCAGCACGCCGTTGCTGGGCGGCCTGGCGATCCTCGCCGGTGTGCTCGTCGCGGCGCTGATCTGGCTGCCGGTCGATCGCGAGACGACGGGGATCCTGCTCGGCGCGGTGACGATCGCGCTCGTCGGGGCGATCGACGACGTGTTCGAGCTGTCGCCCGCGGTCAAGCTGCTGGGCCAGATCGCCGCTGCGCTGATCCCGGTGCTGGCGGGCGTGCGCGTGGAGCACATCACGCTGCCATTCCTCGGCGCGCTCAACTTCGGCTCCGGGCTGGGCGGCGCGCTGACGGTGGTCGGGCTCGTCGGCTTGATGAACGTCGTGAACTTCTCCGACGGCGTCGACGGCCTCGCCGCCGGCGTCTGCGCGATCAGCGCGGTCGCCTTCTCGATCATCGCGTTCGACCTCGGGCGCAACGCGGCCGGCGTGCTGGCGGCGATCGTCGCCGGCGCGGCCGTCGGCTTCCTGCTGCACAACTTCCATCCGGCCTCCGTCTTCATGGGGGACTGCGGCGCGCTGCTGCTCGGCTATCTGCTCGGCTGCGCGGCGATCCAGGGCACGCTCAAGACGAACGCGCTGATCGCGCTCGTCGGCCCGCTCGCGATCCTCGCAGTGCCGTTCCTCGACACGAGCTTCGTGATCGCGCGGCGGCTCAAGTACAGACGCGCGCCATGGTCGGCCGATGCCCACCACTTCCATCACCGCATGGCGCGCATCGGCTTCAGCCAGCGGCGCACGGTCATGTACCTGTACGCGTGGACGTTCATGCTCGCCGGCCTCGCGGTCGCGATGCGCTTCGTCCCGTACTCCGACCACCACGGCCACTACAAGCTCGGCTGGTCGCTCGTGATGGCGGCGCTGGCGCTGTTCGTGCTGGCGGCGAGCGTCTACCTCGTCGTCGTGCTGGAGATCCTCAAGCTCAAGCGCCTGCGCGGCTGGCAGCTGCGCCACGCCGACCCGGACACGACCGAGCACGAGGTCGTGCAGCAGGTGGAGCGGGAGCTGGAGACCGGCGAGTTCCCGGCGCTCGCGCCGGTGGAGCCACCGCCGCCCGGCTCTCAGCGCGAGCGGCCGTAGATCGCGCCGAGCCAGATCGCGAGCAGGCCGTCGATCAGCCCTTCGTCGGCGAGCTCGCCGCTCTGCATGAGGTGCTCGTAGGCGGCGCGCTCGGTCATCCAGCAGAGCCCGAAGGCGACCGCCTGCGCCGGCAGCGCGCGATCGATCGCGCCGGCCGCCTGCTCGCGCTCGATGCGGGTGCGCGTCGCGTCGACGAAGCGCCCCACGAGCTGGCGCCAGAAGCTTGCGACCTCGTCGTCGTAGGCGGCGGCCTCGATCACCGCCGGCAGCAGCGCGGCGTGGCGCCGGTAGATGCCGACGACCTGCGCGAGCGCCTTCGCCAGCTCGTCGGCGGCGCCGGCGCCGGTGTCGTCCCACCACTGCTCCGCCCCGCGGTACAGCTCCTCCGCGACGCCGCCGGTGAGTTGCAGCAGCAGGTCGCGCTTGTCGCGGAAGTAGAAGTAGAAGGCGGACCGCGAGAGGCCGGCGCGAGTCGCGATCTGCTCGATCGGCAGGTCGGTGAAGGAGGCGCCCTCGCCCAGCAGCGCCAGCGTCGCATCGAGCACGCTCGCCTCGACCGCCGCGCGCTTCGAGCGCTGCGCATCCGTCCGGCGGCGGCTGAGCGAGGCCATCGCGACCAGCGTAGCGAGCGATCCCTCGGCTCCGGCGCGGTCAGCGCACGACCCTTGCGCGCGTGCCGGCGGGGATTATCCCGTTGACACAGGGTCGGCGCTCAGTTAGAGTGCCGTCTTGTGTTCGGGCTTTCCTTTGCTTTCCGGGACTTTCTCGCCTCGTCAGCGATCTGCTCGCGGACGGGTTTCGGGAACATTCTCGCCAGAACCTCGTCCGTGGTCAGCTCGTGTGCGGATCTTCTGTGCCGTGGCATGTGGGGCCTCTCGTGAACCTGCCTGTCCTGATCGAGAAGTTTGGCAGCGAGGAGAAGTGCCGCGCATATCTGGAGGAGCTGCGCTGGCCTGATGGCGTTGAGTGCCCGCGGTGCGAGGGGCGGACGATCTCGAGAATCGTCAGACGCAACCAGTTCGAGTGCGACGGCTGCCGCTACCAGTTCTCCGTGACGGCCGGGACCTTGTTCCACGACTCGCACCTGCCGCTGTGGAAGTGGTTCCTGGCGATCTACATCATCAGCGAGTCCAAGAAGGGTGTCAGCTCGAAGCAGCTCCAGCGCATGCTGGGCGTGTCCTACAAGACTGCCTGGTACCTGTCGCACCGGATCCGAGACGCGATGGGCGATGACGCCCAGCCGCTGCTGAGAGGCATCGTGGAGGTCGACGAGACGCTGATCGGCGGCAAGCGCGAGGGCTACGGTCCCGGCTACCGCGGCAACAAGATCAACGTCGCCGGCGCGGTCCAGCGCGGCGGCGAGATCCGCCTTCGCGTCGTCCCGAACCGCAGACGCGCACAGATGCACGGCTTCATCCGCGCGAACGTCGCCGACGACGCCGAAGCGATCCACACCGACGAGTTCGCGTCCTACCGCGGCATCGGCGACGGCAACACCCGCCACGAGACGGTCGAGCACAAGGCCGACGAGTACGTCCGCGGCGACGTGCACACGAACACGGTCGAGTCGGCCTGGTCGCTGCTGAAGCGGTCGATCGTCGGCAGCTACCACCACGTCTCGCTCAAGCACCTGCCTGCCTACCTGGACGAGATGGAGTTCCGCTTCAACCGGCGCGAGAACCCCTACCTGTTCCGTGACACGCTGATGGTCCTGCTCGGCGGCGACGCGCTGCCGTACGCGAAGCTGATCGAGCGCAAGCCCATCGGGGCGGACCCACGCGCGAACGACGCCGCGATCAGAGAGACAGCCCGGCTGATGGAGCGCCAACGGCGCTACGCGGAGCGGCAGCAGTCGTAAGCGAGAAGGATGCGGGGCCGCCCCCCTGGTGAAGGTTGGCGGGAGGGGAGCGGCCCCTGTTCCGTCCCTACCAGTGGACGGGTCGCAAGCTATCGCGCGGGTGGGACGGATCCAGCCTTGGCTGCGCAGCAAGTTTTCCGCCGATCCCCGGTCTAGCGTGTGCGCGCAAACCCCTCGCCGTGACCTTGGCGGGACACGGGGGAAGGGGGAACTACCAGCAGAAAGGGGCTCCATGCCCTCCACGTATGAGATCACCAAGGTCCGCACCGTGCGCACCTACGGCACCGCCCACGAGCACATCTCGATGGTGGAGCTGAACAACGACGCCAGCTCGCGGTGGTCGAGAGAGGCGATCATCCGGGACCTCCGCAACCCGTACGGGGACCGCTACTACACCTACGGCGGTGGCCAGTACGCGACCGTGATCGTCGCGGGCTGCCCGTACTGCACCTCGGGCGATTACCTCACGACCGAGCCGGACTCCACGACGCAGAACAACCTTCTCAGCCTCCCCCGCTTTTAGAAGGTCTTTCAAAATGAAGGGTTATGTGTCCTGACCTGGAATCCGTCGGCGGTGTCGTCGAGGATCGGAGGTCGTGGAGGTGCCCTCTCGCTTTGAGATCAGCGACGAGCTGTGGGCTGAGATCGAGCCGTTGATCCCGGTCCGTGAGCGGCGTCGGCGCTATCCGGGTCGCAAGGCGCTGCCGGATCGCCAGGCGCTCAACGGGATCTTGCACGTGCTGCACACCGGGATCGCGTGGGGAGACCTCCCGCGCGAGTACGGCTATGGGTCTGGGGTGACGTGCTGGCGGCGGCTGCGCAGCTGGCAGCAGGCCGGGGTGTGGGAGCAGTTGCATCAGAAGCTGCTCGTCAAGCTCAACGCGGCCGGGAAGATCAACTGGTCCCGCGCAGCAGCGGACGCCAGCCATATTCGCGCGCTTTTGGGGGGCTCCTGACCGGGGCCTCTCCGGTCGATCGTGGCCGTGCCGGCTCCAAGCACCACCTGCTTGTCGATGCCAGCGGGATCCCGCTCGCGGTCACGCTGACCGGCGGCAACCGCAACGACGTCACGCAGCTGATCCCGCTGCTCGAGGATCTCCACGCCCGGCCGGTCGCCGGCAAGCCAGGCCGTCCACGCCGCAAGCCCGACCGACTGCTCGCCGATCGCGGCTATGACCACGACAAGTACCGCCGGCTGCTCTGGGCGCGCGGGATCAAGCCCGTCATCGCAAAGCGCGGCGTCGAGCACGGTTCCCACCTCGGCCGCGAGCGCTGGGTCGTCGAACGCGGCTTCGCGCACCTGCACAACTTCCGCCGCCTCCGAACCCGCTACGAACGCAACCCCGACATCCACGAGGCGTTCCTCACGCTCGCCTGCGCGATCCTCTGCTTCAGACGACTCCACTCATTTTGAAAGACCTTCTTAGGCGGCGGGCAGAGACAGGTCTACAACGCGTTCGGGCTTCGGGTACGGCGCGCGTTCCAGCGGGACCGGCATGTCTCCGCGGGGGTGTGCGCCGTATCCAAGCGCGACGGCAATCGCGTCGGCAATGAACGGCGTCAGCCGCTCAACCTCGGCCGTCGAGAGGTCGATTCCGAGCCGCCGGTCGAGGACGAGCATCACGCGATCCTCGTCGCCCGGATGGGCTTGCAAGAACGGAACGCGCCAGCCATCTACGACCACGTCGTGGTGCTGGAACGGGCCGGGGAAGCTGACGTGCCACTCGCGCGGCATCCCGTCGTCGTGCTGGTGCTCGTGGGCGTCCATCATGGCCTCCCGCTTTTCGCTGTCGCCGAGGGTGTTCCTGCGGGGGTATCCCCAGAGCAGTGCGTGACGACGCCGCGGCTACTGCTCGGCAAGCCGGGCGTCGAAGACGCGGCCGAGTTCTTCCATCGGCACGTCGAGTGCTTCGGCGACGGCGGCGACGCCCTCGAAGCTCGCGCCGCGTCGGCCGGACTCAAGCTCGGCGACGAAGCCGCGTGAGCGGCCGGCGGCTTCGGAGAGCTGCTCCTGGGTCATGCCGCGTCGGGCGCGCAGCTCGCGCACGGCGGTCGCGAGGGCACGGCGTTGGCGGGACATCGGTCTAGCCACTGCCGGGAAGCCTTGTTCGGTTCCCGCTTGACGGCCATAGGCTCGATTGGACAGGATGTGCAAAGCAGCCGGGTCTTCCACCAAGAAAGGCGGACCTATGGCTGCTACCGGGGTACACCGGGGCCGGGCACAATGTCCCCTGCCCGCCGAACCCGCGTCCCCCAG
>Ga0265324_10001814_pt1 | contig 11593 bp, 7 predicted proteins | sample 41419metaG_FD_198634 | JGI IMG/M metagenome (GOLD analysis project Ga0265324, IMG submission 198634) | Rhizosphere microbial communities from Carex aquatilis grown in University of Washington, Seatle, WA, United States - 4-14-19 metaG | ecosystem: Host-associated > Plants > Roots > Rhizosphere >... | reverse complement strand
ATCACCTACATCAGCACGCAACAACGCGAGACGGTGTACGGCGCCTGGAATCGCGGCATCAAAGCCGCGCGCGGCAAATACGTGACCAACGCCAATACCGACGATCGTCATAAGGTGGACGCGCTGGAAATCATGGCGAAGGCGCTGGATGCGCAGGCGGACATCACGCTCGTGTATGCGGATAGTTTGATCACGCCGGTGGAAAACGAGACGTTTGCGACCACGAAGGCGACGCGGCAATTCAAGTGGCTGGACTTCACGGCCACAGATTTGTTGATGAAGGGATGTTTCTGCGGACCGCAGCCGATGTGGCGTCGCAGTGTGCATGAAGAGCACGGATATTTTGACGCGAACATGGTATCCGCCGGGGATTATGAATTCTGGTTGCGCATCGCGCAGAACAAGAAATTTCTACACATCAAGGAAACGCTTGGCCTGTATCTGGAATCGCCGGCCAGTGTTGAGCACGCCAACCAGGAACGCGGTGCCAAGGAAGTCTGGGAAGCGCGCGAACGTCATGGCGGCAAAATTGTGCTGGGATTCCGTCAGGCTCCGCTGAACGGCAAGCCGCCGGTGACCAAAGCGGCGGCTCCGGTAGTGAAATCGCAGCCGAAAGCTGCAGCCCTGGTGCTGCCGCCGGTGGCATTGATCGGGCATCTTGCGCAGGCGCGGGATCTATTCCGCCAGAAAAAATTCCCGGCGGCGTGGGAAGCGACGACGGCGATCATCGCCAAACGTCCGTTCAACCCGGAAGCGTATCTGCTGCTGGCCGAGATCGCGCAAGGGGCAGGGGACGGAGTGGATGCGAAGGTGTGTGCCGAACACGCGTTGCGCATCGCGCCGGCTTTCAAGGAAGCGAAAAAGTTTTTGAACCAACGATTGAAAGGCGAGACGCGCCCGGCCTGGCTGGTGTTGCCGGAGAAGAATGGCAAAAAATTGTCCGTCTGTTTGATCGTGAAGAATGAAGAGAAGTTTTTGGGCAGGTGCCTCCAGTCCATCCGTGGCCTCGCGGCGCAAATCGTGGTCGTGGATACAGGTTCGACAGACCGGACGGTCGAGATAGCGAAGGAGCACAGCGCCGAGGTATATTCATTCACCTGGTGCGAGGATTTCAGCGCGGCGCGCAACGCGGCGTTGGAACACGCGATTGGCGATTGGGTGTTGGTGTTGGATGCGGACGAGGAATTGTCCGCTGACGCACCGGACAAACTGAAGGCCGCGATGGCCAACGACGCCGTGATGGCGTGGCGTTTGCCGATCGTGGACGTGGGCCGGGAAGCGGATGGTTGTTCGTATGTGCCGCGATTGTTCCGCAATGCGCCGGCGTTGTTCTATCTCGGGCGCGTGCATGAGCAGGTGTTCAGCAGCATCGAAGTGCGCCGCGAAGAATGGGGCCTGAAGAACGAGATCGGCGAGGCCACGCTCATCCATCACGGCTATACCGCGGAAGTCACGCGCGACCGCAACAAAGTGGAGCGCAACCTGAAACTGATCGAGCGCGCCATCCAGGAGCTGCCGGGCGAGCCGCATCTGTTGATGAACTACGGCCTGGAACTCTCGCGTTCCGGACGTGATGACGAGGCATTGGCGCGTTATGCGGAAGCGTGGGAAATCCTGGCGGGCAAGCCTGAGTCGGAAATCGTTCCCGAACTGCGCGAGACATTGCTCACGCAATATTGCGCGCGGTTGACCGGCGCGAAACGGTTCGACGAGATCATCCGGATCATGAATTTACCGCAGGCCAAACCGGCGCTCACCGCGTCCTTACATTTCTCGCTTGGGCTGGCGCACCTTGAATCGAAGCAGTTCAGTGAAGCTGCGGATCAGATGCGTCAGTGCCTCGCGAAACGGTCGGCGCGCAGCCTGGCGCCGATCAACAAAGATATCCTCACCGCCGCACCGCATCATTGCCTGGCCTTGTGCCTGGCGAAAGCGGGTGACGCCGCTGGTGCGGAACAGGTGTTTCGCGATGGTTTGAAGGAGACCGGCCATGGCGATGCGTTGCGGCTGGATTACGCGCAATTTCTGGTCGAGCGCAACGAACCGGTGCAGGCGTTGGAACGGTTGAACGAGGTTGTGGCACAGAATCCCGGCAACATTCCGGCATGGCAATTGGGCGGCCGGATCGCTTTGAGCCGTCCGGATTACCTGGAGTTTGCGCGGGATTGGACGAGCGAAGCCGTGAAAATGGCCGGACAGGACACCGTGGTGGCCGCGCAACGTGCCGAGACATTGATGCTGAGCAACGACACGGCGGGCGCCGCTGGATTGTGGCAGCAGGTTTGGAACGCGGATGCGAAACCACAGGCACTGGCAGGGTTGATCTTGTGCCAGATGATTGAGTCTGAGATTTCAGTCGCGCCGGCGGATGAGGCGCAGGAGCTGGCGACCAGCCGGGCCTTCATCCAATGGTATCAAAAGCTGCTGGCGTATCGCGCCGGTGAAACCATGACCGGCGTGAATGCGCAGGTGAGCAAACTGGGCAATGCCCTGCCGACCGCTGCGAAGATATTGGAAGCGGCGATGGCGGAAGCGGATGCGGAAGCAGTGGCCTAGCACCGGGAAAAATTTTAGACGCACGCGAGCCCCGGGAAACCGGGGCTCGTTATTTTGGATGAACGAGTGTGAATTGTGATTACCGTAAATACAAAAATGCCTGGTGACCTGTTTAGGTTTACGTGCCTCAGGGCGAACTCAGCCGGTAAAAAGCCTTCAATGTATTTTTGGCGGGAGCGGTGATTGTTCTGGGGAAACCGTCGCCGACAAAGTTTGTATAAACCACCCAGTTGTTTGTCGCCAGGTCAGTATTGCTCCAAACCGAATAGGGCTGGTCCGCCACGGTCAGGAAATTGAAGCCAAAATTCGTTCCGGTGGTGCGCGGTGACAACAAAATCAATTGTAACGGCGGTGCGATAAGAATTTGCTCACGCACGGACAGGGTTCCGAGTTTGAAAGAACTACTGAAACCGACGTTATCAACCAGGACTTGACCCTGGGTATTTTGCTGCTGCAATGCGGCATTGATATCGTTCATGGTTTGATTCAAAGCGTTGATCTGATTCTGCACTTGTTGTGGGGATTGGCTTTGCGCCGGGCTGGTGGGCGGCGGCGGATTGGCACCCAGTGCTTCCATGATCGCCTGCAGGTCGGCTTCGATGTAACCGGGATAGGCTTGATCAAAGGATGTTCCATCTGGTGGCGGGGTACTGGTTGGGGCGACAATGCCTCTGCCCGAACCGCTACCGCTGCCACCACCACCGCCGGGGTTGACATATTCACTCATGAAGGCCACGTCCTCTGTTTCGTCGTCGTCGCTCCCATCGCCATCGTCTATCACGGGGGTGGATTCGGGGTCAGTCACAGCATCCACGCTGCCGTCCGGCTCTTCGGTGAAATTCTCCACAAACAGGTAGTCGTTGGTGTAGGTGACATTATTGACCTTGTAAGTGAACCGTTTTAGCACCACGCCGTTGGTCAGGCGGAAATCGGGCGAGACGTTGGTCAGGGCGTAATGGCTGGTGAAGCGTGCGGTGGGCAGCGCCATAAATTTCCAGGAGAGGATGTCCTGCTGATTCCAACCGGAGCCCGTGCCCCCGCCAAATCCGACATAAACATTCTTGTCACCCAGGATGGACGGCAGATCCACGGTCATGGCCGTGACATAGGTGAGGGGGCGGACGGGGGATTCAGAGAGACGCACTTCCAGTCTTTTTGAAACTCCGCTGTAATCAATCCAGGCGTACCAAATATTGCCGTTATTCATGGGGTCCTGGATAGGGACTTCAGCGAAATCCTGGAGCAGGCCATTGATGTCGATGGACACGTGGTTATCGTCAACGTCTCCGGTGTTAAATTGCGACCCATTGTTGTAAGTATCAAACTCGACGGCCAGACTGTTGGGAATACCTGAGTAGCCGAGTTGACCGCCCAATCCGCCGAGGTCAAAACAACTGTCGCTTTGGATGATAAACGTAATGCCATCTGCCGGGTGGAAATCTGGCCCCAACTCACCGCCCGCATTGAAGCGGAAGGTGAAGAAGGTGCTGAAGCCGGCGTTGGTTGTCAGGGTGATGGGTTTGGCTGTGAACACGCTCCCGGCTTGATTGGCGACTGGCGGCGTTAATTCCAGCTCCGCACCATCGCTCGTGGTCACCCTGGCCGCGCTGCCGTTGAGCTGCAGGCTCGTGGTATTGGCAAAATCATTGTACGTAAAGGAATAAACCGGCCCGGGCAGGTTGCCCGCAAACGCCGCGTCGGACAAGGTTGTCACGCCGATCGTCCCGGGACCGGTGATGGTCAGCGGCAAAGTGGCATTGACCCGATGGGCGGTCAGACTCGGCGAGAAGGCGCCAGTGTTGGTATAGATATGCGAGGGGTTTTGAGCTGTGCTGAAGGTTCCGTCGCCAAAATTCCAACTCCAACTCGTGACCATATCGCCGGCGCTGTCCACGCTTGGACTTGTGAATTGAACCGTCAGGGGCGGCAGACCGGTTCTTGGACTGGCCATGACATTGAGGATGGGATTCGTGACGTTAATTTGGCCCAGGCCGGCAATCTGCAGGTAACCCGGCACATTCGTGCTTTGGGCCAAAAGGTTGGGATGGTAAGCGCCGAGATCGTTGTAAGTGTGCGAGGGGTTTTGCGCCAGGCTGAATGCGCCATCGCCGAAACTCCAAACCCAGAGCGTCACGGCATTGCCGCTACTGTCCACACTGGGACTAGTGAATTGGACGGTCAAGGGAGCCGCACCCGATGCCGGAATGGCCGTGACGTTCAGGACCGGATTGGTGACGGTGATTGCACCAGGACTATAAACCGAAAGGGGTGCGATCACATTGGTGCTATAAGCCACCAGACTCGGGACATACGATCCGGTATCGGTATAAGTGTGGGCCGGATTTTGCGCCGTGCTCGTCGCACCGTCGCCGAAGGTCCAGTTCCAATTGGTCACGGCGTTGCCGGCGCTATCCACACTGGGACTGGTGAACTGGACGTTCAGTGGCGCCCGCCCGGACAGCGGAGCGGCCGTGAATGTGAGGGTGGGAATAACCGTTATATTGGTCTGGCCGAACGTTTCCACATCGGCCAATGCCGGGCCGTTGAAATACCCGAGGGTTCCGGCATCACCGCCGGCCACCACGACGTTCCCGTTCGCCAGCAACGTGGCCGTATGGAAAACCCGTCCAATGTTGAGCGATGGGACGGTGGTCCAGGTCGCGGTGGCTGGATCGTACACCTCCGCGGTCGTCTGGCCGGGGTCGCCGCCCATTACCAGCACCTGCCCGTTGGTCATCAACGTGGCCGTGGGATAGGAGCGCCCGTTGACCATCGACGTGGTATTTGTCCATTGCCCGGTGGCCGGGTCATACAACTCCGCGCTACTGCCGCCCATGCCGTCGCCCACCGCGAACACTTTCCCACTGGGCAGCAGGACCGCGGCATGACCGGTACGGGGCGATTTGAGCGAGCCCGTTGGCGTCCATGAGTTGTTCGCCGGGTTGTAAAGACTGGCATTGGTGAGAACAATGCCGGCATCGCTGCCACCCGCTACCAGCACGAGGCCGTTGGCCAGCAAAGTCGCGGTGTGCGAATCGGCCGCGTAACCTAACGGAGCAACATTTGTCCAGGTGCCACTGGTCGGATTGTACAATTCGACCGAAGACAGGTCGTTACCGTTATTGTCAACTCCCGCCACGGCCAGCACCGATCCATTGGTCAGCAGGGTGGCTGTGAAAGCGGTGCGTTCGGTTTGCAGAAAACCCGTGTCCGACCACGAATCCCCGATCGGGTCATATAATTCCGCAAATGGAGTGACATTGCCCGCATCGTTGGGACCGCCCACCACCAGCACCAATCCGTTGTTAAGCAGTGTGGCGGTGTGAGAAAAGTGGGCGTAGTGCATGGGGCTCGCCAGCGTGGAACTACCGCTGCCGGGGTCATACAGCTCCGCGCTGTTGGTGGAACTGTTGACCTGGCCGTTGATGTTGGCGGTTTCGCCGCCCGCGATGAGCACCAGTCCGCTGGGCAACAATGTGGCCGTGTGGTTCCAGCGCGCAACCTGCAGCGGACTGTTGGTAGTGAACGTTTGCGCCAGTGCCGGATGCGTGAGCAATAAATTCAGACCCAGCGACGCGAGCAAGATGAGCGAGCGGGGATGTTTGGTCTTCATAAGAAATTTCTGATTGTGTCGCCCTTATTTTAAAGTTAAGCGTTTCTTTTACTAGTCGGTCGATGGAAATGCAATCGGAAAGCAACGCAGACAAAATTTTCGCCTGACGAGCAATAATCGAGCGTCGACGGGGCGAATCAGCCGGCGTTGGATGGGCGGTCAAAAAAACGGCTTGAATTCCTGCGAAGCCAAGCTGCATAAGCCTTCAAACGGGGTGTGCCGGGCTCGGATTTTTATTGGTTCGCGCGCGCCGGCGGATGAGGCGCAGGAGTTGGCGACCAGCCGGGCCTTCATCCAATGGTATCAAAAGCTGCTGGCGTATCGCGCCGGTGAAACCATGACCGGCGTGAATGCGCAGATCAGCAAGCTTGGCAACGCGCTGCCGACCGCTGCGAAGATATTGGAAGCGGCTATGGCGGAAGCGGATGCGGAAGCAGTGGCGTAGACCTGTTTCGAGTTTCGAGTTTGGAGTTTCGTGTTGCGTGTTGCGTCAAGCATAGCCGGATAACGAATGACGAATGGTGGGTTCATAGGCGCCAGTCCTAACAAGAATCCATTCTGAAAAAAGTTTTAGACACGAGCGAGCCTCGGGAAACCGGGGCTTGTTCTTTTGCGCTGACGAATTTATGCGCGCCATTCGAAACCAGTCAATTATAGGAAATGATCCCTTTTAGATCCTCTTCGCACTTGGAACTTGCTGTGCGTTTGTGATGCCGTCATTTTTCAACCATGAAAACCTATCGCCTCCCGGCATTGTTGCTGGCCATCAACGTACATGCATTGGGCGCGATGCCGTTCTTCAATGTGCTGGATTATGGCGCGCATACGAACAGTTCGGTGAGTTCTACCGAGGGGATCCATACCGCCATTGAAGCCGCAAAATCCGCTGTCGGCGGCAAAATCCTATGAAAATCAGGATTGCGAGGCCCAGGATGATCAAAAGCACTATCACCAGGGCCAGATGTACTCAGATAGGCAAAACACGTCAAGGTATTGGTGAAACGCCGCTACAAGCGCGCGAAGTGTCGGGCGGGGAAAAGCGATATCGGGCCACCGCAGTCCAAATGGTCTGGGTGCAGTACTTTACGGCGTGACTGGTCGGTGGCAGAGTGATGGCGTGAATTTTCTGCTCGCGGCGAGTACCATTTTTATCCTTTCGAATGGGGTCGATGTCTCCAAAGACCTTTTGCTCATCTATAATACCAATTCGGCGGATAGCGTGTGTGTGAAGGATTATTACCTGGCTCATCGTCCGATGGTGAGCGGGGCGAATGTCCTGGGAATCGGCTGTCCGGCGGCGGAAATTGTTTCGCGGACGGATTACCGGAACACCATCCGGCAACCCATCCTCGATTGGCTGGAGGCGAACCCGACGAAGCATCCGCAGTACTGGGTTTTGTTCCTGGATGTGCCTTCGCGCATCAATGCGATGACGAATGGGTATCATTCGCCGGTGGACAATAGTGTCAGCTATGAACTTTATTCAACGATGCCGGGCCATCCGTTGGTGACGGCGATCAACATGAACGGCACCAATGATTTGTTTGGATTCATGACGAGGCGGGTGCAGTCGAAGTCGACAGCTTCTTCATCCATTCGGCGGCCTTTTCCGCCTGGCCGGCGGCGGTATAAAGGTCCGCCAATTTTTGCATCCAGTTGATGAGCGCGCGTTTGTCGTCACCAGGGATGTTGCCCCCGGCCTGTTGGAATTTTTGCCAGCTCGACGTCAATAACTGGTCGGCGGCGTCAACCTTCTTCGCGGTGATCAAAATATCGGCGAGTAGGTTGCGGGCTTTCCACGAGGCTGGCACGTTGTTTCCTTCCGGCTCGCGAATCGCCAGGTCTTCGCGCGCCAGCGTTTCGGCCTCGGTGAACTTCTTTTCCTCTTCCAAAACGCCGGCCAAAGCTGCCAGAGCGCCAGGCAACATGGATAAACTCCTCGCATTCATCGGTGGCGTCCGAATCAGTGCCAAGGATTCGCGCAACTGCGCTTCCGCATCTGCCAGATCGCCCTGCTTCCACAAAAGGGTTCCCAATGCCAGCAGCGGTCCGTCAACGTTAGAAGTATCTGTTCCGAACAATCGCTTGCGCTGCGCGATGGCATCGCGGTAGGCCTGTTCGGCCTCGGCGGGTTTCTTATTTCTCTCCAGCAGGTTGGCGTAATTAATAATGGGCGTCACGAACTGGCTATCAAGTTCGCTTAAGGGTTTTTGCTGGCTTGCAAAGAGGTCGCGATAACATTGTTCCGCTTCGGCCCACTTCCCTTGCGTAGCCAGCGCATCTATGAGCGACAATTGAAGGTGGATGACCACTGGATTCACCGCGTTGAGCCTCTTTTTCTGGAGCGTCAGGGCTTTGCGGAAATCCACCTCGGCCTCGGCCGGTTTCTTCTGTGCCATGAGCGACTTCGCCGAAGTTTCAAGCGTCACGGCCAACACTGTGGATTCATCAATGGTGTCAGGTTGGGCCAGCAATTTTTCGAGCAGAGCCTCGGCTTCGGCATTTTGGGCCGTGACAGCCGGTGTCGTTGTGTGTGGGGCCGCCTTGGCAAGTTTGTCATCCTGCACCTGTTTCTGGAGCACCCGGGCTTCGTCCAGTTTGTCTTCATGCAGGAGGACATCAATCAATTTGGGTAAGACCGCCGGGGTGTCACTGGATAGCTTCTTCTGGATTGTCAACGCCTCGGTAAAGCACTCTTCAGCTTCCGACGGCCTGCCTTCCGTCACCATCAATGAACCCAAATGGGTAAGCGTAGTGGCTGTATCCGGGTGATCACCGAGCACCTTTCTCTGAATTTTCAACGCCTCAACCAACATCGCCTTGCCTTCGGCAGGCTTGCCCTCAGAGACGAAGGTTGTCGCCAGTTCCGCCTCCGAAGTGGCTATGGTTGGATCGTCTGGTGGCAATGTTTCCATAAAGATTTTAAGGGCTTCGCGCTCGCACTGTTCGGCTTCGTCCAGTTTGCCTTCGTTGCCGAGGACAAGCCCCAAATTGATCAGCGCACTGGCGATCTGGGGATGCTGGGGCGGGAGCAACTCTCTCCGTAAAGCAAGGCAATCGCGCGCTTTCGCCTCGGCCTCGTCCAGCGACTGGTTCTCCGCGCGAAGCCCGGTAGCGATGGAGTCGAGCGAGGCGGCCACGTCCAGATTGGTGTGACCCAAAAGCGCCTCTTGAATCGCCAATGCTTGCCGGGATACCGCCACCGATTCCGAAAGCCTCCGGCCGCGATGCAAGACCAATCCAAGTTTGGTGAGCACGGATGCCACCTGGAGATCTTTCTCCCCGTGCAACTGCAACTGGATGTCCAACGCCTTCTGAAGCATGGCATAGGCGTTGGTAAAATTTCCGATGTCGCTGTAAACCATGCCCAGCGTCTCGCACAGGTCCGCCGCCACCGCCGGTTGATTCGTCAGGTCCGCGTTAACTCGCCTCGCGGTGCCATCGAGGATTTCGCGCAGCAAGGTCGTGTCCCGGCCCCGCGCCGCGGACGGGCCAACGCCTTTGAGCATGTCCTTCATGAACCGGGCCACTGACGCGCTGCGGGCGGCTTCGGATTCGGCCTTCTGTGCGTTCGCCTCGGCCTGCTGGCGTGATTTGGCTTCGTTGGCTTTGGCGGCGATCGCTTTCGATTCGCTGGCTTCAGCCTCTTGCCGCGCTGACACTGCCTCGCGCTGGGCGCGGGTGGCCCGCACCGATTGCCAGGTGCTGATGATGATGCCGAGCAACAATGCGATTGCCACGGTGACGCCCGCGGTAAACGCCACCTTGTTCCGGCGAAATGCCTTCTGAAATTTGTACGCCGCGCTCGGTGGACGGGCCAGCACCGGTTCATTGTTCAGGTGCCGCTTGAGGTCAAACGCCAATCCATTCGCCGTGTCATAGCGGCGTGTGCGGTCCTTCTCCAGGCACTTCATCACGATCCAGTCCAGATCACCTTTGAGCTGGTGCACCAGCTTCGCCTTGTCAGTCGAACGCCGTTTCGCCGTCGTGGTCAGTTGGTCGCCTTTGAGCGTCGCGAAGCGCGTGCTGGGCCGCACCGGTTCCTTCTCCCGGATCGTCTTGCGCATGGCGTCGATGCCCGAAGCCATCAGCTCATTCGCGTCGAACGGCGTACTGCCGGCCAGCAGTTCGTAAAGCAACACGCCCAGCGAATAGATATCACTGCGCGTATCGATGTCCAAGCCGCTCATCTCCGCCTGCTCCGGACTCATGTAAGCCGGCGTCCCGATGAACTGGTGCAACTGCGTGTAAACGGTGTTGTCCGTCAGCCGGCCCTCCGTCGCTTTCGCGATGCCAAAATCAATCACCTTGGGCACCGGCACGCCGTCATGCAGCGTCACCAGGATGTTCGACGGCTTGATGTCCCGATGGATGATGCCTTTCTGGTGCGCGTGCTGGATGGCCTGGCAAATCTTGATGAACAGATCGAGCCGCTCCTTCGTGGGAAGATTATTCTGGTCGCAATAATCGGTGATGCGGATGCCGCGCACCAGTTCCATCACGAAGAACGGCCGGCCGGTTTCGGTCGTGCCCGCATCCAGCACCTTCGCGATGTTCGGATGATCCATCATCGCCAATGCCTGCCGCTCGGCCTCGAACCGCGCGACGACCGCCTTGGTGTCCATGCCCAGCTTGATGACTTTCAACGCCACGCGGCGGCGCACCGGCTCGGTCTGTTCAGCCACATAAACCACGCCGCACCCGCCTTCGCCGAGTCGTTCCAACAGCTTGTAACGACCCAGCGTCTGGCCCACGGCTTCATCCGGTGCGTCCGACATATCGAGTTTTATGGTCTGCACCGGGCGATTGGCTTTGGATGGCAATTCGTCCGGCTCGTCGTGCGCCGCCAAAAGCGCGTCCAGGCGCACGCGCAAGGCGGCGTCGCCCTGGCAGGCACTGGTCAGGAAGGTGGCGCGTTCAGCGCCGGTCAAAAGCACGGCGGCCTGAAACAACGCTTCCTCCCGATTTTGTGGGGATGACATATCTGATGGATGTGCGCTCATTCAATCCTACATGCGCATTAGGTGGACGAAAAGTATGGATTAAACTTTTGTATACTTTCTCGACCCGGATGACGCATGATGAAGAGGAAGACTATGAATACCAACGAATTCAAATTCTACTGTTCCCACTGCGACCAACCGCTGCAATGCGAAGCCCAGTTCGCCGGGCGGCAGATTCAATGCCCGGCCTGCCAGCTTCTTATCCGCATTCCCAATCCCCCGGCGGGCATGGGGTTCACGCAAGTGCAGCCGGAATCCGGCCGCACCTGGGACACGCATCCGCCCAAAGGCAACCAGGCCTGATAAGCATTAAGGGCTGAGTGGCGGAGGAAGGCTTCCTTCCGGTAAAACGTTGCTGTTGGTACGAAGAACAAACAACGCAACCGAAAGGAAACCTATGACGAAAGCATTGATGGCAGGA
>Ga0265324_10001805_pt1 | contig 11634 bp, 9 predicted proteins | sample 41419metaG_FD_198634 | JGI IMG/M metagenome (GOLD analysis project Ga0265324, IMG submission 198634) | Rhizosphere microbial communities from Carex aquatilis grown in University of Washington, Seatle, WA, United States - 4-14-19 metaG | ecosystem: Host-associated > Plants > Roots > Rhizosphere >... | reverse complement strand
CATAGCGAGCGCGACCCCCGAACTGAACGAATTGCTGGCCCTGACCTTCGCCGACAGAATCCAGACCACCAGCCAGGACCACACTGACATTGAAGTTGTCAAATATCCCGCGATTCAATTCGACGATCCCCTTGGTCTCGCGGTAGCCCATCAAGTTGGTGGATCCGGAATAGGCGACATCGGCATATTGCACCGCAGCATCCAGCGACAAGAACGGGTTGAACTGGTAACCGGCGGACAACTCCCCGTGGTATTGCCGGATCTCATTGTGCTGCCCCGCCTCGGTGATGACAGTTTTCTCGTCACTGTAATCCTGGTTAATCCCCACGACCAGTTTGGCCAGGGGCCAGATGGCGTTGGCGGAGGCGAATTGATTCAAGAAATCATTCCCGCCATGCACCGCATATAAATCCCAGCGGGGCGAGTAATCGGCGCTGATAAATTTGTCCGGCCAGGATTCGACCGGCTGAACCACCACGGACGAGGCGGAAAGTTTGGCCACCACGAGCGAATGTTCCGGGTCATATTGCCGCAGGGTGGACAGATCACCGCCCAGCAATTGCACCCCGGGGGAGATTTGATTAATCAAGTCCGACTGGGGATGCTTGGCGGCATACAGGATGTTGTCGTCATAAAAAGTGACGGTGCGCAAATGCGGGTGGAGTTCAAAGCTGCGCCAGGCCAGCTGGAGCGGTTCTTTGGAGTTCAGCCAAGGCGGCGCATTGGTGGCCGCCGGGACGGAAGCGGAGGGATTGGCTGGATTGGTCGGCTGGGCCGACACTGAGGGGATGAGAGACAGCAAGACGCCGGCGACAAACCAGCCGGAGACAAACCGGAGCCGCCTGGTATTCCTGCACATGTGTAAGATCATCGGAATCAACGGAAAGTGACGAAATTGACCGAAACCCAAAAGAGACAAAGCTGCCGCACATGGCGGTTCAAGCCATTGAACAATTTTTATTTTTTCTGGAACCACGTCCTCCAAAAATGAACCACGCGTGAATCACGCGCGAGCCCCCACTTACCAAACCCGCGACCATCCTAACCGAGGGAAAAAAGTTAACAGCATCCTCCCGACAAGGAAACAAATTTTTGCACCAACCGCCACCAAACCAGCTCCTTTAAAAAAAAATCAAACACCTGACCGGCTTCAGTCCAAACCCGTTCCGGCGCCCAACTGAACCCACCAGCCGAGGGCAACGGACACGGAATCATTCCAGCCGGAAGGGACGACATGGCCAAATCGCGCCCTATTCTGATTTATTATCCCGGGCGCCTTCCGCGATGCCACGCTGCAAGCCGCGTTCAAACGCGGGCTCGTCGTTGACCACCCCCGCCAAGGTCTTGACGATATCGGGGGCGAGCCACGGAGTTTTTTTTCCCAAAACATAACTGATTTGCTCGCCGCAACCGGGCTGCTGCAGGATGCTCGCCTGCGCAAAGACCAGGGTCAGACCGGGCTGCAGATCAATCGCGTCATCCAGAATCGCCTCCAACTGGTCGGGGAAATTGCGAACGAGGGCGCTCACCATGAAAGGCAGCAATCCCGGCCGCGTCTTGACCGAAACCGACTGTAATACCGCCGCAATGACGGCGCTCCGATTGGTGCTCGCATTAGCCTGGACGAGGGCGACGGCCTGAGCGGGCAACTCCGGCACCGGCACCAAGGCCAGCGCCTGGACGTCCGTCGCAGAAACCGCACCGCCCGCCTGATTCCATGACCAAATCCGGAAAGACACCCAAGCCACCAAGGCAAAAAGAAACAAAGACAGCAACGCCTTGAAAAGATTGCTCACACGCCCATCCCAGCTGGACATAATTGACGCGATAATCAGGTATGAAGAATACTTGCCAGGGCCAAGCGTCCGCCGACCGGCCTACGGGCCGGAATAATTGCGGCCGCCCGAGGTTTGACCCGTCCCCTGCCCCACTCCGATTTCAACCGGTATCACCGGGAGCGGCACGGGCGGCGGTCCAAAAACGGGAGTGGCATTCATGGTGGAAAATGTTCCGCCATTCGCACTGCCAGATTTATCCAGGCCCGAAACCGTGCCGGCGCTTAAACCCGTCTGGGTTTTACTGGCCACCAAAATATTTCCCGGAGCCTGCTTATCACGCATCAGCCGGCCCGTGCTCGCCAAGGACGCGCGGTTCAACAGCTCGCGAGCCGCGCTGGCACTGATGACGGTGGTGCCGGCCAGGGTGTCGGCCAAATAAGGCCGCAACGTTACCTCAGTGACAGAGACAGCGCGAACCACTGCGTCTGCCTGATCCGGAGCGGCCTTCAGCGCAGCATCGGAGACCTGAAACCAATTCGCGGGAAAACGAGACAAAATCCCCTCGACCACATCCCGAGTCTGATTGGGAGCCGCCGAAACCGCCGCCGTGGTGATGGCCGCAATCTGGTCGGGCTGCAAAACAACCGCCGTCCCCGCCGCCGCCCCCGCCTGCAGGGGGCACTTGGCGGAGACCGTTTTCACGAGCTGCGCCAATTCCAAGGGATGAGAACGGACAAAGTTGCGGAGGACATCGGCCGTCACCTGATCCCGCACCGATGCGTCAGCTTCCGTCACGCAAGCCACGGACTTGGCCAAGGATTCCGACAAGGACAAACCCGCCAGTTCCGGAGCAAGGATGGGCGCCGCGCCGTTCACATCGGCCGCACCAGCCTGATAGCCACCAAGGCCGCTGACCAGCACGCCCAAAACCAAGGAAAGAATGAGGGAGTTTTTCATAGGTTTTTAAGATTCAGTATTTTTTTCCGCTCGACCGGCGCGCCCATTGAATGACGGCAAACACTCCCAACCCCGAGAACAACATGAGCCCGGTAGACGGCTCGGGAACAGTCGAGATCTGGGCGAGGAAATCAACGCTGTAGCTGGGATTAACCTGCAACGACCAACTGGGCGAGATCACGGTCCCCGTATTCACCCAATAATCATTGTAGCCCGAGCCGACCGTCGGAGCGCCGGTTGAAAAGACCAGGCCAGCTGACTCGCTAGTACCGATCCCGGAGAACACCACGCTCCAAGTAAAGTCGCCAGGAACCGAGACACCAGCCCCCAGATCAAACGACACAAGGCAGTTGGTCCCATACGTGGGGTTGAAAGTGTCCGGAATCGTAAAAGTGCCACTGTCCCAAAGGATACTTTGCGGATTCAGCGGTCCCGCAGGGGACGCGCTCCCGTCGTTCGCATAAAACAGCACGCGGGCCGACTGCGCACTACCCACGAAGTTTGAGCCGTAGAACTCAAACGAAAAATTCGTTACAATCCCCGACTGTCCGCCTGCGAGAATGACCTCATCGCCAATCTGCGCCGTGCCGCCGTTGGTTGAGGCACCCGAGTTAAACAACCCGGAGGGCTGGTTCAAATTTGAAAACACGATATCCGCGTGCGCCACCGCCCCAAAGGCCCCTATCGCGCAAGTCAGTGCCAGTATTTTTTTCACGCTCAATATGATGGTATTTTTCATTGGTCGCCTTATTCCAGTTTATGCATTTTAATCAGGATTCCCCACGCGCTTCGTCAAACCGCAACCCGGTTGGCGAATCTTAAAATCAAATAAAAAACAGCCGCAAATGCGACAAGGACAACACTGATGAGCCACATCGTCCATGACCGCATGTTTTTTTGATGCAAACTTAATACAATTTTGCGTTTTTGTTTTTGCTCATTCACACCGTTCCTATCGCCTTGCGAGCGCCACAAACCTTTGTCCCGGATGCGGCCACCCACCGATCACCTTGCTTCACTTATAAAAGCCACTTAAAGCTATTAAATTATGTGTAGGATACTAAAACCCTCCAGCCCAACCATCAGGTAAAACCCCTGATTTTGGGATCTCAGCCGGAAACATTCAGTTGAAACCACGGATGGACACGGATTAACACTGATGGAACCAGGGAAAATAACACTTCCGCTGACCGCCACCCAGCGCCAGCCAGCACCACCGTTCGGTGGGCGCAGGGGAAAACGCCAAACTTGCCTTGGTAATCCGGGTTCATCTGTCTCCCTCCGTGGTTAAATCACTTTTAACTTCATGGTTTCGGCTCAGCAATAGTGCCGGCTCTGGGTGGCAGGAATTTTGGCCCATTGCCGACGGCGCGGCAGCGGTTGGTCGACGGGCGACAATAAGGAAACGGAAATTCATCAGTCCGCCTGGCGGGAGGGTGACCAACAATATTTTCAACCGTTGGCCAGGTTGTGGAGGCAACGCCGTCCACTCCGCCACCAAGCACGGGAACGTCCGACGGGGGCGAGCAGCGAAACAATCTGGACGCGGCGGGAGGCCCCCGACCGCCGAGCCTTCGTCAAGGACACCTGGTTTTTGTGAACCATTCAGGCAGATCAAGTTGTCAGCGGCCCCCGGGGCAAGGTTTTTTTAAAAATTATTTTTGGCACCGGAAAGTTTTATTGCTGCCCTGCGCCGCCAGCGATAAGATTTGGCCATGTCGCAAGCTGTCTCCGTTTCCCGCGCGGTCGTCGGGACGCAACTGGCCGCCTACCGCTGCATGGTACGGGCGCGGCTGTTGGATGACAAATTTGCCGCGCTCTACCGCGCGGGCAAAATCCACGGCGGCGTCTTCCTCGGACGCGGCCAAGAGGCCTTGAGCGCCGCCATCGGCGTGAACCTCAACAAAGCCGATGTCTTTGCGCCGCTGATCCGCGACGCCGCCGGCCGGCTGGCCTTCGGCGAACCCATCCTGGACGCCGTCCGCACCTACCTGGGTTCCGCGCTGGGCCCGATGCGCGGGCGCGACGGCAACGTGCATCGCGGCCGGCCGCAGGAAGGTTATCTGCCGATGATCTCGCACCTCGGCGCGATGATTTCCGTGGTGAACGGCGTGCTGTTCGCGCGCCGGATGAAAGGCATCACCGGCATCGTCGGCGTGGCCTGCCTCGGCGAAGGCGCGACTTCCACCGGCGCGTTTCACGAGGCGATGAACCAGGCCGCCGTGGAAAAACTGCCGCTCGTCCTCGTCGTCGCCAACAACCAGTTTGCCTACTCCACGCCCAACCACCGGCAGTTCGCCTGCGCCGATTTGGCGGACAAAGCCGTCGGCTACGGCATCGAATCGCATACGCTCGACGCCACGGATTTTTCCGCGTGCCTCGAAACCGTCGGCACCGCCATCGCCCGCGCGCGCGCCGGCCACGGCCCGCAACTGGTTGTCGCCACACTGCTCCGCCTGTGCGGCCACGGCGAACACGATGACGCCGGCTACATCGCGCCGGAACTGAAAAACTCCTCACTCGGCCGCGACTGCCTGAAAGTGGCCGAGGAATATTTGCTGGATAAAAAACTGGCCGACGCCGCGCAGTTCGCCGTCTGGCGCAGCGAGGCCATCCGCGAAATCGAGGAGGCCGTCGCCCAGGTGCAGCGCGAGCCCGCGCCCGATCCGTATGAGGAAAAGTGGAGCGCGCTGGCCTCCGAACATCTGAACGAACTGCGGGAAGAATCATAATTTGCGATGAGCATTACCTATCTCGACGCCATCTGCGAAGCGCAGGCCCACGCGCTGCGCGACGACCCGCGCGTGTTTATTTACGGGCAGGACGTCGGCGCGTTCGGCGGCGCGTTCAAGGCCACAAAAAATCTGCAGAAAGAATTTCCGGGCCGCGTGCTCGACGCGCCGATTTCCGAGGACGCGATGGTCGGCCTCGCCGTCGGCGCGGCCATCGAAGGCATGAGGCCAATCATCGAAATGCAGTTTGCGGATTTTTCGACCGTCGCGTTCAACCAGATCGTCAACCAGGCGGCGACGCTGTTCTGGCGCACGCAGGTGCCCTGCCCCATCACCGTGCGGCTGCCGTTCGGCGGCACGTCCGGCGGCGGCCCGTTCCACAGCCAGACGCCGGAGACGATTTACGCGCATTATCCCGGCCTCATCGTGCTCACGCCGGCGACAGTCGAGGACGCGTATTCGATGCTGCTGGAAGCCGTGGCGATTGACGACCCGGTGATTTTCTGCGAGCACAAATTCCTGTATCGCCATTTGAAGGCGGAAAAACTGCCGACCGAGGCGCTGCCCATCGGCAAGGCGCGCATCGCCCGCGAAGGCCGCGACCTCACGATCGTCGCCTACAGCGCGATGGTGCAGGACGCCAAGGAAGCCGCGACGGAACTGGCCGCCGAAGGCTGGGAAATCGAAGTCGTGGATTTGCGTTCGGTAAAACCGCTCGACACGGACACAGTGATCGCCAGCGTGGCGCGCACGGGGAAATTGCTCGCCGTCGGCGAAGCGTGGCCGTGGGGCGGCGTCACCGCCGAGGTCATTGCCCGCGTGACCAGCGAAGGGTTTGGCCTGCTCGACGCGCCGCCGCAGCGCCTCAACGCCAAAGACACGCCCGTGCCCTATCACCCAAATTTGTGGGCGGTGCACCGGCCGACCGTCCGCTCCATCGCCGCCGCCGCCCGGAAAATACTCCGCCATTGATTTTTTGAAATGAAGACGAAGATGGAAAACAGAAGAGGGAAGATGGCCGGACATCGCCATCCTCAATTCTCAACCCGCCATCCTCGCCGTTAAAATATGCCGCACATTCCCATCATCATGCCGCAGCTCGGCGAATCCATCGCCGAGGCCCGCATCGTCCAGTTTCTCGTGAAGCCCGGCGACCTCGTCGAAGCCGACCAGGATTTGATCGAGGTGGAGACCGACAAGGCCACGATGACCGTGGCCTCGCCCTGCCAGGGGCGGGTGGAAAAATTCTCCGCGCAACCGGAAGAAAGCTACGCCGTCGGCGCGGCACTCGGCCAAATCGAGACCACGGTCGAAGAGGCCGCCCGGCTGGGGCTGGACACCACCAAACCGGAAGCGGGCGACACTGAACGGGCTTCCAAATCCGGCATCCACAGCGGCAAGGCCGCGGTGCAGCCGACCATCCGCGGTCTGCCGGTGCCCGCGAACGCCGCCGGCGCGAGCTATCTTTCGCCCCGGCTCAAGGCGCGCATGGACGAACTCGGTTTGCACGCCGCCGACCTCGCCGGGGTCGCCGGCAGCGGGGCGGCGGGCCGCGTGACCGTGGGGGATTTTGAGAAATACATCGCCAGCCTCGACAAGCAGAAGATGAGCGATGCCTCGACGATGCGCGTGGCCGTGGCCGACGCGATGCGCCGCAGTTGGACGCGCCCGCTGGCGACGGTCGGCTTGCCGGTCATCCTTGATCGCGTGCTGGCGCACCGCAAAACGTGCGAACCGAAACCCGGCCCCGCGCTCTACGCCTTGCGGGCGCTCGCCGTGGCGCTGGCGGAAAACAGCGCGGTCGCCGGCCGCCTGGTCGGCAGCAAGATCGTGCATCCGAACGCCATTGACGTCGGCTTCGCCGTCGAGGCGGAAGACGGCGTGCTGGTTCCGGTTTTGCGCGGGGCGGACAAAAAGCCGTTGAATGAACTGACGACGCGCTACAACGAACTCGTGGAACTGGCGCGCCAGCGGAAATTGCCGGTGGACGCCACGGGCGGTTCCGTCGCCACGGTGACGAACTTCGGAACGTTTGGCTTGATTTGGGCGACGCCGATTCCGCTGCCGGAACAGACGCTGGTGCTCGGTCTCGGCGCCGGACGCAAGATGCCGCACTGGGATGAGGCGAAGGGGCAGTTCGTGCCGGTCACGGAAGCGTATCTCACGCTGAGCTTCGACCACCGCGTGCTGGATGGCGGCGCGGCGGGAAGATTATTGCAGCGCATCGGCGCGTTGATGCATCAGCCGGAAAAATTATAAGCGGCACCGGCGCACCGCAGATTTTCAACTGCGATTCTGGATGCGGCCGCGGTTCGTTTTGGAAAATGCAATCGTGTCCAGCGAGAACAGCCCGCCGCCGGCGATCACCAGCATGACGTAGCCGGCCAGATAGACGAAGGCCAGTTCCCCGCTTTGCGGTCCGCTCATCGCCGACTTGTGCACCATCAAGAACGCGACAAACATATCAATCACCAGCACCGACGCCGCGACGCGCGTGAGAAAACCCACCGTCAGCAGCAGCGCCGCGCCGACCTCGGCCATGATCACCAGCACCAGGCTCGCCTCCTGACCAATGCCCAGCGGGTCGGGAAACGTGCCGACGCTGTCCTTGAAGTGCCCAAGCTTGTCGAGACCATGATTGAACAGCATCGCGAGGCCGAACCACAGCCGCGCCACGAGCAGCGCCATGCTCGTCAAATCCGAATCGTCCGAGGGGATGAAAAGCTTTTTGAACATGGAAAAACATTAGCTGAAACGTGTTTTTAAGCCAGTTAAAAAAACAAAACTTCTGCCGCAGTTTCCCGCGACAGAAGTTAAATTCGCGCGGGGGAAATCAAACCACCTTGATCAGGTCGGCGGCCTCGTAACGGACCTTGGCCAGACTCGCATATTTGTCGCCGGCGGCGCGATAACCCAGCGCCAGCGCCACAACCGTCTTGTAGCCGGTGCCATCGAGCTTCAGAATTTTGTCGTATTCGGCGGGCACCAAGCCTTCCATCGGACAGGCGTCCACGCCGAGCACGGCGGCGGCGGTCATCAGGTTGCCCAGCGCGATGTAAGCCTGCCGCGCCGCCCATTCATGCGCGTTTTTTCCGCGCGGGCCGTTCACCACGTCGGAGAGCATCATGTCGCGGTAAAAATCCAGCGCCGCCGCCGGGATACCGCGCACGGCGCTGATGCGGGCAATCAACTTGGCCACGTCGGCCGCCGTCATCTCCGTCCGCGCCGTGAACACAACGTAATGCGAGCAGTCCACGACCTGTTTCTGCCCCCAGGAATGCGGCAGCAGCGCCGCGCGCGTCGCCGCGTCCTGCACGATGAGGAACTGATACGGCTGCAAGCCGTAGCTCGTCGGCGTCAGCACGAGGGTTTTTTCCAGCGCGCTCCAGAGATCGGCGGGGATTTTCCTAGTGGCGTCAAAGACCTTGGTGGCGTAGCGCCATTGCAGGGCGTCGAGAAGTTGTTTGGGTTGGCTCATAATTTTAATGTCGGCGTAAAGTTACACAGTCCGCCGCAAATGCAAATTCTTCTTCGCGCCACGCGTTCAGCTTGAACCCGCATCCTTTGGGATAAGATTCAGCCATTGCCGGCTGCGATGGTGGTTTGACGGTGGCGCGCCGGACAAGTAACTTTTCAGCATGATTGATGTCGCAGAAATGCACCCACGCGAGGCGATGGCGAAAAACCGGTTTGAGCCGCTGGCGAAAGAAATTTCAGCGCTGAAGAAATCGCTCAACGCCGTCATCCTCGCGCACAATTACCAGGTGCCGGAGATCCAGGACGTGGCGGATTTCGTGGGCGATTCGCTCGGCCTCGCGCAGCAGGCGGCCAAGACGGACGCGGAGGTCATCGTCTTCTGCGGCGTGCATTTCATGGCGGAGACGGCGAAGATTTTGAACCCGAACAAAATCGTGGTGCTGCCGGACCGGGACGCGGGCTGTTCGCTGGAAGAAAGCTGCCCCGCGCCGGAACTGGCGAAGTTGCAGGCGACCAATCCGAATTTCTGGACGATTGCCTACATCAATTGCAGCGCGGCGGTGAAGGCGCTGTGCGATGTCATCGTCACGAGCGGCAACGCGGAACGCATCGTCAACGCCGCGCCCAAAGACAAAGACCTTTTGTTTGTGCCGGATGAAAATCTCGGCCAGTGGGTGATGGAGCAGACGGGGCGCAAGATGACGCTGTGGAAGGGCAATTGTTATGCCCATGTGGAGTTCCAGCGCGAGCGCGTGCTGGAGGCGAAGCGGCAGTTTCCCGATGCAAAGGTGGTGGTTCACCCGGAAAGTTTGCGCGAGGTGCGCGACCTGGCGGATTCCGTTTGTTCGACGGAGAAGATGATCACCTATTGCAAGACGAGCCCGGCGAAGCGGTTCGTCATCGTGACGGAAAGCGGCATCATCCACCGGATGCAGAAGGAGTGCCCGGGCAAAGAATTTCTCTGCGCGCCGACGGTGGACGTGATGCGCGCGCCGACGGACCCCTGCCATTGCAGCGAGTGCAAATTCATGAAGATGAACACGCTGGAAAAGGTGCGCGACTGCATGAAGAACCTCGCGCCCCGCGTGGAACTGCCGCCGGAAATCATCCAGCGAGCGCGGTTACCGATCGAGCGGATGCTGGAGATTTCGGCCCGCTGATCTCCCTTTTCCATATTTGCGATTTACGATATACGATTTACGCGCGGCTTTGAAATTTTAGAGCGGCTCGTAAATCGTAAATCAAGAAGCCGTCAGAGCGCCAGGTGCAGGATGCCCACCTTGAGGCAGCACCAGACCAGGCCAAAGGCCACGCCAGCGGTGACGGGAATAGTGAGAATCCACGCCCACACGATGCGCTCCACAACACCCAGTTTCAAGGCGCTAAACCGTTTAGCGCAACCGACGCCCATGATGCTGCAACTGATGGCATGAGTGGTGGACACCGGCATGCCCAGCGATCCGGTGACCGCCAGAACAGTGGCCGCCGTGGTTTCGGCGGCGAAACCATGCACGGGTTGAAGTTTCACCATCTTGTGGCCCATGGTCTTGATGATGCGCCAGCCGCCGGCGGCAGTGCCGGCCGCCATGGTGAGCGCGCAAAGAATCACCACCCAGTTGGGGATGCCCTGACTTTTCACATCTGCCGGGTTGGGCATATAGCCGAATTGGAGAAAGTTGGGCAACACAGCCATGATGTGATCGCCAAGGGTGAGGGTAAACGGATCGGAACCTTCCTGCGTCACCAAAAAACCGGCCCAGGACGGCAGGCCGGCGAACACGCCCGACGTGGTGGCGGTGACGAGCGCGAGGGTGATGATGCCCATGCACTTGGTGGCGTCATTCATGCCGTGACCAAAACCCATGTAGGCTGAACTGCAGAGTTGCAGCCGCCCAAACACCCGGCTGACGGTGGTCGGCCGCCAGTTGCGCAGCAGGAAATACAGAAAGAGCATGAAGATGAACCCACCGACAAAGCCAAACAGCGGGGAGGTGAACATGGGAACCACCACCTTGTAGAATAGGCCGCTTTTATCCGCGTGCGGTTTGACCACGGTTTCCACCACCGCCGCCCGGCCGCAGAAGGCCACCACCTGCACCTTGTTTGTGCCTAGATATATCGAGTGGGTGCCATTCGTCTTTAGGCCGTCGCCTAGGGCGGTTATGACTTCGGCAGAGGCAGGCACCAGTTTCTTTTCCTTTTTGTCCTTCACCTCGGTCCATTTGACGGCGCTCCAGATGGAAGCGGGTTTGCCATTCTTGTCGGTCAGCGGCTTGACGTCATCCAAGCAGACGGCGTAGGCGATGGCGGCGCCGATGAGGCAACCGACGAGCGCGTGGCTGGAACTGGAAGGCAGGCCGAAATACCATGTCAGCAGATTCCAGCCGATGGCTGCGAACAGGCCGCAGACCAAGACGCCCTGAGTGACAAAATTTGCATCCACCAGCCCGCTGGAAATCGTCTTGGCCACCGCCAAGCCGAAAAAGGCGCCGAACATGTTGGTGACGGCGGCGAGGAGGATGGCCTGACGCGGCGTCAGCACCTTGGTGCCCACGACGGTGGCGATGGCGTTGGCGGTGTCGTGGAAACCGTTCGTGTAGGTGAAAATCAACGCCACCAAGATGACCGTGAATACCAGGAGCATAAAATCAGTGGGGAGTGCGGAGTGCGGAGTGCGGAATGGAATCCGA
>Ga0265324_10001803_pt1 | contig 11635 bp, 14 predicted proteins | sample 41419metaG_FD_198634 | JGI IMG/M metagenome (GOLD analysis project Ga0265324, IMG submission 198634) | Rhizosphere microbial communities from Carex aquatilis grown in University of Washington, Seatle, WA, United States - 4-14-19 metaG | ecosystem: Host-associated > Plants > Roots > Rhizosphere... | reverse complement strand
CCTTTTCCGCTATGGCACTGTTCTGAAAAATGGATTCTTATGCCCCGCCGTGCCGCCCGGCTGCCCGCCCGGCGCTCCGTCCCTCCAACCCGGGCGCCGTTGGCTGGCCAGGGGGCATTGCTCGACCTCCGGCTTGCTGGCTTGCCCTGATATTCTCTGTTTTTCTTGGCCACGTTTTTTGATTTCCGGATGCCTCCCATATCCTGAACCATGTTTGTATCAGGGTTTTGGCGTTCCGTCTATCGGTGGAAATATCTACACTGGCGCTGGTAATGACAAAAATTATGGAATTCGATGACTCTGGGTTTGCCTGCCGGTGTCCGATTTGGAAAATGGCCGCATGGTGCATCATTCAGAGGACTGGGGGAAAATCAACGGCTGCCTGCTACGCCTGTATCGGGAACTCGACGCCGAAAAACATTCCCGGCTGATGCTGGAAATCCTGAACGAACTGGTGCCCGGCGATTCGGTCGTGCTGAACTATTTCAAGCCGCCGCTGGAATTGAAGGCGCTCACTCTCCCCGAAAAATTGGCCACGCAGGCGCAGGTGGACATGGTCGCCAAATACGGCCATCAATCGCCCTACGGCACCTATTATGTAGCCACCCGTGACGCCTCGTGGAAGATGACCACCGACTTCATGCCCATTGAGGAGTTTCACCAGCTGGAATTGTACCGGCACGCCTTGAAGCCGCTGGGGATCAACTACCAGATCGGCGGTATCATCGCGGTGATGGACGGCACCTCGCATCTCGTCACCAGCCATGTCAACGCGCTGGTCTGCACGCAGGCCCGTGATTCACTCCATGAAATCAAGGCCGTGATGGACACCGCGCCGGGCGCCTACGGTTATTTTTACCCGGATGGCCGACTGGCCTGGCTGCAATCCAAGGCGGAAGCCTGGCTGTCCGAATTTTTCCCCGGCGAAACCCTGACGATGGATAAAATCCCGCACCCCGTGAACCGGCTCGTGGTGGATTCCTTTGCCAGTGAACACGCGCCCCGGCAACTCCAGCGGATCTTGGGCGATGAATCCCTGGCCATCTGTTTGGGCGGTTCGCCCCTCGGTGGCGTCATCCTGCGTTTGGAGCGCAAGCCGGTGCAGCCGCTGCCGCGCTTCCGTCCGCTGCCGCAGTTGAGCGCGCGTGAGAATGAAGTGTTGCAATGGATGAGCGAAGGCAAGCGCAACGGGGAGATTGCGGCTATTCTTGGCATCAGCGAACGCACCGTGGAAAAGCACGTCGCGGAAATCCTGGCGCACCTCGAGGCCGAGAACCGCGCCACCGCCATCATCCGCGCCCTGGAATTTTGTGCCGCCGCCGTCTGCGCCGAACGCTGAGTCTGGTTGCCTTGGTGGGGTGAGACTCCCGGCGAGCCGGTTAGAGCCGTTTCAAAAAATCTGTGGGCTGCCAAAAACTGGCGTGACCCGAATGCGCGCCAGCGTCTTGGACTGCGGCAGCCGTTGCTTTACCACCGGTTTAAAAAAGCTTTCAGCATTTCAGTTTTCAGCTTTTCAGCCTTTGGTTCAGGTCTCAGCCCGGCATGCCTCCGGTTTTGCCGCGCGCGATGGAGGAAGAGCTTGCTTTGTTGCGCCGCCATCACAACAGTCTTCGCCGTGCGGCGCAAACCATCGCCGCGCCATCATGCCCGAACTGCCCGAAGTCGAAATTCTCGCCCGCCACCTGCGCCCCCTCATTCGTGGGAAAACGATCCGTCATGTCCAGGTTCATCGCCCGAAGGTGTTGCAGCCCACCACGCCGGAAGCCTTGCGGCGGGGGTTGGTCGGCGCCACCTTCACCGCTTTGACGCGGCGCGGGAAATATCTCCAATTTGAACTGCGCCCCCCAAAATCCCGCAACCGGATCATTCTGCTCGGCCATCTCGGCATGACGGGCCGGATGTATCTCGCGCCGAAAAGCGAGCCGCTGCCGAAACACGCGGCGGTGATCCTGGAACTTGGTGCAAAGAATTTCATCTACGAGGACCCGCGCTATTTTGGCCGGCTCACGCTGGATCTGTCGGCCATCGAAAAACTGGGACCGGAGCCGTGGGACCAGGAATTCACGCCGGAGATTTTCCATCAGGCGCTCAAAACCTCGCGCCAGCCGGTGAAGGTGAAGCTGCTCGACCAGTCGCTGGTCACCGGCGTGGGCAACATCTACGCGAGCGAGGCGCTATTCCGGGCGGGCATTTCCCCGCGCCGCGCCGCGAACCGGCTGACGCTGACGCAGGCCGGGAATCTATTGCACTGCGTCCGCGAAGTGTTGCAGGCGGCGATTGATGGTGGCAGCACGATTCCGTTGAATTTCAGCGCGCACCAGTCGGACGGCCTGTTTTATTACGGCCGCGCGGCGGGCGCGGGGGATTTTTTCGCCGAGCGGCTGCTGGTTTACGACCGCGCCGGCAAGCCTTGCGTCCAATGCGGTGCGCCCGTCCGCCGGATTGTGCAGGCGGCGCGGAGCACTTTTTTCTGCGCGCGTTGCCAAAAAAGCTGACGAAAGAATTGACGAATGCGCGGCGGTCTGTAAATTATTCATCCCTTTGCGTTCCAGAGTAGCTCAATGGTAGAGCACGCGGCTGTTAACCGTGATGTTGAAGGTTCGAGCCCTTCCTCTGGAGCCATTTTTTTTCTTGGCTTTCTGCAGAATTTTCCAGTCCTCAAGCCGGAGGCAAACCGTGGTTTTTTGGGTTTTCGCTGTCCATTTTTAGACACCCCGGCTTTCGCGGTTGAAGGCCATGAATTCACCCTGCCGCAGATTCGGCATCGCGTTTTGCCCACCCGCATGGGGATGGTCCGTTTTTCGCGCGCTGGGCACCACCTTCATGTCCGCATTTTAACCCGAAACCCGAAGCGGAATGGAGCAGAAGCCAAATGCTGAAAAGCTGAAAACTGAAATGCTGAAAGCTTTTTAATAACGCTGCTGATCTGCTTTCATGCTCCCCCTGCCTTTCCAGAATTATCCGGCGGCGTCACCACGGCCGCCTCGGCCGCATCCACCAGCCCGCGCAATTGCCCGTGCCGATGCGCGAAGAACCACAGGCCGACTGCCGCCGCGACGCAGCCCAAAATCAGCAGCTCATTCCCCACCACGAGCGATGGCAACACCATCAACGCCACGCCGCCAGCGGTGAAGGCGATGCTGGTCGTCACGCTGCCGATGATGGCGCTCAGCGGCGGATAAAACATGGACGCCAGACCGAACAGAAACATGGCGACGCCGACCCACACGATGCCCTTGAGGCTCGCCAGCTTCGCGCTCAATTCGCGCGCCGTATCCTTCTGCGCCGCGCCCAGCTCCGTCTTTGCGCGCGTCTCCTCATGCTCGACGACGGGCATTGGCGCGCTCACGACGACGGCTTGCGTATTCGTCACCAGCGCTCCGCCCGCGTCGGCCACGACGTGCGCCTCCATCAGCCGCGAACCCGCCGGCACGGTGTAAGATTTCGTGCGCACCGTCTCTTGATCCTGCCGCGACACTTGCGCCGGGTTGTCGCCTTGCACGACGCTTTGCTCGATGCCTTGAGTGGATTTACTCACCGTCGTAGCCTTGCCGCCCTTGAGTGGCGCGGTCGAACAACCAGCCAGGCTGATTGCCACCAGTGTAATGCAAAGTGTTTTCATATCTGTGTTCATCTGTGTCCATCCGTGGTTAAAGTTCTTTCCGTTCCTGAAACCGACGCAATTCAAACGCGCACTCGCGCAACGCCTCGCTGTTCTGGTCGAGGCACACGGCGAGCTTCAGCGCCGTCTCGTTTTGCTTCTCGATGATTTGCGCCAGCGCGGCGTGATGTTCATTCCGCAGCTCCTTGTGGTCCGCAATCACGGCCTGCAACTGGCGCACCAGCCAGTAAATCACAATGCCGCAGCCGATGAGCAGCAGGCAGAACGCGGCGAGAAACAGCCAGCGGTCATTCATGCCGGCGGCGTGGTCAATCGCCTGGATAAATTCGGTCGGATTCATATTTGTGGTCATGGAATAATTGGCGGGTGCGGCTCGCACCTAGGTCCGCACCAGTTTCACGGCCCCGCTCCTGGCTTGGATCAGCGAACCAAACTTTGCGAGCAACGCCTGGACGATGGCGGGAATGATCGGCCGGCGATCCGTCTTGTCGTAGCCGGTTTGAACGCCGCCAGCGTTGTAATACTTCAGCCCTTCACCGGCGGGCGCCGCCGTGCGGTCGGCAATCAAAAGTTCCCGCGCCAGCTCGCACGCGGCCTCGACGACGGCCTTGGGCACGGCATCATCCGCCAGCACGTCTGCTTCATCGGGGATGCGGCACTGCCGCCGCGGCCATTGCAACGCCTGGCTGGCCACCGACCGCGCGCCGCCGAATTGGTATTGCGCATCCATCAGCCGCGACGCCATCACCAGCGCCACGGCCTTCTGGTCCGCTGTCGCGCCCGTCCACGCCGTCGCATACAGATGGCCGTCGTGATAGGCGTTGCCATCGGCCACATCGGCATAGCTGTTGGCATTGGCCAGACCGGCACCGGTCTCCTTGATGAGCGTGAGCGCCATAAAATTTACAGGCCGTCCGAATGGACCACGTTCGAGTAAGGCGGCACATCCACGCCGTTGTCATCGCAAACACACACGCGGAAATAACCCGCGGCACCGCTGCAATCCCGATTGCCATCCGACCAAGGACAAGCATCGAAAGCATCGCTGGGCCACGTCACGCCATCGGCGGATTGGTAGATGCTGAGGCTGCCAAAGGGGCTGGTGAAATTCAGCGTCCAGGTCAAATGGCCATGACCATTCGACGTGAGCAGGATGGCCGGGGCCGGCGCGGCCAGCGCCGCCGCCCGCGTCCGCCGCCGCTTTTGCAGCCACGTTGCCAGCCAGCCACGGCGGTTAATTTTGGGGAGCGATGGCATTCTTCACCTTGCGTTTGAGCGTCGTCCCGTTCACTGGACGTTCGATGTCGGATGTTGGCGGTTGGCTGTTTTCCGCCGGCGGTTGGGTTGCCGCCACCGGTTCATCCGCCCGCCGTCCGCAATGGGGACAGGCTGAAACCGGGGTTTCCGCCGGCAGGGTGGCCGTTGTCAAAGGCCGCCGTTGGCGCCGGATGAAGGAATAAAGTCCGTTCATGGATTTTGGAATTGAGATTTGCGATTTACGAAGACGTCACGAGCGACCGCCGCGCGTAAATCGTCATTCGTAAATCGCAAATGGATTTTCACACGTTGTGGTCAATCGCCACCATGCGGATGTTTTTCGCCTCGAACACCCGGGTCCAGTTGGCGACCGTCTCCAGTTCCGCATTGGTCGGACTCGAGCCGGCCAGGCTGGCGCTGGTGAACTTCACACCGCGCGGGTGCAGGAGGTAGCGACGCCGGTTGATGAAGTTCGTGTCGCTATCCAGCGCGGCCCGCGACCACTCAACGGCCTTCGTGCCGAACCCGCCTTCCACCGGATCATTGAGCGTCGCGTTGCCGCGACCGAAGCAGCCGGGGCCGAACAGGAACGACGTATAGACGTAACCGCTCGTGGTGCCCGCGCGCACCGGCAGGGTGTCGTCAATGATGACCCGGCGGCCCTGGAACACCTTGACCGTCATCTTGCCCTCGCTGTCGGGCAGGTAATCAATCAGGTCCAGCTTGCGCAGCCCGGCCTCGACGGCGGAATGCACCGCCAGCGCCGTCAGGTTGTCGCTGCAATCGCCGAGCTTCACGGTCGCATCCACAAAGGTGTCGCCGTTCAACTTGGTCGCCGCCGAATAGCTGCCGGTGGCTTCCGCGCCAATCGCCAGCTTGTGCGTGGCCGCCAGCGTGCCGCCCGTGCCGAACAAACCTTTCAGCACCGAGATGACATACGCCTGATCCGTGCGCGCCCAGTAAGCGCCGACGAGATCGAGCAGCCCATTCAGCGGATCGGAACCCGCCAGCGCGCCGACCAGATCATTCGCACCCCACGCCTGGGCGTCGTTGTTCAGGATGGCGACATCCTTGCTCGCCGTGATTTTGTTCACCGCCAGCGTGGCGCTGTCCGCCAGGATTTGCCGGTTGGGCGAAATGTCCTGCCAGAACGGCATGTCAATCGTCTTGCCGCCGCCCGCCGCCAAAGCGTCGAAATGAGGATTCAATTCGACGATGCCGCTCTGGATCAAAGCGGACTTTGCCGCCGTGCGCTCCAGCGCGTAGTTTTCAAAAATACTCGGAATGATGATGTCCGAGATCAGGGTCTTGGCCATAATGTTGGTCTTTCGTTTTGTAGCGGCGGTCTATGACCGTCGCTGATTTTTGTTTTGTCCCGCGCGTCAGCGCATTGGCCCTGACGCAGTCAGGCCGAAGCTTTCAGCCGGGCCGCCAAGCCCGGATCGTTCTTCAGCAGTTTCACTTGTTCGGTGAGGTTCCAACTTTCCTTGCGGAACGGATTTGCCACACCGCTACCGGCTCCACGGGAGCCTGAGCCAGTGGCACCGCCACCAGCGTTTGCTTCAAACAAGTGGGGAGCGTCGGACACCAACGCCTCCACCCATTCAGCCAAAGTCATCGGCGAGAACCCGTCCTTGCCCGTGCGGGGTTTGTCGCCGTCAAAAGCCTGGGGCGCACCGCCCACCAGCTTGAAAGCACTGCGTGCCCGCGACGTGACGTCGGGAATGGCGGTGGGCCTCAGGCCCCGCTTGGTGGCCTCGGTGACGACCGCCTGATCAATCAGCAGCGCGGAAAGTTTGCCATTCAGCGCGTCACGCTCGGCGGCCACGGGACCGACCGCCGCCTTGAGCTTGTCGGCCAGCACTTCCTGAAACTTGCCGTCCTTCAAACGCTGCTCTTCCTCCAGCCGCGCCTTTTCCGCCGCGAGCTGGCGGACTTCTTCCGGGTCAATGCCTTCAAAGCGCTGGAGCAGCGCGTCGCGCTCCTTCACCACGGTGATGTTCGTCAGCCGCAATTCCTCGTTGCGCTCGGAATCCAGCAGCCAGGCGCCATCGCGCTCGACGTAGAACGGTTTCAGTTCCGCCGGAATGTCACCGGTGCTAGCGTATTTATTTTTCAGTGCCATAAACTGTTTTGGTAGGGCGGACCTGCTGGTCCGCCGGGTTAATCACTTTGCGCCTTGGCGTCTTTGCGTGAGGTGGTGTCCCCACCATTAGGAAAGATCCCGGCCGGATTCTCATGACCGTTTTGGCCAATAAGGTTTTTTTCCTCACCATCCGTGCGACCCGTGGGCAGGACTTCACCTTTGCGGAAGAGATCGAACATGGTGGCCTGACTGATGGCGCCAGCCTGCCAGGCCGAGACGACGGCGGTGAGTTCCTGGCTGGTCAGACCTTTGGCGGTGAAGTCGGTGTTGATCTGAATCAGCACCAAGTCTTCACTGACATCTTCGGGACACGGTTCAGTCGAGTTCCACCAATAGACCCAGCGCAGGACTTGGCTGATGGAGTCAGAGACAGACAGGGCCAAGGTCATCAAGATGCTGTTCTCGCCGGCCTGACGGAGTTCGATGGCATCAGCGGTTTCGCCAACCCGTTTGGTGTCTTCCAGCATCCGGGAGCCCAGCACGGCCATCAGCCGTTCATCACGGCTCTGGGCATTTTCAAAAGTGGACAAGCCATGACCTTTGAATTCGAGGAAGCCAGCCGTGGCACCGGGAGCATCGGCCACCCAAGCCGTGCTGCTGCCAATGCAGAGTTCTGATTCCTTGTCGAAGCCCGACACCCAGGCCGTGGGCAGGGCCGTGAAGTGCAAGCCGTGCTTGTAGTCGGCATCGAGCCGGTAGTGGTCGAGGTTGACACAGATGATGTCGGCGAGCGGCATCTTGTCCACGGCGGGCAGGGCATTGCGCGGACCATGAAAGATGAAGGGAATCAGCGGCAGCGGTTTGCCGAGGCGGAGCGGCACCCGGGTTTCCGTCAGCGTCCAGCCGGCGGCTTTGTCGGTCGGCTTGTTCTCCCAGATTTCGACGACGTATTTGGGTGGCACCCGCGTCTCGCGGGTCGTTTCCGGCGTCCCGCCGGAAACCTCGTTGACCAACTTCAACACCCGAACGGTTTCCGTCATCTTCAATGCAAACGGATCCAATTCATCGGGACGCTCCACGACTTCGCGGAGGGCGATCATCGTCACCACATTGCGGCCATTGATGCGGGCCGTCTGCCAGTTCAAAATATCCTCGGCGGCGTAGCGGACGACATAGGCGCGCTCTGCCCCCGGTTGGCCGGAGCGGCTCGCACTGCTGCCGGCCCAGTCAATCAGCGTGCCACAGCGGCCCAGCGCCAGGACTTCACCCACGACACCCTTGCAAAAAGTGAAAAGAGACGTGCCCATCAAATCCACGTCATCCGAGAAGAGACGCAGGGCACCGCCCACACCGGCAACACTCCCTCGCCGCTCTGGGGAGAGGTGCGTCCGTCCATTCTGACTGCCCACTTCTTGACGGGCGTCGGGCAGTTTGACTTCGGGATCACGACGAAAGAGCAGGCCGAGAAAACCATCACAGGTGCGACTCGTGGCGTTGAAAAAACAGGCGCGGGATTTGTAGTCGAAATATTCGCTGTCGGATTGCGAATCGAGACGGGGCAGATACTTGATGCCCCCAAGCTTCACGGCGTCCTCGCCGGCGATGACATCACGAGCGCGCAACCACGTTGCGAGGTTCGCGTCGTAATCAGGATGGGTGGAGTTCGCCGGCACGGGCGAACCTTAGCACGGGATTTTTTCACAACGGCGCGGCGGATTTTCGTCGCCCGAACGGCACCCCCATGCGACCACCACCGCACCCCCACGCGGCCACAAAATAATTTTCAAAAAAATATTTGACGACTTTTCAATCGTGCGTGGCCGCCGGGGTGGCGAGGCTCTAATCCAATGTCTTCACGCCTGCAAAAATGGTCGTGCGCCGGCACCGGTCTGGAAATGATATTGCTGAAAGGCGTATTGGGTTTTCCTTTGCCTGACTTTGGTGGGGGAGGGTGCGCTGCGCTGCACCTTCGGCACGCCATCAATCAGCGGCCAGACGGATCCCGCCGCCGCGCGTAATGGCGTAGCGGCGTCTCGGCAGAGCGCCGCCATCTAAAATTCACCCCCCGTCTTTGCAATCGCAAGGGCGGGGGGGGGCTTTGGAGTGCGCAGACATGTCTGCGCTTTGAACGGCGAGACATGTCTCGCCGAAGGAAAGCGGGGTCATGCCCCCGCACTCCAAATTATGGCCATCCGTCATTCGTCCTCGAATCTGGGTTTAAAAAAGCTTTCAGCATTTGTTTAAGATTTGTGTCTTTCCCTCTTTGCGTTGAGGCTGATTGTCTGGTTCCGGTTTTCAATTCGCGCTGATTCGCGAAATTCGCGTAAAACCATTCCGCTTCGGGTTTCGAGTTTTAATAGCTTTCAGCATTTCAGTTTTCAGCATTTCAGCATTTGGCTTCAGGTTTTGGCGAGGTGCTGGGAGAGTGGTAAAAAAATCTGGACTTAAACAATGAAAGGCGTATAACCACAACAGGTTGACGCGGGTATGACCGGGGTTGGAACAATTGAAGATGGTGAGGCAGCGCTTCCTTGCTTGCGAAGTGACGGGGCGTAGCCTTCCCTGATTCTGGCGGAACATCACGCAACGAGCCGGCGGCGGATCAGCTTTTTTCGTTAGGCGGCACTGCGCACCATGTTTTCAAAGCTCACAATCTTCGCACTAGCCTTGATTTTCGCCGGATGTTCATCGGTCGTGCCAGTCACTAGCGGCACTTGGCGCGCATCAGTGGCCAATGGTGACAAGCCAGGCGTCGGCATTGAGATTTCACGCGCACAGCCTCAAGTTTCTGGTTTCATGTTTATACTCGACCCTAACAAGCCACACGATTTTGATGCTGGCCGACGGTTACGCATGCAGATTCACATTTCCACCGAGCAGCAGATTCGATTTGCGGTTCAGGGGATGCCAGATGAGATGGTGTTGCGATTTCTTACACCACTCGCCGGAAGTTCATTTCGCGGAGAGTTGCAGTCGGCTGATGGAAAAGATTCGCCGACAGATTTTGAGTTTAGACGGATTCGATGATTTGATTTAGATTATGACCGTGCTGCCTAACCATTCGCCGGAGCCCGCCGTCCCGTCAAGCCGCAGCTTCGGAGCGAAGGCCGATGGCGCGGTTTTCTCCGCGAGTTGGCGGGGGCACAGCTATATTTTCGTTGGCCACATTGAACAATTATGAAACATTCCGTCATCACCGTCATTTGTATGTCGCTTTTGGCCGGCTGTGGGCGGCACGAGGCACAAAAGCCCCCGACGATTACGGGCATTGGTGTTCAGCTTGGCGTTAGAAACCACGCGCTCCAAATCATGGGCGTTTTGCCCGACACACCGGCTGCAAAGGCTGGATTGCATGCTGGGTTGATTATCCAGCAGATTGATGGCACAGACATTGTTGGCAAGCCGTTGGCGGAATGCGTTGCCATGGCACGCGGGCCGGTTGGCTCCAAGGTTCAGCTTGAAGTCATTGACCCAGCCAAGAGCGAGACCAATATCGTGGAGTTCACGAGAGAGAAGATTGCTTTGCCTGCTGTACCAGGCTCAAAGCCTCTGTGATAGGAAGGACGTGTGGCCGACAAGTCGCCGGAGCCCGCCGTCCTGTCAAACCGCAGCTTTGGAGCGAAGGCTGATGGCGTGGTTCACGCCGCGAGCCGGCGGTGGCCTAGCTGTTTTCGTCAGGCGTTTCTACCCCCACAAAATATATGAGCGAATTCAGCGAGAGTTATCATTTGAGAAGTGAGCGTGCCGAGGATGCTGTCGAGCTTTTGCGGCGTGCCAAGCGCAAGGGTTACGTTTATCCGCCGGCCAACGGCTGGGTCACGTTTGTTGCGGAGGAGGGCGTCTTCGAGCCAGACGAGCGCATTGTCGGCGCAGCGAGCCGTCCACTTCTGCACTACGTTTCCGCCGAAGACCACGGATGGAGTTTCACACTTTTCGACCACACCAAAGCTGTCAGCGGCTATCGGTGCGATTGGGACGATGAGATCAGCGTTGACGACACCAGATATTCGCGAGCGGTGCTCCAGCGGTACGTTCCATCGGCACAGCCATCACTATTTGACGATTTCGAGAGTTGGTTACACCCGAAGGAATTTGATGAGTTATTCGAGGCTGAACCTGCCAAGCTGTTAGCGCAAGCCATCGGTTTGGAACATTACGATTGGCTTGCTTACGACTATGTCGCTCGCAGTTTCCACGACTCCCCCGGAGATTTTCCCGGCATGATTGAGGTTGTATGACTATATCCGAAACGCCTAACCAGTCGCCGGAGCTCGCCGTCCCGTCAAGCCGCAGCTTTGGGGCAAAGGCTGATGGCGCGGTTCACACCCCGAGCCGGCGGTGGCGCGCAACTTTTTCGTGAGTTCGTTGTTTGACATGTGAACATGAATCATCGCACATCGCTCATCGCACTCGCATTGCTTGTATTGGCATTCGCCGGGTGTTCCAAGCACTCGCCTGGCGCCGCGGTGGCTGGCCCGAAAGTTTATGATTTGGGAGTTGTCGAAGTTTCGGATGGCATACAGAGCCGGCATGATTTGGGCGGCGGCAGGGTTTGCATTATTACCCCTGCCATCCAAAAGGACGGCAGCGTTTTGTTATCCATGCGAATTGAAGCGTCAGGCAAGCTCATGCAGCAGATGAGGGCGCAGACCAGGTCTGGCATGCCATTT
>Ga0265324_10001794_pt1 | contig 11710 bp, 13 predicted proteins | sample 41419metaG_FD_198634 | JGI IMG/M metagenome (GOLD analysis project Ga0265324, IMG submission 198634) | Rhizosphere microbial communities from Carex aquatilis grown in University of Washington, Seatle, WA, United States - 4-14-19 metaG | ecosystem: Host-associated > Plants > Roots > Rhizosphere... | reverse complement strand
CGGTGAGCGCTCCGAAATCGGATTTTAAGGTCATCGACAAAAAGCCTTTGATGGCGGTGAGGGGGGTGCGCAATTCATGGGAGACAATCGAGATGAAGTCGGATTTGATTTCTTCGATTTCGCGGTCGCGGGTGGTATTGCGGATGATGGCCAGCCCTGAGGTAACGCGGCCGGCGTCGTCGAAGATCGGCGAGTAACTGATTTCGGCCCAGACACGGTTGCCGGTGCGGTTTTCCAGGAGCTGTTCGGATTTGGTGATGGTGACGCCCTCACCGAGCACGCGGGTAAGCGGTGGGATACTGGCATTGCCTTGGACGGCGGTGCGGATGATTTTGCCAAAGCCTTTGCCGATGGCTTCAGCGGGCGAAAAGCCGGTGATTTCGGTGGAGGCAGGATTGAAGCCAACGATGGTGCCGGAGCGGTCGAAAATTACGATGCCCTCGTCGGTGAAGCGAAACACTGCCTCCCAGCGTTCGCGGCGGGCATTGACGTCGTGGTAGAGGCTGGCGTTTTCGATGAGGATGGCGAGGCGGGTGGCGACCAGGCGGGCCAGGCGGCCTTCATGTTCGCCGTAGGGGCGGCTGGCCCGGCCGATGAGCAGTACTCCGAGGGTTTTGGAGTGGTGCGTGATGGGCGTGGACAGCTGGTGGGGGGTGTTTTTGCCGTCGCCGGAGGTAATGGCACGGCGGGTGGCAAAAGCGCGGGCCACTGGGTGCGGGCTGCCGAGTTCGATGACGGGTACGTCGGCAGTGTCGGGATTGGATGCACCGCGCCGTACGAGACTCTGGTTGCTCGGTTGGTAGAGGTAGATGCCGACCGAGGTAGAGCCAAGCAGGGTGGCGGTTTTGGACAAGTATTTTTGGTAGATGTTTGAGACATTGAATCCGACGATGCTCGATAATTCGGCCAACTGGGATAGCTCGCGCAGGTGGGTTTGAGCCTTGGCGGCCATTTCGTTGGCTTCAACCGTTTTTTCGATTAATGGGGTGATGTCGCGGGCCGTGGCGACGGCGCCGGTGATTTGGTTGGCGGTGGTGATGGGCCCAATGGACAGCTGAATATGACGGCCGGTGGAGGGCAAGTGGGCGTAGGTGGTAACACGTTTGCCATTGTAGACTTCTTCGATGAAGGTGGCTGGGTCGCGATCAAATTGTATGCCGGCGTGGGGGACCAGGTCGGAGAAGAAGCGCTGGCCGAGGAGCGGTTGGTCGAGATCAAACAGGCGGCGCCATTCGTCATTGGCGCTGGCGATGCGCTCGGATTGGTCGAGCAGGATGAGGCCGTCTTGAATATTGTTCTGGATGGTCTGGAGCTTGTCTTTCTCCAGATATAGCGAGGTGATGTCACGGATGTTGACAAGTACGCCGACCAGCGCGCCTTTAGCATCGCGGTAGGGTGAATAAATGGCCTCGTAGTGCTGTGTGCTGGCTTTGTGGGCGTCGGCGAAGCCATGACTCGAAAATTCGCCGGTAATTGCGGCATCGATGGCCGTGGTCATTTGCTGGCGGTCGATCTGGGGACCGCCGGGTACGGTTTTCGGCGGCGGCGGGAAGCTTGCGAGCAGATGCTTGGAATTGAGCTTAAGCAGGCTGCCGGCCGCGGCATTGAAGTAGCGCAGCCGGCGTTCGAGGTCGAGTACCAGCAGGCCGTCACGCATTAGGTTGCGGGTTTGTTCAATTTCGTTTGAGGCTTTGCGTAAGCCTGCGTGCAGGTTGGCATTGGCGAAAGCGATGCCGGCCTGTTCGGCCAGGCTGCCGGAGAAGTGGAGTTCTGAATCCGTGAAATGACGGGGGCGTTTGGAAATGAGGGCCAGTGCGCCGACTGGTTCGCCGCCTGAAAAAATGGGTGCTAACAGTACAGACTTAACCCCCTCTTTGGCGACGAGCTCGATATCGCCGGTCAGCGGTGCTTCGGCGGCATCGTACATTTGGAATGGAGTGCCGGATTTAACAAGTTGCTGCACAATTGGCATGCGGAATGGTACCCGTACCGCTTTGATGTACTCGTCGGATAGGCCAAGGGCTTGGTTGATGTAGAACTCGTGGCGCTTTTTGTCGTGGTGAGCCAGAGCCAGCGCCACGGCGTCAACGTGGAATAGCTTGCGGGCGTGGCGGAGTAACGTGGTGCCGACCTGGTCGAAATCGAGTGATTTCGACACGGATTGCGTGATGCGCTGGAGAGTCATGGTTCGGGCGAGATTGTTTTTGACCTCGTCAGCAAGGTGGATGCGCAGGAGAATGCCGGCGGCCGCGCGGACGAGCAATTTGAGCGTGGCGGAAGTATCGGGGCCGGTTTTGGTTTCCCCCCAGATTACGACGCCACCGAGCAGCTCCTGGCCGCCTACCAGCGGGAAGATGGCGGGCGTGGCGGCACCGGTGGCGCCATGGTTTATGGCGCGCATGGCTGTGGCAGCGTCGTTGCTGGCTGCCCAGTTTTTGAGCAGTTCGGCTGGTGGTTGCTTATCGGGGTGATATAACTCGGGGTAGCGGATGTGGCCGCGCAAGGGTGCCGGCAGACCGTGTTCGTCGGTGAAGTCGCAAACGCCAGTGGGGCCGTAGGCGAACACGCTCACCGGGCCGGCGGCCAGCGGGATAACCGCCTCCGTTACCAGCCGCAGCAGTTTAGTGGGCGTGTCTGCCCGCTCAAAGCCGTCGAGTGCTTCCCCGAGTTGCGTTATCGACAGCTCTGGCTTTGTTAAGACGGGTTTGGGGTCGGCCATAAAGTATGCAACCGTTATCTTTATAACGGTACCACCGCGCTGGGGGCTCGGCCAAGCATGAGACGGATAAAGGCTTGGTCTTTAAGGGTTAATCTTGGCCTGGGCGAGGATCTCGGTGAATTCGGTGGCGTATTTGGCGTTTTCGGAGCTGAAAACCACGACTTTATCGCGCACCGGAACGATAACTTCGCGAACGGTTTTCTTGTCCGAAAATTGGCCGGTGACGTCGTAGGCGGGTTGGCCGGAAACGGTGGTACTGGTTTGCGTGAGCTTATGTTGTTGGATAAGGCCGGCAAACTGGGTTAAAAACTGGGTGCCGGTTTGCTCCTGCAGGCTGACGCGGGTGGCATCCGGGTCGTCTACGCCATTGGTGCGAGTGACAAAATTGGGGTTTAGGACGAGCATTACCTGGATGCCGGCTCGTTCGGAATCGACGTAGCTGGACCAGTCTTTGGGGAAATTGATGATGAATGAACCATCGGCAACGGGGGCGGTGTAGGGCCGAAATGGTGATTCAGCGGCTTTGGTGGCGGCGACGTCGTCAAGGGACTGCTGCGCTGTGGCTGCAGCTTTGGCGGCGGCTGTTTTTTGATCGTTAACAGATTTAACCTCGGCGGTGTATTTGGCGTAGAGCACAATGGTGAGCGCTGCGAATACGAGTATCCCTACCACAAGCAGGATGGTTACGATAATGCCACTTCCGCCCCCGCCACCGGGTTTGAGGCCGGAACTGGAGCCGCTCGGGAACGAGCTGGCGGTTGGCATAGTGGGTTGGTCGTTCATTGTTCTTAATGCTTATGCTAACTCAAGCCGACCTTCAGTTTCAAGGTTTGGGCTGCGGCGGATAGTGATAGATGAGCGAACCGGCACCGGTTTTGACCGGAGTGCGGTCGGGAATCGGGAAAACGTAGGAGATGACGACGGTGGGTTGTTTAATCTCGGCTGTCAGTTTGGCATCGAGCCGGGACATGAAGCGGGGCATGAGAAAGGCATAGATAGCGTCGGCGGGGGCAAGGGTGGTGTGCCAAATGTTGGCACGGCGAATAGTGACACGCTGTCGGTACGGCCAGCACACGAGCCATGAGACTGCCACCATGACCGGGTTAATTTCGTAGCCGATGGCGTGCAGGCCGCGTTTGGCGGCGGCTCGCAGCAGTTGGCCGTCGCCGGAGCCGAGATCAACCAACGTTTGGCCGGGCCTAAGGTCAATCAGATTGAGCAGGGCGGCTTGATTGCGGCGGTGGATGGGGACATAGGGCGCGCCGGCTAGGCCTGCGAAGGCGAAAGCGGCTACGATGAGCGCGAAAATAACGATGTAAATCAAAACAGGCCGGTTTGGGTGTCGTCGCCGGGGGGGTCGCCGAGGGGTGGCTGGTCGTCGTTGGGTTCGGGGAGTTCTGATGGTAGTGTGCCGGCGGTATCGGTGGGGGCGAATTTTTGTTTGATTTTTTCGACCCGGTTTTCAATTTCAGCGAGATGTTTTTTTAATTGGCCGGCCAATTCGAGCCCGCGTTCGAATTTAGCCAGGCCCTGATCGAGGTTGGCATCGCCGCTCTCAAACCAGCCGGTGATATCCTCTAGCTCTTTTAAGGCTTTCTCGAAATTGAATTGGTCGGTTGGCATTGATCAGATTGTATCACGCATCGTGCGGGCGCTGAGCTGACCTTTGGCCAGCTGAATTGACAGGACATCGCCGTCGCTTGCGTCTTTGGGGTCGCGCAGGACGGCATGGTCGCGGCGGACAATAGCGTAGCCGCGTTCGAGCACCGCCCGTGGGTCATAGCTTTTTAGCAGGCGCTCGAGCGTTTGCAGGCGATGCTGGCGGTCGGTTAGCACATGAGCGGCGGATAGCTCGAGCGTGCGCGTGAGGTGCTCGAGGTGCTCGCGGGGGCGACGCAGGTTGGCTTCGAGGCGGCTGAGCAGCCGGTCGGAGCGGCTGCGTTTGTCGGCCAGGTTGGCGCGCAATAGGCTGTCGTTGCGGCTGATGAGGTGTTCAACGTGAGCGCGCAGTTCGCGTCGGTCCGGCACCGCCAGGCGGGCGGCATCGGAGGGCGTAGCAGCGCGCAGGTCGGCCGCATAGTCGGCCAATGAGAAATCCACTTCGTGCCCCACTCCGGTGATAATGGGCGTGCGGCTGGCAGCGACTGCGCGCGCCACCGGCTCGGTCGAAAACGCGCTCAAGTCCTCAAGCGAACCGCCGCCACGGATGAGGACCAGTACATCGGCGGGATCGGGCAGTTGATTAAAGTATTGCAGCGCGCCCACAATTTCGTCCGGTGCCTGTTGCCCCTGTACGGCTACGTCGGCCAGCAGCACTTCTACCCCGCTCCAGCGGGCGTTCAAAATTTTCATGAAGTCGGCGTAGGCGGCTGAGGCGGCGGAGGCGATCAGGCCGATGCGCCGGGGGTAGGCTGGGAGCGGGCGTTTGCGGGCTGGGTCGAACAGCCCCTCCCCTTCCAGCTTTTTTTTGAGCAGCTCCATGGCGCGTTTGAGTGCGCCCTCCCCTGCCAGCTCATAGCCGCGTACGGTCAGCGAGAATTTGGAAAATTTGGTGACCTTGGGCGAGCCGGTAACGCGGATCTTCATGCCATCTTCGAGCGGCATTTTCATTTGCGCCAGCATCATGAAGCAGTTTAGGGTGTTGTCTTGGTCTTTTAGGTCAAAAAAGACGTATTGGCCGCGGTTGACCTTAAAACTTGAAACTTCCCCCTCCACAATGACCTGCGGGTAGGCGAATTTGAGCGTCTCGTTAATGATCGAGACGAACTCGGTGACCGTGATGATCTGTGGCTCCATGTAGTTATCTTACGCTATCCGGTTGGCTTTGAAATGTGCGATGGCGTCAGGGATGAAGTCGAGCTGCGTTTTGACGATGAGAGTCGGTAACTTGTCTGCGGAGTAGAATTTGCCTATTCGGGGCTGACTCTTAATTTCTACCCAGTAGACTTGTGTCGCCTCCATCCCCCGGCCTGAGGGATGAAGCAGATTTTTAACAAATACGGGGACCCCGATGTCGCCGTCGCCTAATTCGTTTACGGTCCGTTGTAAGCCGTCGTGGAACGAATGAGGTGAATCGGTGGCTCGAATGACTGTTCCGGGTACATGGAGTTGGCCGGGCCAGATTGGGTCGTCGGCCGGTCTTGGCAGAAGGAGAATCTCGACACTTCCGGTGGCTGAGACCCGTAGCGGGACGAGTTCGATAATTGGTGTCACAACGAGGCGAGCAATTTGATGAAATAATTCAAATGGGAGAAAGCCAGGCTCGAGCATTGATAATAATTTGGTGACTTGGGTAACTTCTGCCTCTGGCAAGGTATTAGTCATGATTTACGCCGCTTCTTTGAGGTGCTTGCGGTAGTAGTGCAGGCCGGGTGGCAGGAACAGTACGAAACTCAAGATGCGGTACACGATGACGACGGCGAAGGCCAGGCTAAACGGGATGCCGAGGGCGGTGAAGGTGCCGATGAGGCCGGCTTCGTAGACGCCGATGCCGTTAACGAGCACGCCGGCGACGGAGACAGCAATGCCGAGGGTGTAGGCGCTGATGACAATGCCGGGGTTGGGCCAGCTGCCGAAGCCGATGAACACGGCGTACAGCGTGGCGACTTCGGCCAGGTTGCCGCCGAGCGACCACCAGAGGAGTGCCGGCCACTGGCCTTTGTGCCCAAGAATTTCGCGGATGCCGTGGTAGAACTCGTCCAGGAACGCGCTAAGTTGTGCGGTACTGACGAGCGGCTTGCGCCGGCGGCGAAACAGTAGGCGGCCGCTTTTATTTAATGCTCGGATGATGGGCGCCAGTAGGATTTCGAGGCGGGAGCGTTCGGAGAACACCGCCAGCAGGACGAACCCGGCGGCCAGGACAATGACCATTAACAAAATCATGAAGCGGACCGAGACCTTATCTAGATCGTTGCCGAATAACAGCATGAGGAAGCCAAAAGCGAGCACGATGAAGTACGACAGGAAGGTGAAAATGTAACGGTTTAATTGGGCCAGGGTGGTTTGGCCGGCCGCAACGCCAGAGCCTTTGACGGCTTCGGCGAGGTAGGTGGTGCCGGCGACGCCGCCGGATGGGATGGCCTGGTTGGCGAACACTACTGCCAACGAGGCTTCGTACAGCCGCCGGAAGCTGACGTTGTGACCGAAGATGGCAAAAAATTCCTGGTAATAGCGGGCGTTGTAGTAGTAGCTGATGATTTGCGCTGCGATGACCAGCGGGACGACATACCAGCGGACTTGCGAAAAGGCATGGACGATGGTGCTGGGATTGCCGAACGTACTGAAGATGAGCAGGATAATGCCCAGGACGCCGATGAGAATGAGGAAGCGGCGCAAGTTCATAGCTGCATTATAGCTTATGGCTGCAGGCGGGATTGGTAATGAGCTAGATAATTTGCTATAATGTGGTGATTATGTCCTTGTTTAGTTACCTGGTAATATTGGGCCGGCAGCCCGAATTTGGCTTGGCCGAGCTGGAATCGTTGCTCGGATCAGCGGCGGTGTCGCCGTTTGGACGGCAGGCGGCGTTGGTGTCGGATAGCGTTGATGTAGCGCGGCTGGGTGGAGCCGTTAAGGTGGGCCGGGTATTGTATCGCGGACAGCCAGCGTCCTTGCGGGAGTTGCCGCTTGATGTAACTGCGTTGCCGATGGGTGGATCGAAGACGCCGTTTGCCTTGAGTGCTTACGGGTTGAAGGCGGAGCCGCAGGCCCTCAAGGCTGCCGGGCTGCAGCTCAAAAAACAGCTGCGTGAGCGAGGACCCGTGCGGTTGGTGGCGCCAGCCAAGGGATTGGCGGTGAGTGCGGCTGAACTTCGCCACAACCGGGTGATCGAGGACGGGTTTGAGCTGCTGGTGGTGGTGGCCGGTAACGAAATGGTGGTGGCGCAAACCACGGGTGTGCAGGATATCGATTGGTACTCGCAGCGCGATTATGGCCGACCAGGCCGCAGTGCCAAGGTCGGGATGCTGCCACCCAAGTTGGCGCAGGTGCTCGTAAACACAACTAGTGCGCCGGTGGTGGTCGATCCGTTTTGCGGGACCGGTGTGGTTCTAATGGAGGCGTTGTTACAGGGTCGCGAGGTGCATGGTTCGGACTTGGCCGGCGAAATGGTGGCAGCGACGCTTACCAACCTGGAGTGGTTGGATGATCGACCTGAAACCCCCACTCCCTTGCCGCGTTGGGTGATAAAGCAAGCCGATGCGCGCGAGGTGCGGTTGCCCGAGGGTTGCGCGGTGGTTAGCGAGGGGTATTTGGGGCCGAATTTGAGTCAGTCCCCCACGGCAGGTCGGCTAGAGACGATTAAAAGTGATATTTTGGCTCTTTATAAGCAAAGCTTGATGAGTTGGGCAGTTCAATTGCCATCCGGAGCCGAGGTTACCCTGTGTGTGCCGGCTTGGCGTATGGGTAAAAACTGGAGCGAGGTGGGCTTAGTTGACGAACTGTCCAGATTAGGCTACACTTTTAAACGATTTAGCCACGTCCGCACTCCCCTGCTGTACGCTCGCGAGGGTCAGATAGTTGGGCGGCAAGTATTATTTTTGAGGAAAGTTTAAGCCATGTCACACACAAAAGCCGGCGGTACAGCCAAAAACTTGCGCGACAGTCAATCCCAGCGCCTGGGTGTTAAGCTGTTTGGCGGTCAATTCGTGCGGGCCGGGGGTGTGTTGGTGCGCCAGCGTGGTACCCGCATGGAAGCGGGTACTGGCGTGGCAGTGGGCGTGGACCACACTTTGTTTGCAATGCGTGACGGTATCGTGAAGTTTTCGACCAAGCGGATACAGAAGTTTACCGGCAGCCGTGTGCCGCGTAAGTTTGTTTCGGTTATCGACGAGAAGTAACGCCACGGAAAAGTAAGTGCGCAATGCTGATTAATACACGTTGTACAACCTGGTCCGGTTTTACGGAGGCTCATTCATTCACAGACTGAGAAGCCGGCGTAACAGCTTGTTTGGTTGGTGAGCCGTCTTCTCGGGCGGTTTTTTGTTACCCGAGTGCACCTCCAATCAGAGGAGTGGATATGAACCTCATTGGTGCTGGCTACACCATACATCAGAACGACTTTCTTCTGACTCTCCGGCCAGCGTGGATATCGCCTGTAACGATATCCATCCCGCACGATACATTGCCGAGCGAAGAACTTGAGGGGCTTGTTCCGCAACGTGTACATGGCGTTAAGGGTCGTGACATACGAGTGTGGCCGATAGTGCGAGATATAGCTACCATTGCACCGGTCAATATCGTGCGAGGGTTCCTCCCCAGAAGCCTGTGCGACCTTAACCGTTCCTATGACGAGGCGTTCGAACTAGATATGGTCGGCACGTACTGGGAACGCTACCACTGGACAATACGGATGTTTCTCATGCAGGCAGAGCGAGCTGGCTACTGCCCGCTCCTGCTCGATTTCCACGGATTTACTCGGCAGCCGCCGTATGGAGAATTCGATGTCATATTGGCGACTCGAAATCGCACGAGTATCACGGGCGAAATCGACCATAGACTCGGAGCCTCTCTACGGGCCAACGGCTTTCGGACGTTCGTCCCCCAAACCTCACCACAAATTCCCGGGCGGGAAGATCTATGGGACGCCGACTACACCGTAGACGCGGTCAAAGAGCTTGGGTTCAATGCTATGCAAATCGAGGTCGCTGCATGGCTTCGTTCGGCCGATTCAATTGAGGCTGGGCGAAGGCTCTCGAGAGCCTTCGCCTCGTTCATAACAGAGGAGTTCTCGCTGAACTTACAGATAGGTAAGGACGTGCTTTGCTATCGGCCTTGGGTTATTAGCCCAAGGCCGATAAAGGTATAAATACGTTACAAAATGCTTATGCTTTTGCTGAGGCTAAGGGCATTATTCAAACCGTCGATGTGGCTTAGGCTTGTGGTTGGGCCGCCATGGCGGCCCAACCACAAGAGCTTCACTTAACTGCGGCATCGCCCCACATACAGTCGCAGGGTATATGTAGTCCACGGGGACCAATTGGCCCCATTGTGCGACAGTATGATCGCCGAACGTGCGTTGCCGAGGGCGTTGAACGTCGCCAGTGCCCCATGGGCGCTGTTGATCTGCCAATAGCCGTAGTCGTTTGTCGGACTAAGGGCGTATTGCTGCCCGCCCGATTCGGCCATGGCGATCTCAGCTGCCATAAAGGCATGGGCAGGGTTGCCGCCCGCGTCTTCCCACAGCCTTTCGAGGCCGGCACATGTCAGCGTCCCGGTCGGCACCGATGCCGAGGTCAAAGTCGCTGGTGAGCCTCGGCTCGGACTGACGATCGTGACGCCGCCGGCCCAGACGTAGCCGCCTGAACTTAGCACGTACCATTTGCTCTGCCCGGTACGATACGGGTCCTGGCCGTGCACGGCCGCGGTAACCATGATCTTTGTCCCGTAGTTCAAGGTGTACCGAGGGACGTTACCGGTCGTGCTAGGTCGAGCTCGAACATTGAGTTGCGCCTCTGACACCCATACGGCTTTCGGGGTTGCTTTGCTGGCTGGTGTAACAAACGCTACCAGCGTGGCCCCCGACGGGGCAGAGGAGGTGGACGTGGCGGCAGTCGCTGCCGCCGATGGAGTTGGATGTGCGAATCCGATGCTGAGAAGAGTAACCACGCTCGCAATGCTAGCGGGTACTCTTGCCCACCAAGGGCGTTTTCGCATAACCCTCCGTTCATAGTGGTTTCGCGATAGTGAGCCGTAACAGCAAGTATTGCAACTTGCTGGGCGCACATCTCGCCTGAGTTGGCCCGGTTTTCCCGGATCAACAAACGAAACCTTACCACCCCTCGTTATATTAGCCAAGAAGAATGTCGCAGCTGACGCTAATGACAATGATGGTATCGCGCTCACGCTGTTTCTGACCATCGCGCTGGGGCTCGTCGCTCTCTGGTGGGGCAGTTGGTACAGCATGACAGAAGGGGGCATCGCCGTAATCGTTGCGGTTGTCGGCGGGAATTGGTTCGACAAGAACTTTCTCGTTGTCAAAGCCCCCACCGACAAGCAGTAGGCATTTCAGGGCCGACTGTACACGGTCGTTTGCCAAGACTGTGTACAGTCGGACACGGTCGTTACCGTTCAATGAGCAAAAGCTGTCACAGGGGTAGGTCGGCGCTCTGGACCGCTTGCCCCAAACGACTCAGGATGCATCGTATGCGACCTGAGTCGTTTTACATTTGTACTTCCCTCGGAGGTCTACGCAATAAGCTTACTGTCCCTGGGTCGTTGCGAGGTGTACAGCGGTAAGCTTGAAGGGCTGTAACCAATCCCATGCCGCACTACACTCGCTACCACTCGGACGACTTCTTGGTGTCAACTGTCGGCGCTAGCTTCCTTCAAGCCGCCAAGCCGAGGTGGAAGCGGATGCGTTTCATGACATCGGAAATGACGGCTTGAGATTTAACCAGGAATTCATCGGCGCCGAGGTCTTTGGCGCGTTGGCGGTCCGCTGGTTGGGATAAGGCTGTTAGGATAATAACTTTGGTGTTGGCGGTTTGCTTGGTGTTTTTTAGGATATCCAGGACGTCGAAACCGGAGATCTTGGGCATCATGATATCGAGTAAAATCAGATCAGGATGATACTCTAGCGCTTCCTGGAGCGCTTCTTCACCATTGGGGCAGTGACGGACGTCAAATCCTTCAGTTTCCATGCGTACGCGATAGGCCGTGGCAAGCCCCAGGTCGTCTTCTACCAGGAGGATGCGGGGTTTTTTGGAGCTCATGTTGTCACTATACTACTTTTGCTGAAATTTGCGCATTGCGTCGAGCATGTTCGGCAATGGCGGCTTTGATAAAACCATCGAACATCGGGTGTGGCCGGCCGGGGCGGGATTTGAACTCGGGGTGGAATTGGCTGGCAGCAAAGTACGGGTGGTCGATGCCTTCAATGATTTCCACCAGTTTTTTGTTGGGGCTGACACCGACGGCGCGAATGCCCCAAGCTTCGTATTGATCGCGGTAATCGTTGTTGCACTCGCCGCGATGACGGTGCCGTTCGGTGAT
>Ga0265324_10001789_pt1 | contig 11742 bp, 10 predicted proteins | sample 41419metaG_FD_198634 | JGI IMG/M metagenome (GOLD analysis project Ga0265324, IMG submission 198634) | Rhizosphere microbial communities from Carex aquatilis grown in University of Washington, Seatle, WA, United States - 4-14-19 metaG | ecosystem: Host-associated > Plants > Roots > Rhizosphere... | reverse complement strand
GCGCCAGGTTGGTCGAGGCATAGCAACTGACGTAGCGCCGGTCGGGTTGATTAGCCTGGGAGCGGTCTTCGCCGAACCAGTAAAACGTGTCGCCCAGCTTGAGGATGCCGCCGCCGTGCGCCTGAATGTGCTGGCCGCGATTGTCCGGCCAGACTTCGCCCGGCTGGATGGTTTCCGTCGAATGCGCCGCGAGGCAAACTAGAAAAACAATGAATGCCGTCAGCAATTTTGTCGCGGGCCAATGTAGTTTCATGTGAGTGAGGCGCAGTTTAGGCCTTGCGGTTATGATATCAATCTCGAAGCTCGCGTTTGACGCTGCCGCCTTGTCGCTCTACTTTCCCCACGTGTTCGAACTCGTTTCCGATTACGCGCCCGCCGGCGACCAGCCGCAGGCGATTGAAAAACTGACCGCCGGAATAGTTTCCGGTGCGAAGCACCAGACGCTGCTGGGCGTCACCGGTTCGGGAAAAACTTTTGCCGTCGCGAACGTCATCCGAAACGTGGACAAGCCCACGCTCGTCATTTCGCACAACAAAACGCTTGCGGCGCAGCTTTATGCCGAGTTTAAGAGCTTTTTTCCGAACAACGCCGTCGAATACTTCGTCAGCTATTTCGATTATTATCAGCCGGAAGCTTACATTCCGCGCACCGACACGTTCATCGAAAAAGATTCCAGCCGCAACGACGACATCGAGCGGCTGCGGCTTTCGACGATGAGTTCGCTCTTCACGCGGCGTGATGTCGTCGTCGTCGCCAGCGTATCGTGCATTTACGGCATCGGCAGCAAGGAGGATTATGAGGCGCTGGTGATTCCGCTGCGCGTCGGGCAGGCGCTGTCGCGCGAACAATTCCTTTCGCGACTCGTGGATTTGCAATATGACCGCAACGACATCACCTTCGAGCGCGGCAATTTTCGCGTGCGCGGCGACACGGTGGAAGTGCGTCCCGCCGGACGCGAGGACGGATTGCGCTTGGAATTTTTCGGCGACGAAATTGAAAAGCTCACGCGCTTCGAGCCGCTGACCGGCCACAAAACTGAGTCGCTTCAGGCGAACATGATTTTTCCGGCGAAGCAATTCGTGACCACCGGCGACAAAATGAAGCGCGCCATCCTTGCCATCCGAGAGGAACTCGGCGTCCGCATTGCGGAATTCGAGCGCGATGGCAAACTGCTGGAAGCCCAGCGCATCAAGCAGCGCACGGAGTTTGATCTGGAAATGATGGAGGAAATGGGCATCTGCTCCGGCATCGAGAATTATTCCCGGCACATCGCCAACCGCCCGCCCGGCTCGCGGCCGACGACGCTGTTTGATTTTTTCCCGGACGATTATTTGCTGGTGATTGACGAATCGCACGTCACCGTGCCGCAGATTGGCGGCATGTATGAAGGCGACCGCTCGCGCAAAACGGTTTTGGTGAACTACGGTTTTCGCCTGCCGAGCGCACTGGACAACCGGCCGCTGAATTTTTTGGAATTTCAAGGTTTGCAAAACCAGACGATTTACGTCAGCGCCACGCCCGCGCCGCGCGAAATCGGCTGGTCGCAGGGCCGGGTGGCGGAACTGGTCGTGCGGCCGACGGGATTGATTGATCCTAAAGTCACCCTCAAGCCGCTCAAGGGCCAGATTGACGATTTAATGGAGGAAGTCCGCAAGCGCGGCGACAAAAAAGAACGCACGCTGGTCACCACGTTGACCAAGCGCACGGCGGAGGAACTTACGGATTATCTGCGCGACATCGGCATCCGGGTGCAATATCTCCACAGCGAAATCGGCGCGATTGAGCGTGTGGAAATTTTGCGTTCCTTGCGCAAAGGCGAATTTGACGTGCTCGTCGGGATCAATCTACTGCGCGAAGGTCTGGATTTGCCGGAAGTTTCGCTCGTGGCGATTTTGGACGCGGACAAGGAAGGTTTTTTGCGCAGCGAAACCAGCCTGATCCAGACCGCCGGTCGCGCCGCGCGGCATTTGAATGGCGAGGTGATTCTCTACGCGGACGTGATGACGGACAGCATCAAGAAATTTCTCGCTGTCACCGAAAAACGCCGGTCGCGCCAAATCGCTTACAATACGGAACATCACATTACGCCGCGCAGCGTGAGCCGCGCCGTGGAGGAAAGCCTGGCCGTGCAGGAAGACCAGCACGCGGCCGCCGCCGGCCTGTTGCGCGAGACCACCACCGACCTGGATGTGACCGAAACCATCCGCGAGCTGGAAGGCGAAATGCTCAAGGCGGCGGAAGACTTGCAGTTTGAAAAAGCCGCGCTGCTCCGCGACCAGATCAAGGAACTAAAGCACATGATTGCCGGCACGAAATCCGAGGCGAAGCCGGTGAGTTATCGCAAGGCCAGGACCAGACGGGCCCGATGATTTATAAATTTAGTTTATTCGTAGTTTTTTTCGCTTTCTTGCCTCTGTTACGTCCTGAACCATATTAGCAGCTTCTTCGAATTGATTGACGGCAGATTGAAATGTTACCAGCGTTAGTATTCCGCTTATGAGAACCCAGAATGAACATGTAATCGTCTCCTTTAGTGGTCTGTGACTATCCATATCGTTAGCCAAAACATACAATGCACCAAACGCGAACAGTCCTACGAATAAAAAAATACCGAAATCCATTAAGCCACCAATCCTTTTGCATGTTGCCATTGAAACCAAAAATTGTTGCTCTTGTGGATTATCTATTAACGATGCGATTCGTTTTTCTTTTGCTTCCCGTAATTCCCTTGTCCTCGTTTGCCATTTCGTTGAGAGGGAACTTGTCCAATTTTTGAATTTCTGGGGAAATCTAGAAATCAGCCAGTGTGAAATCACATTCACCAAAATTCCTGCAACTATTGTTCCAATCAAGAATTGTGGTGTCCTGATCATTTCCCATATTATATTCATATCGTTAGTCGTTATTAAATTCCTTCTGGAATGGACATTTTCCAGTGCCATCGGCGTGCCCCCTTTGTAGAGCCAAACCCAAACCGAATCAAGGTTCTTGGTGCTTGCGCACGGCCACCGTGGCCACCCTTTGCAGGCAGCCACCAGCGGGGCGGCATATTCCGAGATTTCACCCCCTGACGAGGCTGTCAAACCGGTAAAAAGTGCCTGTTTTGTATAAATCTCTGCGAACAAGCCTGTTCCACGGCTGCACGCGGCGTCCAACGCCTTGCACAAAGCGTCCGGCGGGCTGCACAAGCCGTCCGGAGCCTTGCACAAGCTCGCCGATGCCCTGCACACGGCAGCCAAAGCGTTGCACAAACCGGCCGATGGATTACACGCAGCGGCCGGGAGGCTGCACAGGGAATTGGAACGGTTGCACGGGCGGGCCGGAAACCTGCACCGGGCGTCCGTGGCTTTGCACGGCGCTTCCCAGCGGCTGCACACGCTGGCCAATGCGCTGCACCTGCCACGCGCGCATCCGAGCGGCTGGAGTGCGTGCAAGGCAACTGCATTCTTGACACCGACTAACCGGTCTTGGTGGTGGCCAGTTGTTTGCCGGCCAGGGTGGTGTCATGCCAGAGCCGGATATTTTCCCTCAAGTTTTGCAGCCAGGGCAGCACCAGTTGTTCCAGCGCATCGGACAGCTTGATGTTGTCCTTGGAATCACAGGCGACATCCACCTTTCGCACGATGGCCGCAATTTGTTCGAGCTGCCACCGGCGCAATTTGTGAAAGGTGGTGCCGCAGCTATGCTGGCAAAAATCTTCCGGCATGAGGCTCAAGGTCAGGACCGGCTCCTTGAGCTGACAGGCGATTTTCCACCACAATTCGCGGGCGACCGGAGGTTTGTTGATGAGCACCAGCGTCAGGGCCGCCTCGACAGACTCGCGGGCGCGGTCGGCCTGCTGGCCGGCGGTGGTGAGCAGCAACAACGGCAATTCTTCCAACCGGATGGTTTCGGCATCAATCCGGTTGAAAATTCCGTGGCCAACCAGCGGCAGGGCGAGATTGACCGGCTGGCCGTTCACGGCAAAAATCGCCAGCACGCGTTGTTCCGCCAAGGCCAGGGTTTCCAGATATGCACGGATGGCGTTGAGCGAATAACGTCCGGCGGGCACCACCACCGGCTCATGGTCCAGCCGGACCAGAACGGTTTCCGCCGCCCGCCCAAATTCCGCATTCGCGTTGTTCATATCTCCCCTGCATCGGAATGATTGGCGTGGTTCTGAAGTCTTTCAAGGATCTTTTTTTGCTTTAGATAAATTTTCAAAAATGGCCGCTGGCCGGTTCATTTCGCCGGATTGGCACCCTTGACGCGCAGTTGGATGGAATAAAGCGATTCGCTCGCGGTAATAAAAAGGGTCTGGCGGTCCGGGCCGGCAAAACAGACGTTGGCCGACCAGTTTTCCGGCACGGCGATGTGGTCGATCTGCTGGCCCGCTTTATCAAAAACCGTCACGCCGTGGCCGGTCAGATACAGATTCCCCTCCGCATCGATCGTCATGCCGTCCGAGCCCAGCGCGCAGAAAAAAGTTTTGTTTGTCAGCGTTCCGTCCGGCTGGATGTCGTAGCGCCACGTCTGCCCGGCGCGGATGTCCGAGACATAAAGCCGCTGGCCGTCCGGTGTGCCGGTGATGCCGTTCGGCTGTTTCAAATCGTCTGTCACGCGCGTCAGAGTTTTGCGATCCGGCGTGAGATAAAAAACCTCCTCGTTCGTCAGCGCCATGGTCTGATGATTCCACCAGGGGCGCTGATAATACGGATCGGTGAGGAACATCCCGCCGTTGGGCGCAATCCAGACATCGTTCGGGCCGTTCATATATTTTCCGGCAATATTGGTGATGAGCACGGTCACCGACTTGTCTTGCGCGATGGACCAAAGCTGGTTGTGTTCATCCGCGCAGGCGATGAGGTTTCCCTTCGCATCAAAATACATTCCATTCGCCCGCCCGGCCGGTTGCAGGAAAGTGGAAAGTTTGCCGGCCACGCTCCACTCCATGATGCGATTGTTTGGCTGGTCGGTGAAAAACACATTGCCCCTGGCGTCGCATGTCGGGCCTTCAGTGAAGGCAAAACCGCCGGCAAGCTTTTCCAGCCGGGCACCTGGGGCCACGACCGTCGCGGCATGGGCGGCCAGGGCGGCAAATAAAAGTGTGGTGGGCAAAATGGTTTTCATGTGAGTGAAAAATCTGGCGGGAATCGGCGGGTTAAGCCACTAAAATCGTTCCTTGTTTTTCCGCCGCCCGTGCCGCATCTTGCGGCGGTTTCTGACGATGAACCCCCAAACTCGAAAAGTCGTGCGGTTTTTGCAGAGCTGGATCATCAACACCGCCGCGGTGCTGGTGGCGGCGGCCTTTCTGCATGATCATATCACCTACGATAACAAGCTGCAAAATCTGCTCATCGCCTCGCTGCTGCTGGGCATCTTGAACGCCTTCGTCCGCCCCATTCTGATGCTGATCGCGCTGCCACTGCTGATTTTCACGCTGGGGCTGTTCACGCTGGTCATCAACGCGCTGCTGCTGTTACTGGTCGGGCAGACGCCGTTTTTTCACGTTGACCACTTCCGTTACGCCTTTCTTGGCGCGCTCATTATCAGCGTCATCTCCATCGCGCTGAACGCCCTCACCGGCAACGCCCGGATTTCGGTGCAGCGCCGGCCGCCGCCGGGACCGCCGAGATCTCCCGGCGGCGGTGACGGACCGGTGATTGATGTGTAACTGAGTTTTAGGTCTTTAATTTTGAATTTTTGGTTCCGGCCGGCAGCCAGGCCGCTGTTCCAACTCAAAATAAAAACTAAGAACTCAAAACTTGGTAGGCCGCGCGCAGCGTCGGAATGCCCTGCGCATTAAAATCCGACTCAAAGTCCGTCACGATTTCAGCCAGTGCTGGCGGTGTTTCGGCTTTTTGGAATTCCTGGGCGGCGTCAAACACCTCGTTCATCTGCTGAAAATAATCCGCGTCGTCCGTGCGCAAATAAACCGTGCCGCCGGCCGCCAGCGTGTGGCGGGCCAGCGCGGGAAAATTTTCGTTGATGAGCCGGTGCTTGCGGTGTTTTTTCTTCGGCCACGGATCGGGAAAATAAACATGCACCGCCCCGGCGGAATGCGGCGGCAGCAGGTATTGGAGAAAATAGGCCGACTCAATGCGCACGCCGCGCAGGTTGGTCAGGCCGAGCCGGCGGCCTTTGCGATGCAGCTTCTGGATGCGCCCCAGCAGCCGTTCGACGCCGATGAGATTTTTCGCCGGATGCCGCCGCGCGTATTCGACCAAAAACGACGCGTCGCCGCAGCCCAGTTCGATTTCCAGCGGTTGTGGCTGGGTGAAAAGGCCCGCCAAGTCCAGTCGTTCCACGATGGAAGACAGTTGCACCACAAAATTGTCCGTCGGGCTGACTGTATTTTTCAAATGAGAAACCGCCGGTTGCAAATTGGAGGTAAAATGGTCGGGGCGGTGAGATTCGAACTCACGACCTCTTGCACCCGAAGCAAGCGCGCTAGCCAGACTACGCTACGCCCCGAACCATAAAATACATAATGATTACCGAATGATTTCTGCTGTTTCAAATCGGCATCGGTTTTTTTCTGACATCAAAATCTGATACCGTATGCATCAGAAAGGACGACATTTTGACAAAAAAATGATCAAGATCAAGCTCATTCGGAAAAGCATTAACCAATCATTTTCCATTGAAAATCAATATGTTTCGACCAAACAGCAAACGTCTTCCAAATCTTGGATTTGAGTTAACCAGATGCAAAGGCGTTGCTCTTTTGGCAAGTGCTCTAACCGGTAATAACGTAATTTGAGACCTCTGCAAAACCACTGTAGCGGCGCTCTATGAGCGCCGAGAACACGCGGGAATAACGGCGGTCACAGACCACCGCTACAATGAAATGCCAGTTTGCAGAGGTCTCAATTTGAGTAAATTTCTTGGCAGTTTCCTATTTTGTGAGGCTAAAGAACAAAAATGGCGCCGCAAAGTGCTTCAAACACCCCGCTGATTTAGATTTTTTTGGGGGGCGACTAACGCCCACAAGCCTGAACAACCGGGTCATGCCAACAACTTGGATCAGAGTTCGGAATCAGGTGGCTAACGCCCTGTTTTCAAGGAAAGCTTTGATGGCGAGGATTGGTATCAATTTATGGCTTCAGAAACTCACGAATACAGTCTTTTGGCGGCAAATCCCATCATAGTAGGATTAACTCTTTCAGTTGAGGGTCATTTGATCTTGTTCCATGGCAGTTTGGCCAACAATAAACCCATGCCGCAAAAGTCCGTAACGCCGGCAAAAATTAACCCCGCGCCGACGAACGCTGATAAACAGTAGAAACCGCGATGCACAAACCAGCCAAGCAGCACCCCGGCTAAAACCAGTGAGCCGGCGGCGATCCGCACCTGCCGTTCCAGACTGATCACTTTTACCGCACTGCGGGTGACCGGTAGATTTGCTTCTATCCATGCCAGCGTGCCGCCTTCAACAACGACCGGTTGCGCGAAACCTTCCTTCGCGAATTTTTCCGCCGCCTTCGTCGCGCGCTGACCGCTGCGGCACAACAGATACACCGGCTGGTCTTTGGGCAGCGGCAATGAACCGGCTTTCAGTTCGTCGAGCGGCACACTGTGCGCCGACGGAACGTGGACTTCGGCAAACTCCACCGGCGTGCGCACGTCAATGACCGGCACATCGGGTTGCGCAGCAAGAATTTTTTGGAGTTCAACCGGTGAAATCGTTTTCATGGCGCACGAACTTAACCGCAATCAACTCCGCTTTAAAGAACGCAATGCCAGCACCAGAGCATCAATTTCCTCGCGCGTGTTGTAAAAGGCGAGCGAGGGACGCACGCTGCTTTCCAGCCCGAAGTGACGGATGGCCGGCTGTGCGCAATGATGTCCGGCGCGGACGGCGATGCCGTTTTTGTCCAGATGACGCGCAATGCTTTCGTTCGGCACGCCGGGAATGACGAAGGCCAGCACGCTCGCCTTGTTCGGCGCGGTGCCGATGGGCCGCAGGCCGGGAATGGTCGCCAGCGCCTGCGTTGCATATTCGAGCAGCGCGTGTTCGTAGGCGGCGATTCCGGGAATGCCAACCTTGAACAGATAATCAATCGCCGCGCCAAGGCCGACCACTCCGGCGATGTCCGGTGTGCCGGCCTCGAATTTTTCCGGCGCGTTTTGATAAACGGTTTTCTCAAAGCGCACGTCCTTGATCATGTGCCCGCCGCCCTGCCACGGCGGCATGGCTTCCAACAACGGTGCTTTGCCGTAAAGCGCGCCGATGCCGGTCGGGGCAAAAATCTTGTGGCCGGAGAAAACGTAAAAGTCCGCGTCGAGCGCCGTGACATTCACCGGCAAATGCGGCGTGGATTGCGCGCCGTCCACCAGCACCGGCACGCCGCGCGCGTGCGCCAGCGCAATGATCTGCTCCACCGGATTGATCGTGCCGAGCGAATTGGAAACATGCGCGACGGAGACAAATTTCGTCTTGTCGCCGAGCAACTTCACATACTCTTCCAAAATCAGTTCGCCACGGTCGTTGATGGGAATAACGCGGACCGTCGCGCCGACCTGCTGGGCGAGCAACTGCCACGGCACGATGTTCGCGTGATGCTCCAATTCGGTGACGATGATTTCGTCGCCGGCACCGATATTTTTGCGACCGTAACTTTGCGCGACGAGGTTGATGGCCTCGGTGGTGCCGCGAACGAAAATTATTTCCTTGGCATCCGTCGCGCCGAGAAATTTGCGAACCTTCTCGCGGCCGGCCTCGAACAATTCCGTCGAACGCGCGGCAAGTGCGTGCGCCGCGCGATGGATGTTGGAGTTGTCGCGGCTGTAAAATTGCGAGGTCGCGTCAATCACCACCTGCGGCTTGTGCGTGGTGGCGGCGTTGTCGAGCCAGATGAGCGGCTTACCGTTGACGAACTGGTGCAGCGCCGGAAAATCGTGGCGCACGCCCTCGATGTCGAACTTTGGAATCGGCGTGGCGTTCTTTGGATACGACTGGCAGGCCGCTGGCGATTTTCCGGAAGCATTGCCGCCGCGCAGAAAATAATATTCCGGGGCCGCAACGGATTCCGCTCCGGGCAAACCGAGCAGCGAATTGTTATTCGCCGTTTTCGCATCCGCCTTCCTGCCCTGCGGACGATAGTCCCCGTTGCAGCGCGGTTCGCCGAAGGCGTAGCTTTCGCCGGAATCCGGCGTGTGTGCGCCCGTCGGTGTTTTTTCCGGTGCGGTGGCCGGCTCGGATAATTTCGGCGCGGCCGGCTGCGCGCTGGGATGCACCGGCGGCACGGCGGAACTCGCGTCGGCTGCGGAGAGTTCGGGCAGTTTGGCAACGCCCGGAACTTCCGCCGGCACGGCGGGCGTCGCCGTTGGCCGCGAGCTGCGGCTCAAGCCCGAAAACGCCTCAGCCACGAGTCTGGCGACAAGATCGTTGTGCGCTGGCTCGCCCGCCGCCGGGGCGGCGGTGGCGATGCCAGGCTCACTATTTGGCGCTGTAGTCATAGTAATTATTCACCACGACATTGTCCAAACGGGCGATGGCATCCGTGGTCAGCACGCTGGCGGAGAAATAGCGCGTGACGAGGTGCGACGCGATGGAATTTTCGTTCGTGCCCATGTAGCGCACGGACAGGCCGGGTTCCACTTCGCCGGTGACGCCGGTTTTTTGCAAACCGACGACGCCCTGTTCCGCTTCACCGACGCGCAGCAGCAAAATGCTCGTGGAATGATTTTTCACGTCGAGCTTGTTGCTCGGAATCAGCGGCACGCCGCGCCAGGTGATGAAGGGCGTTCCAAAAAGATGCACCGTCGGCGGCGGCACACCGCGGCGCGTGGCTTCGCGACCGAACGCAACAATGGCTTTTGGATGCGCGAGGAAATATGCGGGTTTCTTCCAGACGAGGCCGAGCAGTTCGTCGAGGTCATCCGGCGTTGGGGAGCCTTTGCGCGTCTTGATGGTTTGTGAGGCATCCACTTCCTTAAGCAGGCCGAAATCGGGATTGTTGATGAGTTCCCACTCTTCCTTTTCCTTCACGGCTTCGACGGTCAAACGGATCTGTTCGCGGAGCTGGTCAATTTTATTGCTGTAAAGATCGGTCACGCGCGTGTGCGTGCGGAGCACTGTCTGAATGGTGCTCAAATGATATTCGCGCGGATCCTGGTCGTAATCCACATAAGTTGTCGGCAGTTTCGGCTCGCCGCTTTCCACGGTGAGCAAATCCACCTTGCCCTCGCCGAATTCGTTCGCGGGCTTGCCTTTCGCGGCCTTGGCGACGCGGTTGACGCGATAAACGCCGCCATCCACGTCCACCCACGGCAGGAGTTTGTTCAGCCAGCGCGGGGTGATTTCCGTCATCTGTGGGACGGTGACGGTGGCGGTGGCGAGGTTGCGCGCGGCGGCGGCACTCAGGCTCAGGTTGATTTCAATTTCTTTGCTCATAATTTATTTGGTTGCGGTTAAAATTTAATGGCCAATGCGATTTTCAAGTTACCGAATGAAGTCTGACCCAAGAACCGACGAAAGGGCTACCGTGGAGAAAACCGTCTCCATAGCCGCCGACATCCAAACACGTCGCATAGGAATTCAGCTTCAACTTAATGGGGCTTCCAATGGCATGGTCAGCACCCAATGAACTGCTACTTTGAAGCGGCGTTGTCGCCTACTGTGAACTTAAATACTAACGGCTGAGAGCGACCCCTGTCAACACTTTTGCCCAATAAAATCAAGCCTTTTAAAAGATTCCGCTACCGCGATTGAAGGCTGAAAATCCCCAGGCTGATTTGCGACTCTTTGTGTCGTCTCTTGCGATTCAGGCAGCGCCCCCGACCCGGCGCAACGGCCGTTGCGGAGATTGAAGTCACGGGCATATTACGTTCCGGCGGAGCCACCGGCTGGCGGTTGGGGCCAGCGCCCCGCCGCCGACAAAAGAACCACCGGTGGGGTCGGGGATCACGCCAATACCTGCAGGAACGGACCGGGCGGGCGGATTGCGGCTGAAAATAAATTTTGCCATTTTGCACAAAACCCGAACCGCCAGACAGGCCTTGCCGTCGGCTCAGGCGACGCTGATTTCTTGCGAGACGACGTGCGTCTGACCAGAGCGGTTCCACGGGATCTTGGTCAAGAAATGGAGCGAAGGGGGTGAGAGATGACCGGAGATTACCAAAGATTACCAGCGATGACGGAAAGTGAAATTTAGATGGAGACAGGCGCGATGCCGGTCCTACGTTGATGGGCGTGCGGCTCATCCGAGGTGGATCCCATGGATTTAATTGATGCCATTCCACCACAGCCCAAACTTCCAGCTGGCGATAGCAGGGGAAAAATTCCGACGCCGAAAGTTGAAGATCAAAAATCATCAGAACCCCCGAAGTTTAACCATGGTGATTCGCGGAGAGCGGTTGGCGACCAGATAACGGAGCGCGTCGGCGGCATCGTCGCCACCAATGCCATCCTCATCCGAATCCACCTTGAGGACATCCTCGGGACGGTTGGGATCGTGTTGAAGACAGGGAAGCGTCTCCAGGATGCGGGTGCAACGGCGGTGGATAAACAGCGTGGGTTTGACCCCGGCCGCCGGGTCGCCGAGGCCGCGGAGGATGGCCGCCCAGCCGTTCACGCGGTCGGGATGGGCGGCGCGCAAATTGATGCCATGATCAGCATATTGCCGGGCGATGGAGAGGCCATTGCTCTGGCGGGTGAAGAGGTCCTGACCGGCGACGAAGCGGCTCAGGGGCAGGGAATACCGGTGCCTGGGGTTGAGTGTGACCCCGTGACGCTGGCACATGGCCTGGATGGCTTCG
>Ga0265324_10001771_pt1 | contig 11805 bp, 15 predicted proteins | sample 41419metaG_FD_198634 | JGI IMG/M metagenome (GOLD analysis project Ga0265324, IMG submission 198634) | Rhizosphere microbial communities from Carex aquatilis grown in University of Washington, Seatle, WA, United States - 4-14-19 metaG | ecosystem: Host-associated > Plants > Roots > Rhizosphere... | reverse complement strand
AACCCCGTAGCCTTGCAGCGAGTTCGCGGACAATTCCGTGTCGTGCAGATGGCTCAGCATGAGAACGGTCGAGCCGGCGAGCGTCTGCCAGATTTCGCGGCCCGCGAACACCAGCGCCGCCAGCCCGCCCATCAGCACGCAGACGGTCTGCACCTCGGCGCTGCGCGGAATCTGGCCGCGCGCCAGCGCATCCTCCAGCCGTCGCTGGGTCGGTTGCTCTGTCTTCTCGCCGGTCTGCTCGCTCATCGCGCGCCTCCGAGCATCTGCGCCACCGCCAGCAAATCATCCGGTAGCCGGTTCAGATAATTCTGCACATATTGCGCGGAGATTTGCAGCGTGAACCCGAAGACCACCAGTCCCGCCACGATGCGGAAACCAAAACTTTCGCCGAACACGTTCATCTGCGGCACCGCGCGGCCCAGCAATGCGAACACCAGCGTCACCACAAATGAAACCGCCATCACCGGCGCGGCGATCTGCAACGCCACGGTAAAAACGTCGTTCGTCCGCGCCACGAGCATCTCGAACAGCGCGGCGTTCAGGTGCGCCGCGCCGACCGGCAGCATCGAATAGGTCCGCTCAAAACCGAGCAGCATCCAGTGGTGCAGGTTCAGCGTGAGCATCACCATCGCGGCCAGATACGCGAGGATGGAGGCGGGCACCGGCGACTGCTGGCTGGAAACCGGATCGAACACCGACGCCATGTTCAGGCCCATTTCCGTGCCGATGACGGTGCCGGCGATTTCAACCGCAAAAAAAATCAGCCGTGACAGAAAACCAAGCAGCAGCCCGATGCTGACTTCCTGGAACATCACGCCCAGCAGCGAAAAAAAATCCAGCCGTCCCGCCGCGAACGGAGGCAGCAGCGGCGCGAGCAGCAGCGCCGCCAGCGCGCCTAGCGCCACGCGCAGCGTCACCGGGAAATTCGCCATCGTGAAAAACGGCAGCACCAGCAGGAACGCGCTGACGCGCAGGAACACAAACAGCCAGTTGTAATAGTCTGTTTCCATCTTTCGTTCTCGTGCTCGTCCTCGTCCTCGGTTTTCGATTACGAGGACGAGCACGAGGAGGATTTCACTGCACCATCTGCGGCATTTTCTGGATGACGCTGGTCGTGAATTCGATCAGCGACCGCACAATCCACGGCAGCAGCAGGAGCAGGACGCCGATGACAGCCAGCGCCTTCGGCACAAAGGCGAGCGTCTGCTCGTTGATTGTCGTCACCGCCTGAAACAGGCTGATGCACAGCCCGATGACCATGGCCGTGATCAGGATGGGCGCGGCGATGGCAAGCGCCTGATAAATCATGGTCTTGAGCAGCTCGACGGCAAATTCGGGATTCATAGGTCACATGGCGAAACTGCGGACGAGCGACTGCACGACGAGTGACCAGCCGTCCACGAGCACGAACAGCAGCAATTTCAGCGGCAGCGAAATCGTCATCGGCGGCATCATCATCATGCCCATGCTCATCAGCACCGTCGCCACCACGATGTCTATCAGTATGAACGGCACGTAAATCAGGAAGCCCATCTGAAACGCCGTGCGCAGCTCGCTGATGATGAACGCGGGAATGACCACGCGCAGCGGCAACTGGCCGGGATCAGTCGGCTGCAGCTTCGCCATCGAGACGAACAGTTCCACGTCCTTTGGCCGCGTCTGCTTGAGCATGAACGTGCGGATGTGGCCGGAAGCGCGGTCGAGCGCCACGTCGCCGTTGATCGTGTGCGCCTGATACGGCGCGAGGGCGTCGCGGTTGACGTTCTCCCAGACGGGTGCCATGACGAAATAGGTGATGAACAGCGACAGACCGATGATGATCTGGTTGGTCGGTGCGCCCTGCAATTGTAGCGCGCTGCGCACGAACGACAGCACGATGACCACGCGGGTGAAACACGTCATCAGCAGCAAAATCGAGGGCGCGAGCGTGAGCAGCGTGAGGGTGAAGAGAATTTTGACGCCCGTGTCCACGTCTGGCGTGGCATTGCCACTGCCGAGGGAAATTTGGATCGGGGCGAAACCGGTCGTGCTGTTTGTCTGCGCCGAGGCGGTCAATGCGCCGGCAAATAAAAAAATGAAAAGCGCCAGGAAACAACGGCGGCGACAGAGGGAAAACAACCAATATCCAACATCCAACATCCAACATCCAACCGACGGCGTTCGCACGGCGCAGGATAATTGGATGTTGGATGTTGGTTGTTGGTTGTTCGATGTTCCCATTTTATTTCCCCTTGAGCACCAGCGTGAGCGACTGCGCGAAGGACGGCGGCGTGGTTTTTTCCGGTGCGGGCGTTTCGTCTTCCGCCGCGTTCGGCAGGTGGCTCAGCAAGCTCACGCCCGCCGGCGACGACGCAATGAGAAACCGTTCCTGTTCATAGCCGACAACGAACACCGCATGGCGGCCGCCGAGCGAACGCGTTTCCAGGATATTCAGCTTCGGTGCGCGGCCACGCTGGACGGACAGCCGCTGCCAGTTTTTGACGAGCCAGACGCCGCCGAGAAACAGGCCGATGACCAGCGCCAGCGCGCCAAACACGCGCAGCAGCGACAGGCCGGCGTCCGGCAACCCCGGCGCAGTAAGTGGAGCCGCCGTGAAATTCGTGGATTCCGCAAAGGCAGAATGCAGAATGCAGAATGCAGAAATGAAAACCACCGTTTTCCGGTAGGTTCCCACCAGCGGATTTTTCGGCGACGGCAAAACTGGAGAATTCGGTTTCACGCCACCGCGATGTTGCCGATGACCTCGGTGATTTTGACGCCGTAGCGATCCTCGATGACGACGACTTCACCGCGCGCGATGAGCTTGCCGTTAACGCTCAACTCGACCGGCGCATCGGCCGGCTTGTCGAGCTGCACGACGGAGCCGATGTTGAGCTGGAGCACTTCGCGCATCGGGAGCTGGCAGCCGCCCAGTTCGATGGTGAGGCTGACCGGCACGTCGAGGACGATGTTCAGGTTCGAGGGATTTTCAGCGATGGCGTTCATTATAATCAATTCGGGTTGTTGATGGCAGCGGTGAGCTGCACGGCCCATTTGCCGTCGGAAGTGCCGGCGCGACCGTTGAATTTCGGCACTTGGCCCAACCGAAGCTGCACCTGCGCGGCGCAGGCCGGGTCAAGCGTGAGCACGTCGCCGGGGCGCAGCCGCGTGATGGCGCCGGCGGACATTTTCAGGCCCTGCCATTCGGCGATGACCGGCACGGGCATGTCGTCAAATTCGGAATTCCACTTCAGCTTGGTGCTGCGCGCCGGCAGGGCGTCGGATTCGGGCAGCGACGGGATCAGCAGCCGCATGAGCGGCTCGATGGTCGCATACGGAAACACCAGTTGAATCTGCTCCGACGGTTCGCCGATGCCGCCGTTCATCGTCAAAATCAGCATCGCCGTCTCCGGCAGGGAGGTCTGCAAAAAGTGGCTGTTATTTTCATGGCCGAGCAGCGCCGGACGCAGATCGCGCATCTCCGGCCAATGGTTACACCATTCGGTGAGGATGAGCGTGGCGACCTGGTCAATGAGCGCGATTTCGATCTCGGTCAGATCGCGTTTTTCCTCCGCCGTCTGGCCGGAGCCGCCGAGCAGCCGGTCCACCAAGGTCAGGCCGAGCCGCGGCGTGATGACCAACAAGCCGACGCCCTTGAGCGGGTCGGTTTTGAACAGGGTGATGTGCGTGGGACTGGGCAGCGTGGCGGTATATTTTTCATAGCTGACGATGTGCACCTTGGCGAGCTGCAACGAAAATTCCAACCGCAGAAAAATTGCCAGCCGCGCGGCGAGCGAGCGGATGAACTGCTCATGGCGCTGGCGGATGCGGCGCAGTTCGCTCGCAGCCAGAAAACCCGACTGCCGGAAATCGTGGCCGCGGATCTCGCCGGTCTTGCGGCGTTCGCGCCCGCCCTTGGCGGTGAGTACAAACACGTCGCCGGCGTCGGGCGCGGGCGGAGGATTGGCGGTTTCGCTCATGGTTTTTTATTGGATGGCAAACTCGGTGAAGTAAATCTCCTTCACCACATCGTCGCCGAGAATGCCGTTGAAGCCGTTGATCAGCTCCGTGCGGATGAGGTTGCGCGCGCCGGGCTTCTCCAGATCGGCGAGCGTCTTGATGTTGAGCGTGTTGCTGACCATGTCAATCAGCTGCGCGCGGTGTTCCTGCATGGTGTTTTTGAAATCCGCGCCGGTGCCGACAACGGAGAGGCTGCAGAGCAGATAGCGCGCGCCCTGCGTGCCAGCGACGTTCACGAGCAGCTTGTCCATCGCCACCGATTCGCGCTTGGCGTCCGCGCCATCCTTTTTTCCCTTGGGCTTGGCCTCGGCAGTGGCGTTGACGGCGGCAGCATTGATGCCCAGTCCCTGCTGCAACTGCGGCAGCAGGACGAATTTGGTCATGCCAAATGCGAGCGCGGGCATGAGCGCCACCACGATGATGAGCGGCAGCCAGGCCTTGAATCCGCCGCCAGCGGGCGCGGGGGCGGCGGCGGCCTTCTCCGCCGGTTCCGAATTGGTGCGGTCGTCAGCCATAAAGGTTTAACGTTTCAGGTTGATCAGGGCCTGGAGGATTTCGTCGCTGGTGGTGATGACCTTGGTATTCGCCTCGTAGGCGCGCTGCGTCGTGATGAGCGCCGTGAGTTGCCCGGCGAGATCCACGTTCGACATTTCCAGCGCCCCGGAAATCAGGCTGCCGAGGCCGTTGCTGGCCGGGGCCACGGGTGCGGCCAGCCCCCCGGCGTTGGTCAGGCCGGAATATAGATTGCTCCCCACCTTCACCAGTTGTCCCGGGTTGGAAAAGTTTTGCAGCAAAATCTGGCCGCGCGTGAACTGTGTCCCGTCCGCCAGTTGCACGCTCAGCTTGCCATCGGCGCCAAAGGTATAACTCTGCACCGGGGAAGTGTCGCCGCCCGGCGCACCGGTGTTGTCAATCTTGATGTCGCCCTGAGTCGTCAGGCCGGCGTCGGCGTAACCCTGCACGCGCATGCCGGAGCTGGTCACCAGGTACCCGCTGCTGTCCGTGGTGAATTCGCCGTCGCGCGTCACATAACTCGCGCCGCTGGACGGGTCTTTCACGAGGAAAAATCCGTTACCATTGACCGCCATGTCGGTCTGCACGCCGGTGCTGGTGATGGACCCCTGCGTGAACTGGTTGGTGATGGCGGCGGTCATCACCCCGCTGCCGACCTGTATCGAGCCAGCCGAATTGGAGCCGAGCGTCTGGCTCAAGGCATCCGCGAATTCCAGATTCGCGGATTTGTAGCCGATGGTGTCCACGTTGGCGATGTTGTTGCCGATGACGTTCAGGTTCTGTTGGAACTGGCCCAGGGCGCTGACGCCGGAATCAAGTGCTAGAAGCATAGGTTGGTAACGCGGTTGATGGTTGATGGTTAGTTGTTGGTAGGAGCGGACGTCGGGGTGGTGGTTGCGGCCGTGGTCGTCGGCGTGACCGCCACCACCTGGTTCAAATCGTAAGTCGCGCCGTTCACCATAATCCGCGGCGTCCCGTTTTGCAGGATGACGCCCTGCACGACGCCGCTGGTGGAGGTTTGTGAATCCAGTTGCAACGTCACGGTGCTGCCCAGCAGGCTGTCCGCTTGCATCATGGCGAGCGACGACGACATCGCGCTCGATTGCTGGAGCGACGTGAACTGCGCCATCTGTGCGGCCATCTGCGTGTCCGACTGCGGGTTCATCGGATCCTGGTTCACCATCTGCGACACCAGCAGTTTCAGAAAATCCTTCTGGTTCAGCGTTTGCGCGCCGGTGGCGAGGAAATCCATCGAACTGATGCCGCTGGTGGCAGAGGTTGCGGAGGTGACTTGCATAAAATATAAAAAGTTAAACTATTTCAGGCCCACGTTTGCCAGCCGCGCGACGAGGCGGCTTGGATCGCCGGTTCCTCCGGCAAAATATTCTTGGCACCAACCGGCACAAATCCGGCGAACGTTCCGACCGGGAACGACTCCTGATCCACTGGCGGATTCCGTTGGTTTTGAAAACCCTGACTTCCGCCGCCGGTGAAATTTTCATCGCTCGTCAGCGGCGCGAGCCTGATGCCGCGCTGCTCCAGCCGCTGCTGCAAATCCGGCCAGTGCTGCTTCAAGTGCTCAAAATCGCCCGCCTGCAAAACCGCCTGCGCCTCGATGCTGCCGCCGCGCTGCCGCAATTCCAGCGACAACTGCGTGCCCGCGCCTGGCTTCAGCACCACCTGCAGCAAGTCGGACTTGGCGTCCACCAACCGCAGCGCGTGCAGAGAAACGAGCTCATGCGTGCGGTCCAGTGTCCGCGCGCCGTGACCCGAAACATTTGAAACCGCCACTGATTCGTCCGTTGGCACTGGGCCGTCAGCCGCGCGATCCGGTGCCACCGTCAGATTGGCAACATTCGCCTCCAGCCGTTCTCCGCGTGCCGGAGCGGGAATAGAAACGCCGCGACCCGGCAAAATATTCTCCCGCGCCGCCAAAACCACGTTCCCCGGCAAAACTTTCTCGGCCTGCCCGGCAACTTTGTTCGTTTGTTCCGTATTTTTCATCGGCACATCTTGTCTAGCAACGGGTGTGCCATGTGACTTCGCTGGCGCGTGCGCGGCGGATTCCGGTGCCGGATATTCCGCCGCCGCATTTTGCAAAGCGATGGAATCATCAGTCTGCGCATCACCGGCCGACACCGCCGCCATTTTCGGCGACGCGGAATCGCCGGCTGCAGTTCCGGCCAGAACCGAAAGTTTCAGCGCGGCACCGGACAAGGCGCTGGTTTGTAAATCCGGTTTTGGTGCCGGTGGATTTTTCACCGGTGCCGCGCCAGTTTTTTCAGCGATGCCAAACGGTATGACCGCAACAGCCACCGAATTTTGCAGAATGATGGAATCACCAGTCTGCGCATCCCCCGCCGGCACCAACTCCATTTTCGGCGACGCGGAATCGCCGGCCACGGTTCCGGCCAGAACAGAAAGCTTCAGTGCGGTGGCGGACAAATTATCGGCCGGCAAATCTATTTTGGGTGCCGGCAGATTTTTCACCAGTGCCGCGCCCGTTTTTTCCGCCACGCCCAACGGCGTGACCGCAGCAGCCATCGGATTGTTCGCGGCGGATTTTGCCGAAGACGTCGCCGGGACAGACAAATTCAACGACCATGCCGAAAGCGCCGGCGCGGGCACAGGAATCGCCGGATTTTGCGACGCATCGGCAATGACACCGGCTCCGGCTTGCGCAAATAAATCCACATATTTTCCATGTTGATCATCCGCTTTCACGGCCGCTTTTATTTTCACGATCGCCGGCGAATCTTCCCCGGCTTTAACCGGCGTCAGCGGCTGGCTGGAATCAACTGGATTCCGTTTTTGCGCGCCGGCAATGCTGGTCCGCAGCCGGCGGTTTTGAGCCGCTGCCACATCAGCCTGCCGCGGCGACTGCGCCCGCGACATCACGTCATCAAACGACTCGGCACCGGTCTGACCGGCGTTCGGCAATGCGGTGGTTTCACTTTCAGAGAAGGGCGCCTGGCCCGCCGCCGGAAAAATGTTGGCGAGCTGTGGCATCAAAAGGAAGCGGTTGAGGCAGTGGCATTGGTGGTCGCGGGTAAAACTTGGTGCAGCCGCATGGTGATCGTCGCGGCCCGCCGGGCATCCGCCTTGCCGCGCGTGCTCAAAGTGTCGAGGATGGTGCTGGCCACGTCGGTCTTCATCATGAACAGTATGCGCACCACGTCATCGTCAGCCATTTCGGCAATCATCGCGGCGGCGCCGGCGGGGGACATCGCGGCGATGAGCTTGGCCTGATGCTTCACGTTCTCCACCTCCTGCGTCTTGAAACGGACGACGCTCCGGTCAAAATCGGCCTGCAACTGGGCGACGGTTTGCGTCACCGTCAGGATGTCCTGTCGCTCGGCGTTGAGCCGGTTTTGCAACTCGTTCAACTGCTGCTCGCGCAATGCCAGCGCATCCTTTTCCTCCTTTATCTGCGACACCCACTGGTTGAATTCCGGATTGCGGAACCGCCAGGACGGATCGTCATCGGCGGAACGGTCGGTCGGCACCGCCGGCCGCAAACCGGCAAACTGGGCCGGGTTCAAAATTAAAACAGTCGTCGCCAGATACAGCACGCCGCCGATCAGGGCCGCAAACCAGGAGGATTGAATGATACGGATCATGGTTGAATTTAGTTTTCGTGGCCGACCAGTTGCAGCAGCCCGTCCGCGCCGCGCATCTGCACCGCCAGTTCGTCAAAGTTTTTCTGCTCCTCGCGCTGCACCCCGCAGGCGTGCGCCCGGCGCGATTTTTCGCAGAACCGGTCCAGCGCCTCGCGGTCGCGCGCGGCGGCGAGCAATTCCCGGAACGCCGTTTCCGCCGCGCGGCGCGCCGCCTCCAGCGCGGCCTGCCGCTCGTTCCGCCGGGTTTCCAGCGCCGAGCACCAGGCGCGCCTCCCCAGGATGTGCGCGGCTGCGGCCCCGTCGCTGAGTTCGGTCACGAGCATTTCCCACGCGGTGGCCAGCTCGCGGTTCGCGTCCGCCAACTGCGCCGCCGCCGCGTCACCGGCCGCCAGCGCCCGGGCGTAATGCTGCTGCGCGACGCGCTCCTTTTGTTGGCGAAGCGTCCGCAGCGATTCGAGTGAAAATCTGAAGGGTTTCATCGCGCGAAATTATTTTTTGTTCACGGGCAGTTTTGCCGCCGGCGACGGTGTTGCCAAAACCTGCGCCAGCAACGGCCAGCTTTGCGCCGCACCAAAACCCTCGGTCACGCCCTGCCGCAAAAATCTGGCCAGCGGCTCGTGCAGCGCGATGGCGCGGTCAATCACCGGGCTGCTGCCCGCCGGATAAGCGCCGATGTTGATCAGGTCCTGGTTCTTCCGGTAAACCGCCAGATGCTCGCGCGCGGTGGCCGTCAGGTTCAACTGCTCCGGCTTCAATAAATCGCGGTTCAGCCGGCTCACGCTTTCCAGCACGTCAATCGCCGGATAATGGTTCTGCGTCGCCAGGTCGCGCGACAAAACAATGTGGCCGTCCAGAATCGAGCGCACGGAATCGGCAATCGGATCGTTCATGTCGTCCGCCTCGACCAGCACCGTGAACAGGCCGGTGATCGAGCCGTGTTCGCCCGCGCCGGCGCGTTCGAGCAGTTGCGGCAACAGCGAAAAAACCGACGGCGTGTACCCGCGCGTCGTCGGCGGCTCACCGACCGCCAGCCCGATTTCGCGCTGCGCCATCGCGAAGCGCGTGACCGAATCCATCATCAGCAAGACGTTTTGTCCCGCGTCGCGGAAATGCTCGGCGATGGCCAGCGCGAGAAACGCGCCTTTCACGCGGTTGAGCGCCGACTCGTTCGACGTTGCGACAATGACGACGGATTTTTTCCGACCGCGTTCGTCCAAATCACGTTCCAGAAATTCCCGCACTTCCCGGCCGCGTTCGCCGATGAGCGCGATGACGTTCACGTCCGCCTCCGCCTGCGACGCCATCATGCCGAGCAGCGTGGATTTGCCGACGCCGCTGCCGGCAAAAATGCCGAGGCGCTGGCCGCGGCCGAGCGGGGTGAACGTGTCCACCGACTTGATGCCGGTCTGAAAAACATCGTGAATGCGGTGGCGCTTGAGTGGATGCGGCGGGCGCAGGTGCAGGCCGACGGAATGTTCCGCGATGACCGGACCAAGATCGTCCAGCGGGTTGCCGAGGCCGTCAATCACGCGACCCTGCAGCGCGTTGCCGACGGCCACGCGCAAGGGCGCGCCGGTGGCGACGACTTCCGCGCCAGGGGCGATGCCGTGGATTTCGCCCAGCGGCATCAGCAGCAAATGGTGGTTGCGAAAGCCGACGACTTCCGCCAGCGTCTCGCCGTCGTGCCGCGCGGATTTGATCCGGCACACTTCGCCCAAGGCGGCGAGCGGACCTTCAGATTCGATGACGAGGCCGATGAGTTGCACGACCCGGCCACACGTTTCCGTCACGCGCGTCTCGCGCACGCGGCGGGCGGCATGTTGCAGCCGGGTCGAGGAACATGGCATGGCCGTCATCATGCGCTCAAAGTCTGGCGGAGCTGTTCCAGCTTGGTTTCGCGACGCGCGTCAATCACGCCGAACCGCGTTTGCACAAGGCAGCCGCCACGCGTGACGGCGGCCGAGCCAGTGAAGTGCAGCGGGCCGCTTTCCGGCAGCCCGGTCAGCACGGCGGATTGATGCATCCGCAGCAGCTTAAAATCCTCTGGGTGAAGCTGCACGGTGATTTCCGCCGAGCCTTCAACCTGCCGGACCGCCTCGGTCACAACAGCCTCGATCAGCTCGGCGTTGATGGGTAGGCCGGCGACGATTTTTTGCGCGGCGTCTAGCGCCAGTTGAATCAGGGCGTTTTCCGTTTCCCGGACCACCTGCGGAATCGCGCACGCCAGCGATTGGAGCACGCCATTTTGCAGTTTACCGGTTTCGCCTTGATGCTGGATCAACTGCTGGGTCAGCGCGCGTTCGCCCTCCAGCTGGCCGCGTTGGTAGGCGGCCTGTTCGCGCTCGCGGAGAAAATCATTCCAGCCCTGCGTCGGCACCTGCACAAGCAGGCGCACCTCGCGGAGCGGCTGGCGGAACGGGATGGAATCAGACCATTTCATTTTCCAGGGCGCGGGCTTCGTCGAGGTCAATTTCTCCCTCGGCTTCGAGCTTGCGGACGGCGTCAATGATGCGGAACTGCGCGGCCTCGACGTCGCGCAGCTTGACGTGGCCGAGGAACATGAGTTCCTCCTGCACGGACTCGGCGGCGCGGCGCGAAATGTTCGAGAGCATGAGCCGCTTGAGCGGTTCGCTGGCCTTCTTGAGCGCGAGCGTAAGATCGCGCATTTCAATTTCGCGCATGATGCGCTGGATGACCGGCGGCGCAAACAGCAGCAGGTCCTCAAAGGTGAACATCTTCTTGCGGATGGCCGTGGACAATTCTGGGTTGCGCGTTTCCATGCTGGCGAGCATTTCGCGGCTGACGGCCTTGTCCATGGCGTTGAGCACGTCGGCGGTGCTGGTGATGCCGCCGGTCTGCGCCATCGCGCGGGTCTGCTTGACGCCGAGCTTGGCGTTGAGCACATCCACGACTTTTTCGCCAACCTCCACCGGCGTCGGCGCGAGCGTGGCCAGCCGGTCAATCACCGCGTCGCGCTGCTCGACGCGGAGCAACGCCAATACCTGCGCGGCCTTTTCCGGTGCCAGATGGCTGACGACGAAAGTGATGGCCTGCGCCTGCTCGTCGCGGATGAGGTTAAAAATGTGGCGCGGATCCATGTCCGCGATGGTCTGCATCGCGCCGAGCGGCGCGCGGGTGGAGACAACCCGCCCCATCACGTCGCTGGCCTTGAAACTGCCCAGCGCCTTTTCCAGCGTGTTGCGCGTGACCTCGACCCCGGCGAAAATGCTCGTGCTGGCGGCGACGGCGACCTCGGAAAATTCCTCCAAGATCTCCTGCTGCTGCCGGTGCGTGATCAGGTTGAACCGCGCCATCTCGCGCGAAATCGCCTCGATCTCCCGCGGCTGGAGCTGCTTCAGAATCTGCCCGGCGCTTTCCGGGCCGAGCATGACCAGCAGTGCCGCCAGTTTCTGTGTCTTGTTCAATGCGACATTTTCCGTTGCGGCTTCAGGGGGGGCTTCAAGCGTGGCGGCCATATGATTAATTTTGTTCGGACGAACGGCCCTGGCCCTTGCTCATCCACTCGCGGATGGCCTGGGTCATGTTGACCGGGTTTTCTTTGATGAGTTTGTTCAAAACGTCCACAGTCACGATGCCGGGCTGGGGTTCAAAGCTTTCGCCAAAACGCGGCGCATGGCCGTTGCCGTTACCATTCCCGTTGCCGTTATACCGC
>Ga0265324_10001769_pt1 | contig 11831 bp, 6 predicted proteins | sample 41419metaG_FD_198634 | JGI IMG/M metagenome (GOLD analysis project Ga0265324, IMG submission 198634) | Rhizosphere microbial communities from Carex aquatilis grown in University of Washington, Seatle, WA, United States - 4-14-19 metaG | ecosystem: Host-associated > Plants > Roots > Rhizosphere >... | reverse complement strand
CACGGGAACGAATAACCTGCCCATAGCTCCGACTTTTGCCTTGTATGACAACGGCCAGTACTTGGGTTCGGCGGCGTTCGGATTCACCTTGGGTACTTGGACCAATGTGTTCGCCAATTCCAACCAGATTGTCATTAATGCTAACGGTGCGGCCTCGCCTTATCCGGCGGTGATCATGGTTTCCGGTCCTGGTTCCACGTTGGTGAATGCCACGGTGACCCTGACCAATGTGAATCAATCGGTCGGTCGCGATGTCAGCGCTTTGGTGGTTTCGCCCACTGGCAAGAGCACCCTTATCATGAGCGGGGCGGGCGGCGTGAATAGAATCACCCGGGCAACGCTTACGTTTGACGATTCGGCTCCCTCGAGTCTGTCGCAATCCGGGCAGATTATAACCGGGACAAACAAGCCAACGGCTTACACGACACCGGCGCGTTTCCCGTAATTACGCAACGACCACTATTTGAGCAAGAAGCATATGAACAAGATTGTTTTGAAGATCAGTTTCGGTCTGTTGCTAGCGATGGGTATGGGGACGGCCTTTGGTGCTGTCACCAGCGGCACCAAGACCTTGAGTGGTCATGTGCCCAAGCCTGCCGCGCGACTGGCACCCATTGGGACGCTCCCCACCACCAACGTCATGCAGCTTTCGCTTGGCTTACCGTTGCGCAATCAGGCAGAGATGCAGGCGCTCTTGGCGGGATTGTATGATCCGGCCAGTACGAATTTTCACAAATTCCTGACCACAGAGGAGTTTACCGCTCGCTTTGGTCCCACGGCTGAAGATTACCAAACCGTTTTGGATTTTGCCCGTTCCAATGGCTTGACGGTGACTCAAGTTCATCCGAATCGTTTGCTGGTTTCAGTGGCTGGCCAGGCGGCGGATGTGCAAAACGCCTTCCACGTCACCCTGAAGACCTACAATCATCCGAAGGAAGCCCGCACTTTTTACGCGCCTGATACGGAACCGACGGTTAGTTCCAGTCTCCCCATATTTCACGTGAGCGGGATGGATAATTACAACATTCCCCATCCGATGATCAAGCCGAGCTCGGTCACCGTCAATGCGACTCATGCCACGGGTTCCGGTCCGGCTGGCAGCTTTGAAGGGAGTGATTTTCGCAAGGCCTATGTGCCGGGGACCACACTGACTGGTGCCGGGCAGAATGTGGCCTTGCTGCAGTTCGACGGTTTTTATGCCAGTGACATTCAGACTTATGCCACGCAGATTGGTCTGACCAACGTGCCGAATTTGGTCGTGGTGCCGGTTGACGGCGGCGTTTCGATCCCCACGCCAATCGGCGTAGGCGAAGTATCATTGGATATTGAGATGGTGCTTTCCATGTCTCCTGGTGTTTCCAATATTTATGTGTATGAAGCTCCCAACCCCAGTCCGTGGGTTGATTTGTTGAGCAAGATTGCCAATGACAACTTGGCCCGCCAGGTTAGTTCGTCTTGGGCCGGGGGCACTCCTGACGCCTCTGGAGAGCAAATTTTCCAGCAGATGCAGTTGCAGGGGCAATCCTTCTTCAATGCTTCTGGTGACTATGACGCTTTCAATGCGGTGACCGATCCGATGGATTATTATTGGCCTTGCGACAGCCCTAATATCACCTTGGTGGGTGGTACGACATTGACCACGGATGTGAACCGTAACTTTGCATCGGAAACGGTTTGGAACTGGGGAATTGAATTTGGTATCGATGGGTTTGGGAGCAGCGGTGGTTCCAGTGCCTATTATGCCATTCCAAGCTGGCAGACCAATGTTGATATGGTTTCACGCGGCGGTTCTACCACCATGCGTAATTCACCCGACGTTGCCCTGACGGCTGATAATGTTTGGGTTATTTACGGAAGCGGACAGACTGGTGCGTTTGGCGGCACTAGCTGTGCCTCGCCCCTTTGGGCGGGTTTTATGGCACTTGCCAATCAACAGGCCGTTACCAATGGACACGCGGCCATTGGCTTCTTGAATCCCCAGATTTACAAGTTTGCCACCAATAACACCACGTATACGAATTGTTTCCGGGACGTCACCACTGGTAATAATGTTTGGAGTGGCAGCCCCAATTTGTTCTACGCCACCAATAATTATGATCTTTGTACCGGTCTAGGCTCCCCGAATGGGACGAATCTGATCAATGCTTTGACGGTTGTCACAAACGGGAGTCTGCCCACAGTGACGGTGTCCATTACGGCTCCGCAGGCGCCTTGGGGCACAACACTCTCGGCCTTGGCTGGAGATAATCCGAATGGACCTTGGTACTTGTTCCTCCAAGACGTGGGTGCCAGCAGTTCTGGTATCATTTCCAACGGCTGGTATGTTACCTTGACCTCGGCCAATCCGGTGGGATACGCCGCAGACAATGAACTGATCGGTTCGCCTTCCTTCCAGACCAATATCGTTGGCGGTCATTGGAGTCTGGCCTTGACGGTTACCAACTATGGTCCGTCCATTTCTTCGAATATCGTGGTTTCTGACACCTTGCCTACCGGTTTGACGTTGACGAGCACGAATCTCTCAGCTGGCAGTGTGACCCTGTTGGGAACGCATTCGCTGGTTTGGAGTCTGGGGACCATGGCGGTTGGCTCGGGGGCGACGTTGAATCTCCAGTTGCTTTCGACCTCTGCGGGTACGTACACCAATACGGCCGTGGTTTCGGCTGGTACGGATGATCCGAATTCAGACGATAATGCGACGGTTTCGGCCTTGGTGGTGTCGGGTTCGCTGACACCTCCTACCTTGACTGCTGCCACCGTTAACGCTGGCAATGGTAGCTTTAGTATGTCGGTTACTGGCAGCTCTGGAGTCACCACTGTTATTCAGGCATCAACCAACCTCGTCACATGGGTGCCGGTTTACACAAACATGGGTTCGTTTACCTTTACGAACACTGACACGGGTACCTATCCGCATCGTTTCTATCGCGCCATCTCGACTCCTTAATTGGATAGGTGATGAAACTCCTCGGTTTGACCGGCGGCATTGGAATGGGTAAATCCACTGCCGCCGGTTTTCTTTTGCAGCAGGGCATTCCGGTCTTGGATACGGATGATTTAGCCCGTGAATTAGTCCTTCCAGGTCAACCGGCGCTGGCTGAAATTCAAGCGGCATTTGGTCCCACGATCATTTCTGCGGATGGCGTATTGGACCGTTCTCGCTTGGCTGCCTTGGTTTTTAAGGATGCCGGGGCGCGGCGGCAACTCGAAGCTATTTTGCATCCGCGCATTCGTGCTCGCTGGCAATCCCAAGCCGAACTTTGGCGTCAGGAAAACCAGCGGGTAGGGGTGGTGGTGATTCCGTTACTATTTGAAACCCAGGCAGAAACAGCTTTTGACCGGATTCTTTGTCTGGCCTGCACGCCCGCTTCGCAACAGCAGCGTTTGCTGGCCCGAGGTTGGTCGGCAGACCAAATTTCCCGGCGGTTGGCCGCTCAAATGCCGGTCAACCAGAAAATTCATCAATCCCACTACGTCATCTGGTCGGAAGGCCGGACGGAAGTGACTGCCCAACAGCTGGCCCGGATCCTTGAGCGGGTGTAAAACGCTCTGTCCTCAACTCATTCCCGGTTGTACCCACAACTGGTGACATGCCAACCAGCTCGTTTATGGTATCTTGAAAACGTTGGCGGTTGTGACGCCAGCGAAGAATTTAAGTGTTGTTTTTAAGAGACCGGAGTAGTGTCCGGTCTCTTTTCTTTTGTATTTGTGGCATCACCTTGCCGGGACCAATAAAATTCGATTTAGTTGTCGTCGAAGCGGAGGGGCTTGCTTAAATTTCCGGTATGATTCTGACGCCCGATGAGCTGCACAGCCTGACGGAATTGATCCATCAATCCCCGCACACTTTGCTGGGGATGCACCCGCTCGGTGATCACTCGGGATTGGTCGTGCGGGCGTTGTTGCCGGCGGTGGAAAAAGTGGCCATTCGCCCGGTGCACGAAAAAGATCGGCCCAGCTTTGAACTTCAGCGGATTCCCGGGACGGATGTTTTTGAAGGGGTCACGCGTGAAGCCCAGACGGTTTATGCTTACGACTTGGTGATCACCGATCCGCAAGGGCAGGTGAGTTACACCCGCGATCCTTATTCGTTTTTGCCCACCTTGGGCGAGTCGGATCTCTACCTGTTTGGCAAGGGCGATGAGCGCCGGATTTATGAAAAGCTGGGGGCGCAAATGCGCACCATTGATGGCGTGGCGGGAACCAGTTTTGCCGTTTGGGCGCCCAATGCCCAACGCGTCAGTGTGGTCAGCGATTTCAATCAATGGGATGGCCGGTGCCATTCCATGCGTTTGCTGGGAGCTTCGGGCGTCTGGGAAATTTTCATTCCCGGCGTGGGGCAGGGCGCGTGTTACAAATACGAAATCCGGGATGCGCACGGCAACATCAAGCTGAACACCGACCCGTTCGGATTCTATTTTGAAATTGCGCCCAAGCAGGCCGCAAAAGTCTGGGACACCCGGAAATTCACGTGGACCGATGAAGCCTGGCTCAAGCGCCGGCGCGAACAGGACGCGTTGCGTTCGCCGATGAGTATTTACGAAGTGCACCTTGGTTCGTGGCAGAAAAAAAACGCCACGGAATCCTGGAGCTACCGGGAATTGGCCGCGCCGCTGGTGGAATACGTCAAGCGCCTGGGCTTTACCCATGTGGAGTTTTTGCCCGCCGCCGAGCATGCCTATTATCCCTCGTGGGGTTATCAGGTCACCGGTTTCTACGCGCCGACGAGCCGATTCGGCAACCCGGATGATTTTCAATTTCTCGTCAATGCGCTGCACGCAGGGGGCATCGGCGTGATTGTGGATTGGGTGCCGGCGCATTTTCCGCGCGATACGTGGGCGCTGGCCCAGTTTGACGGCACGGCCTTGTTTGAGCACGAAGATCCGCGCAAAGGCGCGCATCAAGATTGGGGTACGCTCATCTTCAATTTTGGCCGGCATGAAGTGACCAATTTCCTTGTCGCCAATGCGCTCTACTGGTGCGATCGCTTTCACATTGACGGGCTGCGCGTCGATGCTGTCGCCTCCATGTTGTATCTCGATTATTCCCGCAAGGAAGGCGAGTGGTTGCCGAATCAATACGGCGGGCGCGAAAATCTGGAAGCCATCGATTTCCTCCGCAAGTTCAACCACGTCACCCAGACCGAATTTCCCGGGGTGATGACCATAGCCGAAGAATCCACGGCCTGGCCGCAGGTCTCGCGGCCGCCGTATGTGGGTGGCCTCGGGTTCACCTTCAAGTGGAACATGGGCTGGATGCACGACACTCTGGGGTATTTTAAACGCGAGCCGGTCCATCGCAAATACCATCAGAACGATCTGACCTTTGCGATGCTGTATCACTACAACGAAAATTTCGTGCTCCCGTTGTCCCATGACGAAGTGGTGCATGGCAAGGGTTCCTTGATCGGGCGGATGCCGGGCGACGACTGGCAGAAGTTTGCAAATCTGCGCGCGCTGCTGGGTTATCAATGGCTTTTCCCCGGCAAGAATCTCCTCTTCATGGGCGGTGAATTCGGCCAGCGCAGCGAGTGGAATGAAAATGCCCAATTGGATTGGTGGTTGCTTGATGCTGGCCCGTTCCATAAAGGCTTGCAACGGTTTGTCTCGGACTTGAATCATTTCTATGTTCAGGCACCCGCTTTCTGGCAGGCGGATTATGAGCACGCCGGTTTTCAATGGGTGGATTGCACGGATCGCGAGAACAGCATCCTGTCTTTCCTGCGCCAGCCCGCCGATGGGCGGAATCCTGCCATCGTGATCTTGAATCTCACGCCCATTCCACGGGAAAAATATCGGCTCGGCCTCCCGTGCGGCGGGCATTGGAAGGAAGTGTTGAATAGCGATGCGGCCATCTACGGCGGGAGCAACACCGGCAATGCTGGCGGGGTGGATACCCAGACTGTGCCCTCGCATGGCCGGCCCTTTTCGGCGGAGTTTTTCCTCCCGCCGTTGAGCGTGGTGGTGTTTCAAGCAGCATGAAAATCCTGTCCTGGAATGTCAACGGTTTGCGGGCCGTGATGAAGAAGAATTTCCTCGAGTTTCTCGAGGCGGAAAAGCCGGATATCCTGTGTTTGCAGGAGACTAAATGCACGCCCGACCAGGTGGAGCAACTCTGGCCATCCAGCTACACGACCTATTGGAATTGCGCCGAGAAGAAGGGCTATTCCGGCACGGCAATTTTCACCCGCACCCGGCCGCTAAACGTGACACCGCACATTAGCATCACGGAGCATGACCGCGAGGGTCGCGTGCTGACCGCCGAGTACCCGGACTTTTTCCTGGTCAACGTGTACGTGCCCAATTCCAAGCGTGAATTGGAACGGCTGCCGTACCGGCAGGTGTGGGATCGGGATTTTCTGGCTTACCTGAAAAATTTGGAAAAACAAAAGCCCGTGATTTTCTGCGGCGACCTCAATGTGGCGCACACGGAAATCGACCTGGCCAATCCCAAAGCCAATGTCCGCAATCACGGCTTCACCATCGAAGAGCGGGATGGTTTCACCGCTTTTGTGAAGGCCGGGTTCGTGGATACCTTCCGGGAATTTGAAAAGGGCGGCGGCCACTACAGTTGGTGGAGCCCCATGAGCGGTGCCCGCGCCCGGAACGTGGGTTGGAGAATTGATTACTTTTTAATCTCTCAATCCCTCCGGCCGCGCCTGAAAAGCGCGTTTATTCAACCGGAGATCACGGGCAGCGACCACTGCCCCGTGGGCATCAAGCTCGGCTGATCACTTGCCGGAGACTTCGCGCCGGCGCAACCAGGCTTCGCCCAGTTCGCTCAAGGTTTTGATCTTGAGCACCTGTTCGGCCATGGGGAATACAATGCGCTCTTCCTTGTCGAAATGTTCGCGGGAATGCGTTACCGCGCTGAGCAGCAATTTTTTCGCGGATTCCACATCCCGGGCTTTGTGCACGCGGGCCAGTTCGGCATCAATCATCTTGTGCTCTTCGTGGAAGAGTTCGTTCTGGCCGATCTGGTCAAAATAATGTTCCAACGGTTCCATGAAGAGGTCGTCCTCCGTTTTGGAGTGCGGCCCCAGTAGTTTTTCCACGACGGTGGTCAGGGCTTTGATTTCAGCGTGGGTGTGGAGTTCGGGTAGAACCGCTTCAATATGGTCAAACAGGTTGTGGAACACAGCGTGTTCCGCCCGGAGGACATCGGTAATTCTCATGGCGCTAGGCATGCTAAATCAGATACTCCGAAATTCGCGATTTAGCCAGTGATTTTTTGTTGTTCACTGAATTTAATTCACTAATAGTAAACGCGCCGCCGGACAAGTTGCCCGGCGGCGCGCTTCACATGGCGGTCAATTTTTAAACGTATTGCTCCATGCCCGCGCAGGAGCAGACCGGGTTGCGGTCGCCGAACACATTGTCCACCCGGGCCACATGCGGCCAGAACTTGTAATCGTGCAAGCTCGGTGCCGGGAAGGCTGCCTGTTCGCGGCTGTACGGACGGTTCCAGGCGTCGCTGGCAATCTGATCCGCGGTGTGCGGTGCGTTCTTGAGCAGATTGTTCTTGGCGTCCGCTGCGCCGGTTTCCACGGCCGTCATTTCGGCATGGATGGCAATCATCGCATCGCAGAAACGGTCGAGCTCGTACTTGGATTCGCTCTCGGTCGGCTCCACCATCAGCGTGCCCGCCACGGGCCAGGACAATGTGGGCGCATGGAATCCATAATCCATCAGGCGCTTGGCCACGTCCTCGGCCGTCACGCTCTTGAAGGCGCGCAGGTCGAGAATACATTCATGCGCCACCAGCCCATTGCGCCGGTAGAGCGTCGGGAAATGGTTTTCCAACCGCTTGGAAATGTAGTTCGCGTTGAGGATGGCGTACTGGGTGGCTTCCGTCAGCCCTTGGGCCCCCATCATGGCGATGTACATCCAGGAAATGGTCAGGATGCTGGCGCTGCCCCACGGGGCGGCGCAGACCGGCCCGATATGTTTCTTTGAATGATCTTCGTTGAGCCGTGCGGTGAAGACCGGATGGCTGGGCAGGAACGGCACCAAGTGCTTGGCCACGCCAATGGGCCCCACGCCGGGACCGCCGCCGCCGTGCGGAATGGCGAAGGTCTTGTGCAGATTCAAGTGGCAGACATCCGCCCCGATGAATCCGGGCGAGGTCAGGCCCACCTGCGCGTTCATGTTTGCCCCGTCCATGTACACCTGGCCGCCGTGCGCATGAATGATTTCGCAAATTTCGCGGATGGTTTCTTCGAATACCCCGTGGGTGCTCGGGTAGGTGACCATCAGGCAGGCCAGTTCTTTCTGGTGCGCCACGGCCTTCGCCTTCAGGTCGGCCACGTTGATATTCCCTTGGGCATCGCAGGCCACGGCCACGATCTTCATGCCGGCCATCGCGGCGCTGGCCGGGTTCGTGCCGTGCGCCGAGGTGGGAATCAGGCAGATATTCCGGTGGGCATCGCCCCGCGATTGGTGGTAGGCCCGGATAACCAACATGCCTGCGTATTCGCCTTGGGAACCGGCATTCGGTTGCAAGGAGATGCCCGCAAAGCCGGTGCATTCTTCCAGCCAGTCTTCCAGATTTTGGAAGAGGATTTGATAGCCGCGCGCCTGGCCCAGCGGGGCGAACGGATGAATCTTGGCGAATTCCGGCCAGGAGACCGGGAACATTTCCGCCGCGGCATTCAGCTTCATGGTGCAGGAGCCGAGCGGAATCATGGAGGCGGTCAGCGAAAGGTCGCGCGCTTCCAGCCGCTTGATGTAACGCAGCATCTCGGTTTCAGAATGATACCGGTTAAAGGCCTTGTGCTGCAGGAACGCACTCGTGCGCAGAGCCGGAATGCCCGACCGCTGGCTGGCTTGAGCCAGCAAGGTGTCAGCTTTGGGAGCTTTGGTGCCACCGAAGATTTCCAGCAGTTGCCCCACCTCGGCCAGCGACGTGGTTTCATCGAGTGAAATTCCCACGGTCGTATGGTCGATTTGGCGCAGGTTGAACTGGCGGGCTTCGGCGCGCTCATGGATTTCCTCCGCTTTGGGCACCGTCACGGTGATGGTGTCAAAGAAGGTGGAGTTGACCGTTTTGAATCCCAGTTGTTCCAGTCCGCTGATGAGCACCGCCGTCAACTGATTTACGCGCTGGGCGATTTGCTTCAAGCCTTCCGGTCCGTGGTAGCACGCATACATCGAGGCCATGTTGGCCAGCAGGGCTTGCGCCGTGCAGATGTTGCTGGTGGCTTTTTCGCGGCGGATATGTTGTTCGCGGGTGCCGAGCGCCAGCCGCAGGGCGGGCTTGCCGCGGGAATCTTTGGAGACGCCCACGATGCGGCCCGGCATCTGGCGCTTGAATTCATCGCGTGTCGCGAAGAAGCCCGCGTGCGGTCCGCCGTAACCGAACGGCACGCCGAAGCGCTGGCTGTTGCCCACTGCAATGTCCGCGCCGAATTCGCCCGGGGCCTTGAGCAGCGTCAAGGCCAGCAAATCTGTCGCCACGATCAGCATAGCGCCCGCTGCGTGAGTTTTCTCCGCCAGGCTGGCGTAATCGGGAATGGACCCAAACGTATCGGGATATTGCACCAGCACCCCGCATACGCGGTCGGTGAATTGAAATTCCGCCGGATTGCCCACCACGATTTCCAGTTTCAAAGCTTCCGCGCGGGCGCGAACCACTTCAATCGTCTGCGGATGGCATGTCGCGGCCACCAGGAAAACTGTCCGGCCATCTTTCAGGCGGGCGGACATCGTCATGGCTTCGGCGGCGGCGGTGGCTTCATCCAACATCGAGGCATTGGCCACATCCAAGCCGGTCAGGTCCGACACCATGGTTTGATAATTCAGCAGCGCTTCCAGGCGGCCTTGCGAAATTTCCGCCTGATAGGGCGTGTACTGGGTGTACCAGCCCGGATTCTCCAGGACGCTGCGCTGGATCACGGGCGGGGTGATGGTGTCGTAATAGCCCTGACCGATGAACGACCGGTAAACCTTGTTCTCGTCGGCAATGCGCCGAAGTTCGGCGAGCGCGGCGAATTCACTGCGGGCACCCGGCAGATTGAGCGTTTTGCTGGGGCGGATATTACGGGGGACGGCGGCATCAATCAGCCCGGCCAGATGGGCGTGGCCGAGCAGGCCCAGCATGGCGGTTGTTTCAGCGGTGTTTGGGCCGATGTGACGGCGGACAAATTGGTCGGGATGCGACACGGATTTTTCAGTCAAAACCATCCGTCGAAAATACGCCTCGGCGTCTAAAAAAGCCAGATGGATTTGGTGGGTTTATGAGTAGTGTTTCGGTTGATGGACTGAGTCGGGTCTGCGCTGGGGAAAAGCGGTGGTTTGAGTGTCCTTTTTTGAGCTACTAAAAGCGGTTTTTTGACACGATTTAGTTGCAGATAAACATTGTGAGAAAGGTGTATTTTTCCTATATTTTTCCATATCCGTTCTCGCGCAAAAACTGGCTGCGAACGGGGTGAATAAATATGTCCAATGATTCTGATGTGGTGTCGGAAAAAAGTGGTGTAATTGAGGGAGATTATGATGCCTCCAAGTTGAGCCAGCTCAAAGGGCTCGAGGCCGTAAGAAAGAAGCCGGGCATGTACATCGGTGGTACCGATGAGCGGGCGCTGCACCACTGTGTCAGTGAAGTGCTGGATAATTCCGTGGACGAGCATCTCGCTGGCCATTGTTCCCGCATCGAAGTCACCATCCATGTCGATGGCTCCATTTCCATTCACGACAACGGGCGCGGCATTCCGGTGGATATCAACCAAGAGTCCGGTCTTCCGGGCGTGGAATTGGTGCTCACCACCCTGCATACCGGCGGTAAGTACGGTCAGGGCGGCTATAAATTTTCCGGCGGTACCCACGGCGTTGGTGCCAAGTGCGTGAACGCTGTCAGTGAATGGTTTGAGGTGGAGGTGTCTCGCAATTTGCAGGTGTACCACATGGAATTCGAGCGGGGTAAGACCATCAAGAAGCTTGAGGTCATCGGCAAATCTAAGGAAACCGGCACGCTCATCACCTTCAAGCCGGACGCGGAAATCTTCCGTGAAACCACCGAGTTCAAAACGGAAACGATCGGCCGCCGTTTGCGCGAGTTGGCGTTTTTGAACTCCGGCCTGGAAATTGTCTTTTTGGACGAGCGGGAAGCCTCGGCCAAATCTGAAACCTTCTATTACAAGAACGGGGTGGAAGAGTTTGTGAAGCAGCTCAACCAGAACCGCGAACCGCTGCATCCCAAGCCGATTTCGTTCCGCAAGGAAAACAAGGAAAAGCTCGACGACAAGGACATTGAAGTCCATGTCGAGATCGTGTTGCAGTACAACGACAGCTACAACGATCAGGTCTTGTGCTACACGAATACGATTCATAACCCTGACGGTGGTACGCATCTCTCCGGCTTCCGCAGTGCCGTGACCCGCGCCATCAATCAGTACGCGAAATCGAATGAATTGCTGAAGGATAAGGATCCGCAGATCACCGGTGACGACGTCCGCGAAGGGTTGACCGCCGTGATTTCGGTGAAACACAGCGATCCCAAGTTTGAATCTCAGACCAAGGTCAAGCTGCTGTCTCCGGAAGTGGAGCGCATTACTGGCTCTGTGACTTACGAAGGGTTGATGGCTTATTTTGATGCCAATCCGCCCGTGGCCAAGCGCATCGTGGACAAGGGGCTCAATGCCGCCCGCGCCCGCGAAGCTGCTCGCAAGGCCCGCGAAGCCGTCCGTAAATCCGCCCTCACCGGCGGGGGGTTGCCTGGCAAACTCGCTGACTGTTCTGATCGCGATCCCGCGAACACCGAACTCTATATCGTCGAAGGTGACTCGGCCGGTGGCTCCGCCAAGCAGGGCCGCGACCGTAAATTTCAAGCGATCC
>Ga0265324_10001756_pt1 | contig 11915 bp, 13 predicted proteins | sample 41419metaG_FD_198634 | JGI IMG/M metagenome (GOLD analysis project Ga0265324, IMG submission 198634) | Rhizosphere microbial communities from Carex aquatilis grown in University of Washington, Seatle, WA, United States - 4-14-19 metaG | ecosystem: Host-associated > Plants > Roots > Rhizosphere... | reverse complement strand
AAACATCGGTTTTCGATTGGCGGGTCTCTTCCCCCTCACCCCTTACCCAGTGGCTTCCCAAGCCCGCCACGAGTTAGTGGCCCCACAAGAAACGATCGCTTCGCGAACCGTGGTCCCTTGGGGAGAGGGGGAGCGATGGAGCGGCTTAGATTCTCAAACGATTTTCGGTAAGCTCAGTCGCAAGAATTTCAAGGAGTCGGCTCAGGTCATTGCTTTGTATCGATAGAGCCGACCGCCTTCTGCCTGGGTAAAACCGTCTGGCTCGTAGCGCTGACGGAGAATTTGATTCAACACGATGGCCATGGCCATATCCAGGCGGGTGGGCTTGCCGCGCAAGGTGAGTTGTTGCGGTACCCAGAGCTCGAAACGTCCGTCCACCGGGGAAATGGTTCCCAGTTCTGAGAGCAGTGCTTCGACGGTGCCTTGGGAGGGTCGGTTCATTTGGTTAATATTTAAGAGGATGGCAGCGATTCATCAGCCTAAATGGTCGCGATTTTTCGCAATCAACCGCATTTGGAGAGAATTGGCTATATCATTGCGGCGCGCATTCTTTCGGCGCAGAATCCATAAATAGAAAACATTGCAGCCACCCAAAACATAGAATGCCAGCCGCATCCACTTCGGGCTCGGAATGTGATATGTGTCCAGTAAAAACAATGCCGTAAACAAGCCCGCAATAACAAAACTCAGAAGCGAATTGATACGGCCCGATTCTGGACCGCCATTCCGATCAGGCCAAATGAAGCTAAGCGCAAACGTAAATGTGAGAAGCGTGCCAATAAGCACACCGCCAAGAGCCAGCCAATTCGTACCGGGATTACGGAAACGCGCACCCACAAGAGAGATTATCACAAACAACGCAATAGCGATGCCGAGGTTGGTAAAGGGGCGGGCTCGCATGGGATGAGATTTAGACGTTTAAGGGGAAAATAAAAGGGAAAAGCGGCGCTGAAGCGACCGCACTCCAAACGCTTTGCGAGGTTCGCACGGTCAAAGGCAGTGAGGATTCAACACTATTCACCGGCGCTTCTGCATAGGGACGGCGGCGGTCACGGAGTGACGCGCCCTACCCATCTCGCACGATTCGTCAGATCAAATGCGCAGGTATGTGCTGCGAGTCCCGACCAGTCGGGACCCGCGCTCCTTTAAAAGCTATTCAATCGCCGCTCCATTTGTAGTCGTAGCCGTCGGGCGGGTCGTAGAAGCAGGTGGCCATGAAAATAAAGGGGTTCGAATACATGCGGGTGTAGCTGACGTGGCCATCGGCGAAACTGACCATGCTGCGGGAATCGTTGATGCCGGATTGGCCGTCAATCATGCGCTGGTTTTCATGCCAGGAAATCGGATAGAAGGCCATGTTGTCGGCAACGAGAATGGTTCTGGCAGGGTCTTTGAGGGAGCCGAGCTTCCGGCCGTATAGGCCGGGAACGGTGGTGGCGCCGGGCAACACAGGCGGCGGGATGAGGGTGGCCCCGAGGCCGTTGTAGGCGTAACTGGTGAAATCGGAATAGGATTGTTCGTGCAGCCCTTCGGCGACGAAGGTCCAGTCGTTGTAAAACCAGGTGTCGGCGGGGCAGGCAAAGACTTTATCGCTCGGCGAGGATGGACCCTGGAGGCCGAGATAACTTTTCACGAGGCTCTTGTAGACGATCTCGAAGGAGTTGGTCTGGAAACCGTCTGGGACGGTGTCATCCACGGACGGGAGTTCGTCGGAGTTCTCAGCGGCGTATTGGGTGATGGCGAGGTGGATCTGTTTGAGGTTGTTAAGACAGGCTGTGCGCTGTGCCCGGCCCTTGGCGCTGGAAAGCGCGGGAAGAATCAGTGCGGCCAGAATGGCGATGATGGCGATGACGACAAGCAGTTCGATGAGGGTGAAGCCTGATTTCGATTTGAGGTCGTGGCGCATGGGACTTGGACAGGGCTGAGGGTAAAGGGTTTTAGGGTAATGGAAAACATCGAACATCCAACAACCAACATCCAATGGGAAGCGGGAACAATGACTAATTTCTAAGTCTTAATGACTAATGGAAGCGGGTGCATTTGTTGCTTGCGCCCAAGAAGGATGCTCTATCCATTGACCATCTTTCCACGTAGAGACTCTTTTTTGAACATAGTCGATTTTCATATCCCACTGTCCATCAGCATCGCGGTCGATAAATGAAGTCGTCTCCTTCCCCTCTGCATCACAAAAGTTCAGGGAAAGGTTAGTTAATGAGCCATCAGGCTTTTGGTTAAAGTGAATGGTGGAGAGTCCATTCAGACCTACATCCGTTCCCTCACCGGTGTACCTGGAAAAGACAACATCACGATCATTTTTAAAGAGAGCCAAAAACTCATCGGTTCCGTCCTTTGCATAATGGAGTTGGTAGGGCCCGGCCTGAACCTTAATGGATTTCTTATAGCCGAGCCTCGTGGCAACCTCACTTTTTTTGGTGGCACAGGCAAGCGGCAGGAGCGACACCAGCAGCAGCAGTATAAAAGTTGTGCGGTTCATGGTGGCAGTGTTTGTGACTCGTCTTGTTTCTCAAGGGACTTGTCACGGGTGAGGTAGTTGTGGGTGGTTTTCCAGATGATGGCGACTGAAACCGCGAGCAGAAAAGCGCCCATGAGAATGCCGAAGATGCCGTTGTTTACGCGTACGCGAGGAAGGTCCAGGAAAAGCAACATGATTCCAGACAAACCCAATCCGCCGAAGATGAGCCAGATGCCGAGGACGACGATGAGTTTGCGGGGGCGTTCCGCGGCCTGACGATAGGTGTGGCCTTCGGCGAACAGATGCTCGAAGGGGCCGGTGGCGGCGTAGGACGTGAGAGGGGCGCCGCATTGGGCGCAGAAATTTGCCATTGGTTCGTTGGGAAACAGGCAACCGAGGCAGAGTTGCTTTCCATCCGTTTCGACGGCGGGAGGTGAAGGTTCCTCAGGCATGATTAAACTCTATTCCGAGTCTGCGGGCTGTCCAGCATGGTTTTTTAGGGCATAGAGGAACGGAGGAAATCGAGGACGAGGAGGAAGGGCTGAAAATGTTGGCTTGGCTGTGGCGGGTTAAAGGCTAAACTTGATTGGAAATGGAACTATCGAATCCTCAAGCGGCAGCGGCTAAATTAAAGAAGTCCTCGGCGCTGCGTCCCACCCTGGCGATCGTCCTGGGCAGCGGTTTTCACCACGTGCTCAACGCGTTGCGGGTGGAGACGAAGGTGCCGTATGCCAAAATCCCGGGTTTCCCGAAACCGACGGTGAGCGGGCATGCGGGCGAATTGTATTTTGGGCACCTGGGCAAGACGCCGGTGATGGTGCTGAGCGGGCGCGCGCATTTCTACGAGGGGCATCCGATGGAACGGGTGACGTTCGCGACGCGGACGCTGGCGGCTTATGGCATCACGGACCTGTTGCTGACGAACGCGGCGGGCGGCGTGAACCGGAAATTCCGTGCGGGGGATTTCATGGTACTGACGGACCATATCAATTTCATGGGCGCTAATCCGTTGCGCGGCGTGCACATCGAGGGTTTGCCGCGTTTCGTGGACCTGACGGAGGTGTACGATGCGACGTTGCGCGGGCTGATGTTCAAGGCGGCAACGATTTGCAAAACGAAGTTGCAGCGCGGAGTATATCTGGCCGTGAGCGGGCCGTCGTACGAAACGCCATCGGAAGTGCGCGCGTACGGGCGGCTGGGCGCGGACGCGGTGGGGATGAGCACGGTGCCGGAGGCGGTAGTGGCGCGGCAATGCGGATTGAACGTGGCGGGGGTTTCGTGCATCACAAACATGGCGGCGGGGATCAGCGCCGGCGTGCTGTCGCACACGGAAGTGCTGGAAACGGCGGAGCGCGTGAAAAAAATCGGGGCGCAGTTGATAAAAACTTTTGCGGAATTGTATGGCAAACGCGGATAAACAGAAACTGGTGAAGGCGGCAGCGCAGGCGCGCAAAGGCGCGGTGGCGCCGTATTCGCATTTCCAGGTGGGGGCGGCGTTGTTGACGAAAACGGGTGAAATCATCACGGGCGCGAACGTGGAGAGCGCGAGTTATGGCCTGACGTGTTGCGCGGAACGGGTGGCGTTGTTCACGGCATTGACCAGGGGAAAGCGGAACTTCGTGGCAGTGGCGGTGGTCGCGCGGGCGCCGGGCGGACCGATGCCCTGCGGGGCGTGCCGGCAATTGTTGAGGGAATATGCGCCGGAGGCGAAGGTGTGGGTGGCCGACAGCGAAAAGCTCAAGATTATCCAGGAATTTCCGATAAAGAAGTTATTGCCTGCCGCATTTGTGATCGTGCCGGAATGAGAGTTTGTGCATGAAGTTAGATAGCGCCTTTACGTTGGAGAATGCTGACTGGCCGGTACTGTTGGTAGGCCGCACGGGCAATATCGTCCACGCCAATGCGGCGGCGATGAAGCTATTCGGGCCGGCGGTGGAAGGGGCGCAGCCCAATCTCACGTCCATCTGGGCCGAACCGGCGCATGCACCCGGAAAATTTCTGGCGGAATGGGAGCAATCACCGTTGCCGACGGTCTCGCTGAAATTTCGCGCGCAGGACGGGACGACGGCCACTTACCTGACAACGATCTGCCCGGCGCCGGAAAAGGAGCAAAAGTTTTTCCTGATGCAGTTGCTGCCGGAGAGCGGGCCATCGGCGCTGAGCCTGGCGCATAAGCAGAAACTGGATTGCGCGCTGCAACTGGCGCGGACGGTCTCGCTGGATTTCAACAATGCGCTGACGAGCATCCTCGGCCACACCTCGCTGCTGCTCAGCAAAATGGAGCCGAACCATCCGTGGCGGCTGTCGCTGATGGCGGTGGAAAAATCGGCGGAGCGCGCGGCGGAGATCGCCAGCGATTTGGGCGCATTCAGCCTGCAGGAAAAGGAAACGCGCGGCCAGACGGCGGGCAACCTGAATGTCATTTTGCAAAAGACGGTGGAATTGTTCCAGGCCGCCCCGGGCTCAAAGATTTCGTGGTCGCTGCAATTTGAACGGAAGTTGTTCGCGGCGAAGTTTGACGAGGCGAAGATACAGCAGGCGTTCGTGAAGATTTTGGAAAATGCCGTGCAGGCGGTCCGTGTGGATGGGCAGATCACCGTTTCCTCGCGCGACCTGGAACTGGCGGAGCCGTCGCAGGACCGGAACGCGCGGCTGGCGGCGGGCGCGTATGTGTGCGTGGAGATCAGTGACAATGGCGAAGGGATAGAGACGGATGTGCTGCCGAGAATTTTTGAACCGTTCTTCACAACGAAGAAAGCGCCGCATCGCGGGCTGGGTTTGGCGTGGGTGTATGGCATCGTGACGAACCACGGCGGCGGCGTGGCGGTGAGCAGCACGCCGGGCAATGGAACGTCCGTGCGCGTTTATCTGCCGGCGGAACGGCGGTTCGTAAAAGACCGCACGATGGACGCCAAGGAACTGGGCGGGAACCAGACCATCCTGATGGTGGACGACGAGGAGCTGATGTTGACGATGGGCGAAACGGTTTTGTCGGCGTACGGTTATGCGGTGCTGACGGCGAGCAGCGGCGCGAAGGCATTGGAGATTTTGGGGCGGCCGGACACGCACGTGGACCTGGTGGTGACGGACCTGGTGATGCCGACGATGAGCGGGCGGGAGCTGGTGGAACACATCCAACGGGTGTCGCCGGGCACGCAGATCATCTGTACGAGCGGTTTTGTGCGGCCATCCGGCCAGCCGGACGACGCGCGGTACCTGCAGAAGCCGTTTACCAGCCAGCAATTGCTCAGCAAAGTCAAACAAGTGCTAGTGAACGAAGTGGTGCCAGTTGATTGATAAGGTTGACCTATAAGATAAATTTTGGTATTAATTAAAACTGTTGTGCAAATAGAAAGTCTTAAAGTTTTTTGTGACCTCGCTGAAACCGAGAGTTTTACCAAAGCCGCTCAAATAAACGGCGTAACCCAATCCGCCGTCAGCCAGCAGATCAGTTCGCTGGAACGGCAGTTCAAATCGTTGCTGATTGAGAGGAGCAAGAAGAAATTCCGCCTGACGCGCGAAGGCCAGGTCCTTTACGATTTCAGCAAGCAGATCATCCAGACGTTTGACGCGCTGGGCAGCAAGCTGCAGGAGATCAAGGACATCATCTCCGGCACCATCCGCGTGGCGACGATCTACAGCATCGGGCTGCACGATCTGCCCCCGTATATCAAACGGTTCCTGAAAGATTATCCCACCGTGCACGTGCACGTGGAATATCGCCGGGCGAACCAGGTGTACGAAGATGTGCTTGGCAACGTGGTCGACCTCGGGCTGGTGGCGTATCCGACGCGCGACCCGAAATTGGAGACCATCGCGCTGCGCAAGGACCCGCTCGTCCTGATCTGCCATCCGCAGCATCCGCTGGCGAAAACGAAGGCCATCAAGATCAAAGCGTTGGCCGGACAGAAATTTATCGGGTTCGAACCGGACATCCCCACGCGCAAAGCGATCGACAAAGTTTTGCGCGAACGCGACGTGGCGGTGAATGTGGTGATGGAATTTGACAACATCGAGACCGTGAAACGCGCGGTGGAGATTGATGCAGGCATCGCCATTGTTCCGCAAGGCACGGTGACGCAGGAGATCTCCAAGCAGACGTTGGCGCAGGTGCTGATCGAGGATGCGGATCTGTTCCGCCCGCTGGCCGCGATCTATAAGAAGAACAAAGTCCTGTCACCGGCGATGAAGCAATTCCTGGCGGTGCTCAAAGAAGGACACTGACCGATTTACGATTTCGGATTTACGCCCTGGTTTTATTGCCGGGGCGTTTTTCTTTGGTGGGGAAGGCGCGTACGTCCGTTGTAATTGGACGATGCTTTCCCCCTCACCCCTGCCCAGTGGCTTCCCAAGCCCGCCACGAGTCAGTTGCCCCATAAGAGACGTTCGCTTCGCGAACTGTGGTCCCTTGGGGAGAGGGAGAATAACAGGACCGGGCAACAGCGAAGGGATGACGGCGCGCACGGAGTGCCCGCCCTACCATCAAATATAATTCTCTGTTGGTTTTGAAATAGAACGTGCTATTTCAAATTCGCGGGATTCAGGCACTTCAGGTCTTTGGGTATGAAGAGGCCGTCTTTGCGGATGAGCTCGCCATCGAACCAGATCTCTCCCCCGCCCCATTCGGGACGCTGGATAAGCACCATGTCCCAATGGACGGCGCTGCGATTGCCATTATCGCATTCCTCATAGGCCTGGCCGGGCGTGAAGTGCATGGAGCCGGCGATCTTTTCATCGAATAGAATGTCGCACATGGGGCTCAGGATGAAGGGATTGAACCCGAGCGAAAATTCGCCGACGTAACGCGCGCCGGCATCGGTGTCCAAAATCTCGTTCAGCTTTTTGGTGTTGTTCCCCGTGGCTTTGATGACTTTGCCTTCGTGGAACTCCAGGCGGACGTTTTCAAATTTTGTGCCAGAATAGATGGTCGGTGCGTTGAACTGGATAGTGCCGTTGACGGAGGTTTTCACCGGACAGGAGAAGACTTCGCCGTCGGGGATGTTGCGGTCGCCCTTGCACATCTTGGCGCCGATGCCTTTGATGCTGAAAGTGAGGTCGGTCTCGGGCGCTTTGATGTGGACTTTGTCGGCGGTTTCCATGCGCTTGAGGAGCGGCACCATGGCGCGGCCCATCTTCGCGTAATCCATCGTGCAGACATCGAAATACAGGTTCTCAAATGCTTCGGTGCTCATGCCGGCGGCCTGAGCCATGCTCGGCGTGGGCCAGCGCAACACGCACCAGCGGGTCTTGTTCACACGATAATCCTGCACGGGCCGCGTGATGCGCGAGTACATGGACATGACATCGCTGGGCACATCGGCATTTTCACTGGCATTGGCGCTGCCGCGAATGGCGATGAACGCCTGCATCTTCTTCATGCGGAAGAGTTCGATATCGCGCACGAGCTCGGCACGTTTCACATCGGAACCGAGGAGCAATTCGCGGGTGACGCGCGTGTGATGGACGTCGACCATGGGCACAGCACCGCAAGCGCGGGCGGCGCGGATGAGTTCCACGGTGAATTCATCAGGGACATCGATCATGTGCAGGAGCACGCGGTCGCCCTTTTTGAGTTCGCAGGAATATTCGGTGAGGAGTTTGGCTAATTTTTTGTAGCGTGGGTCGGTCATAAATCAGGGGAAAAGATAAAGGGAATCGGGGGAAGATGCAAACTTGTGTGGGAGGGAACAGTGATGGTGGAAATGACTATATCAGAGTCCGGTTTTATCGAGCCGACACCACCAGCCGCGTAGCGAGCCCACACCGATCTCCGGCCGGTCATACTCTATATAAATTCCCCGCTTGCCGAGATTCGTATCGACATCAACGAAAAATGGGGCACCTCTTGAACCAAACACTTGTTGCTTCTGCAAAATTTTATATGCCGTCACTTTCCCGCCTAGCAGGTTTGATTTCGCAAATAATGCGGCGACTACTTCTTCCAGCGAGGCTGTCGCAGGCAAGGGAACAAGCTGCTGTCCCTTGAAATCATCAATATCAAGCTGATTGGCCTCTGCACTGCTGATGCGGTGATATGTGCGGACATCATTTTTTCCCCACTCAGACCGATTCGACAGAGCGAGCGTGTTTCTATTGGCGACAACTCCAAAGGACAGTGGTTCCACGATCGTGGTGTCGTTCGTACCGAATCTCTCGAACTTAAAGACTATCTGGTTATCTTCCTGCCACGTGTAGGCCACAGACTTCGTTCCAAACGCGTCTTGAAACAAGAACCTACCGTCCTGCCGGAACTCGATGGCACGCCAGACGGTGTTTTCCGTTCCCTGCCAGATTCCGATTACCGCATCTTTACCTTTTGGGGAGCAGGATGCGCATAAGAGAAATAAGACACACAAGAATGGCAGCGTGATTCGTTCTAATAATCGCCGGATGGCTCGATGGCAAAACACCTGAATTTGCATGATGGGGTTCTAGGGCAGACGATCGGGCATGTCAATGCTGCCAGTTGGTGTGCCGTCCCTTGCGGGACGGGTTTTGATTTTGGGGAGGAGACCAGACACTTCGTGTCTGGCTAATCTCCGGGGTCGCTTCGCGACACGGGATGACCGCCTAAAGGCGGAACTCCGAGCTTTGCGATGGATTCACACACACGGTTCGGGGGGAAGCGGGGGAGGGCCGCCGCAGTCCAAAACGCTTCGCGAGATGGGGATGAGCGTTTGGCATTTCTTCAGGTGTGGCGTAGTGTTCGGGGTGAAACAGTTGTGGAGTTGTATCGTGGCCGGGTGGTTGATGGCATCGGCTGCGCAGGCGGAACGCATCAACCAGGAAGGCCGGATTCTTGGCACGCTGCCAGCGGTGACGAATATGCTCTTTTTCACCAACGCGGACAACGTGCTTGCAGCGATGCAGATTTTTCCGGTGACGAATCCGTGGAACGAGGATGTCTCACGCCTGCCGCTATTGCCCAATTCTGATGCGATGATCGCGCAGATGTATTCGGATGTGAGCAATCACCGGCTTTCCATCTTCCAGGAGATGAATTTTGCGCTGGTGCCGGACAACCAGTTGTTGGTGTCGAACAATTTCACGGAGTTCCCGGATGAATCGGACTTGAACGGCGGAAAATTTCCGTATGCCTTGTATCCCACGCCGACGAATATGCCGATAGAATCGTGGCCGACGGTCACGACGAACACCTTGCTGCAATGGCAGACGAACAATAATGGCGATGACCGGCATTCGATCATCGTGCAGCCGGGCACGGGTTATATCTACGAGACGTGGATGCAGTATCGGGTGGGCACGAACTGGTTCGCGGCGAACGGCGCGATGTTCAACATGAGCTCGAACATGTTGCGCCTGGACGGTGATACTTCCGGCGACGCGGCGGGTCTCCCGATGTTCCCGGCGCTGGTGCGTTTTGATGAATGCGAGCGCGGCATGGTGGAGCATGCTTGCCGGCTGGTGGTGGTGCATTCGCGCGACGAGCACATCTATCCGGCCATCCACAATACGACCGGTTTTAGCGGCACGAATCATCCCGCGATGGGCCAGCGACTGCGATTGAAGTCGAGCTTTGTCATCCCGGCGAACTGGACGAAGGAGGAAAAGGCGCTGACGCTCGGATTGAAAAAATATGGCGGGCTGGTCGCCGACAACAGCGGTTCGTTCTTTTCGCTGTCCATCACGCCGGATCCGCGCTGGAGTAATACGTTGAACCATCTCGTCAGCGGCGGGTTGCAGCTCACGAATTTTGAGGTAGTGCAATCGACCGGCCCCACTGAAGGCCCGCGCTCGCCAAATCCGCCGGCCGCGAACGCGGGCGCGGACCAGAGCGTGTCCATTCTTGCGGGAGCGCAGTTGGCGGGTGTGGTGAACTTTTCCGGCGCACCGCCGGTGATGCAGTGGCAGCTTTATTCCGGTCCGGGCACGGTGACATTTGGCAATGCGGCGGTGACGAACACGACGGCGATGTTTTCCACCGGCGGCGTTTACACGCTGATGTTGAGCGCGGATGACGGCGTGCATGCGGTGGCGTACGACGCGGTGGTCATCACGGTGACGAATGCCATCGGCGTGACGATCGGGCGCAGCGGCACGAATGTGAATCTCTCGTGGGTGGGTGGGCCTGAGCCGTTTGTGGTGGAACGGGCGGACGGATTGCCGGTGAGCTCATGGATTCCGGTCACGACAACGAGCGTACAAAGCGTGAGTGTGCCGATGACGAATGGGGCGCAGTTTTTTCGGGTGAGAAGCCAGTGATGGGTTGAGGATTTGGTAACATCCAACATCCAACATCGAACATCCAACATCCAATGGTGAAGTCAGCGCCGACTGACGTCGGCGGCTACGATTTAAGGCTCAGCGGCTCATCACAAACCCTAGAATTTGCCATTTCAGGAAAGTTTCACAAATAATTTGACAAAGTTTTACTTTTATGCAATTCTGGAGCCAGTTATTTGATAATTTAAATAATATGATACAGAAAAACGCTCCTGAAGTTTCTGATGGTAGGTCGAACAGTCCTCGGTGCGCCGGTGTGCGTAGTAATGAGTGCGGTCTTGTGGAAAGGGCGATGGCTCTCCGAATCTGGCCCCTGAATGCACCTCGTTTCGTGCTTATTCGTACTTATTCGTGTTTATTCGTGCCAAAAAAAATTCCCCCGCCCCAATCTCTACCAGGTGAGTGGGGATTTGGAAGAAAGCTACGCGCGTTTGGCCGCTTGTTTTTCGTGCTTACGAAATCCTTTTTCGCGTCGTTTGATTTCGTCGGTCAGGAGTTCCTCGGCGGACCAACCATGGTTTTGGGCTTGTTCGGCGATCTCGAAAAGTTTTTTGGCGAGGGCGCCCCTGCCAGCTCTTACCGCCGGTTTTTTTGCGGAAAGCAGATTTGCTTTGCGGGCTTTCTTCACAAGTTTTTCGGCGCGCAGCAGGGCGGGCAGATGCTTCGGGATTCCATCGAGGGCAGAATGGCGCGCGTGTTTGGTGCCGTGCTTCTCGGCGCGCTTGATTTTTTCCCAATTCGCCCAGACCTCATCCACATCTTTCACTTTCACGTTTCCAAAAACATGCGGATGCCGGCGCAGTAATTTATCGGTGATGGTGCGGGCGACTTTTTCAAAATCGAACGCGCCCCGCTCGTTGGCCATCTGGCAATGAAACACCACCTGCAACAACATATCCCCCAGCTCTTCGGCCATTTCGTGGTCGTCGCCGGCCTCGATGGCGTCGATGAGTTCATAGACCTCCTCGATGGCGTGACGGCGCAAGGTCATGTGGTCCTGCTCGCGGTCCCAAGGGCAGCCTTTGGGCGAACGGAGCCTGGCCATGACCTTCAACAGATCTTCGATGGCAGTTTTTCGTTTCATCTCATTTCAAACAGAATGAACAGAATGAACAGAATTTTCAGTTTCAATTTAGGCGGCTCACAAAATGACAAGATCGTCGCGATGCACGACTTCTTCCTTGAGCAATTTGCGTTC
>Ga0265324_10001753_pt1 | contig 11934 bp, 7 predicted proteins | sample 41419metaG_FD_198634 | JGI IMG/M metagenome (GOLD analysis project Ga0265324, IMG submission 198634) | Rhizosphere microbial communities from Carex aquatilis grown in University of Washington, Seatle, WA, United States - 4-14-19 metaG | ecosystem: Host-associated > Plants > Roots > Rhizosphere >... | reverse complement strand
ATGCTGATGGAGCGCTCGGAGTTCCTCACCCCCTACACGCCCTACCAGCCGGAGATCTCCCAGGGCGGGCTGCAGGTGATGTTCGAGTACCAGACCGCGATCTGCGAGCTCACCGACCTCGCGGTGTCGAACGCCTCCGTCTACGAGGGCCCCTCGGCGGTCGCCGCGGCGGGCTATCTCGCGAAGCTCCACAGCGGCGGCAGCCGGTTCGTCGTGAGCGCGGGGCTCCACCCGCACACGATCGGGACGCTGCGCACGCTCGCCCACGGCTACGGCATGGACGTCGTCGAGGTTCCACTGCGCGACGGCGTCACCGACCCGGACGGATGGGCGCAGGCGATCGACGCCGATACCAGCGCGGCGATCTTTGCCCAGCCCAACTTCTACGGCGCGGTCGAGGACGCGGAGGCGCTCAGCGCCGCCGCCAAGGCAGCCTCCCCGGAGCGTCCGCCCGTTGTGATCGCCCAGGTCGACGCGATCGCGCTCGGGATCCTCAAGCCCCCGGGGGCGTGCGGCGTGGACGTGGCTGTCGGCGAGGGGCAGCCGCTCGGTAACCGCCTCGACTTCGGCGGTCCGTCGTTCGGGTTCTTCGCGGCGCGCGAGGAGTACCTGCGGCGGATGCCCGGGCGGATCGCGGGCGAGACGCTCGACGTGGACGGCCGGCGCGGGTTCGTGCTGACGCTGCAGACGCGCGAGCAGCACATCCGCCGGGAGAAAGCCACATCCAACATCTGCACCGCGCAGGCACTGAACGCGCTCGCGGGCGTCGTGTATCTCACGTGGCTCGGCCGGCGGGGGATCGTGGAGCTGGGGGAGCTGCTGCTGGCCCGCACCCACTACGCGCGCGAGAGGCTCGCCGGCCTCGACGGCGTGGAGAAGCTCCACGAGCAGCCCGTCGTGCGCGAGTTCGCGCTGCGCCTCGACGCGGACGTGGCCGCGGTCAAGCGCCGCTGCGCCGAGCAGGGCGTGAACCCCGGCGTGGACGTGCACGCGCTCACCGGCCGCCCCGAGGACGAGGGCGTGATGCTTGTGGCGATCACCGAGCGCCGCTCGCGCGCGGACATCGACCGGCTCGTGGAGGTGCTGGGCGAAGCTATCGCAGCCGAGCGCGCTACGCCGGCCGAGCGTCTCAAGGCAGCCGAAACGGCGGTGCCCGCGTGAGCGCGAACTCGACCACCGAGATGCCGCTGCAGCGCCAGCGCGCGACGACGATCTTCCAGAAGGGCGCGCCGGGCCGCCGCGCATTCCTGTGCCCCGATCTGGACGTCCCCGCGGTCGACCCGCACGCGCTGCTCCCGGAGCGCTTCCGTCGCGCCGAGCCACCGCGGCTGCCGGAGGTGTCGGAGCCGGAGATCGTGCGCCACTACGTGGGCATCTCGAAGCGCAACTTCGACCTCGACTCGGGCTTCTACCCGCTGGGCTCGTGCACGATGAAGCACAACCCGCGTCTGCACGAGCGTGCGGCGGCGCTGCCGGGCCACGCACGCCTGCACCCGCTGCAGGACCCCGAGCGCTCGCAGGGGGCGCTGGAGCTGATGTGGAACCTGCAGGAGGCGCTGGCGGAGATCTCGGGCCTGCCGCACGTGTCCCTTCAGCCCTCGGCGGGCTCCCACGGCGAGCTCGCGGGCGTGCTGCTGACACGCGCCTACCACGAGGATCGGGGAGAGACGCGCCACAAGGTGCTGACGCCCGACACGGCGCACGGGACGAACCCGGCGACGGTGACGATGGCGGGCCTGGAGGTGGTGAAGGTCGCGACGAACGCGGACGGCGGCGTGGACATTGACGACCTGCGCGCGAAGGCGGACGAAGACGTGGCGTGCCTGATGCTGACGAACCCCAACACGCTTGGCCTGTTCGACCCGAACATCGCGGAGATCGCGGAGATCGTGCACGGCGTGGGCGCGACGCTGTACTACGACGGCGCGAACCTGAACGCGGTGATGGGCATCTCGCGGCCAGGCGACATGGGCTTCGACATCGTGCACTTCAACCTGCACAAGTCCTTCACCCAGCCCCACGGCGGCGGCGGCCCGGGCTCCGGCCCGATCGCGGTGTCAGAGCGCGTGGCGCCGTTCCTGCCGGTGCCGGTGGTGAGCAAGCGCGAGGCGGCGGAGCCGACGGGGCGCGAGCGAGTGGTGGCGGATCGCGCGCCGACGTTCGACCTGGACTACGGCAGCGGCCGGGTGGGGTCGAAGACGATCGGCCGGCTGCGCGGCTTCCACGGCAACTACGGCTGCTTCGTGCGCTCCTACGCGTACATCCGCTCGCTCGGCGCGGACGGCCTGAAGGACGCCTACGAGGTGGCGGTGCTGAACGCGAACTACCTGCTGGCGCTGTTGAAGCGCAAAGGCGTGGCGGAGTACCTGCCGCTGGCGTATGGCGAGCTGTGCCTGCACGAGTTCGTGCTCTCCGGTGGGCCGATGAAGCGGGACCTCGAGATCAAGACGCTCGACCTCGCCAAGCGGCTGCTGGACTTCGGCTTTCACCCGCCGACGGTGTACTTCCCGCTGCTGGTGGAGGAGGCGCTGATGGTGGAGCCGACGGAGACCGAGACAAAGGAGACCCTCGACGCGTTCGCGGACGCGATCGCGGCGATCCTCGCGGAGGCGGTCGAGGACCCGGAGATCGCGCGCAACGCCCCGTACACGACCCCGGTGCGTCGCCTGGACGAGGTGACCGCGGCCAAGCGCCCGATCATCCGCCAAGCGCTCTAGGCCGATGACGGCAGTGCGCATCTTCTCCGGCATCCAACCGACGGGCCGCAAGCACCTCGGCAACTACATCGGCGCGATCGCGCAGTACATCTCGAGCCAGGAGCGCGGCGAGGGGATCTTCTGCATCGTGGACCTGCACGCGATCACGGTCTCCTACGACCCGACGGAGCTACGCGAGCGCCTGTACGACACGACGGCGATCCTGCTCGCGGCGGGATTGGACCCCGGACGCTGCATCCTGTTCCGCCAGAGCGACGTGCACGAGCACACGGAGCTGACGTGGCTGTTGTGCAGCGTGACCGAGCTGGGGCGGCTGCAGCGGATGCACCAGTTCCGCGACAAGTCGATCGCCCAGCGCGAGCTGGTCTCGGCGGGCCTGCTGCTGTACCCGGTGCTGCAGGCGGCGGACGTGCTGGCCTACCGCGCACACGAGGTGCCGGTGGGGGAGGACCAGCGTGAGCATTTGGAGCTGATGCGCGACGTGGCGCGGCGCTTCAACAGCCGCTTCGGCGGCGAGGAGGAGGTGCTGGTCGTGCCCGAGCACCGCATCCCGGCGGTGGGCGCGCGGATCATGGACCTGCAGGACCCGACGAGCAAGATGTCGACCAGCGCCGGCAGCGAGCAGGGCCGGGTCTACGTCCTGGACGAGCCGAGGGCGATCGAAAAGAAGATCGCGAGCGCGGTGACGGACTCGGGCAGCGAGGTGCGCCGCGGGGCGGAGAAGCCGGGGATAAGCAATTTGATCGAGATCCTGGCCGCCGTGCGCGGCGTCGATCCCAAGGCGGTGGAGAACGACTTCGCGGAGTCGAGATATGGCGACTTCAAGAAGGCCGTGGCAGCCGAGGTGGTGGCGTATCTGGCGCCGGTGCGCGAGCGCTACACGGATCTGCGCGAGGACGAGGCGGCGCTGGAGGCGATTCTCGCCCGCGGCGCCGAGCAGGCGCGCGAGATCGCCGCCCAGACGCTCGTGGACGTGCGCGAGCGCATGGGCGTGGGCGCCCCGTCGGGGGCCGGCGCGAGCGTTTCGTCGGGGGCGGCCGATACGGTGCGCGGATGAGTCTCGCGGCGCTCGAGCTGGATCTGGACGTGTTCAGCGGCCCGTTCGACCTGCTGCTGACGCTGGTGCTGCGCGAAGAGGTGGACCTGCTTGAGCTGCAGCTCGCGGAAGTGGTGCTCGCGTACCTGGACCACCTCGAACAGCGCGGCGAGCTGGACCTGGAGACGGCGACGGAGTTCATCGTGCTGATCGCGGCGCTGCTGGAGCTGAAGTCGCGGCTGATGCTGAGCGCCGAAGACGAGCAGCTGCTCGACATCGAGCCCGAACAGGCCGCCGAGGAGCTGCTCGCGAGGATGCTCGACGCGCGTCGCTTCCGCTCCGCCTCGGCGCACCTCGCGGAGATGCTCGCGGCGGAGGACGGGGTGCGCTTCCGCGCGGCGCCGCTGCCGCCGAGCCTGCGCCGCACGATCGTCCCGCCGGCGGACGGCTCCCAGAACGCGGAGATGCTGGGCGCGGCGATCGGACGGCTGCTGACGATGCCGCCGGCGATCAGCCTGCGCCACATCGCGATCCCGCGCGTGACGGTCGCCGAGCGCCTCGCGCACCTGCGGGGGTTGTTGCGCCGTGGCGCGTTCAGCTTCGACGAGGCGGTGCGCGGGGCGGACCGGATGACCGTCGCGGTGACCCTGTTCGCGCTGCTGGAGCTTTACAAACGCGGGGAAGCGGTGTGGGAGCAGCCGGAGAGCTTCGGTGAGATCGCGGTGCACGCGCTCGCCGCGGAGGAATCGAAGCCGCCGCTCGCACTGGCCGCTGTGGGAGTAGCTGCCGGGTGAGTGACCCGGTGGACGAGACACCCGCGGTCGCCCGCGCCGTCGAAGCCCTGCTGTTCCTCTCGGCCGACCCGCTGAGCGCGGCGGAGCTGGCGGACGCGACGCAGGTGGGGGAGGGTGCGATTCAGGCCGCGCTCGCGATGTTGGGGGAGCAGTATGCGCCGGGCGTGCGGGGGATCGTGCTGCGCGAGCTGGGGGGCGGTTGGACGTTCGCGAGCGACCCGTCGACGGAGGAGGCAGCGCGAAGGCTGTTCAGCCGCCCGCGTGTCTCGACGCTCACGCCGGCTCAGGCCGAGACGCTCGCGATCGTCGCCTACCTGCAGCCGATCTCGCGTCCGGAGATCACGCGGATTCGCGGGGTCAGTGCTGATTCTGCATCGGCGACGCTGCTGGAGCGTGGGCTGGTCGAGGAGGCCGGCAACTCGCAGTTCGGCGCGATCCTCTACCGCACCACCACGCAGTTCCTCAAGCTGTTCGGGCTGCGCTCCCTGGAGGAGCTACCCGACATCGCCCGCTGGGATCCCACGCCGGAGGAACAGAGCGAGCTGCGCGAGCGGCTGCTACGGGCGGGCGAGGCCAGGGCCGGTGGAGGCCCGGAAGGCTGAGTTCCCGTCCGTGGCTGAATTCGGGCCATCGGAAACAATTGGGGTGCATTCCTTGACTTCAGGGTTTTCTCCTGAGATAGTGCACTTGCTCGCTCATCCGCACTTGGGATGAAATAGCGGCGGGCACTGGGTAAGAACGCGGCTCATTTTCTACAGTTCCGTTCCGAAAGTGCTAGGAGGCAATGTGGCAGGAGGACAGAGTCACTTACTTCGTCGTGCGCGCAAATACAGTGCGCTGGTTGGAGTGTTGATTGTGGCTGGGGTGGCTGGGTGTGGGGGCAATTCCTCTAACAGCACATCAGCCACTTCGGCAGCGGTTGCAACGACATCCAGTTCGACTGAAGCTACGCCGGCCCCGACTCATGCTTCGCTGTCTCCGATGGCCTCTGCCGCTGAGAAGATCTGTGGACGGCTCAATGCGAGGCTCGATGCGGAACCCAAAACGCTCAATGGGTTCGGAGCAGTGCCGGGTGCTCTCAGTCGCCGTGCTCGTGTCGAGAACGCTGCGCTGATCGAGCTCGCCACGCTTAAGCCGCCGGATGAAATCGCTAATGCCTGGGCGCAGATCCTCCGGTATCGACAGGCTCTCAAGCGAAATCTCTTGGATCTCGTCAAAAAAGCTCGCCGTAATGAGTTCAGCACGATGAACTCAGTGTATGCCGCAAATGTAAGCGTTGAACGCAAATTGCTCGGGGTGAAGCTGGGAGCTAACTTTGAACCCTGCTTGCGGGTCGGCTGATGCTTTAGCGACGACGATGAGTGATCGCCAAGATGGCGTTTAGCTTGTGTCGTCGTCTTGATGTTGTCGTAGATTAAACGATCGACGATAAACTTTGTATAGCACCAATTCAAAAATATTACACAAAATCACTTGACATACAGATATGGATATGTTGAACTTGACTTGCATTACCGGCTAGCCAGCATGGTCGAAAAAGATCGCCCTCTAGCTTGCCGGGTTCGACTCGGCGTTCTGGTATCACTAGGTCGTTAGCAAGTGCTCTAGCGTCGAGTAAAACAGATCCAATAGGAGCAGACAATGAAACGGATAAGAATCCTGGGGCTCACGGTGATCGCAGTATTTGCGACATCTGCCTTGGCGTCCTCGGTGGCTTCCGCCGCAGAATGGTTAGACAATGGAAAACCAATTACGAACCCAATATTAGTCTTATTGAAAGGAACCGGAGCGACTGGGCAGCTTGAACTCTCCGATTTAGCTGCTACCGGCGGCGCGACGGCCATCGTGTGTGAAAGCAAAGGCGACGGAACGATCGGGCCTGGAGCAAATGACACGATCAAAACAATAGCGGCACCAACCTGTAGCTTCGTAGCCGGGAAAAACGGATCTTGCGAAGCTAGCAAACCTGTTACTGCGACGCCGGTGAACCTGCCGTGGGCAACTCGACTCTTAACAGTTAATGGCGAGGTCCGGGACATGATCGAAAACTCGGGCCCCGGTGCTCCTGGCTGGCAAGTTGAATGCACAGTAGCGGGAATTTTCAAAGTGCAAGACAAATGTACTTCCGAAACAGGAGACCCGTTAATTGATAATAACCCTAGCGGCAACGATGTAATCGCATTATTCGAAGCCTCCGAAACCGCTACCTGTAGTCTGGGCAATAGCACCTCAGGAATGGTAGTCGGTGCGGCCTTAGTCTTCTCTGACGTGCCCGGGTTAAAACTCTCGGTTGATCCGTAGGCCAATAGACGTTTAGTTTGACGGCATGGTCGTGGGGCCGCTTGTTTGGGGCCCCACGGCACGATGCACACTATCAGCAATATCGAAAACTATGGCAATCGATATGCGCATATCCGGAAACGTGGCAATAAGGGTGTGATTGCACTCCTAAAAAAGAGTCGGAGACGCCTCTAGCATCTAGTTCTAGCGAAAGATATAAGTTATGAGATAGTGCCCTGCTAGCAGGCTGCCAGTAGGTGATGTTGTATCCACTGCCATGACTCGGGGAGATGATAAGTTGGAGGAGATTGTGCGATACGCAAAGCGTCCGACTCTGTGGTGTGTCGTGGCGTGTGTAGGTGCTTGTGTCGTGCTTGCGTTTGCGGCTGCTCCAGCATTTGCTGGCCGCAGCAAGCTCTCCCCGATTACCGAAGCCAACAGCAGGCCGTTCGGTGGACTGAGCTCGCTAGGGGTCGCAGGTGTCGCGGTCGATGACTCCGATAATCTATGGATCGGGGAAACGGGAGGGCAGGTGATTGACGAGGTCAGTTCCTCCGGTGCCTTCGTTGGCGAAAGTACCGGCTCGTGGAGCGGCCTGTACCCACAGACCGTTGCTTTCTCCGACGCCTCAAAACATCTTTATTTTACAGATTTCTTCAGCGGCGATATTTGGGGCTTGGAACCGAGCGGAGCTTATGCCGGCATCGATCTGACGGGTCCGTGGAGCGCGGGGTACCTCACTGTCGGGATCGCAGCTGATAACTCCAGCGGTCCGACCGGCGGAGATCTCTACCTCGCTGGCGAAGGCAGTTCGGTATATCGTATCGACGGTGCGGGTGGGGAAGTGCCCTTTTCCGCTAGCGAGCCATACATCGGCGGCAACCGGCTCACCGGCTTTGCGCCTGGCGAATCCTTCTACGCGCCGGTGGCTATCGCGGTCGCTTCTACCGGCGACTTCTATGTTGTTGATGCGGGTAGGGACGCAGTTTATGAGTTCAGTTCGTCCGGTGAATTCCTGCGGTCTTTCGCCGAAGCGGAAAATGGGCCCTTCGGCTCGGTCTCAGCTATCGCGGTCGACCCAACTAACGGTCATGTCCTCGTCGCAGACCAGGCTAACGGCTTTATAGACGAGTTTGACTCGACTGGAACCTATCTGGACAACCTCGAAGAAGTGAGCGGGCCCACGAGCCTTGCCGTTGACTCCTCAGGCAAGCTATATGTCACAGAAAGCGCCGGAAATCAGATTGGAGTGTATGGGCCTTACAGTGCGCCGTTGCACCTACCCAAGATCGAAGGTCGCGCGGTCTCAAGCGTCGCCTCGACGTCCGCAACACTCAATGCAAGTGTCAAGCCAAAGGGTGGGGGTGAAGTCAGTGAATGTCGCTTTGAATACGGCAGTAGCGAAAGCTATGGCCAGAGTGTGCCGTGCGCTCCCGCCACATTTTCAAGCACGAGTGCCGTGTCAGCACAGTTGAGGGGGCTGCTGCCCGACAGGACGTATCACTATCGTCTACGCGTCGTAGACACGTCGACCGGGTTTGCCGGATTGTCTGGGCTCGACCATGTCTTCGCAACAAACCCTGCCGCAGCTGGTTCGCCGACTGCTGGTTGCTCCAATCCGGCCCGTACGGGTCCGTCTGTACGGCTTCCCGATTGCCGTGGCTATGAGCTTCTGACGCCGGCGGATAAGGGTGACGCTGAAGATATGTTCGGAGACACTGGCGAACAGTCGGTAAATGGTGGCAGTTATGAGGTTGGTTACCCGGATGAAAATCCGCTTGCGGAAGGTGGAAAGTTTTTTCTTAGCACGACTGCCGCTTTTGGTCCCGGCGCGACTGGCGGGCAGAATGGGTACGTGTTTTCACGTGATGCCGGTGGTTGGCAGCAGGATTCGCTTGCCGCTCCGATTCCGGGGGTTCAGAGCGTTGATGTTGAATCGCTCTTTAGTCCGAACTTTTCCCATGTCGCGAGCCTTCCGAAGCTCGGGTCGAATGCGAATGCGGGAGCAAAACAGTCTATGGGCCTTGTCGGCTTGCTCGGGGGCCCGTACGACACCATTTTTGAAGGCAACGAAGGGACTTTCACGGGTGCTTCGACAGATTTCACGCGTGTCTTTTTCCAATCGGCAGATCATAGCTTCGCGGCTCCCGCGGGAGAACAGCTTGTGGGCAGTAAAGCTGTGTACGAATATTCTGGTGGGCGTTATACGCTTATCAACGTTGATGACGAAGGTAAGCTACTAAATGAATGTGGAGCTGTATCGCCAGCGGAAAACACGCAGATAGTCGGGGTCTACAGTCATGCGGTGTCGGCGGACGGATCGCGCGTGTTCTTTTTGAGTCCCGACCCAACGGATCTTAGCTGCTTCCACGAAAGAGAAGAAGGGTTTACTGGTTCTCCTCCGCAGTTGTTTGTTCGTATGGGCCGGCGTACGGTTGAGATGTCGGCGCCAGTAGCAGGGGTGGTTGATCCAGCGGGACCGCAACCCGTGGCGTTTGCTGGTGCGGCTGCAGATGGTTCGCGTGTGTTCTTTATTACTCGCGAGGAGTTGACGGCCGACGATGCGGGTAATCATGCGCCTGAGTTGTATGAATACGATTTTGCAACGGAAGGATTGACGCGTATTTCACGCGGTGCTTCGAAGAGTGGCGTCGGTAATGTGAGTTGGGTTGTCCCAGCGGCGAGTGGGGCAGCGATCTACTATACGACGGCTAATGGGCACCTGTATCGGTATGACACTCATACGGGGACTACGACGTACATCACGACGGTAAGCGGCGGCGACTGGAATGAAACGAATGCGAGTGGCTATAAGACGCTAAATGTCCACCAGCCGTTGAATGTGCGTTCGTCGTGGGAGGCGACTCCGGATGGCCGGTTCTTGTTGTTTATTGCGAGGGAGAACGTGACGGGTTATGACTCCGCCGGACACAGTGAGGTTTATAGGTTTGACGCTGTGACGGGTGGCTTGTTGTGCATATCGTGTAATCCAGACGGGTCTGCGCCGTCTGCGGATGCGCAGTTTGATCGTACGACGCGCAATCGTGAGGTGCGGGGCATCTCGGACGACGGGGCTTTTGTATTTTTTGATACTCCTGAATCCTTGGTGCCCGCTGATACGAATGGACGGTTGGATGTGTATGAGTGGCACGAAGGCGGCTTGTCGTTGATTAGTTCAGGTCAAGATGCAAGTAACTCATATTTCCTTGGTACTGATCCGTCGGGTGGTGATGTGTTTTTTGGTACTCATGCGCGCTTGGCTCCGCAGGATGTCGATGGCGCGGGAGATCTCTACGACGCGCGTATTAATGGTGGTTTTCCGGTGGTGCAGGGCGCGATGGGCTGTGAAGGCGATGGCTGCCGGAACCCTTCGCCAACGTCGTCTGGAGCGTCTGGTGAAGCAGGCCCGCTGTCGTTCTCGTTCACAGGCCCAGGGAATTGGGTTGCCCCAAAACCCCCTGCGGGGACTCAATGCAAAAAAGGCGTCAAGAAGCACGGTAAGTGCGTGAGAGTTCGGAAGAAGCGGGTGCGGGCTAGGAAAGCCGGCCACAACGGGAGGGCACGTTGATGAGGGTTCCTGCACGTTTGATGCTGGCTGTGGCCGTTGCGGTAGCTGGGTTTGGGGTGTTTTGTGTGCCAGGAGCACTTGCTGTGCAGGCTGGGGCGCAGTGGACAGTGACCGCAGTCTCCCTTCCGACGAACTTCCCTCCGAATGCTTTGACGAGTGGCGCGAATGAGTATCGAGTGGTGGTCATCAATACGGGTGACACGCCAAGCAGCGGCACCGTGACGATCACGGACGCGCTCCCGGCGGGTGTGTCTTTGGATCCGTTGGGTGCATCGGGAACGGAGCAGATCAGCGGTGCCCCGTTGAGCTGCTCGGGCCTTGAATGCACGTACTCCGAACCTGTGCAGCCTGGTGATGCCTTGCAGGTCACGATCCCGGTTGATACGGGCGCGGCAGGTGTGGTTGAAAACCTAGTCACGGTGTCGGGTGGTGCGCCGGAAGTGTCTCAGACGACGCCGACTGTGATTGGGGTGCCAGCTCGATTTGGTGTTGCCCCTGGGTCGGCGCATACAACGCTTTCGAGCTTGCAGGCTGGTGCGCATGCGGATTTGACAAGCACGCTTGCGTTCAGCACGATCAACGACGAAGGGATCCTCGCTGGAGACCCTAAGGACACGACGTTCAACCTGCCCGCTGGGTTTGCCGGGGATGTGGTGGATGTGCCTGCGTGTGCAGTGTCGTATTTCGCGGCGCATAATGAATGCCCGATCGATACGCAGGTTGGTAGTGTGACGCTATTTGTTGAAGCAGGGAACAACAGTGGTCGGATTAGTACCTCTCCGGTTTATAACCTTGCGGCGAGTCCGGGGGCGGTTGCAAAGCTAGGGTTCTTCGCGGGCCGGACCCTGGATATTCAGGGCAACGTGTTCGTGCGCCCTGGCGCGAACGGTCTTGAGCACCTGGAAACGACGTTCGAAAACATCGACGAGTCGCTCGCCGAGCTCGACAGCGTGGTTCTCACGATCTGGGGTGTCCCGAACGATCCGGCTCACAACGCTGTTCGAGGCTTGAACTGCCTAGCGGCGGGGAACTGCTTTCAGGTCAATGGTGGGATCCCGGACGGATTGTTGACTCCGTTTCTGACGAACCCCACGAGCTGCTCTGGGGCACCCCTGCATTCGGAATTCAAAGTCGACTCATGGCAGCATCCGAGCGAAGGCCCGCCTCCAACCCTGATGCAGTTCGGCACTCTCACGGGCTGCGAACAGCTAACGATGACGCCGAGCTTGATCGTCGAACCGTCCAACACATCCGCCTACTCCCCGACCGGGCTCAAGGTTGGCCTGGAAGTACCCCAGACCTTCGAAAACCCGTACGGCCTCGCGACCTCGCACCTGAAGGACGCGGTCATCACGCTGCCCGAAGGGATGACTTTGAACCCATCGGCCGCTGCCGGCCTCGGCTCCTGTACCGAAGCGCAGGTCGAAGCAGAGACCGCCGCGTCGCTCCAGGACGAAGGCTGCCCGAACGCCTCGAAAATCGGCACCGTGCATGTCAAGAGCCCCGCGATCTCCGAGGAAGCGACCGGCTCCGTCTACG
>Ga0265324_10001751_pt1 | contig 11936 bp, 8 predicted proteins | sample 41419metaG_FD_198634 | JGI IMG/M metagenome (GOLD analysis project Ga0265324, IMG submission 198634) | Rhizosphere microbial communities from Carex aquatilis grown in University of Washington, Seatle, WA, United States - 4-14-19 metaG | ecosystem: Host-associated > Plants > Roots > Rhizosphere >... | reverse complement strand
AGCCGACAGGACGCGGGCATCGGCGTGAGCCTGATCTGGGGCGTGTGGCACTCGGCGGAGTCGGGCGTCGAGTGATCCGGCGCCGGCGAGCCAGGGAAGTCACCGGGCAGGCCTTGCCGGCCACGCATTACAGTGCCGAAAGCGGGGCGGCCGGCACGGTCGGCGCCGCGTGCCGCCATCAAGTTCTACCCGCAATGCGCCGATGATGCCGAGACCGGGGCGTCTGCTGCGGACGGCCCGACCAGAACAATCCACGAGACATCCCCATGCCCAACTGGCTGCTGTCGCTCGATCGCTTCTTTCCGATCCGCTACATCGGGTGGATCGCCTGCGCCGTCGTGATGCTGCTCGGCGCGTTCACCCAGGTCGTCGTCCATGCCGGCGGCGCGTGGGCGGTGCTGGGCCTGGTGGGCGTGGTCACCGGCCTGCGCGACGTGCGCCAGCGCCGCCACTCGATCCTGCGCAACTATCCGGTGATCGGCCACCTGCGCTTCCTGCTGGAATTCATCCGGCCCGAGATGCGCCAGTACTTCATCGAGGGCGACAACGAGGCCGCGCCGTTCTCGCGCCAGCAGCGCTCGCTCGTCTACCAGCGCGCCAAGGGCGACTCCGACAAGCGCCCCCTGGGCACGCAGCTGGATGTCCATGCCGAAGGCTACGAGTGGATCAACCATTCGCTGCAGCCCACCCGCATCGCCTCGCACGACTTCCGCGTGCGCATCGGCGCCGACTGCGCCCAGCCCTACGACGCCAGCATCTTCAACATCAGCGCGATGAGCTTCGGCGCCCTCAGCGGCGCCGCCATCCGCGCGCTCAACGGCGGCGCGCTGCGCGGCAACTTCGCCCACGACACCGGCGAGGGCTCGATCAGCGTGCACCACCGCGCCCAGGGCGGCGACCTGATCTGGGAGGTGGCCTCGGGCTACTTCGGCTGCCGCAACGCCGACGGGACGTTCAACCCGGAGCTGTTCGCGCGGCACGCCACCGAGCCGCAGGTCAAGATGATCGAGGTCAAGCTCAGCCAGGGCGCCAAGCCGGGCCACGGCGGCGTGCTGCCCGGCCCCAAGGTGACGCGCGAGATCGCCGAGGCGCGCGGGGTCGAGATCGGCGTCGACTGCGTCTCGCCGGCCAGCCACAGCGCGTTCTCGACCCCGGTCGAGATGCTGCAGTTCATCGCCCGGCTGCGCGAGCTCTCCGGCGGCAAGCCCACCGGCTTCAAGTTCTGCGTCGGCCACCCGTGGGAATGGTTCGGGCTCGCCAAGGCGATGCTCGAGACGGGCCTGCTGCCCGACTTCATCGTCGTCGACGGCGGCGAGGGCGGCACCGGCGCGGCGCCGCTGGAGTTCACCGACCACGTGGGCGCACCGCTGCAGGAAGGCCTGCTGCTGGTGCACAACACGCTGGTCGGCCTGAACCTGCGCGACCGGATCAAGATCGGCTGCGCCGGCAAGGTGGTCAGCGCGTTCGACATCGCGCGCATGATGGCGCTGGGCGCCAACTGGTGCAATTCGGCGCGCGGCTTCATGTTCGCGCTCGGCTGCATCCAGGCCCAGCACTGCCACACCGACCACTGCCCCACAGGCGTCGCCACCCAGGATCCGCTGCGCCAGAAGGCGCTGGTGGTGCCCTCGAAGATCGAGCGCGTGCACAACTTCCATCGCAACACGCTGGAGGCGCTCAAGGAGCTGGTGCAGGCCGCCGGCCTGCACCATCCCAACGAGATCACTGCCAACCACGTGGTGCGGCGCGTCGCTGGCGACAAGGTCAAGCTGCTCGCCAACCACCTCGAGTTCATCGCCCCGGGCAGCCTGCTGGCCGCCGAGCGCGGCGAGATCGACTGGCCGCACAACGTCTACCGGGTGTACTGGCCGCTCGCGCGCTCCGCCAGCTTCGCGCCGGCGCCCGCGTCCGCGGCGATGAAGGTGCCGATGCCGACGGTGGGCGCGTCGCCGGCGCCGCTCGACCTGGTGGCCTGAAACGGATGAAGTGGCCCGCGGGCCGCTTCTGCCTTCAGGGCGCCGGCGCCCGCGCGCGCGTCATGCCACGCGCGGCGCCGTGTCGATGAAGCTCTGGCGCGCGGCCAGCTTGTCGGCCAGGCGCACGACGTTGGGGTAGTCGGTGCGCCAGGTGTTGTCGGGGAAGCGGAAGTCGAGGTAGCCCAGCGCGCAGCCGACCGCGATGTCGGCCAGCGAGAAGTGCGTGCCGACGCAGTAGGGCTTGTCGCCCAGGCCCTGGCTGATCGAGGCCAGCGCCGCGGCGATGCGCACCTGCTGGCGTTCGATCCAGGCGTCGCTGCGCTGGGCCTCGGTGCGGCCGTCCCAGGTGGCTTCGAGGCGGGCGGCGACGGCGGCGTCGAGCAGGCCGTCGGCCAGCGCTTCCCAGGTGCGCACTTCCACGCGTTCGCGGCCCGAGGCCGGGATCAGCTTGCCCACGGGCGACAGAGTGTCGACGTACTCGACGATGACGCGCGAGTCGAACACGGCCTCTGCGCCTTCCATCACCAGCACGGGCACCTTGCCCAGCGGGTTGGCGGCCAGGATGGCATCGCTGCCCCAGACGTCCTCGAGCACGAAGTTGTAGTCGAGCTTCTTCTCCGCCAGCACGACCCGCACTTTGCGAACGTAGGGGCTGGTGAGAGATCCGATGAGTTTCATGTGGGCAAAGAGCTTGGACTGGACTTCATTCTATAGAAGCACCCCCGCAAATTCGGCGCGCCGAGGGCCCCCATGCGGGGGTTTCCAGGGTGACGATCTTGCGGGGCAACGCACCAACTGCGTGCCGGCAACGCGCCGACGCCCGGGGCATGCGGGTTGGCAAGCAGGAGGCGCGCCAGCCCGGGGCCCATGAACTGGGGGGCGGCTGTCTGCCGGGCGCAACACGACAGCGCTTTCTCAGGCCGCCGCGAAGTGGCGCCGCGCCTCCAGCCCCAACCCGGTGGCGACGCTGGCGAAGCGGTCGCCGTGCACGGCCTGGGCGTTGGGGAAGGCGGCGGCGAGCCGCTCGGCCAGGAGGCGCAGGCCGGTCGACCCGCCGGTGAAGTACAGCGCGTCGATCGCCTCCGGCGCCAGCCCGGCCAGGCGCGCGGTCTCGGTGGCGGCGGCCACGATGCGGTCGAGGTCGTGCGAGATGGCCGCCACGGCCTCGTCTTCCGTCACGCCGACCACGAGGTCGCGCTCGATCTCGAACAGGTCGATCTCGTGCGTGCCGCCCTGCGAGACGGCGATCTTGGCGTCCTCGGCCAGCGCCGCCAGCGAATGGCCCAGTCGCTCGCGCAGCGTCGTCATGAGCCGCGCGTGGTGGCGCGGGTCGGCATAGTCGTCGCGCATCGCGGCGATCTCCAGGATGCGCTGCGGCCGGTACACGGTGTTGATCAGGTGCCAGGTGGCGAGGTCGAAGTAGATGCGGCTGGGCACCTCCAGCGGTGCGCGGTCGCGCCGCGGCGGGCCGTACGCGCCGTAGCCGAGCGCGGGCAGGATGCGGGCGAGCTCGACGTGGCGGTCGAAATCGGTGCCGGCGCTGTGCACGCCGTGGCTGGCCAGGATGTCGGCGCGGCGGTCGGCCTGCAGGCGGCGCTGCGGGCCGACGCGCACGACCGAGAAGTCGGACGTGCCGCCGCCGATGTCGGCCACGATCACCGTCTGCTCGCGCGTGACCTGCTCCTCGTAGTGGAAGGCGGCGGCGATCGGCTCGTACTGGAAGTGCACGTCCTTGAAGCCGACCAGGCGCGCGGCGGCCTCCAGCGAGGCCTGGGCGGCGGCGTCGCGCACCGGGTCGTCGTCGACGAAGAACACCGGGCGGCCCAGCACGACGCGGTCGATCTCGCGCCCCGCGTGGGCCTGCGCGGCGCGCTTGAGGTGCAGCAGGTAGCTGGCGATGACGTCGCCGAAGGCCACCGAGCGGCCGGCGCCGATGTCGGTGTGCTGCTCCATCAGCGCCGAGCCGAGCACGCTCTTCATCGAGCGCATCAGGCGGCCGTCGGCGCCGTCCACGTAGGCGGCGACCGCGGCGCGGCCGTACAGCTTGGGCAGCGTGTGCAGTTCCTTGCCCTCGGCCAGGTAGAACACCGCGGTGGGCATCGTTCGCCCGCGCTCGCCGTGCTGCGGCTCCAGCGGCACCAGCGCCATGCGGTCGCCGACGGGCACGGCGACGGCCGAGTTGGAGGTGCCGAAGTCGATGGCGCAGTAGTCGCGGGCGTCCGTCTCGGGAGGGCGGCCGACGCCTGCGGCGTCGGCGGAAAGGGCGGCTGCCGGCATGGGGGACGGAAAGTGAAGGGCGAAAGGGGCGTGATTGTGCGAGGGACGCCTGCGGGCGTCAATGGCGCATCGGCGGCGCCTGGCGCCCGGGCGCGGCGGGGCGCCGTCGCCCGTCGCCGGCCTGAATTTCGAGGCGGTGTTCGGGTTACCCCTGGCCCGGAGGCCGCCGTCCCCGTAAAATCGACGGGTTTTGCGATCGGCAGAGCACCGCGGCGGTCCGACCGGTGCCCGCGCGCCCGACCGCAGCCTCTTCGAATCCGACCACGCGCGCCCAGCCCGAACGCCTCATGCCCCATTCCGCCCTCACCGCCCTGTCGCCCCTCGACGGCCGATACGCCCCCAAGCTGGCCGCGCTGCGCCCGCTGCTGTCCGAGTACGGGCTGATGCACCGCCGCGTCCAGGTCGAGGTGGAGTGGTTCATCGCGCTGGCCGACGCCGGCTTCGCCGAGTTCCCCGCGCTGCCGGAGTCCGTCAAGGGGCTGCTGCGTTCGCTCGTGGTGCGCTTCTCCGAGGCCGACGCCCAGGCGATCAAGGACATCGAGAAGGAGACCAACCACGACGTCAAGGCCGTCGAGTACTGGCTGCGCGCGCGCATCGGCCACGTGGCCGAGGTGCAGGACAAGCTGGAGTTCATCCACTTCGCCTGCACCAGCGAAGACATCAACAACACCAGCCACGCGCTGATGCTCAAGAGCGCGCGCGAGCAGGTGGTGCTGCCGGCGATCGACGGCATCCTCACCCGCCTGCAGGCGATGGCGCACCGCTTCGCGGCGGTGCCGATGCTGTCGCGCACCCACGGCCAGACGGCCAGCCCCACCACGGTGGGCAAGGAAGTGGCCAACGTGCTCGCGCGCCTGACGCATGCGCGCGCGCGCATCGCCGACGTGGTGGTGCTGGCCAAGATGAATGGCGCCGTGGGCAACTACAACGCGCACGTCTCGGCTTACCCGGATGTCGACTGGGAGGCGTTCTCGCGCAAGGTCGTCGAGGAACGCCTGGGCCTGACGCTCAACCCGTACACGATCCAGATCGAGCCGCACGACTACATGGCCGAGCTGTTCGACGCGATGGTGCGCCTGAACACGATCCTGATCGACTGGTCGCGCGACGTCTGGGGCTACGTCAGCCTGGGCTACTTCAAGCAGAAGACCCGGCCGGGCGAGGTGGGCTCGTCGACGATGCCGCACAAGGTCAACCCGATCGACTTCGAGAACGCCGAAGGCAACCTCGGCATGGCCAACGCGATGCTCACCCACATGTCGCAGAAGCTGCCGATCAGCCGCTGGCAGCGTGACCTGACCGACTCCACGGTGCTGCGCAACATGGGCGTGTCCATCGGCTACGCGGTGCTGGCCTACGACAGCCTGACGCGCGGCCTCGACAAGCTCGAGCTCAACGAGGCGCGCCTGGCCGAGGACCTGGACGGCGCCTGGGAAGTGCTGGCCGAGCCGATCCAGACCGTGATGCGCCGCCACGGCCTGCCCGACCCCTACGACCAGCTCAAGAAGTTCACGCGCGGCCAGCCGATGACCCGCGCGCTGATCCAGGGCTTCGTCGCCGCGCTGGACCTGCCGCCCGACGAGAAAGCGCGGCTGCTGGCGCTGACGCCGGGCAGCTACACCGGCATCGGCGCGCAGCTCGCCGGCAAGATCAAGCTTTGAAGACGACGCGGCCCCCGGGCCGCGTTTTCACGTTCCGCCCCGCCACTCCGACAAGGACACCGACCGCATGCGCTTCACCGACACCCTGCACGCCGCCTCCCTGCGCAACGACTCCACGCTGTGCGTCGGGCTCGACCCCGAACCGGCGAAGTTTCCGGGTGCATGGAAGGGCGACGCCGGCAAGGTGTTCGACTTCTGCGCGCGCATCGTCGACGCCACCAAGGACCTGGTCTCGGCCTTCAAGCCGCAGATCGCCTACTTCGCGGCCCAGCGCGCCGAGGACCAGCTCGAGGCGCTGATGGCCTACATCCGCCGCACCGCGCCGGGCGTACCGGTGATCCTGGACGCCAAGCGCGGCGACATCGGCGCCACCGCCGAGCAGTACGCCCGCGAGGCCTTCGTGCGCTACCAGGCCGACGCCGTCACGCTGTCGCCGTTCATGGGCTTCGACTCGATCGAGCCCTACATGAAGCACGACGGCAAGGGGCTGATCCTGCTGTGCCGCACCTCGAACCCGGGCGGCTCCGACCTGCAGGCGCAGACGCTGGCCAACGGCGACAGGCTGTTCGAGCACGTCGCCCGCCTGGCCGCCGGCCCCTGGAACCGCAACGGCCAGCTGGCGCTGGTGGTGGGCGCCACCTTCCCGGCCGAGCTGGCGCGGGTGCGCGAGCTGGCCCCGACCCTGCCGCTGCTGATCCCGGGCATCGGCGCCCAGGGCGGCGACATCGAGGCCACGGTGCGCGCCGGCTGGCGCGCCGACGGCCCGATCGTGGTCAGCTCCTCGCGCGCGATCCTGTACGCCGGCAGCGGCGACGACTTCGCCAGCGCGGCGCGCCAGGCGGCCCTGGCCACCCGCGCGGCCCTGAACCGCGCGATCGCGGCCGTGCGCTGATGCCGCGCGCGCCCACTGCGGCGCGGGGAAGTTCAACCGGTTACGGCTGGAACACGAGAATTGGCGTCAAACTAGGGGTCTGGGGGGCGAGCCGACAATGGGTCGCCATTAAGAACACCGATGGCTGAACCACCGCCGAACAAGGAGGCCAGGCACCGCCTGCGCCAGTCGCTGACGCGCCACCTGCTGGCAGCGACGGCGGCGGTCGCGTTCGCGTCGGCCCTCATGTTCCTGGGGTTCGGCCGGCCGCTGGACTGGGCGGCGCGGCTGTCGCTGACCACGGCCTTCCTGGGGTTGGCCGGCGTGGCGTTCGCGTTGCGACGCGATGCTGGAACGGGCGTCCAGGCGCGCGCGCTCCCGTACGTGATCGGCGCGGCCATCGGGCTGTCCGGGGTCGCGGCGGCGGTCGCGGGCGAAGGCCTGATGTCGCCCGCGCTGGCCGTCGTCGGCGTCTTCCTGTGCCTGTTCACCGTCGTCGCCGGACTGCGCGCCGGCCTGTTCGCGGCGGCCATCGGCGCCGGCATGCTGCTGCTGCTGGCCGCCGCGATGGACCTGCACTGGCTGTCGTCGACCGCCGTGGTGCTGGACGGCGCCCCGCTGACCCTGGTGCGTCCGCTGCTGACGCACGCGCTGGTGCTGGCCATCGCGCTGGGCGGCGGCGAGCTGCTGGGGCGCACGCTGGATCGCACGCTGCGCAGCGCCGACGAGCGCGAGCGCCGCTTCCTGGGCCTGCTGGCCGTGGCGGCCGACGCCTACTGGGAGATGGACGGCAACGGCCGCCTGATCCGCTTCAGCGCCAAGGAGGAGCTGCGCAACTTCGTCGGCCTGCGCCGCCACGGCGTCGACGCCGGCATGGGCAAGCTGCTGTGGGAGACCCGCGGCGTCACCTTCGACACCCAGGTGCTGGAGGCCTTCCGCTCGGAACTGGCCGCGCGGCTGCCGATGCGCGACGTGCCGCTGCGCTGGAGCGACGCGGGCGGCCGGGTGCGTCATTTCACGCTGAGCGCCGAGCCGCGCACCAACGAGGCCGGCAAGTTCGCGGGCTACTGGGGCGTGCTGCGCGACATCACCCAGGACGTGAAGGCGCGCCAGGCGCTTTGGTCCACCGAGACGCGCTACCAGGACCTGTTCCGCCGCATCCCCACGCCGCTGGTGCTGCACCGCGAAGGCCGCGTGCTCGATGCCAATCCCGCGGGCGTGACGCTGTTCGGCTTCGCCGACCTGCGCGCGCTGCTGGGCCAGGACCTGGTCGCGCTGTTCGAGGCCGGCGGCTCGCGCGAGCGCGCCGCCGAGCATGTGCAGCGCCTCGAGGCGCTGGCCACCGGCGAGGGCCTGCCCGAGGCCGAGTTCACGCTGATGCCGGGCGCCGACCGCCTGCTCACCGTGCGCGTGAGCAGCGTTCGCGTGGACGTCGACGGCGAGGCCGCCACGCTGTCCATCATCACCGACGACACCGAGCGCCGGGCGGCCGAGGACCAGGTGCGGCGCAGCGAGACCCTGCTGTCGCACCTCGTGTCCACCAGCCCCGACTGGATCACGCTCACCGAATTCGCGAGCGGCCACTACGCCATGGTCAACCCCACCTTCCTGGCCACTACCGGCTACCGCCTCGACGAGGTCGTCGGCCGCACCCCCAGCGAGCTCGGGCTGTGGGCCGACGCCTCGCAGCGCGACCGCATCTACCGCATGCTGGACCAGCACCAGAGCGTGCAGAACTTCCCCGCCACCATGCACACGCGCGACCGCCGTCGCGTCTCGATGCTGGTGTCGGCGGCGCGCTTCACGATCGACGACGTCGACTACCAGATGACCAGCGCGCGCGACGTCACCGCCATCGAGCAGGCGCGGCGCGAGCGCGAGGCCATCCTCGAGAACGCGCTGGTGGGCATCTCGTTCACGCGCGACCAGCGCATCGTGATGACCAACGCGCGCTTCGACGAGATGTTCGGCTGGCCGCGCGGCGCGCTGCAGAACCAGCAGCAGCGCGTGCTGTGGCCCGCCGACGCCGCGTTCGACGCCATCAGCCAGGACGTCGGGCCACCGCTGTCGCGCGGCGAGCAGGTCGATTTCGAGGTGCCGATGATGCGGCGCGACGGCAGCACCTTCACCGGCCGCCTGCTCGCCAAGGCGCTCGACCCGGCGCATCCGGCCAGCGGCACCATCTGGCTGGCCGAGGACGTCACCGAGCGCCGCGTCGTCGAGCAGGCGCTGGCGCGCGCGCGCGACGAGGCCGAGGCCGCCAACCGCGCCAAGAGCGCGTTCCTGGCCAACACCAGCCACGAGATCCGCACGCCGCTGAACGCGCTGATGGGGCTGGCGCAGCTGGCGCGCACGCCCGAGGTCGACGACCGCCGGCGCCTGCAGTACATCGAGCAGATCTGCGAATCGGCCGACACGCTGTCGGCGATCCTGTCGGACATCCTGGACCTGTCCAAGATCGAGGCCGGCAAGCTCATCGTCGACCGCGTCGCGTTCGACCTGCGCGCGCTGATCGGCACGCTCAAGCAGGCCTACGGCGCGCTCGCCGACACCAAGGGCCTGGCGCTGTACGTCGACATCGACGACGACGTGCCCCAGCACGTGCTCGGCGACCCGATGCGGCTGCGCCAGGTGCTGACCAACTACCTGACCAACGCGCTGAAGTTCACCACCACCGGCAGCATCCTGCTCAACGTCCAGCGCGGCACGGGCCTGCGCCTGCGCTTCGAGGTGATCGACACCGGCGCGGGCATGGACGGCGCCGGCCTGGCGATGCTGTTCCAGCCGTTCAGCCAGGTCGACAACTCCATCACCCGCAAGGTGGGCGGCACCGGGCTGGGCCTGTCGATCTGCAGCGAGCTCGCGCGGCTGATGGACGGCACCGTGGGCGTCAACAGCGAGCCCGACAAGGGCAGCGCGTTCTGGGTCGAGCTGCCGCTGCCGCCGGTCACCGCCCAGCAGCTCGAGGAGCACGTGACCACCTCCGGCATGGATGCGCTGCAGGGCACGCGCGTGCTGATGGTGGAGGACAACCCGGTCAACATGATGATCGCCGTGGCGCTGCTCGAGCGCTGGGGTGCCATCGTCGACCAGGCCGACGACGGCGCCGGCGCGCTGCTGGCCATCGACCAGGCCCACCAGGCGGGCAACCCGTTCGACATCGTGCTGATGGACGTGCAGATGCCGGGCATGAGCGGCCACGAGGTCACCCGGCGGCTGCGCCAGCGCTACGATCGCAACACGCTGCCCATCGTGGCGCTGACCGCCGCGGCGCTCGTCTCCGAGCGCGAGGACGCGATGGCCGCCGGCATGAACGACTTCCTGACCAAGCCGATCGACGCCGAGCGGCTGCGCCAGACCCTGCGCCACGTGCTGATGGACGCCGAGGCGCGGGTGGAACGCTGATCAGCCCACGAGGGACGGTACCCACCAGAACGGCAGGTATTCGTGCCAGCCGACGAATGCCGAGAACACCACGTGGATCAGCGGCGACGTCAGCGCGATGAGCACCACGAATGCCGATGCCTCGCGCACCCGCATCCGCAGGGCGAGCGGCGGCAGCACGAACGTGGCCGTGGCGGGCGCGCCGTAGTAGACGACCCACGACATGCCCGCGTTCGCGCCGAATTTCGCGAACAGCATCCCGCCGACGACCGCGATCGCAGCCAGCGCGGCAACCAGCGCGGCCGCCGGTTGCCGTGCCCGCGCGCGCAGGGCGAAACGCAGCACCGCCACGAACAGCAGCAGCGCCACCAGGATGAAGACGACGAAGTGCAGGGGCGGCATGCCGGCCTTGTGCCAGACGAGGGGATGCGCGATTCTGGCCCAGGCGCCGCCCTACACTGGCGTCCATGCAAGCACTCACCACCACGACGCGACCGCGCATCGGCTGGGGCCTGATCGGCGCCGGCGGCATCTCCGACCAACTGGCGCGCGCGCTGTCGTACGTGGCCGACGCACGCCTGGTGGCCGTCGGCTCGCGCGACGCCGCCAAGGCGCAGGCCTTCATCGACGCGCCGCGCGGCGCCGAGGCGCCGACCGGGCCGGTGCGCGCGTACGGCAGCTACCAGGCCCTGGTGGACGACCCCGAGGTGGACGTGGTCTACATCGGCACGCCCCATCCGGACCACATCGAATCGATGCTGCTCGCGCTGGCCGCCGGCAAGGCGGTGCTGTGCGAGAAGCCGTTCACGCTGAACGGGCGCGAGGCCGAGGTGGCCGTGGCCCTCGCGCGGCGCCAGGACGTCTTCCTGATGGAGGCGATGTGGATGCGCTATGTGCCGGCGATGGTGGAGCTCAAGCGCCTGGTCGACACGGGCGCGATCGGCGCGCCGGTGTCGGTGGCGGCCGACTTCGGCTTCTCGGCCGCCGGCCTGCCGGCCACGCATCGCACGCTGGATCCCGCGCTGGCCGGCGGCGGCCTGCTCGACATCGGCATCTACCCGCTCAACCTCGCGGCCTTCGTGCTGGGCCCCATCGTCGGCGTGCAGGCCGACGCCGAGCTGGGCCCGACGGGCGTCGACGTCCACACCGTGTTCAACCTGCGCCACGCCGGCGGCCAGCGCAGCCAGGGCATGTGCTCGCTGCGCGCGACCACCGGCTGCCACGCCACCATCCTGGGCACCGACGGCCGCATCGACATCGCGCCGCCGTTCTACGCCGCGCAGCGCCTGCTGGTGGCGCGCGGCACGCGCCCGTGGGATGAGACGCCGATCGAGACCATCGACCTGCCCTGGCGCGGCTCGCGCTACGTGGCGCAGGTGGAGGAGGTGCACCGCTGCCTGCGCGCCGGCCTGGCCGAGAGCCCGGTGATGCCGCTGGACGAGACGCTGGCGCTGGTGGGCTGGATGGACGCGATGCGGGCCCAGTTCGGGCTGCGCTATCCGGGCGAGTGAGGCCTCAGACCGACTGCACCGGCCCGCTGTCGATGGGCAGCTGGCGCATCATGTCCTTCATGTGCACCAGCGAGCCGATCGCCGTGAACATGAGCACCACCACGATCAGCGCCGTGATGAGGTATTGCAGGAACACGACGGCGAGCCCGCGCAGGTAGGTCGTGTCGAGGATCAGCATGTAGCCGAGCGCCGCGGCGAAGATCGACACGATGCCGCTGCCGTGGAACAGGCGCAGCGCCACGCCGACGATCAGGTA
>Ga0265324_10001743_pt1 | contig 11976 bp, 13 predicted proteins | sample 41419metaG_FD_198634 | JGI IMG/M metagenome (GOLD analysis project Ga0265324, IMG submission 198634) | Rhizosphere microbial communities from Carex aquatilis grown in University of Washington, Seatle, WA, United States - 4-14-19 metaG | ecosystem: Host-associated > Plants > Roots > Rhizosphere... | reverse complement strand
ACCAGGTCGGTGAAATCAGGCAGGTTATTGGCAAATACCGTTTGCGCAAACAACCCGAACAATGCGAAAAAAACTAATTTTCTTAGCATAATTACTCCTACCCTCCAGATGGATCGATGATTAAGAACCGGACCGCGATACAAGAATGGATGAGGCAATGGCCTGCCCGACTCCGGGCGAAAACCTTGCCAGAATAAAACCCAACAACAACCCGATGACCGCACCTGCAACTGCATAAGCATCACGCGCAGCCGTCTCGCCAGCCAGACCGACACCCGCGATACCGCCTGCCAGCAGCAGGATCAACGGCAGGACATACATCTTCAGGGCGCCCCGCAGCAACGCACCATCCGGAATGGAGACTTGAACTTCATCTCCAACCTTGGCCCGCGCTACGTTACTGACTTTGAAATGACGTGGCTTATTACTGCAGAACAGTTTCGTCAGTGTGCCGCTGCCGCACCCTCCTTCGCTATCGCAGTGGCCGCATCCGCCAGTGCTCAAGGGTTGCACCAAGGCTTCATCACCGTCCACCTGCATGACAATTGCGCGCATTTCCAGCATGTCATTGGCCTGCGTAACGGACGGAATCACCCACTTGAATGACCGTCAAAGGCGGCACTTCGCCGACAACTGTAATCAGATTATCCCCAACAAGGCGGTTATACACATGCGCAGCTCCCTGCCCGGACAAGCCGGAATGGATATAGGTTATATCCTTGCCTTTTTCGATAAATACCGAGATGCCTGCCAATCCATCAGAAAATACCATTTGAATAACAGGTTCCTTGTTTCCTCGGAAAGGACGGCGCATTTCCAGTACCTTCTTGAAGCCAGAAGGTAAAGCATCCACCTGCCAGCCGCTTGACTCATCAAGCAGTTCAACTTTGGGCTGGGGAGGCTGCTGATCGACTTCCTGAGCAATCGCTGTTGCAGAAGGGTTCTCGGCAACGATCCATTTTCGATCAATATTGTTGCCTATATTCAACTGCATGAACGCATATTGCTCGATCAGGTAGCCGTGATCGTCCAGCACTGCCGCCTTCAACAACAATCCCGAGTTGCTGTCCGCCCACATCTTGCGCGCATAGCGCAAATTGTCCTTGGGCAAAAATACAATGGAATGCGCATGATAACCGGCGATCTCATCTTCCTCTGCCGGACTGACCGAGTAATTCTCTTTTAATGTGGCAAATTGTTCCGGCAGCAGTGCGGGGAATGCGCGTTTGATTTGGCGTTTTTCGAGTCGTACCTTGTGGCCTTCCGAATACAGCCAAACCTGATCGTTGTCACGAATGATTTCACGCTTGACGCCAACGAGACCTTCGAGACGTTCATGCTCTCCGTCCTTGTCGGTCACATGCGTAACCCGCGAAACCTCGACGCTCTCACCCGACTGATAGACAAACACCCCGCAGTAATTGGTCTGACGCGCCGCAAACGCCATGGTTTTCAGCCATTCAGCCTCTTTATCCTGCAATGGATCCGCAAAGGCGGCTGCAACACCCAGTTGCAACATCATGAAAAGCAGGTATCTGGACTGATGCATCGAGACTTCCACTATCGGCCTGCCACCGCATGAATATACGGGGCAGAAACATGCACCTCGGCACTGGGTGAAAACTCCTGATGTGCCATCAGATAATCGTTGGTCTGTGCAGAAACGGGCCTGACAGCGTTGTTCTGTTGTATTTGCGCTGCTGCGACCTGCGGAGCGGGTTCACTGCCAACCTGCAGAGACAGCCACGCCACCAAAGCCAGCGCGATGACAGAAGCAACGGCGGAAAGGGCAAAATTTCGGACACGCTGGGAAGTACGTTTATATGGTGCAATGACGGTGGGTTCGGCTTGCAATCGCTCATGGAAAGACTTACCGAAGCTTTTGCAGATGTGGTCGGGTTGTCGCAAGGCATCGCCAATCAGATGATATCTTTCCCAATCCTGCAGTATCTCTGGATGGCGTTTGAGTTTATCCAAGAAGGCATCCGCCTGATCTTCAAACAGTTCACCATCCATCAAAGCCGAAATTTCCTGTTTCATATTTACCACCTTGTATTTTCACTTGTACCCAACAATGGACGCAGATTTGCAGCAATTGCCTCGCGCGCCCTGAAAATCCTCGACCGAACAGTACCAATCGGGCAATTCATTACGACCGCGATCTCCTCATAGCTGAGGCCCTCGATCTCGCGTAACGTCAATGCCGTACGCAAATCATCCGGCAACTCCTGCAACGAGGCATTCACCACCTCAACCACCTGTTTGCTCATCAACTCGTTTTCGGGCGTCGCCACTTCATGCAATAGCGCCGCATCCTCGAAATCTTCCGCCTCATCCGAATCGAACGGGGTACTGGTTGGTGCCCTGCGCCCCTGTGCTACCAGATGGTTTTTGGCAGTATTGATGCCGATCCGGTACAGCCAGGTGTAAAACGCGCTATCCCCGCGAAACGCGGGCAAGGCACGATATGCCTTGATGAACGCATCCTGAGTAACATCCTCGGCTTCTGCTGCATTTCTCACGAAACGCAAAATCAATCTGCCTAACCGACGCTGATATTTTGCCACCAACAACTCGAACGCGTGCTTGTCGCCGCGTTGCGCACGTTCCACCAGTTGCTGATCGACCTCCCTGTCACCCATTCCGTTTTCCGGTTTAATTAATTTAACCGCCGATAAGCGGTTCGCTAGTATAACCGGACGGATACACAAACGTCAGCCTTGCCTGTAACGGCAGAATTGACACCGAGTACAAAAATTAGTTCACTCAGTAGTCATGGCCTTCACTCAAGTTTGATATAGTTCGCCGGGTTAGCAACCTGATAGGACAAGTGGCGTGTTGCGTTTTAATACTCTCATCATCGGCAGCGGGCTGGCAGGCCTGTCACTGGCGCTCAAGCTGGCAGACAAGCAGAAGGTCGCCGTTATCACCAAAAAATCGCTCCTGGACGGTGCCAGTGCCTGGGCTCAGGGCGGAATCGCTGCCGTGCTTTCCCCCAAAGACACTCAGGATGAACACATCCACGACACCATGGTCGCGGGAGCCGGTCTGTGTGACCCCAAAACCACGCAATTCGTCGTTGAACGCGGAGCAGCGGCCATCAACTGGCTGATCTCCCAGGGTGTTCCGTTCACCCGCGACGAAAGCTCTGACAGTGGCTACCATCTCACGCGCGAAGGCGGACATAGCCATCGCCGCATCATCCATGCCACCGATGCAACCGGTCTGGCCGTGCAGGAGACCATCGCCAGCAAGGCGCGCCTTCATCCCAACATTACCCTGCTGGAACAGTATATTGCTGTAGACCTCATCACCGGCAAGAAGGTGCACAGGGATGATAATTGCTGCTACGGCGCCTATGCACTGAACAGCCAGAATGGAGAAGTCATCACCATTGCCGCAGAGAATACCGTGCTGGCCACAGGCGGAGCAGGCAAGGTATATCTGTACACCACCAACCCGGACACCGCCACCGGTGACGGCATCGCCATGGGCTGGCGTGCGGGTTGCCGTGTCGCCAACATGGAATTCATCCAGTTTCACCCGACTTGCCTTTACCACCCGCATGCCAAGTCATTCCTCATCAGCGAAGCGGTGCGCGGTGAAGGGGGAATATTGAAGCTGCCCGATGGTACGCGCTTCATGCCATGGCACGACGAACGCGCCGAACTCGCTCCCCGCGATGTCGTTGCAAGAGCCATTGACTTCGAAATGAAAAAGCGCGGCCTGGATTGCGTCTATCTGGACATCTCGCACCAACCGCTCGAATTCCTGCTGGAGCATTTTCCAACCATCTATTCGCGCTGCCTGGCACTGGGCATCGATATTTCCAAACAACCGATCCCGGTTGTTCCGGCGGTGCATTTCACCTGCGGTGGGCTCCTGACCGACCTGCATGGACGTACCGATGTAAAAGGACTTTACGCAATCGGCGAGACCGCCTGCACAGGACTGCACGGTGCCAACCGACTGGCCAGCAACTCGTTACTGGAATGCCTGGTTTTTTCCGAGGCTGCCTCTCAGGATATTCTGAACAGTTCACCCAGAAACATACCCGAACTTCCGGGGTGGGATGAAAGCCAAGTGACCGATGCAGACGAAACGGTGGTGATCTCGCACAACTGGGATGAACTGCGCCGCTTCATGTGGGACTACGTCGGTATCGTGCGTACCACCAAGCGACTGCAGCGAGCGCAGCACCGGATCAAGCTTCTGCACGAGGAAATCAATGAGTATTACAGCAACTTCCACGTCAGCGCCGATTTGCTGGAACTGCGCAATCTGGTCATGACTGCCGACCTGATTGTGCAAAGTGCGCTATCCCGTCATGAAAGCCGCGGTCTCCACTTCAGCAAGGATTATCCGCAGATGCTGCCGGAAGCGATTCCGACCGTGCTGACTCCGCCGAATTACGTTGCACCCTGATCGGCTTTGTCGCCCCATTTCAACGCAACGCGCAAACGACGGAAACTTTCCGCACCCATGGTATCGGCCATAATCAGCAGACTGCGCGTTTTGTGTTGCTCTTTTAATGCAACATTCAGGATGACAAGAAACGGGGTCACCAGACTGTCTGCAGACACGCAGCCCGACAGGTGTGTGCCACTGCGCAATACCAGCACGATTTCATCCTGGCTTTGCAGCCGAAAAGCCACACATGAGCGCTCCCTGCTCAAGTTAGCGTCAAGCAACAGGTAATAACCGGTCCAGTACAACACAGTCAACGTCAATGCGAGCCGAACCGCGACAGGTAACGGCAGCATCCAGATCGAAGCCAGCGATAACACGCAGAGCAGGAAAAACAGCAGTGCAAGAGAACGGGATGGACGCAATTTGTAGTTCAACTGCATTCCCATCAGATACTGAATCTGGCTAGAACAAAAGGGCAGAGATCAGCCCGATCAGAATCAGGGCAATAATCACCATCAGGACGAGCCCGCCGCCCCTGCTTGGTCGGGTTTCCCCGTCCGGGGCAGACAAATGCCTGGCTTGCGGCGCAGCGCTGTTGATTTGTTCAGCGCTAGGCCGGGCCATCTTGAAGGTTCTGGACAACTCCTCCACATCTTCCTTACTGGCCGTCATCGCAGCCAAACGCATCGTTGCGCCAACGGAATCAAACGAAGGTGACAAACGCATGGTCAGGACCGGCTCGGATTCATCGTCCGAATCCTTAACGCCCGAAGCGATTTCCGGCATCATGCCGGCGATGGCAGATCGGGTTGCATCGACCGCGACCGCCGTGCTCGGCACGGTACCCCGGCAGGCACGCAAATCATTTGCCAGGTCTCTGGCATTCTGATAGCGGTTATCAATGTCTTTGGCCAGCGCCTTGGCGACAATGAAATTGAGCATATCCGGCACGGCCGGATTGATGGAACTGGGCGATGGAGGAATCGCATTCAGGGTTTGATACATGATGGCGTTGACATTCTCACCCGTGAACGGCGGCTGCCCGGTCAGCATCTCGTACAGCATCACACCCAGTGAGAAAATATCGGAGCGCTGATCGGTCAGTTTGCCCATCACCTGCTCGGGAGACATATACTTCGGGGAACCGAGCACCATACCGGTCTGCGTGCGCACCGCAGCAGATGCCATACGTGCAATGCCAAAGTCGGTGATCTTCGCGTGCCCATCGCGCAACACCATGATGTTGGAAGGTTTGACATCGCGATGAATGATGCCGTGCTCATGCGCATAAGCCAACCCCAAAGCCACCTGAGCAACAATATCGAGCACCTGATCAACCGGCAACAGCTTTTCGTCATTGAGTACGTCGCGCAATTCCCGGCCTTGCAGGAATTCCATCGCGATATAGGCGACGTCACCGCTGCGGCCAACGTCGAAGATGGTGACGATATTGGGATGACTCAGGCGACCGGCTGCTTTGGCTTCCTGATAGAACCGGGCCTCATACTCCTCGCGCTCTTCCAGTGCAAGGCTCAGGGTAATGGTCTTGATCGCAACGATGCGGTCAATCAGCGGATCGGTTGCCTTGTAAACGACGCCCATCGCCCCCTGACCGAGTTCGCCGACAATCTCATAACGTCCCAGATGACTGATCATGTTTCCAGAGAGGAATGGTTATTTGCCAACTTTGGCTTTAGCACTGCGAAACACCGGCCCCCACACCGGATGGCCTGCCTCTGCCGGAGTCAATTCAAAATTCGGGTTCAAAGCCAGCGCCTTGCGGAAGGACTCATAGCACATCTTCTCCCTCCCTGATACGCAATGTATGAACGCTAGATATTTGTAGGCACTCACCTTGTCATCCCTTTCGGCCAGCTTGGTTTGCAGCACGTTGTTCAATGCTTCCACCGAGGCATAATAATTGCCTTCTTCGTAACTTTCGACGCCTTTGCTCAGCTTGTGGCCTGGCGTCCTGTTGAACCACCAGCACTCGTCGCAAGAATTCAGCGACTGGCAGCCCGTCAGCGTCCAAACCATCATCACGCCCAGCAAAGCACCATGGCGACCCAACATCAAAAACTCCTATTCTTTCAATCGCCAAATCTACTTGGCGAAACTATGTCTGATTTTAATTTTTTCGCCGGATTTTACATTGACGATCTGGGTGAATACCGGGAATGTCGTATTGCGCACCTCGATCACATGCTTGCCCGCCAATACCTGCAGTTCCAGCAGTGGAGGACTGGCCCCTTGCCTTCTATTATCCAGATAAACGTCTCCCCACGGCACAATCACCAAATTCACCACCGCCGGAGCTCCGGTCGTTTCAACCAGCGTTCGTACACGGGAACTCTGCTTGACGCCCTGCACTTTCTTCTCGCCGGGCGCAGATTTCTGGTGCACTGCGGCATGACTTTCCTTCTTCTGCGGGTTTGCCGCTTTGGGAGGCGTTGGCGCCTTCGTATCCTGATGCGACTGCACATTGTTTTCCGTTGCAGTTTGCGCGCCTGCCGCCGGTTGAGTTCTTTCAACAACTGACTTTTCTTGCGAAGCAAGCTTTACCGGAGTCGGCGCCTCCTGATGAGTTACCAGCTTGAACGTCAGTGCCCCCAATAACGAAAGCAGCACGACCGCCCCCGTTCCGATGATTGCCATACGCTGATTGCGGGACGCATTACCGTACATTTCAACGGCACGATGCTCCCATCTGTCCATGTTATCGACTAATTTGTCCCAATAATTTTCCAGCCTGAACAACACGGCATTAAATCCCGTAGCTCCGGCGTGTCGGGACTGTTTGGAGATGCTGCGCTGCGTCGAGGTAAAATCACCGGGATAGCCGATCGCGTAAACCTCGTGTTCCCGCACATGTTTGTCGGTACGCGACCCCTGATAGTGAAACATGCCTGCATATTCCTGCGACAAGCGCGACACCGCGTCGTAATAGGAACGCGAGACCAGAATCTGCCCCGGATCGGAAAAACCCATCACGCGCTGCGCAACGTTGATTCCATCGCCGACGATATTCGGCTGTCCGTTGATATCCTTGACCAGGCGCACCGGTCCAAGATTGATGCCAATGCGCACCAGCAACGGTGGCTCCATGCGCACGCCTTCATTCAAGAGGCTGCTGCGCATGCTTAATGCAGCGTGCAACGCATCGCTGATATCACCCAGGAAACTGATGGCGGCCCCATCACCCGTATCGAGAATAATGCGGTCGTTGACAGGCACATCGCGGATAGCAATGGACAGAAAGGCGTTGAAACGCTCTTTCAGCGATATCTGCCCTGAAACGGATTTCTTTGAATATTCGACGATATCCAGAAAAAATACGCTGCAGATGATGGTCTTGTTACCACGCTCTTCCATTATTCCCGCTCGCTATTCGCGTCCCTGTTCTACGTTGTCTCAAGAATACCAGCCAACCAGCCGGATTTTAACGACTTATGCGTCAAACTCGCCAGCTTTAATTTTTTCGCGGTCTGGCGCGTTGTAGCTTATTGCGCCGCCCATCGTCAACCACTTGCCTGGCAACCCCTACTGGCAAGCCCACCCATTCGAGTATTTTTGTAACTTCGCCTTCGCCAAGCTCAGCCATCATGCCTCGCTTTATGCGCGGCGGCAGGTTAATGATCCCGAAGCGTACACGCATCAAGCGGCTCACCGGCAAACCCAGCGCCTCAAAGGTGCGGCGGACCACGCGGTTGCGCCCTTCCTTGAGAACCAGGCGATACCAGTGGTTAAAACCTTCCCCGCCCTCATCGCTGAGTTGCTCGAAACGCACCAGGCCGTCTTCCAGCTCGATGCCGTCTTTGGTCATCTGATGTATCTGATCCAGCGTCATCTCGCCCTGTACACGCACCGCATACTCGCGCTCCACCTCGAATCGCGGGTGCATCAGGCGATTGGCCAATTCGCCCGAGGTTGTAAAGATCAGCAGGCCGCTGGTATTAAAGTCCAGCCGCCCGATGGCGATCCATTTCTGCCCGCGCAACTTCGGCAGCGCATCGAACACGTTGGCACGTTCCTTTGGATCGTCGCGACTGACGATCTCGCCTTCCTGCTTGTGGTACAGCAGGATGCGCGGCATAGCTTGCTCTTCCTGCAGCTGAAGCCGGATATTGCGACCATCGACCTGCACTTTGTCGCCTTCGCTGACGCGCATGCCCAGCTTGGCCACCGTACCGTTCACGGTCACCCTGCCGGATTCAATCCATGCTTCCATCTCGCGGCGGGAACCGATGCCCGCCTGCGCCAGCACCTTCTGCAGTCGCTCGCCCGGCTGCGTGCTTGTTTCGGCCTGCTCTGTCATTCTGTCACCGTTCTTCTTTCCAGCACGGCTTGCGCCAACGTCCCGCTATCCACATGTTCCAGTTCGCCACCAACCGGCAAACCGCGTGCAATACGTGACACCTTGATACCCTGTGCGCGCAGCAGCGTGGCGAGGTAATGCGCCGTTGCTTCGCCCTCGACCGTAAAATTGGTCGCCAGAATCACCTCGCACGACAGCTCGCGAGCGCGCTGGAGCAAGCGTTCCAGTGGTAAATCCCTGGCGCCCACACCATCCAGCGGCGAAAGGCGCCCCATCAGCACAAAGTACATGCCGCGGTAACATTGCGCCTGCTCCATCATCAACAGGTCGGCTGGCATCTCCACCACGCACAGCATGTCGGTCTCGCGCCGAGACGAACTGCACATGGAACAAGTCTCTTCTTCGGAAAAATTGTTGCACTTGCTGCAATGCCTGATGCTTTCCACCGCATGATCGAGCGCACGCGCCAGATGCAGGGCACCCTGCCTGTCGCGCTGCAACAGGTGATAAGCCATACGCTGTGCGGATTTCGGCCCCACACCCGGCAGACAGCGCAGCGCGCCGATCAGATCTTCCAGACTGGAAGGTGTGTTCATCAGAATGGCAGATTCATGCCCGGCGGCAGATTCATCCCGGCGGTAAACCCGCTCATGCGTTTCTGCGAGGTCTCGGTGACTTTCTTGTTGGCATCGTTTAATGCTGCCACGATCAGGTCTTCCAGCATCTCTTTGTCATCCAGCACACTCTGGTCCAGATTCACGCGGCGCACTTCATGCGCGCAGGTCATGGTCACCTTGACCATGCCGGAACCGGACTGCCCTTCCACCTCGACGGTGGCCAGTTCGTCCTGAGCCTTCTTCATGTTTGCCTGCATCAGTTGCGCCTGCTTCATCAGCCCGGCTATTCCGCCCTTCATCATTTCCACTTCCTCCGAAAAAATTCAATATCCCGCATCGCGACTTACCGTACCCCTCGCCCACCGGGAGAGGGGGCACGGGGGTGAGGGAAACGATGGGGGAGCATGCTCCTCCATCGTTTGTTATACGGGTCTGATCGAACTCTCGATCACCTGCGCACCCAGGTGCGCCTGAGCTTCGCGCACAAAAGTATCGTGCTTGATCGCCTCTTCCGCCTGCTGTTGGCGCGTCTGTTTCTCATGCTGCTCAACGGCAGCGGGTGTTGCCACGCTGTTTTCTTCTCCGAGCTGTACGGTTAATTTGATGGGTTTGACGAAATACTCGCTGAGCGCCGTCTGCAGCTTGTCCTGCGCAATCTTGTTGCTCTGCAGATGCTTGTGTTGCGGCGCAAGATTCAGCACCACACGGCCCTCGGTAAAACTCGCCAGCACACTGTTCTTGGCCAGTTCGCGCGCCATGCCTTGCAGATTGAGTTGCGAAAGCAGGGTATTCCAGTCCAAGTCGGTGCCACTTGCTGCCACCTTTACCGGAGCGGACTGACTCGCAGGTGCAGGTTCGGCGACTAAGTGCTTGACCGCAGCTGCCGCTGCTTTGGGCGCCATTGCCGGTGCGGGTTTCGGTGCAACCTGACCGGCACTCGCCGCCGCCCCCTGCGGCGCAAACGCCAGCATGCGCAGTAACGTCATGGTGAAACCGGCATATTCATCCGGCGCCAGATCGATCTCGTTGCGGCCATGGATGACGATCTGGTAATTCAGCTGAATCTCTTCCGGCGTGAACTGCTGCGCCAGCTCCAGCAGGCGCGCGCGTTCCGGCTCATCGTCCGGGATGGCATTGGGAATGGTCTGCGCCAGCGCAATGCGGTGCAGCAATGTCGCCAGATCCTGCAGCGCAGCCTCGAACGCCAGGCTGCGTATGGCCATATCGTCGGCAATGCGCAACAACCCGGCACCATCGCCGGCGCGCAATGTTTGCAACAGGTCGAACAGATAACCCTGGTCGATCGCACCCAGCATGGTGCGCACCAGCGCCTCGTCGACCTTGCCGGAAGAATAGGCGATGGCCTGATCCAGCAGGCTCAGCGCATCGCGCATGCTGCCCTGTGCGGCACGCGCCACCAGATTCAGCGCACCGTTCTCGAACGGGATGTTTTCCTGCCCCAGCACGTATTGCAGGTGGGTCAGGATCAATGCGGGCGGCAATTGCTTGAGGTTGAACTGCAGGCAGCGCGACAGCACCGTGACCGGAATCTTCTGCGGGTCGGTGGTGGCGAGGATGAACTTCACATGCGACGGCGGCTCTTCCAGCGTCTTCAGCATCGCGTTGAACGCCGACTTCGACAGCATGTGCACTTCGTCGATGATGTACACCTTGAAACGCCCGCTGGTCGGCGCATACAGCGCACTCTCCAGCAATTCGCGCATATTGTCGACCTGCGTGTTGGACGCCGCATCCAGCTCGATCAAATCGACGAAGCGCCCGCTGTCGATCTCGGTACACGCGCCGCACACGCCGCAGGGGGTAGCGGTAATGCCGGATTCACAATTCAGGGATTTGGCGAAGATGCGCGCGATGGTGGTCTTGCCGACACCGCGCGTGCCGGTGAAGAGATAGGCGTGGTGCAGACGGTTCTGCGTGAGCGCATTGGTCAGCGCCTGAACGACATGCTCCTGCCCCGCCAGTTGAGCGAAGTTCCGGGGACGCCACTTGCGGGCAAGTACAGAAGTCGCTGACATATCTCTTTCCAATCGAGTGTAACACCCTCGAAAAACAGGAGGCGAGCCTTACCCCCGGCACTTGCAGTAATTAGCTGTGGCTGCTTCCTTCCGGACCTGACCAGGTTCACTACACCACAATGCGGGGAGACCCGCCAAACTCTTCCAACCTACTGCGCGCCACGATAGCTGCGTTGCTCAAGCGCTCGAAATCCTCATGTACATCCAGTACATTCCGGTTTCTCGCGCTTTCGCGCCTTGCTCTCCCGTCGCTCGCTACGGTTGGTAATCCTTTGCAAAGCTACTTACTGAACTTGTTTGACCGGAATCATCCCGATCCGCTTCTGCCATTCTGCCGGCCCGGTTTCGTGCACCGAGGTGCCCTTGCTGTCCACGGCCACCGTTACCGGCATGTCTTTCACATCAAACTCGTAGATGGCTTCCATGCCCAGATCGGCAAAGGCCACCACTTTCGCGCTACGTATCGCCTTGGACACCAGATAGGCGGCTCCGCCTACTGCCATCAGATACACCGCTGCGTGTTTTTTGATTGCGTCGATCGCGACTTGGCCGCGTTCCGCTTTGCCGACCATGCCGATCAAACCGGTCTGCGCCAACA
>Ga0265324_10001740_pt1 | contig 11982 bp, 15 predicted proteins | sample 41419metaG_FD_198634 | JGI IMG/M metagenome (GOLD analysis project Ga0265324, IMG submission 198634) | Rhizosphere microbial communities from Carex aquatilis grown in University of Washington, Seatle, WA, United States - 4-14-19 metaG | ecosystem: Host-associated > Plants > Roots > Rhizosphere... | reverse complement strand
GTTCTGCAGGGTGAAAAAGACGTATGGACCGGGAGCAAAGTGTACCGCTATAATTCTACAAACTATCTGGTCAGCTGCATGGATATTCCTGCCACAGCACAGGTAGTGGCGGCATCACCAAAGCAACCTTTTATTTGCCTTAAACTTGAGCTTCAGCCGTCGATGGTGTATGAGATATTGCAGGAGACACCATCTGCCGAAATTCAGCGCGAAAAAGCAGAAGGAGGATTTTTTGTGGAAAAGGTGACTGCAGAACTTGCAGACGCTTTTGCCCGCCTGATGAAAGCGCTGGAGAACAAGAATGATCTGAACGTGCTTGCCCCATCCATCATCCGGGAGATCCATTACCGGTTGATGAGTTCTCGGTATGGGATGAAGATTCGGCAGTTGGGAGTTGCGGGAAGCAAGACACAGCGAATCAGGAAAGTAGTGGAACGCTTGCAGAAAGAGTATGCGATGCCCTTGAAGGTCGCGGTTTTGGCACAGATGGCGAACATGAGCCCGTCGTCTTTTCATCTTCATTTTCGGCAAGCCACAAGCATGAGCCCGCTGCAATATCAAAAACAAATCCGGCTTCAAGAAGCCCGCCGGCTGCTCAGCATCGAGACACTAGATGCAGCGAGTGTGGCGTTCAAGGTCGGTTACGAAAGTCCGTCTCAGTTTAGCCGTGAGTATCGGAGGCTCTTCGGGCAGCCGCCGATGCGCGACATTGATCACCTTCGGATGTCGATTCCAGATCAGGACTGAAAACAGAATGGATGGAAATAGAAAAAACGGACGCGAGTAAGATTCGCACACCGACTTTATTGGCTCCGCGGCACACTCGCGGAAGCTAACAACATTTCATTTGAAGTCCCCATTCTTTTCGTCAGTGATTGAAATGGCACCGCGCATGGTCTTATTGACTTCGCCATAGTACGCTGTTTCCTAGCCCTCTAAAAGTCAATGCTGCAACAGCCTTGCGCAAGCGGCTGTTCTCCTGTTCCAGTTCAATTCACCGCCTTCTCTGATTTACTCTCAGTCCTCCGTATTCTTTTCGCCATCTTAAAATACGTCATCTCACTGATCTCCAGCCGAGGAGCCGCCTCGGTGATCGACTTCTCCTGGCGTTGCAACTCATCTGCTTCATGCAATTTATTTATGAACTTCTGCCGTTCACGGCTCATGACGTTCATCCGATTGTGATTATTTCCAATATATTTTATTGGATCATCTTTTGGGGGACAGTTCACAATTTTACCCCACGGAAACGCCGAGAATTCGGCCGATGATGGCGGTTACCGCCATGGCCAAGCCCCCGCCAAGGGTGACGCGCAGCGAGGCCCTGCCCATCGGCGCGCCGCCGAGATATCCGCCGAACGCACCGAGTGAAGCGAGACTTACAAGCGAGAGCGCTGCAATCAAGGGAATATGCAAACCTGCCGGCGCAACGAGAAGAGCCGCAATCGGAACCATGGCGAATAACGCAAAGCTCGCGGCTGATATCCACGCCGCTTGCATCGGACGCGAAAGAGATGTCTGGTCGATCCCAAGTTCATCACGCATGTGAGCGCCGAGTCTATCACGTTTACTAAGTTGCTCTGCGACCTTCATCGCGAGATCCTGCTCAAGGCCTCGCTTCATGTAAATCATCGCAAGCTCTTCCAGCTCGGCTTTTGGCTGCGCCATGAGTTCTCCCTTTTCACGCTTGATGTCAGCCTGTTCCGCGTCGCGTTGTGAGCTGACGGAAACATATTCGCCCACCGCCATCGACATTGCTCCCGCAACGAGACCCGCCACACCGGCGACTAAGACAGCCCCGTTCGATGCGGACGACGCCGCGACACCAATCATGAGGCTTGCTGTCGATACGATTGCGTCATCCGACCCGAGCACGGCTGCGCGCAGCCATCCTGCACGTCCGCTTCGATGCATCTCCTTGTCAGCCATACGAATGAAACCTCTTTCTTTATATGCATAAATCGCAAGCAAGTATTTCGCTCACCTGCGGGTGAAGCCGGTAGAGAGGCCGGTAGGATGCCACGTTGGTTTTTCGGCGGCGACACATTTACTCTTGGCGGTCTGATTTCACTGTCATTTCTCCCTTCTATAAAGAACAGTTATTCGTCCTCCCGATGGTTCACATTTCAGAAACTTTTGTTCGGCTTGTGTTTAATGAATGTGTTGGAATCAAGTTCTTCAAATGCTGCTTGAAGCTCCTCCCGAGTGTTCATGACGATCGGGCCATACCAGGCAACCGGTTCACCAATAGGTTTTCCGGAAACAAGAAGGAAACGCAAATGCTCTTTTCCCGTCGAGACGGAAATCTGCTCCCCATCCTCGAACAGCACGAGCGTGGCATTACCGATAAAAGGGTCTTGTTTGACGTCGAAGTAGTTGACTCCTTCAACATCATAGGAGAACGGATCCTTTTCCTTGCAGAACACACCGCTTCCTTCTATGATATATGCAAAAACAGTGTGGCCGGACAGAGTACGATGTGTAAATTCGGAATGGGGCGGAACAGTGACATCAAGATACTCGGGGTCAGTTACGATATCCCGCACAGACCCTTCAGTACCATCTACCGTGCCGGCGATGACTTTGATGGTCGCTCCTCCAACTGTAACTGAGGAAATTTCCCCGGCAAGAATACCCCGATATCGCGGATCCATCATTTTATGGGACGCAGGAAGGTTCGCCCAAAGCTGAAAACCGTACATGCGGCCTTTCGAATCACCCTTAGGCATTTCTTGATGAATAATACCGCTGCCGGCCGTCATCCACTGCACATCGCCGGGACCAATCACGCCTTTATTTCCCATGCTGTCGCCGTGTTCAACGTCTCCGGCAAGTACATATGTGATCGTCTCCATGCCGCGATGGGGATGCCAAGGAAAACCTTTGAGAAAATACCGAGGCTCGTCGGAACGGAAATCATCGAGCAAGAGGAATGGATCAAACTGAGGAACTTCACTATTGCCGAACGCTCGATGCAGATGAACTCCAGCGCCTTCGATTGTCGGTTTACTCCTGATAACTTTCCGGATCTTTCTATTTTTTGCCATTACAAGTTGCCTCTTTCGCGTTCGGGGTTATTATTTGCCTAATCCTAACTGATTCACGTACGTCTGGTTGTCCCAGAACAACGATTCTTCAACCATGATGCCGTCTTTCCAGTGTCCCACAGTACACATCGGCAATTTGAATGATTTGCCGGTTGGCTTAATGAACTTTCCGCCGCCGATGGGCATCGGCTGGGTAAATGTTCCCTCCATTACGCCGGTGACACAGGTCCATTCTCCGTTCTTATCACCGAAGCGAATCGGGTGCTGTTTGATCCGCGTGTCCGGCGCATAGACGAACAATGCTTTGAGATCGGAAATATGTCTCTCAATTCCGGTTGTGTAATGTCCATCGGGCCAGTTCACTTTGATGTCTGGAGAATGGCTCTCGTGCAACCGCACCCATTCCTGGTTGCTGAACACGACGTAGTCAAGCGTATCGAATGTCGTGAGGTTTTTCTCCAGGGTCAGTTGCCCGTCAGCGATGGCTTTCATCTTCGACTCGTCCTGGTCCTGCCCGCAGCCTGCCAGCAAAGAAAGTGACAATCCGAGGAGGATCACCATGAACGCTCCTATCGGTGTATGAGATGCAGTTTTCATCCGTATATCCTTTCGTGAATGGTTGATGGTTATTTGGTTTTGGTGAGTTCCGTATCAATAATGATCTTCACGTCCGGCGCTACATGCAGGACGTTATTGGCGGATTTTTCATCGTAAGAGATGTGATAGTCGAAGCGATTGATTGTCAGCTCTGCCCGGAAACCGGTTCGCGTATTTCCCCAGGGATCGTTGATCGTTGCATGATACGCGACGTCGAATTTCACGAGTTTTGTTACATCTTTAATCGTAAGGTATCCCGTCAGTAGATACTTGCCGCTGCCTTGCTGTTCGAACGCCGTACTTTTGAAGGTCATTTGCGGATAGCGATCCACATCAAAGAACCGGGCAGACCGTAAGTCCTGATCCCGCATGTCGACATTTGTGTTGACACTTTTTGTCTGAACAGTGAAATTGATTTTCGCATCGGAAAAGTCTTCCTTGTCCGCCGCCATGGTTCCTTCATACGCCATGAACTGTCCCGCAATGATCGAGATGCCGAGGTGTTGTACTTCGAACTTTGCCGTGGTGTGCGCTTTGTCGCTTGTCCATTTGGCCGTTTGTGCAGACAAATAAATCGCGGGAATGAAAAGCAGCACAAGAATAGAAAATAACACGCGCTTCATACGAACCTCCCTCATTAAAATTATGATCATGAAACTTTAAACGACGTCATCGAGAGCGAGCCCATGACGATCTTGTCGTTAAAGAATTCGATATTTTCACTTTTTTCTTTCATGCCCAGAATACACAGCATAGGTAAAAAATGTTCCGGGGTAGGAACGGAGAGTATGGCTGCCTTGCCGAGAGATGGATAGTTGATGAGATCGCGCTGATTTCCGTCAACGATGCGCCGTTTGAATAGTTCATTCGCTTCCCGAGCCCATTCAAATGCCGCATCCGAATGCTGCCAATCGACAAGACCGAGATTATGAACCATGTTACCGCTGCCGATAATGAGAACGCCTTTGTTCCGCAGGGGTGCCAGATCCTCAGCCAGATCGTAATGCCATTGCGGCGGTTGAAAATGGTCAAGGCTGAGCTGCAGCACCGGAATGTCTGCCTTAGGATATATTCTTCTCATAACACTCCAGCAGCCATGGTCGAGGCCCCGCTTCGTATCGAGTCCCACGACCGCCTTTTTGATGACATCCTTCGTTTGATGTGCCAGGGCAGGACTTCCGGGTGCAGGGTATTGCACGGCAAAGAGTTCCTCAGGAAAACCGCCGAAGTCGTGAATCGTATCCGGCTTCTCCATCGCTGTGACAAACGTGCCGCGAGTTTCCCAATGTGCAGAGATACAAAGAACTGCGCGCGGACGGGGGAGTTCATTGCCGAGCACTTTCCATCTGATACTGAATTCTGTGTCTTCTATTGCATTCATCGGATTTCCGTGCCCGATGAACAGGGTCGGCATCGTCTCCCCGATATCCGGAAAATCATCGACGTATTTCTTCAGAGCCTGAAGTGTTCCCACGGTATTGCTGTTTTCAATGGATGTTGATGTGGACCATCATATGATCGACAGGGGATCCTCTCACTGCAATGTGCTTTCGGATTCTGTTGAACCTTCTTCAAATCGGCAAGGGCTTCTCAATGCTCATCCGCTGCCGCCACTTCTATATTCCAACATTTGCCAGGGCGGTGCAGAAATTGCTGATGTCTGCCACGAGCTTCGGATGCGATGCCTCGAAGCCTTTCGCCGACTCCTTCAGACCTGCGAGTGAAAGATTAAGCAGCTCGGGATTCTTTTTCTGCCGCGTAGCCTCGTGGGTTGAACGTTCAATGAAGCCTGCGATGCTCTGTGCATGTTCAGCATCGGCCTTCGATACCTTGCTGATTTCAGATTCGAGCTTCGAGACCAGTTTCAATAAATCAGTTTTTCCCTGCTTGGTCATGGAGCTTTCCTGCTGAATTTTTGTCTTGATCTTCTTCATCGTGCTCTTGATCATGCAATCTCTCCGATCTAATGATTGTTTCCAACCTCTGATGGCGCTTTATCCTGCCGGGCTATTTCCTTAACAGCATTCTTTTTTAGAAGGCCGTCATTAAACTTCATGCTGGCGTGGCCGCCGTTGCAGAATGGTTTATTGTCAGAGGCGCCGCATCGGCAGAGGGTCACTCGATTGCGCGTCTCGTAGCGTTTGCCGTCCGCAGACTCAATCGGGATGCCTCCCTGAACCCACAGCGGCCCGCTGCAGCCAAGGACTGGATCTTCTACGATACCGATCGAAGGATCAAGCGGCTCCTCTATTTCCTTCCGCGATTTCTTGTCATGGATGACCAGCCGTCCTGCCGGGCAATGCATCGCTTCACGTATCACGAGCTCACGCACGTCAGTGTCGTCCGTCTGTTCAATCAGGCCCCAGATTTTGCCGCCGGGGTCACAAAATCTGGCGAACGCACATAGGATTTCTGCGTCACTTAAGATCAGTGTCGGCCCATCGATTTGTTTCGCCTGCCGGGCGAATGGAGTGCGGCTCGCCGTTTCTTTTCCGTCGAATCCGGTACTTGCGTGGCTGCCATCGCAAAAAGGCATCTTCCGCGATTGCCCGCACCGGCAGAGAGCATACTCGCTCCCGGTCTCGAAGGTATTTCCTGCTTTCCAATCCCACGACATACCATCCTGGTCGGGGACTATTTCCTGAATGCGCAATGGAATCCCGCCCGAAACGAGATATGGCCCATTCTCGCTGATGACGATATGTTTTTCCTTGGGATTTGATTTCATTTTGTTCACCTTGATTGCGGTTAATTTCCAGGCACTGTAACTCTTCAGGGATACACGTATGTTCGTTACGCTGAATACAATTGCGGTTCATTGGCTGCTTGCTGAGATCGAGTCTGTTGTGCTGTGGTACGATCTTCCGAGACGAGCCATTCCCGGGCCTCGTCAAAAGTCTGAAAGACTTCCGAAGCGATTCCATAGTTTCTTGACTTGACTGACACAAAATGCTGCAAAGCGTAAGGCAGATCATGTGAAGAAGCAAATGCGAGGCGATAATTGTAACGATTCCCCATTAAAGCAAAAAAATCCGTCATGGTTTGAATTTCTCCTGCAGGCTTGGCATCGATACCCTCCGATTCTCCGAAATTGAATAATAAGAAGGAGTACGGCGGCCGTTCGGGATCGACAAGTGAGTTGAGAAGAGCCGTGCGAAGGTCGTTTATCGAATATTCCCCGGCCATGTAGATAACAATGATATTTAAGTCGAATCGATAATTCACCGGCATTTGGTCAACACCTCCAAGTCATTCGTCCGAGGAATATTTCTCTGCTCAATGGATTAAAGCTAATTTCGTCGCGTCCAGATTGGCTGAAGATAGGGAGACGCCGGCCCGTTGATCGTTCATAAAATCTCGAAATCTTAGAAGGGATAATACCACGGATCTCGAGAAATAAGAATAGCCCGAAAGGATGAAAAGAGAGTTAATCCTCTCTTAAAGAGGATGCAGAGTTTTCTTGGCGGCATGCGGACTCCCTTCTGAATTTGACAATCACCACAAACGACGGTATATTTAAGTATAATTTGGGGCGGACCGACGTAAATATTTGATGACGCTGGTAGGAGTTTGTTTAGGCGCGACCGCACAGATACAACGAGTTGGAGTGCCTATGCCGAAAATCCGAATACTACTCATAGAAGATAACCGCATCTTACGGGATGGAATCACTGCTCTTATCAACAAGCAAAAAGATTTCATCCTCAAAGCTGTCTCTGATGGCGGGCATAACGTAGTAATGATGGCACGAAAGGTGAAACCGAATGTCGTGCTGTTGGATCTTGGATTAAGAAGTCAAAACAGCATTGAAATAGCAGGGACGTTGAAGAAGGAATTTCCAGGAATCAAAATAATCGGGATGGGTCTTGCTCCCGCACAGTCGGACATTATGGAATCTGTGCAGGCAGGGGCAGACGGTTTCATCCTCAAGGACGCCAATGTTGAGGATGTGATCTATACGATCAGAGCAGTAATTGCAGGAAAGACAGTGCTTCCCACCCCGATGACCGGGTCGCTCTTCTATCAGGTTGCTGAACTCGCCCTCTTGAGCGGGAAAAGAAATCTCAAACGGGCCGTTCGAATGACAGAGCGTGAGAAAGAAATTATTGCATTGATTGCTGACGGCATGAGCAATAAGCAAATTGCGATCAATCTTAACATCGCAACATTCACAGTTAAAAGTCACGTCCATAACATCCTAGAGAAATTAGAACTACACAGCCGTCTTCAGATCGCAAGCTATTCACGCGACGAGGAGATATCCAAACCCCGTTCCAACCAACAATCACCAAAGCAGCCTGGCTGACTTTTAACCGGGAAGCACTTCACGATCACCTTGACAAGTTTGTTTGACCCTTAGCTTCCGCCCAAACTGCTTATGTCGTCTCTCGCCATCGTGTATTCATCAACTACTGAACGGCGGGAGACGTCCGGACCAGTACTTGGCCTGACCGACAATACTCTGCAGAAACAGGCTCCACCCACCCATAAAAGGACTAGTCCAATTTCCATCCGTATGGACTATTTACTTCATGCCGGGATCTTCCTATTGTCTATCTGGTGATTAAGGACGAATGCGCCCCATAGTTGTGGGACTTGCACCCTTTTGATTCCGCTTTTGAGAATGGCATCTGAAAAAGCACATCTTCGGGCACTGACCGCATTTCTTCTGAGGTAATTGTCGTCGGACTTTTATCAATAGTAGATCCAATTAATCGCGACGAACAATAATCGATAGCATGCTCATTATTAACGCTTTTCGCGGCAAAAGGAGAAATCAATGGGACAGCAGCAAATTCTTCTGATCATCCTGGGTGTCATTACTGCCGGTATCGCGGCAGCCATCGGTATCATAATGTTCCAGGATTATGCAGTTGACGAAAACCGAAGCTCGGTTGTTGCAGACTTGACAGCATTGGCATCAACAGCGCAACAGTATTACGACAAACCGATTTGCATTGGCGGAGGGGGAAAATCATTTGCCGGGCTTACGGCAGACGCAACAGGGTTGGGGATTTTAGCATCCACCAGTTTTACGGATAATCTTAACGGTACGTATACGATCAAGACGGCGGGAAATGCCACAACAGTCGTTTTCCATGGAGTTGGCAAGACCGCTTTAAGCGGCGGGGAATTTCCGTCGTATGACATGTCAGTGTCTTCACAGACTCAGACGCAGACACAACTCAACTGACAAGTCAACGGAACTTCCAGAAGCCATCCCATACGTGGCTTGAAGGAGACGGCGTTGGTAAATGTCATGCTTGCCCCGCTATTCAGCAAGGTGGACTCAGCGGCATCGACGACACCGATGCCTCATAGATTCCCGATGCATGATTGCGATGGATTCATCTCCCGCCGCTCACGAAGTTCGCGAAGCGATCCCTTTGGGAGTTGCCTTCGGCAACAGCGGCGGCATCAGAATGACATCTTTCGGGGTTCCTGAGACAGCTTCTAGGTACGGAAGATATGCGCCTTATTTACCTCCGCTGCAACTCGTGAGAGCGGAGAGTTATTTTGATGGACAGAATACATCGAACACCAAAAAAGCGGAACTGTCTTCTTATTGACAAAGCGGCGAGGGCCCGATTATGAAAACCATTCTGCTCGTTGAAGATTACAACCCGATGTTGGAGTTTGAAAAGAAGGTTTTGATCTCTGAAGGATTTGAAATCTTAGAGGCAGAAGACGGCGGAGCTGCGCTCGATATCGCGAAAGCAAAACTTCCCGACCTCATCATCAGCGATGTGAAGATGAACAATTTGAACGGGTTCATGCTTGTAGAATTTCTGCGCGACGACCCCGCGACGGCAAAAATCCCTGTGATTCTGGTGACTGGCGAGGCACAAAACGCCGGGATGTGGGATTCCGACCGGAACATCGGCTACATCCTGAAACCAGTTTCACCCGATCAGTTGCTCAGCGCAGTAACTAGATGGATCAAATCATAGATTTACCACCTCGTTCTTCGCCGGGCGGGAGAAGAACATTATTGCATGGATAGTGCCGGGATGATCGCCGGGCAAATTGACGACCGGCACGACACAGCAACATTCACAGTTAAAAGCCATGTCCGTAACATCTCGGAGAAATTAGAAATGCTCAGCCGTCTTCAAGTCGCGAACTACTCACGCGGCGAAGAGACATCCTTCCCCCGCTCCGATCGAGCTTCCCAAAAGTAACAGAGTTGACTCTGCGCCGAGAAACAGAGTTCCGTCTCTTGATGCCGTTGTGTCTAATGCTCAAATCCCGAACCGACCTCCTGACACCGTATCCAGTTTTTGAAAAAGGATTAACTATTCTTTCATCCTCTTGGCCTATTACTTCCCCGCCCAATTCCTGTTATATTTTTTTATGTTTCAAGAGGACTCTTTTCAGTTCTACCGGATCGATATGAACGTCTCACGCCGTGATTTCAATCTGGAACAAAGAAACACAATCATCATCTTCGGCTCCCGGGCATCAACCTGGAACTGAATGCATTGTGTCTCGGCAATAACCATCGGCCGCTCAACGAGGAGGAGAACAATTCGCCCGGAGAAATTCCTAGCAAACAAATTCCGAAATAAATGGATAGTAACAAAAATGATTCGGTGTATCCGCCGAACAACAACCAACCAAAAAAGGAAGTTAGAATGAAAACCAACGCAGAAATACAAAAAGATGTTCAAGATGCAATTAAATGGGAACCGCTATTGAATGCAGCAGAAATCGGAGTTACAGTCAAAGATGGTGTGGTTTCCCTTACGGGGATCGTTAACGGCTTTTCCAAGAAGATGGAAGCTGAAGATGCGGCGAAAAGCGTAGAAGGTGTGAAAGCGGTCGTTGAGAAGATTGAAATCAAATTCAGCGACAGCTGGGCAAAGAAAGATGACAATGAAATTGCAACTGAAGTGCTGAACTCGTTGAAGTGGAATTGGCAAATTCCTGTCGATAAAATAAAGGTCAAAGTGGAAAAAGGATGGGTTACCCTGACCGGAGAATTGGAATGGTATTATCAAAAGGAAGCTGTAACAAATGCAGTAAAAAACCTTTTGGGCGTCACTGGCGTTGGAAACAATATCACAATCAAATCCAAAACACAAGAACAGATTGAAAAGATGGATATAGAAGGCGCACTGAGGCGAAACTATTCTATTGATGATGAGAACATCACGGTGAAAACATCGGGGCACAAAGCTACGCTCACTGGCACGGTTGATTCCTGGTATCAAAAGGACGAAGCCGCGCGGGTAGCATGGAACGCACCCGGCGTGTGGACAGTTGACAATGAATTAGTCGTTGAATATGATTGATTCGGAGTGATCGGATTGAACGAGAAGCGGGGGATACATCTCCCGCTTTTTCATTTAAAAAAGGCCCGCTCGGCGGGTTGACAATAGAGGTTTCAGCGATCGTCAGCAAGAATCGCAATACGGAAATGCTCTGAACCGAAAGGAATGGAGATCGCTGGTCACGTCAGCGGGGAGTCAGAACCTTCACTAGACTTAGACCCGCCTGCCATTGACAAAACCTTCTATCAGAAGAAGCTATGGATGCGGATTCATACAAACGGATGAACGGCGATCTCTCGCACCGACGGGAAGTGCTATTCCCAAAGAAGGAATGCTTCGCCAAGGCAGGTGACAATTTCATGAAGGAACGAGCATTCGGGGTTTCTCGTGTCGCACACCTCGGGGTTGCTTCCGCTAATGCCTCCTCAGAATTGAAACGACACATCCTTGGCTCAATATTTCCGGAGAGGCTGATTTACGAAGAGAAAAAAATATCGAACCACGAAAATGATGAGGTAGTCGATCTCTTATGGAACGTTCAGGCGGATTGTGAAGAAACAAAAACAGGACGGGCAATTGCTACCAATCACCTGTCCTGTTTGGCTCCGCGAGTAGGGCTCGAACCTACAACCCTGCGGTTAACAGCCGCATGCTCTACCATTGAGCTATCGCGGAATGGCATTATAATTTCAACGCACAAAATATATCCAAAACGATGTGGAAAGTCAAGGCAGAATAGGCGTTTGAACGATGAAAATCGATGTTTTTTTGTCCAATTCCGTTTTCTTGACACCCCCTCTATTTTTATTTATATTAACTCATAGAATTTGCCCGTGAAACCTCTGTCCGGGAAAGTGTGTTTAATAAGGGGAAGAGTCAACTACTAATTTTGAAGGGAAGTAAATGGAAGGAAATTTTTCCAACCGAGTACAGGATGTCATCCGATTGAGCCGGGAGGAAGCACTCCGCCTCGGCCATGATTATATAGGTACAGAGCATTTGTTGCTGGGCATTATCCGCGAGGGAGAAGGCATAGCAGTAAAGATTTTGCGCAACCTCGGGTG
>Ga0265324_10001737_pt1 | contig 11989 bp, 9 predicted proteins | sample 41419metaG_FD_198634 | JGI IMG/M metagenome (GOLD analysis project Ga0265324, IMG submission 198634) | Rhizosphere microbial communities from Carex aquatilis grown in University of Washington, Seatle, WA, United States - 4-14-19 metaG | ecosystem: Host-associated > Plants > Roots > Rhizosphere >... | reverse complement strand
TAGACTACGTCGTCGATAGGTCGCAGATGGAAGCGGAGCAATCCGTGGAGTCGAGCGATACTAATAGGTCGTATGGCTTTAAAAATTCTAGGTCCATCTTCGGATGGGCCGTGAGTTGCACTTTGATGGCCTGATAGAGCGCCCCTGGGCGCAATATAAGGTATCGATAAACCGGCTTGGCCGGTTCATGACCGCATGTTGGCTCGGCCTCCGATGGGAGGCTGTCGCAAGCGGTAAAGCGAGTGGATTTAATGAGTATTGAAATTGATGTGCCTTCCGCCGAAAGCGGGAGGACCTTTCCGCCAGAAGCGGAAGCCTTGAGATTGTGGAGAGCCGCGTAGCGGTTTTCCTGAGGAGAAGGACTCCCCCGTGGAAAACGCGAAGCGTTTTCCTAAAGAAGGGGCGAAGCCCCTCCTCATTGCCTAGACATTCCCTGGTGTATACAGCTTGAGGGCCACACCTGTTCCCATCCCGAACACAGAAGTTAAGCCTCAACGCGCCTATGGTACTACGGTCTTGTGCCGCGGGAGAGTGGGTCTATGCCAGGGTATAACCAGAAGCGGCCATTCCGAAAGGAATGGCCGTCTTCGTTTTAGCCTGCTCCGCAAGGAGCGCGGACGGCCATCCCTAACGGGGTGGCCGTTTTCGTTTTTGCCAGCCTAGTTATTGCAAGGAGCGTGGCTGCCGATATCTCTAGCGACCTGTATTCACTAATTGGCAAAGAGGGAATCCCTAATAGTGAGCGCCCCCCAGATAGCAAGCGACCCTAGTTAGGGGATTTTCGTAAGTAAATTATGATGCTTCGGGATCGGAGGTTCCTGCCATGCCCACTCCCTTTCCCAAGCACTCCATATTCCTCGGAATAATAATAGGGTGCTTCTTGTTCGCCTGCGGACTCAAGACGACTACGGAATCGCCTTCTGAATCCCGAGGCTGGGTATCCCTGGCCCACGACTCGGACAAGAATATCAAAGCCCTCGCGTTCCTGGATGAGAAGCGGGGATGGGCGGCCGGCGCAGAAGGCATTATGTTCGCCACGGAGGATGGCGGAAACGCATGGGTCCTTCGTCAGACCGGGACTACCGAAACCCTGTTCGCCTTGGCCTTGACCGCAGGAGGGCGTCTTTTCGCCGCTGGCGCAGCGGGAACAATCCAGTATTCGGACGATGGCGGCGTGACATGGATTCCTGTCGCTTCCGGGACGGATGCCAGACTGGGCGGCCTAGCCTTTCCCGGTAACGGCTTGGGTGTGGCAGTGGGGGTGACGGGGACCATTCTCCGCAGCCTTGATGATGGTGAAACTTGGACCGCTGTGGTTTCGGGCACTTCAGCCAACTTGAGTGCGGTGGCCTTTCCTTCCCCGGATACCGGTTATGCCGTGGGCGATTCCGGAAATATCCTCAAGACGGTTGATAGAGGCGGGACTTGGACGAAGCAAGAGAACCCTTTCTTCGAATCTTTGGGATGGTATGCCGTACATTTCACGGATGGGCGGCATGGCTATGCGGCTGGGCAGGATAGCATCGTGCTTAAGACCACTGATGGCGGCATCCATTGGCAGGCTCTGAACAAGGTGCCTGTGCAAGGGATCCTGGCCCTACACTTCCATACCGCGGAAGAGGGCTGGGCGGCAGGGGATTTCGGAAAGATTTGCAAAACCACCGACGGCGGGATCTCTTGGAAGATCCAACCGATAGTGGGTAGGGATACCGGAAACACGATTTGGGCCATGTTTTTTCACGACGATCAGTTGGCCTGGGCCGCAGGCGAACATGGGGCATTGCTAAAGACTAGCGATGGCGGGGGACGTTAGCGGGCTTCGGGGCTCATCGGCCTGACGGGATGCCAGGTTCGGTTCCTAAGCTTGTCACTCCGCGCGTCCGCGGGCGTCCCGTGGTTTCTCATCCGGCCGCGCGAAGAGCAACAGGTGGCCAGGTCTGCGGGAGAGATTCGCGGGGAGGGATGGCTTTTTTCCGGTCCGCGCGGAGTGGATTTCTGTGCCATATAAGCTCTGATATCCCTGGATCCAATCCGCAAGCATGGCCAGTGCCGCAGAATCCGGGAGAAAGCTGCTGTTGAGGGGTGGCATTTGTTCCCCTGCATAAGCGGTCTCCGCCTGGTACGAGATCACTTCGCTCAAATCAACCCCCTGAGCATCCAGATTACCGCGCCAAGCCGTCGATCCCCAGGGCTTGGCGAAGATCCAGGCCGACCATCCACCCAGGTCTCCGGTGCCCGTGAGATTGACCCTGGCGTCCATGGAATCGCGCCAGGGTGCGCGGCGTAAAATCTGGCGGTAGAGGATGGTGGAATAGGCCGGATAACCGGGATAGATCAAAGCCGGCGGGAAGGTAGTGTCCACCGGTCGCGCTAAGTCCCAGGGCGCCCCGGCGGCGGTATCAAGACCCAAGCGCCGAGCGGCTTCCCGCATATAAGCCCGGCCGAACAGGCTCACATAACCGGTATCCGCCAGGTCTAAACCGGCGGAGCCCGTTGGCGCATGCGCGAATTCCATGGCCGGGCGCAAGCGGAAGAAGTCGTAGTTCACGTGCGCGGGAGCCCTGCCTCGGGAGATCCCGCGATCCCCGTGGCAGCCGGAGCAATTGCCCGCGATGTACGAACGCGCCACGGTGTCCAGGAATGCGAAGCGTTGCGCCGAGGCGAGCCCGGTCGGCATGGGTTCGCGCAGGCCTTTCCAACGGGCCGCCAAGGCCGCGCCATCGGGCCGCGGGCCGCTGAAAACCCCCTGACGGAACAGATCGAGGACTTGATCGATGGCCGGATCGGCAACGCTCGGCCGTTTCAATTGCGGAGGTAGAAAGCCGAGTACGGATCGCGCCCCGTGGCAAAGATCGCATTCATTCCGGGAAGGAAAATGCCATTTCTTGTAGCTGCCTCCATCCGTTGGTCCGCGAGTGTAGAAAAAAACGGAATCGAATCCCGTGCGCGGATTGACGAGGTATGCCTCGGAGGCGTCGGCATTCCACCGGTAGGAGAATCCGCGCCAGGAGTTTTCGCCCGCGCTATCGCGCCGGTTCATTAGCAGACGGGTTTCCCAATAAACCCGCGATGTGCTATCCCCTTGTTTGCGCTCCAACAGGAATGTTTTTACGAAAGTCGTGCTGTCCGGGTAGGCGAACAGGTCTGTGGTATCGTTGTATGGAATGGAACGGCCCGGGGGCAGGATCACCCAACGCATCTTAGCGGCCCCATCGGACCAGAGGGGTGCGTTTATGACGAAGGCATGCAGGGACGTATCGGTGACTTTTGCCACGATATCCGTATAAATCCCGGTTCGCGAGAGACGATCGGGCACGGCCGCGGAATCCCGGGGATCGAAAAAGGAGAACGCCGCGCCGGCGATGCCAGGACATGCCAATGTAAGGCAAAGCGCTATGCGTAATCGGAAACCTTGGCCTTGAAAAAGGGTAGTCATGGGGTGAGGACCGAAGTCGAGCTGAGACCGCTTCGGGGGGCTTCGATACGCACGACGTAGGACTTGGCCTGGGGAGCCGGCAGCGAGAGCAGGCGTCCATCGCCTCCCCTTCCTGATGCCGAGGCCAGCGCCTTGCCGTCCATGGACAGGATCCGCACCCGGTAATCGCCGTTCTCGTACAAGGGCACCACCACGCTCTTTCCATCCACCTTGAAACGGTTTTCCTGCTTACCGGACAGGGGTTGTAGTCTCGTATTGGCGGGGGTTTTGCACGGAGAGGGATCGTCGATGGAGGTGAGGGTGGTGACCGAAGCCTCCGGGTTGTACTCCTGGTACCGGTTGTCCATGCACCCCATGAAATCCCGCGCCAGATAGCGAAGCAAATTCCAAGTCACCTTTTCCTCCAGGCTGTCCTTCACCGGATGGGCCGTGGATGCGCCCCGCGGCCGCAGGTAGTCCCAATGCCCGAAGGAGTTGAACGCCGTGAGGCCGGCTCCCACCTTTCGCCCCCAGGCGCAAGGATGATCCCCCGTCCGAAGGCCTGGGGTTTTCGAACTATCCACGTCCAGCGAAAACAAAACGTTCACGGGGCTGAAGGTGACGCCGTCGAACACCTGCTGTGAGTCTTGCAGCCGGGGACTGGCGATAAAATTGAACCATTGATCGGCTAAGGAGTCCCACGAGTACTTCTGGGCGGGATTGATACCCAAGCCGTTGGGCGGCAGGGCCTCGAAGATCATGCGGGACTCAGGATTGCTGCGACCATGGTTCATAGTGGCTGCCGGCGCGTCCGCATCGGCGTTTGGAGGAACCTCGCCTTGCTTCACCGAATCGGCGATAACGCGCACCTCGGTATTATAAGCGACTTGTGATCGATATTGCCTGACCAAAATCCGGGCTAGCCAGCGGCAGTCCGGGTCGGTCAGGTCCTCCCGTCCCGAAGTGGGGCATGGGATGTAGCTCGCGGCGCCATGTTCTTGCAGCAATCCCTTACCCTTGACCTGGATAAGGTTTTTCATGGCTCCCAAGGAAGTGGAGTCCGAAAGCACATCACCTTCCCCGTTATTGAATACGGCCACGTCCACCCCTTCCAATGTGGATGGGGTGATATAAGTGCGCGTGTCGGACACGTCGAGTTGGAAACCGTACTTGGTGGCCAAGCGGGTAAGGACATCCAACATAAACGTCTGGTCATGACCGCCCAGCGTGTAATTGTTGAGCAGTACGTGCTTGACCTTGGTATTGACCTTGACCGGCGGATTCGGATTCGAGGGCACCACCGCCACCTGGGCCATGAGAGGCAGCGACGCCGCCAAGACCCAGGCGGCCGCCATCCACCCCTTTACCCCAGCGCTGCTGATACGCACGCTTTCTTCCTCCAGAAGAATCCAATCCAAAGTTCCGCCCGATTGAAGTCCGGTAAGTCGGCCCTGATGAGGAAGGCGGAACGTCCCTAAATGTACGCGAACCGGGCGGTTTCGGCGCACCCAAATCGGGGCCTTTACACCAAAAAAAGAGGCTTTCTCCCGAATTACATCACGGCAACTTGATATTCAGGCGCATGACGTAGTACCAGTCTTTCCAGGTCATCGTGGCAGGGTTGACGTGCGGTTCCTCGTCCTCGTTTTCGTGTCGGAAATGATCGCTGGCGGCCAGTCCCGACAGGGTGATGCCATCCATGACTTTCCGTTCCGCGTACACGGACCAATGCCAGTCGTCCGAGGCGAAAGCCCGCGGCGACGCATGGACGGCGGAATCGGTATAGTTGTACGGGTTGTCGGTGGCGTCGTTGAGCGGAAGAGGAAGCTGCGCGTCCTTCGGATAATAGATGGAATTCTTGAAACGGGACTTGTGGTATTCCGCTTCGACGGAAAGGCGATCCAGCAGGCCCAAGGTGGGAATGTCGAGGCCCATCATGATAGGCATGCGCTCCGATCGTTTGTCGTAATAGAAGGGCTGGTTTTCAACGCCGAGCAAAGCGATTTCAGAGTACAGCTTGAAATCATCTTGATGGATCCCGTCCGGGCCCAGCAGCACTCCGACGTCAAGGGAAGCGCGGGCCATGAGTTTGAAACCCCTGAAGGTGTAATAACCGATCTGGTCCGCGGGAGTGTTCAGCGTGGCTGCGTCCGTGGCATCCAGCAAGGGCAGGCCTGTGGTGCGGCTGTAGGCATTCCGGGGATCAGGGGGCGATAATTTTTCAGGATGCCAGGAGAGCCCGTGGGCCCAGACCCCGCCGCCGCCCAGCTCAAGGTACTGCGCGGGTTTCAGCGTCAGCACGTACCCCGGCGAAAAATCATGGAGGGGTTCGATATCGCGCTCCATGAACAAGGTGAAATCCTGTACCGCGAAGCCGCCTAGCGCCGTTACGTTCAAGCGGATCCCCTGTCCGGTGTAAGAAGCCGAGTTCAGGTAAGAGGTTCCGCCGGTCCACAGATACCCGGGGTATGTACCGCTGCGGTAGAGGTATTCGCCTAGATCGGCCGCGTCGGGATTGTATTTGAAGGGGAAAAGGCCGAATTGAAGGAAGGCATGCGGGCGTTCCGGATTTCCCAATCCCAGAATACCGTAGGCTTCCATGTCGGATTCAAAGCGGACAAAACGATCTTCGTCGAACTGCCCCACCGGAAGCGGGTACCAGAACATTTCCGAGAGGGCGAAGTGCATGCTCAATCTTTGATCATACTTCCCGGTGAAGGCGACGGAAACCGTGGTACGGGTGAACGATTGGTCCGTCCCATCGACATGATCGAGCTGACCCGATTTAAGTTGTCCGAAATCGATCGAGCCTTCGGACTCCCGGGAAAGGCTATCGGTTTGGGAGCGCGTTTCGCCGACGAGGCCGGGCGCGAGGCATAATAGGGCCGACCATAAAAAGCGTCCTTTTCGGAGAGGCGCGCGTTTCAGTTGGCCGGGGGACACCGGAAGATCAACTCCGGGCTCTGACCCAAATCGCCCTTGTCAGCAGCCAACCCGCGAGTAGGAATCCAAGCGATGCCGCCAGCGCCCATCCGAAGGATATCGACCAAGCCGGGTGGCCGGACCATCCTTCGAAGCGTAGGTGGCCCGAAACGGGATCGCCGAGGGGGATATGATTATGGTTGCCCGGAAAATGCGCTTGGATAGCCCTTTGGATTTCGAGGGTTCCAATGGACGGATCGAATTCCAGGAACAATTGCGTTTCCTCGAATTGAATCAGGTAAGCCGAGTGGTTTTCCTCACCGGGGCGGACGACAGTGAAACGGGGTTTCCGGGTATCGGGTAATAGCTGGACATGGCTTTCCAGCGCGTTTTGGATCGCGGTCCGTTGCGGATTCCAATCGGCGGAACGGGAACGGGAGGCGAAAGGCAGGCAGAGGCCCGCTATCAGGAAAACCGAACCCATTAGGAGCCTGAAGAAACGGGAAGCGTTCATCACAAGGGAAAGCTACAACGGAATAATTTCCGGGACAAGCGCGAGCCTTCGAAACCAAGGAATGCCGAAAAAGAAAGGCCTTCCCGGTGAGGGAAGGCCTTTCGCAGGAACGAGTGGCCCTAAGCTTAGTCCAGACGCACGCCCGTCACGTTGCGGGCGTTCGTGGGCGAATACGTGTGTACGTAGTACTGGCCCTTGGAGAGCCGGGCGATATCGACCGACTTGTTGGCTCCGCCAATGACGAAGTTGTTGTAGTACTGCTTACCCAGCGCATCGACGACCAGGATCTGGTACTCGCCCTTTTCCGGCAACGCGATATGGATGTTATGGCCCGTCACTTGAACGCCTTCGTGGGCGCCGCCATTCTTGATGACGATGGCGGTACCACCAACGCAGGGATTCGGGTTATCCATCTCATTGATCTTGGTCACCGAAGCTTCCGGATTATAGTTGGCGTCGCCGGGAGTCATGCAGCCCACGAAGTCGCGGGCCAGGTACCGGATCATGCGCCAGTTGATCTTTTCCACGATGCTGTCGTTGACGGTGGCTCCGTGGACTTTGCGCGTGCGCACGTACAGGTTGCCATGCCCCATGTTGTTGTAGGCGGTGAGGCCAACGCCGACATGGCGGGCCCAGGCTTGGACGCGGTCGCCCATGCGATAGCTCGTGGCGGTATAGGGAGCGCTCTCGTCCTCGGAGAACAAAGCGATCACCGGGCCGAAAGCCACGCCGTCGAGCGTCTGCGCGCCTTGCGTGCGCACGTAGCCGCGGTAGTTGTACCACTCGTCGCCCAAGCTGTCCCAAACCATGGGTTCCGCGCCTCCGACAACGCCGTTGTTGGAAGGCAGCGAGTCGAAGATGCTCTTGAACTCCGGAACGCGTTTGCCGTGATCCCAACCCGCCGCGGTATTGCCGCCGCTCGCGGCCGTGGCATGGGGGGGGATTTCGCCGGTGCGAACCGAATCCGCGTAAATGCGGACGTAGTTCGGATCGGGATTGTGATTCAGGTACTGACGCACAAGAACGCGTGCCAACCACTTACAATTCGCGTCCGTCAGGTTTTCCACGCCGCTGGTGGGGCAAGGAATATATGCGGCGGCGGCGTGGATCTGGTATAATCCACGTCCTTTGACTTCAACGAATTTTCTCATGGCCGCCAGAGAGGTGGCGTTCTGAAGGACGTCTCCATCGCCGTCATTGAAAACGGCGACATTGACCGGATTGGAGGTGTCCGCGCCGCTCAATCCCAGGCTCGTCTCGGTGATGTAAGCGAGATCGGATGAGATGTCCAACTGAAACCCATACTTCACCGCATAACGCTTTAGCGAACCCTGCAAGAAGGACTGATCGTGGGAGCCGAACTCCTTCGAGTTGAGGAATATGCGGTGAACGTGCCCAAATTTGTTCTTCTGGTAAGGATTATTCGGGTCGCGGGCGACCACGGCCACCTGGGCCCTGGCTTCCTGAATTCCCATAAGCGCCAGTCCCAAAGCCAGAGCCATTCCGCCCGCTTTGCGAGACCAAGCATTGATTTCCGTTTGCATTCCCGTCCTCCCTATGAACCCTATTGAATTTCCCATTGGAGTTTATAGCCCCCCTAGCACTTGAAAAAATACTGCCAAGACATAATCGGCACAGGTAAATCCCAGGTCATCTTGCCGGGATTTAGAGAGGGTTATGCACATTTGGCACGATTCCGCGCCGCCCGGGTCCGAGGCCCGGCCGATGGGGACCTCCATGACCGGGGAAACGCGCATATCACCCTCTAGAAAGCGGTCTTCCTAAAAAAGCCCGAAATCCAACCGCATTACGTAATACCAATCCTGCGGGCGCAGCGTGGGCGGTTCGACCGAGGGTTTCACTTCCGGCCCCGTGGGATGCCGTTGGTGATCGCTAGCCACTTGGGCCGAAAAGGAAATTCCCTGTACAATCTTCCGGCTGGCGTAAACCGACCAGTGCCAATCGTCCTTCGTTTGCGCTTTGGAGACCGAATCCTGCTCGGCAACGGGATAGGAGTTTACGTCGTATCGATAGGGGTTATCCTGGGTTCCATCGTCGTCGAGCGGGATGGGCAGGGAATAGTAAAACGGAGCGCCCACCGTATTATGAAAGCGTGACTTGTGGTATTCGACTTCGAAGTCCAGCTTGTCGAGAATCCCGAATGTCGGCACGGTAAGGCCCGCCATGATGGGCATTCGTTCGGATTTTTTGTCGTAGTAATAGGGTTGGTCTTCGATGCCCAGCAAGGCGATTTCGGAATAGAGCTTGAAATCACCCGAAGCCTGGGGGTTCAAGCCTAACAGGTCGCCGAAATTCAACGAAACGCGGCCCATCGCTTTGAATCCGCGGAAAGTGTAAAAACCGATCTGCCCCGGAGTCGTCAGCGCAGCCAGGGTCGCGGGATCCGTAGCGCCCCGCAAGGGCATTTTCGTGACCTTGCTGTAGCCGTTGTTGATGGAATCGTCATGCGTTTTATCGGGAGAGAGGCGATCCGGGTTCAACGACAAGGCGTGCGCCCATTCCAGGCCGGCCCCGAGTTCCAGGAACTGACCAGGTTTCGCGGTGATCAGATAAGCGGGCGAAAAATCGCTGGTGGGTTCATAATCGCGTTCCATGAAAACGGTCCATTCATGGGTCACTTTTCCGCCGAAGGTGGGCAGGGTGAAATGCACGCCCTGGGCGAGATAATCCGCCGAATTGAGGTAGGACCAGCCGCCGGTGATGAGGTAGCCGGGATAGGTCCCGCTCCGGAACAGGTACTCGCCCAGATTGGTCGCGTCGGGATTGTATTTCTCCCCGAAGAGGCCGAACTGGAGCGTGGCGGAGGGATGCTCGGGGTCGCCGAAGGAATAAATGCCTTGCGCCTGGCCGACGCCGGGCCCGAAACGGACCAACCGTTCAGGGGTGGTTTCGCCGGGATGGATCGGGTACCAGAACAAACCGCCGATCGTCATGAACAGGCCGAGCTTCTTATCGACGGTGGCGGATGTAGTGAGGTATACGCTGGTGCGGGTAAGCGTCTGGTCGGCCCAATCGCCGCCTTCCACCTTACCGCTCTTGATCTCGCCGAAATCGACGGACGCTCCGACGATCTTGGGGTGGAACTCCACGTCGGAGTAGGCCGTTCCCGCCAGAAGCGAGAGCACGCCGCAAACCGCCCAGGCTTTGTTTCTAAGGATGTTTTTTTTCATTCAGCAGCTCCTTAAATTCCGAACTCTAGGCGGAGCACATAATACCAGTCGCTGGGAAGGGAGGTGGCTGGGATCGCGGAAGGAGACGCGGAGAAGTTGAAATGCCGCAGGTAGTCGTTGGCGGCTTGGGCGTAAATCGTGACGCTTTTGGTGATGGTACGGCGGGCGTAGAGCGCCCATTTGATGTCGTCCTTCTTCTGCGCCTTCTCTACGGAGTCGCGCTGCGCGACCGTGAGGGAGGAAAGGTCGAATTCGAGGGGATTCTGCCCGTCGTTGATCGGAATGGGAAGCTGGCTTTGCAGCACGCTGCCGTTGGTATTGGGGTAAGGCGATTTGTGGTATTCGATCTCGAAGCCGAGTTGGTCCAAGATGCCGAAGGTGGGGATATCGATGCCGGCCATCATGGGCATACGTTCCGATTTCTTGGTATAGAAGTAGGGCTGATCCTCGACGCCCAAGAGGGAGATCTCGGAGTAAAGCTTGAAATCGCCGGGATGGATAAGCTCGGAGTTAAAGAGTTGGCCTATGTCGAGGGAGATGCGGCCCATGGTTTTGAAGCCCTTGAAGGTCCAGTATCCGCAGGGACAGGTGTCGGCGGGAGAACTGGAACCGTTGTTGATGGAGGGGCGGCCCGTCGCAATGCTGTATTCATTCGCGGCTTTTTTCGGGTCGAGACGCGCGCCATTGAAGGAGATGGCATGCGACCAGACCACGCCGCCGCCGATCTCAAGGGCGGGAATGGGTTTGATTTTCAGGAGATATCCGGGAGAAAGGTCGTTCGTGGGTTCCAGGTCGCGTTCCATGAACAAGGTGAAGTCGTTGCTGATTTTGCCTTCCCAAAGCGGCACGTTCAATCGGGCGCCTTGGGCCATATACGAGGCGGCGTTGATATAGGACCAGCCGCCGGAAACCAAGAGGCCGGGGTAGGTGCCGCTGCGGTACAGGTATTCGCCGAGATCGAAGGCCTCGGAATACTTGTAATTGAAGAGGCCGAATTGCAGGGCGGCCGCCGGGTTCTTGGGATCGCTGCCGAAGTTGTAAGTACCCTGGGCCTGACCCACGCCGGGGCCGAAATAAATGCGATGCTGCTGGAAGGAAGTTCCTTCGGGCAGGGCATACCAGAAAAGGCCGCCCACGGTCAGGTAGATGCTCAGACGGTCGTTGTATGTTCCCGACTCGGTGAGATACACGCCCGTGCGAGTGATCTGCTGCTTATCGCCATTGAACTTGCTGGAGACGTTCGAGCCATCGTAGATGGTGCCCTGCACGATTTGGCCAACATCGAAGCTCGCGCCAACGGCGGTCGGATTTCGCACGAGGTCCGCGAAACCCGGTGTGGAAACGGTTATCCCCGCAAGGACGGAGGCCATTGTGAGCCGAAGGAATGATTTCTTCATTCTTGACCTTTCGAGATTGAAAAGGGGATTGGAATTGACCGAGTTGGATGATTCAAGGAGGGTCCGTCCGGCCGTTACCACGTGTAGGTCCACTCCGGAAGGCGCAAAGGCTCGCCGCCGCGCATGGCCGAGTCGTGCGCGAGGATGCCGGTGCAGGTCCAGTTGGCGGCTTGGATATGGTTGGGGAACGGCTGCCGCTTCTGGGACAGGGCGCTCACGAACTCATTGACCAGGTGCGGATGCGATCCGCCGTGGCCGGCGCCTTGTACGAAGGAAAGATGGGTCTCTTCGTCCCCGTACACGCCCTTGGTGGTGAAGGATTGGATCTCCTTCGGAAGGAGACGGGCGTAATCGGGAACGGTCACCTTGGCCGGAATCTCATGCTCGGGCTTCTTGGCGGTGTGGATTACCGGCGGCTCTCCTTCGATGAGGGGCCATTCGAAGGACTTTTTGTCGCCGTATACGTCGAAGCTCTCGCGGTATTGGCGGGCGGTGTCGAACAGGGAGCGGATGACGCGCGCGGTGATGTCTGAATTGCGGAATTTGACAT
>Ga0265324_10001727_pt1 | contig 12011 bp, 12 predicted proteins | sample 41419metaG_FD_198634 | JGI IMG/M metagenome (GOLD analysis project Ga0265324, IMG submission 198634) | Rhizosphere microbial communities from Carex aquatilis grown in University of Washington, Seatle, WA, United States - 4-14-19 metaG | ecosystem: Host-associated > Plants > Roots > Rhizosphere... | reverse complement strand
TCCCGGTGGGCTTCTCGCCGACCCTCGCGGGCGTCGAGGCGTTCTGCCGCCTGCTCCTCGAGGCAGCCAGTCCGTACGCGGCGGCGGTCAAGCCCAACCTGGCCTTCTTCGAGGCGTTCGGATCGGCCGGGATCGCCGCCCTGGAGCGGCTGCGGGCGACAATTCCCAGCACGATCCCGGTCATCGCCGACGCCAAGCGGGGCGACATCGGCTCGACGGCCGCCTTCCAGGCGACGGCCCTCTTCGACGTCCTGGGCGCCGATGCGATCACGGCCAATCCCTATGTCGGGGCGGAGGGCCTGCGGCCCTTCGTGGAGCGCGGTGATCGCTACACCTACGTCCTGTGCCGGACCTCGAACCCCGGGTCGGACGAGTTCCAGGGCCTGCCCGTCCCGGCTGCCGACGGCGCGCCGGCAGAAGAGGTCCATGAGCGGGTCGCCCGGCACGTCGCCGGCTGGGGTCCCGGTGGGACCGTCGGCCTGGTCGTCGGGGCGACGGCGCCCGACGAGCTGCGCCGAATCCGGGTGATCGCCCCGGGTCTCGGCTTCCTCGTCCCGGGCATCGGGACCCAGGGCGGCGACATCGCCCCGATCCTCAGCGATGGGCCGGCGACGGCCGCTCCGGCCGGTGGCCGGCCGGGCGGGGGACTGCTCGCGAATGTCTCGCGGGCCATCGCCCGCGCCGCCCTCGAACCCGGTCCGGGCGACCTGGCGGATCTCGGCGAACGGCTGGCCGCGGCGGCCCGGAATTGGTCGACCACTTTGGCGGTGCCCGTGCTATCGTAGGAATCAGAGTTGATCCGGAGGCACCTCCGATCCGTACCAGTCAATGTCCGCCGATCAACGACTTCGATCGCCGCAGCGAGGTTCCCTGAAGATGCCCAACATCTCACCGATCCACCTGGTCATCGTCCTGATCATCGCCTTGATCGTGATCGGTCCGGGCAAGCTGCCCGAGGTCGGGGCCGCGCTCGGCAAGAGCATCAAGGAATTCCGCAAGGCCGCCAGCGACATCACCGAGACGGCCCACGCCGAAGCGGCGCCGATCGCCGCGGCAACGGCCGCCGCGGTCGCTCCGGCACCCGTGGCCCCGGCCCCGGCGCCCGCGCCCGTCACCTACGCGGCAGCCGCCCCGGCCTACACCGCGCCCGAAGTCATCGCCGCGGCCCCGCCGCCGGTCGTGGCCGCGCCGGCGGACCGACCCGATGTGCCGGGCCAGGCAATGGTCAGCGAGCCGCCGAGCCCCGATTCCGCGTCCTAGCCCGGCCATCGGACGCGGGACGACGAGCGCCGTCCGATGACCGACGAGATCCTGCCGGCTGATTCTGTCGTGAGCGCGGCTCCCAGTCCGCCGCCGGCGACTGGGGTGATGCCCCTCCTCGACCACCTCAGCGAGCTGCGCAACCGGCTGTTCAAGTCCGTCCTGGCGATCCTCATTGCCAGCGGCGTGGGCTGGTTCCTGGCCACCCGCGTCCGCAACTACCTGCTCGACCAGCTGCCGGGGCACAAGGCCCAGGTCCTCGGGCCGGGTGACGCGTTCTTCATCCAGGTCAAGATCTCGCTGACGATCGGCCTGATCCTGGCCATGCCGATCCTGCTGTACCAGCTGTGGGCGTTCATCGCTCCGGGCCTGACCGCGGCCGAGCGGCGCACGATCCGGCCCTGGATCCCACTTGCCTTGCTGCTCTTCGCAATCGGCGTCGGGATCGCCTACCTGGTGCTGCCCTTCGCGATCGCGTTCCTGTTGAGCTTCACCGACAACCAGCTGGTCAACGGGATCGCGGCGACGCCGTACTTCGACTTCGTGACCACCCTGTTCCTCGTCTTCGGGCTGATCATGGAGTTCCCGATCGTCCTCTACGGGCTGGCCCTGGTCGGGATCATCAGCTCGACCTGGATGGCCAAGAACCGGCGAATGATCATCCTGGGCATCGCCGCCTTCTCGGCGATCATCACCCCCGGTGGCGACCTGGTCAGCCCGACGGTCCTCGGGATCACGATGTACGTCCTGACCGAGCTGACCCGCCTGGCGATCAAGCGCAGCGGCCGCTGACCGCCCGGCCCGGGCTCGCGGGCCGAAGAGCGGCGTAGACTGCCCTCGTGGCCACCGTCCAGCGATCGATCGAGGCGTCCTCCGACTCCGACCCCGCGGCCGCCGTCGACCAGCACATCGTGATCCTCAGCGGGCTGTCGGGCGCGGGCAAGACCGCGGCCACGAAGCTCTTCGAGGACCTCGGCTACACCTGCGTCGACAACCTGCCGGGCGAGCTGCTGCCGGGCCTGGCTGAGCTCGTCTCGGGCGACCGGCACCGCTTCGAACGGGTCGCGATCGTCCTCGACGTGCGCGCCGGCGATGCGTCGCTGGCCCTGGCCGCGGTCCGCGGTGCGCTCGAGGGCCGCGGGATCAAGCCCCAGGTCTTCTTCCTCGAGGCGCGCGACGAGGTCCTCATCCGGCGCTTCTCCGAGACCCGCCACCGCCATCCGCTGGCCGACCAGCGCGGGATCGCGAGCTCGATCGCCGCCGAACGCCGGGTGCTCGACCCGGTCCGCGACGAGGCCGATGTCGTGATCGACACGTCGGACCTCTCGCTGCGCGAGCTGCGCGAGCGGATCTTCGCCCACCTCGGCGAGCAGGAGGCGACCGATCGCCTCGTGATCCAGCTGATCAGCTTCGGCTTCAAGTACGGGATCCCGCTCGAATCCGACCTCGTCTTCGACGTCCGCTTCATGCAGAACCCGTATTACATCGAGGAGCTCCGGCAGCTATCGGGCTTGACCGAGGCCGTTCGCAACTACGTCCTTGGCCAGCCGGTTACCGAGCGCTTCCTGGAGTTCCTGCACGAGTTCCTGGCGTTCACGATCCCGGCGTATGTCGGCGAGGGCAAGACCCGGCTGACGATCGCGATCGGCTGCACCGGCGGCTACCACCGCTCGATCGCGATCGGAGAGGCTCTCGCGGCCTGGCTGCGCGAGGAGGACCTCGGCGTCGTGTCCATCTTTCATCGCGAGCTCGACCGGGCATGACCGTGCGGCGCTGGCTCGCCGCGATCGCCGGTTGGCGGCGCTGGCTGGGGTCGGGGATCGGGATCAAGCGCTGGCTGGCCGTCGTCTTCGTCGGCGAGCTGGGCCTGGCCCTCGGCGGCGCATTCGCGCTGCGCTCGCTGTACCGCGACGTGGTGATCACCGGCCCGCTCCAGTCGGTCGTCTACCTGCTCACCCTCCAGTTCCTGCCCTACCTCCTGCGGGCCCTGATCCTGGCCGGGCTGGGCGTGGGGATCTTCGCCTTCGCCTCGTATCGCGTCCTGCGCGTGCTGATGGGGCCGTACCGCTCGGATAGTGACGACCAGCCGCTGGTCGAGGTCATCTACCAGAAGCGCTTCCTGGCGCGCGGCCCGAGGATTGCCGCGCTCGGCGGCGGCCACGGCCTGTCGACGCTGCTGCGCGGCCTCAAGGAGCACACCAGCAACCTGACCGCGATCGTGACCGTGGCCGACGACGGCGGCTCGTCGGGCAAGCTCCGCGACCAGCTCGGGGTGCCCGCCGTGGGCGACATCCGCAACTGCCTGGTCGCCCTGGCCGATGCCGAACCGCTGATGAGCGAGCTCTTCCAGTACCGCTTTCCGGGCGAGGAGGCGCCGGCCAGCCTTGCCGGTCACGCCATCGGCAACCTCCTGATCGCGGCGATGACCGCGGTCGAGCAGGGCGACTTCGAAGAGGGCGTTCGGCGGATGAACCGGGTCCTGGCCGTCCGCGGCCAGGTCGTCCCGGCGACCGCCACCCCGGTCGTGCTGCACGCCGCGCTCCGTGACGGCTCGCTCGTCGAGGGCCAGTCCCGGATCGCCAAGATGAACGCGATCGACCGGGTCTGGCTGAGCCCCGAGGACGTGCATGCCTGCCAGGACGCGCTCGACGCGATCGCCGAGGCCGAGATCATCGTGATCGGCCCGGGCAGCCTGTTCACGAGCCTCCTGCCCAGCCTGCTGCTGGCCGAGATCCGGGACGCCCTGGCGGCCACGCCCGCCCTGGTCATCTACGTCTGCAACGTGGCCACCCAGAGCGGCGAGACCGACGGCTTCGACCTGGCCGATCACGTCGAGGCGCTCGAACGCCATACCGCGCTGGGCATCGTCGACGTCGTCCTGGCCAACAATCGGACCGCCGCGACGACGATCGGCGACGGGCGGCGCGAATCGGTCCGCCTGCGCTGGCCCCCGGCCGGTCCTCGGCCGGCGCGGCTGGCCCTCGACGATATCGTCGATCCGGCCAGCCCGATCCACCACGATCCCGAGCGCCTGGCCGCCGCGATCATCCGGATCGCCGAGCGGGAAGGCGCCGCCCGGCGGCGGAGCGGGGTTGCCCGGTCGGCGTGACCACTTCCGATCGCGATCTCGTCGCTGCCCTGCGGGCCGAGCTGGCGGCGATCGACCCCCAGCGAGCGTGCGACCGCCAGGCTGAATCGGCGGGCCTGGGCAGCGGCCTGGCGACCCGCGAAGCGTCGATTGCCCGGCTCGCGGTCCGGCTCGGCCGGGAGACCGCGGCAGCGACCCGGCCTGGCCTGCGCCGGCGTTCGAAGCACGTCCGGATTGCCGATCGGGCGACCAGCAGCGATTCGCCGGGCGAGCTCGATGCCCTCTCGGCCGACGGCTTCGACTGGGCGGCCGCCGCTGATCATTGCCGCTGGGCGTGGCTGCGGGGCCGGTTCCTGGCTCGCGGCTCGCTCAGCCTGTCGGCGGGCCGGGCCCATCTCGAGTTCGTCATCCCCGCCGAAGACGCCCCGATTCTTGCCGGACGGCTGGCCGATGTCGACCTGCCGGCGTCCTGGCGGGTCCGGCGCGGACGGGGGGTGGTGACCTGGAAGAACGCCGAGACGATCGGGATCTTCCTGCGCCGGATCGGGGCCGCCTCGGCCATCCTCGAGCTCGAGGCCCGCCAGGTCTCGCGAGCCCTGCGCGGTGAGCTGAACCGGGTGATCAATGCCGAGTCGGCAAATCTCCAGCGGGCGGTGACCGCCGCCGGGCGGCAGCTGGCCGCGATCAGCCTGCTCGAGGCCGACGGCCGGCTGGCCGAGCTGCCGCGGGTCGCCCGACGGGCCGCGGCTGCCCGGCGGGCGACGCCCGAGGCGACCCTGGCCGAGCTGAGCGAGCAGCTCGGGCTGAACCGCTCGACCGTCCAGCGCGCCCTCGAGCGGATCGAAGATCTCGCCGCCGACCGGGAACCGACGGCTCTGTCATGATTCGGTGATGCGCCCCGTGATCATTGCCGCCAACTGGAAGATGCACAGCACGCCGTCCGACGCGGCCGCCCTGGCTACGACCATCGCCGCCCGGACCAGCGTGGCCGGGGTCGAGCGGGTGATCTGCCCGCCGTTCGTCTGCCTCGCGACGGTGCGCGACGCGCTGGCCGCCACGCCGGCCGGCGCCGGGGTCGGGGTGGGCGCCCAGAACATCCACCACGAGCTGACCGGCGCGTATACCGGCGAGATCGGGGCGCCGATGCTCGCCGGGCTGGCGAGCTGGGTAATCCTGGGCCACTCCGAGCGGCGCCGGGACGCCGGCGAGACCGACGAGCTGATCGGGCGCAAGCTCGGTCGGGCGGTCGAGGTCGGCCTGCGCCCGATCCTGTGCGTGGGGGAGCAACTGGCCGAGCGCGAGGCCGGCCGGGCCGAGGCCGTCGTCGCCGGCCAGCTCCGGGGCTGCCTGGCCGCCTTCGGCGGGGATCCTGCCGGCTTGGTCCATGCCGGCCTGGTGGTCGCCTATGAGCCGGTCTGGGCGATCGGCACGGGCAAGACCGCCCGCGGCTCGGACGCGGCGGCGATGGCGCTTGCGGTCCGGGCGGCGATTGCCGAGCTGGGACCGGCCTTTGCCGCCCTGGCGGCCGACGTGCCGGTCCTCTATGGGGGCAGTGTCACGGCGGCCTCGGCAGGCGAGTTCCTGGGCGAGCCGGCGATCGACGGCGCCCTCGTCGGCGGCGCCTCGCTCAAGGTCGAGGAGATGGCCGGGATCGTGGCCCAGGCGGGGCTCACGGCCCAGGGCCGGCTCGCGGCGAGCGGGTCCGGCCGATGATCAAGCTGGTCCTCCTGCGCCATGGCGAGAGCAGCTGGAACCGCGAGAACCGGTTCACGGGCTGGACCGATGTCGACCTGTCCGAGACGGGGATCGCCGAGGCGCACGATGCCGGGCGGCTGCTGCGGGCCGAGGGGTTCGACTTCGACATCGCCTACACCTCGGTCCTCCGCCGCGCGATCCGGACCCTCTGGATCGCCCTCGACGAGCTCGACCGGATGTGGCTGCCGGTGGTCCACAGCTGGCGCCTGAACGAACGCCATTACGGGGCGCTGCAGGGCCTCAACAAGGCCGAGACGGCAGCCGAATACGGCGACGCCCAGGTCCTGCTGTGGCGGCGGAGCTATGACGTGCCGCCGCCGCCCCTGCCGGCCGGCGACGAGCGGGAGCCCGGGCGCGATCGCCGCTACGCGGGACTCGGCGCCGGACAGCTGCCTCGGGCGGAGTCGCTCAAGGACACGGTGGCCCGCTTCCTGCCAGCCTGGCACGAGCAGATCGTGCCCGAGCTCGAGGCCGGCCGGCGGGTGCTGATCGCGGCCCATGGCAACAGCCTGCGGGCCCTGGTGAAGTACCTCGACGATATCCCCGACGCGGACATTCCGGGGCTGAACATCCCGACCGGGGTCCCGCTGGTCTACGAGCTGGACGACGCCCTCCGCCCGCTGCGCCACTACTACCTCGGCGATCAGGCCCGGATCGAGGCGGCCGTGGCCGCCGTCGCCGCACAGGCCCGGGCCCGGCCGGCCGGCGGCTGACGTGCTACCATCCCCCGGCTTCGCACCCAACCAGCTGAGGTTACGTCCCCGGTGAACCCATTCCTGAGCATCGGCCAGATCGTCGTCGGCCTTGCCCTGATTGCGGCGATCCTCCTCCAGGCCCGGGGAACCGGCCTGTCGGGGACGTTCGGCGGCGACTCGGCGGTCTACCGCAGCCGGCGCGGCGTCGAACGGCGGTTGTGGCAGTTCACGATCGTCCTGATCGTCCTGTTCGTGCTCTTCTCGCTGGCCGCCTACATCTACACCCCGAGCGCCTGACCTCGCGGTCCGGCGGGCGCCACGCCGGCGCGACCAACGAGGGTGATCATTGACCCAGCGTGACCGCGCGATCGTTGCGGCCCTGTCGGCCCTCCTGGTCGTCCTGGCCCTGGCCCTGACGATCCCGACCGCCACGCCGGCAGGCCCACTGGCCGCGGCCAGCTCCAGCCCGAATCCGAGCGCCGAGGCGAGCTCCGCCCTGCCGCCGATCTACCGCGAAGGCGTGGTCAGCAGCCCCAGCTCGATCACGCCGCTGACGGCCCGGACGCAGGCTGACCGCGACCTGAGCCGGCTCGTCTTCTCGGGCCTGGTCGGGCGGGGGAGCGGCTCGACCTACGTCCCCGACCTGGCCGCGTCGTGGACGGTCGATGGCACGGGCAAGACGTGGACATTCAAGCTGCGGCCCGGCGCCCGGTGGCAGGATGCCCAGCCAGTGACCGCCGATGACGTCGTGTTCACGGTCGGGATGCTCAAGGACCCGGCCTACCGGGGCAGCCTGGCCAACTCGTGGCGCGAGGTGACGGTGGCCCGGATCGACGCCCAGACGGTCCAGTTCACGCTCGCGACGCCGATCGCCGGCTTCCTCGAGGACGCCATGGTCGGGATCCTGCCCCAGCACCTGCTGGCCGGCGTGAGTGTCGCCGACCTGGCCGATTCGGCCTTTGCCAACGACCCGGTCGGCTCCGGGCCGTTCCGCCTCGTCCACTGGGATGCGACCTCGGCGGACCTGATCCCGGCCTCGACCGCCGCCTCGCCGCCGGCCCTGCCGGGCATCGAGCTCCGGTTCTTCTCGGACCCGGCCACCCTCGCGGCGGCCTATCGGGCGGGCACCCTCGATGCCGCCACGGGCCTGACCGCAGGCGATGCCGAGACCCTCGCGCAATTGCCCGGATCCCACCTCCTGAGCTATCCGGCGACCACGTTCACCTCGGTCGCGATCAATCTCCGCCCGGGTCACCCGGAGCTCGCTCCAGCGGCCGTCCGGACCGCCCTGCTCGAGGCCCTGAATCGCCCCGCCCTGCTGTCCAGCGTGCTGGCCGGGACCGGGACGCAGGCTGATTCGCCGATCCCGCCGAGCTCCTGGGCGTTCGATCCCAAGGCGAGCGCACCGATGGCCTTCGACGCGAGCGCCGCGACCACGGCCCTCAAGGCAGCCGGCTGGAAGAAGCTGGCGACCGGCTGGCAGGCACCCAAGGCGAAGACGGCCTACACCTTCGACCTGCTGAGCCCGAGCCAGGCGTCGAACCCGGTGGCCTGGTCGAGCGCCGAGCTGGTCGCCAGCCAGTGGCGGGCATTCGGGCTCAAGGTGACCCACGTCGGCCTCGAGCCGGCCGATCTCGTCAGCCGGTTGAGCGCCGGAAACTTCATCGCGGCCCTGGTCGAGGTCAACATCGGCCTCGATCCCGACCTCTACCCGCTGTTCGCCTCGAGCCAGGCGGTGACCGGCGGCGCGAACCTCACCGGGATCCAGGACGCCTCGCTCAACGCCCTCCTGGTGGCCGCCCGGTCACCGGGCACCGATGCCGCCCGGAAAGCCGCCTACGCGAAGCTCGAGGCGGCCCTGGTGGCCAACCCGGCGATGCTTCCGCTCTTCTTCCAGGACGACCTCGTGGTGGTCGGCGGGCGGGTCGTGGGACCCGCGATTCGGAGCCTCGCTGATCTCAGTGACCGGTATTGGGATGTGCTAACATGGCGCCTCGCCGACGGGCGGTGAGGCGTCTTGCCGTGCGTTGGGGATCTCGCCGAGGTGGCGGAATCGGTAGACGCGCTAGCTTCAGGAGCTAGTGTCCGCAAGGGCGTATGGGTTCAAATCCCTTCCTCGGTACCAGCCCTCGTCAGCGGGATCCCTCAAAGGCGCGGATCACCTGCCCAGGTGGCGGAATTGGTATACGCGTACGTTTGAGGGGCGTATGAGGCAACTCATCCGGGTTCAAGTCCCGGCCTGGGCACCACCCACCTGACAAACGGAAACGGCGGTCCGGGATCGGACCGCCGTTGTCATTTCCGTGACGGGTATCCTGCCCTCGCGGGCGGTTAGCTCAGCTGGTCAGAGCGCCTCGTTTACACCGAGGAAGTCACTGGTTCGAGTCCAGTACCGCCCACCAGCCCGCCGCGAGCGCCGGGCCTGGACCCTAGAGCTTGCCCGCGATCTGCTGGGCGATGGCCTCGACCTTCGGCTCGAGATCGGTGCCGGCCTGGGCGGCGACACTGGCCTCGACGACCACGATCGTGCCGTTCTTGCCGAAGGCCACCGTCGCCGAGTGATCGTCGACGACCTTGCCGGCGGCATCGCCGAGGCCGCTGATCGGGGTCATGTCGCCGTTGGTCCCCTCGGACTGGATCGCGGCCTGGATGGCGGCCGACTCGAGGCCGGTCCCGATCGTCTCGACGTAGACGGTCACATCGTCGCCGTTGTCCGTGCCGTAGGAGGCGAGGCTGATCGGGCCGAGGTTCATGCTGCCCGGCTGGAGGGTTGGCGTGCCGCCCAGGATCGAGGCCGCGATATCGGCGGTCAGGATCGTGCTGGCGTCGACCGACGCCGTGCCCGAGCCGCCGATCAGCCCGGAGGGCAGCAGACCGCCCAGGCCGCCGAGGCCCGGCGCGCTGCTGGCACCGGCGCCGGTGCCGCCACCGGGAGCGGCGCTTGCCCCGGGGGCCGCCGTCGCGCTGCTGCTGCAGGCCGATACGGTCAGGATGGCCGCGGCGAGCAGGCCGCCGAGCACGAGTCGCTTTGGTGATGCCACGCGAAGACCTCCATTGACAGTTCGCCGGTCCGGCTGATGCCGCCCGGCGATGGATGACGTCGTGAATGTAGCGTGGACGAGCGGTTGCCGTTTGCCCGCCGCCCGATCGTCCCGCGGGCGAACGGGCCGAACGTACGGTGCTCTTGGCGGGCGCTGCTAGACTCACTAGGCATGCGGCTGTCGTCCCCGGCCCGCACGATTGAGGAGTCTCATGAGCGCAACCCTGATCATCCTGATCGTCGTCATCGTGGTCGTGGTCGGATTCGTCATCCTGACCTACAACGGCCTGGTCCAGCGCCGGCTGCGCGTCGATGAGGCGTTCTCCCAGATCTCCGTCCAGCTCAAGCGTCGCTGGGACCTGATCCCGAACCTGGTCAACGCGGTCAAGGGGTATATGGACTTTGAGAAGGACGTCCTGACCAAGGTCACCGACGCGCGGGCCAATGCCGTGGCCGCCGGCGCCCAGGGGCCCGCCGCCCAGGCCCAGGCCGAGAACGCCCTGACGGGGACCCTCCGCTCGCTGTTCGCCGTCGTCGAGAACTATCCGACGCTGAAGGCCAACGAGAACGTCCTGAGCCTCCAGGAGCAGCTGACCACCACCGAGAACCAGATCGGGTTTGCCCGCCAGCACTACAACGCGACCGTGCTCGATTTCAACACCGGGATCGCGACGTTCCCGGCGGCGCTGCTGGCCGGTCCCCTGGGCTTCACCAAGCGCGAGTTCTTCGAGGCCGAGCCCGAGGCGCAGGCGGTCCCCCAGGTCAACCTCGGCTAGGCCCGCTCCAGGGCTTCGCCCGCGAACCCGCTCGTCATGGCCGCCAGCACCACCTTCTACAGCGAGCAGTCCGCCAACCGGCGGAACAGCATCCTGCTCGTCCTGCTCGTCTGCCTCTTCCTGGGCGTCCTGGGCGGTGCGATCGGCTACGCCCTGACCGGCAGCCGGGCTGGGGCGCTGGCCGCCATCCTGATCGCGGTCGTGGTCGGCGGGCTGAGCGCTGTCGGCTCGTACTTCGTCGGTGACAAGCTGGTCCTGGCCGCCTCGTCGGCGAAGCCGGTCTCGGAGGAGCAGGCGCCCCAGCTCTACAACGTGATCCGCGAGCTGACGATCGCGGCGGGGATCCCGATGCCGGCCGTGTACATCATCCAGGACAACGCGATGAACGCCTTCGCGACTGGGCGCGATCCGCAGCATTCGTCGGTGGCGATCACCACCGGCCTGCTCAACGTGATGAACCGCGAGGAGCTCCAGGGCGTCCTGGGCCATGAGCTGTCGCATGTTCGCAACTTCGACATCCGGTTCTCGCTGCTGGTCGGGGTACTGGTCGGCGGCGTCGCGCTGCTGTCGAGCTTCTTCCTGCGCTACACGTTCTGGTTCGGCGGCGGCCGGCGGTCGAATAACAACGACAACGGCGGGGGAGGCGCACTCCAGCTGATCGTCTTCGTGATCGCGATTATCCTCGCGATCCTGGCCCCGATCTTCACCCGTCTCGTCCAGCTGGCCGTCAGCCGTCAGCGGGAATACCTGGCCGACGCCTCGTCGGTCGAGCTGACCCGCAACCCGCATGGCCTGGAGAGCGCACTGGCCAAGCTGGCCGGCGATACCACGGTGATGAAGGAGGCCAACCCGGCCACCCAGCACCTCTACTTCCACAATCCGCTGATGAAGCTCGGCGCGAGCGAGGGCTCGCTGTTCTCGACCCACCCGCCGCTGGTCGCCCGGATCAACCGCCTGCGCCAGCTGACCGGCGAGGCCCCGCTGCCGCCCAGCGAAGCCAGCTCGATCGGCGCCGCCAGCTAGCGCTGCGGTTCGTGGCCGGCCTGGTGCCGGTGCGCGGTTTCGGGCGGCCCCCCTGGGTTGGGACGTTTGTCGGCAACAGACGCAGTACGTCGCGGATTCGGCGGGAATCGGGGTCCCGGTGTCGCTCACGCGTCGAATCCACGCACGAGCTGCTGGTCCTCAGCGCGGTTGGCGCGGCCACGGGGGTGTTCCTCGCCACAGTGCGTCCCATGGCGACATTCGTCCCAACTCGACGTGCCGAAGTCGCGGAACCGCCCGATGTCCTGCCAACTCTCGAGCTGAGTCGAGGCTAGGGCCGGATCTGGGCCCTTGCCGGGCCCCAAACGGCGCAGTCCTGTTCGAGGCGTGCGTAGATCGAGGCACCAGGTCGCTGC
>Ga0265324_10001726_pt1 | contig 12018 bp, 4 predicted proteins | sample 41419metaG_FD_198634 | JGI IMG/M metagenome (GOLD analysis project Ga0265324, IMG submission 198634) | Rhizosphere microbial communities from Carex aquatilis grown in University of Washington, Seatle, WA, United States - 4-14-19 metaG | ecosystem: Host-associated > Plants > Roots > Rhizosphere >... | reverse complement strand
ATTACATACCGGGACGCCCTTTATTTTTTTCTCGGGCACGATCGGTGAGGACGTGGCAGTGGATAGCCTCAAGAATGGGGCGGTTGACTTTGTGCTCAAACAGCGCCCCGGCCGCCTCGTGTCCGCCGTTCGCCGCGTGATATCAAATATTGAAGAGAGCGCCCGCCTGAAAAAGGCGCAGCAAGCTTTGCTACGCAGTGAAGAACGGCTGCGCATTGTGGCCCAAACGACCAATGATGTCGTTTGGGAATGGGATGTACAAAACAACCAGGTTTGGGTGGGCGAAAATTTTCAATCAGCGTACGGGCATCCGACCGTATCTGAAATGACTTCAGAAGTTTGGTTTGATTATATTCATCCGGACGACAAAGCGCGGGTGGTGTCCAGCCTATCCACCATGCAGGCTGAGGGCAAAAAAATGTGGTGGAGTGAACATCGGTTGCGCCGAAGCGATGGTTCATACGCGTATGTCTTTGACCGGGCCTCGGTCATCCGCGACTCCGCAGGCAAGGTGCTAAGTGTGGTGGGAATCAACGTGGACATGACGCAGCGCCGGCAGGCCGAGGAAACCATCCATGAGCAGGCCGCCCTGCTCGACAAGGCCCGGGATGCCATCATCGTCTGCAATCTAAATTGGGTCGTGCTCTATTGGAATCGGGGGGCGGAACGTATCTATGGTTGGAAGCCGGTTGAGGCAATCGGCGAAGATATTCGCAAGCTGCTGTTTCGCGACAACACACCGCCGCAGGTTGCGGAATCTTTAAATCATTTGAATGATCCCGGTGAATGGTTGATGGAGTTGCAGCAATTCACCAAGGAAGGTCAGGTGGTCGTTGTGCAGACGCGCAGCACGTTGATCCGCGATGACCAAGGACAGCCGAAATCCCTGCTGATCATCAACACCGACATCACTGAACAAAAGCAGTTGGAGGAGCAATTTTTGCGCACGCAGCGGCTGGAGAGTCTGGGCGTGCTGGTCAGCGGGATTGCCCATGATTTGAAAAACGCACTGGTGCCCATCACGGTCGGCGTGGATATTTTGCAACTGGAAGAGCTGTCGGAAGACCTGCGGACCATTGTGCAAACCATGGGGGCGAGCGCCCAGCGCAGCGCGGAAATGATTCAGCAGATGCTGACGTTTGCCCGGGGTGGTGACGCCATCAAGTCGCTGGCTGCGCCCCAGCAATTGATCAAGGAAATGGGCCGGGTGATCACCGATACATTTCCGAAAACCATACAGTTTCAAATGAAAATCAAAGGCGAGCTGCCGGCGATTTTTTGTGTGGCCACCCAGATTCATCAGGTCTTGCTGAATCTCTGCGTGAATGCGCGGGATGCCATGCCGCAAGGCGGCACGCTCACGCTTGCTGCCGAGACCGTGGTCGTAAAGCCGGATCTGGCGGAACGCCATCCCGGGAGCCGTCCGGGCAATCATGTCTGCATTCGGGTAACGGATACGGGAACTGGTATTCCGCCGGAATATTTAGAGAAAATATTCGCGCCGTTTTTCACCACCAAACCCGTGGGTAAAGGTACGGGGTTGGGGTTGTCCTCCTGCCAGAACATTGTGAAGAGTCACGCTGGATTCATTACAGTGCAGAGCCAGTTGAACGTGGGCACCGAATTCAAGGTGTACCTACCCACTGCCAGCGCCAAACTCACCACGGCGCCGGATGCCTTGAAAGCGATGCTGCCCATCGGCAAAGGTGAACGCATTTTGCTCGTGGACGATGAGGAAAGCGTGCTGGCCATGGCGCGCATTGCCCTGGAAAATTTCGGCTATGCAGTCAGCACCACCACGGGCGGGATTGAAGCCATCGCCCGCTTTCGTGAGGAACCGGAGGCCTTTCAGCTGGTCATCACCGATTACGCCATGCCCTGCATGGATGGCAAAACCTTGATTTCTTCGTTGCGACGGATCCGGCCGGATATGAAAATCATTATGACCAGCGGCTTGGAAAAACAAACGGAGATTTCACTCCCGGATTTTCGCGCCGATGGTTTCCTGGCCAAGCCATTTACCACGGACAGTCTGCTGACAATTACTTACCAGATCCTCTCAAAATAGTTCTCGAAGTTTTCATTATTGAATTTGAATCAGCAGCCTCCGGCAAAGCCGGAAGTTTGCCGGAGGTCGCTGGCAGGCTGTGGGCAGGCAAATTTACGGAAAGATCAGTCGATAGAAGACACTGCCTTGTGAGGCATCTACGGGTACGAAAACATTGTTGGTCAAACTGGAACCGGACACGTCCATCCAGTTGGTGCCCAATCCGGTACTGGATGAATTCGTCTGCGCTTGAAGTCGCCAACCGGTGTAGCCAGCGGGCCAGGAGAAGTTCAGATTCGCACTGCTGACATTCAACACCAGGTTGGTTGGAGTTGTTTGAACCACCCGAACCAGGCCGCTGGATAAATTTGAAGTGCTCCAGGCCAAACCTGCATCCAACGCGGGCAGCGAGTTTGAACTGAACGAGCCAGTGATCGAACCGGCTTGAAACAACTGGAAACTATCGCCGGCGATGAGAGCTCCGGAGAGGTTGGTGACCACTAGGGTGCCGCCGCAGGTTAGCGTTCCAGACACGAGCAACTGGTCATTGACTTGCGCGGTCTTGTTGATTTCCAACACCGTGGTGCTGCCGGTTTGCAGGATGACGTTATTATTCACAGTCAGCGTATTGAGTCCGCCTCCGGGTGCCAAAGTACCATCGGACTGCACGGTGATCGGGCCGCCCACAATCCCATTGCCACCGAGCGTGCCGTTGGTCACTGTGACTGCACCAGTGCCGAGCGAGCCTTTCACCAACAGCATGCCACCATTGACCAGGGTGGTTCCGCGATAGGTATTCGCACCGGTAAGCACGGTGGTGCCGCCACCTGCTTGGACGAAGCTCAAGCTTTTCGCGGTGGAAAAATCTCTGAGGGTGCCGCTAAAGCTAGTGGTGCTGGAACTGTTGGAGACGGTCAGGGTTGTGGCATTGCCACTGTTGGTCACCAGGCCGCCACCCGCTAGCGAAGCGATGGTTTGCGGAACCCCGCCCAAATCCAGCGTGGCACCGAAGGCGACTGAGACCGGCGTGCTGGCTGGCAGCACGTTTCCGCTATTCGTAAACAGATTGTTGCTGCCGTAAAGGGCTTGTACCTCCGGCTGGCTGAGCGCCCGGTTGAACATATAAAATTCATCCATTAAACCGTTCATTTTTACGGCCCCATCGCCACCATCCGGAGAGCCGCCAATCCAGAGTTGGTTAGCGCCGCTGGCCAACGGCAGCCCCATGGTAGACGTGACGGTGTCCAAGTTGCCATCCACGTAAATGGACTCGGTGCCGGCGTTGTCCACCAGCGTGACAAAATGCCACGCGTTGTTGTTTAGCGCAGTCGAGCCGGTCAGCCAACCACCCGCCCAGCGCACGGCCCCGGCTTTAGTGCCGGTGCTGGTGCTGCTGCTATTGAGGTAAAACATGGTTTGTCCGGAACCTGACCAAGTACCATCGCCTTGGTAGAAACTGATCGCGCCGGCCGTGCTCGTCTTAATCCAATACCCCACCGACCAAGTGCCGGACGCATCGGTCTTTATCACTGAATTGGTAATGAGCACGATATTCGTGGGGGCCGCAGTGCCTACGCCATTCATGCTCAAGGCATTTCCAAACCGGCCGCCGCTTACAATGCTCGCCCCCGTGCCGACGATAGTACCGTTGAAATTCGTTCCACCGAGACCGGTGTTGGTGATGACCGTGCCGTTGCCACTCCCCGCGGCGTTGTTGAAGGTCAGATGCAACACGGAGTCATCGGCCACCGGCGACAATTTCAAGGTGCCGCCATTCACGGTCGTCGTGCCGTGATAGGTATTGGCCCCAGCCAGAATGGTGGTTCCACTGCCGCTCGCGACCAGGTTGATCACATTGGCGGCCGAGGCGTCACTGATCTTGCCACTGAACAAGGTAGTGCTGCCGGTGTTGGAAATGGTGAGGCTGGCTGGGTTGCCCGAGTTGGTCACCAGACCGCTGCCGGAAAGTCCGGCGATGGTTTGCGAGACGCCGGCCAAGTCCAGGGAACCGCTGGCGGACACATTCACGGTTGTCGCGACCGGCAGCGTGTTCACCGGGGCATTGGTGATATTGTTATTCGCGTACAACGATTGCACCTCCGATTGGCTCAAGGCGCGATTGTACAGGTAGACTTCATCGATCAAACCGTTCATTTTCACGCCACCATCGCCACCATCCGGCGTGCCACCGATCCAAATCTGATTCGCGCCACTGGCCAGCGCCAAGCCCATCGTCGAGGTCACCGTATCCAATGCCCCATCCACGTAGATGGACTCAGTGCCGGCGCTGTCCACCAGCGCGACGAAATGCCACGCGTTGTTATTCAAGGCGGCCGTGCCGGTGAGCCAACCACCAGCCCAACGCACGCCACCCGCGTGGGTGCCAGCAGTGGTGCTGTTATTATTCAAATAGAAAGTCGTCTCACCACTGCCCGACCAAGCGCCATCGCCTTGGTACATAACGACGGCACCGGCCGTGCTGGTCTTGATCCAATAACCGAGAGACCAACTCGCGGCGGCATCAGTAGCCACGCATTTGTTGGTGATGAGCACGATATTCGTTGCCGCAGTACCGCCGCCGCCGTTGAGGCTCAGGGCATTCCCGTACCGACCGCCACTGACGATGCTCGCTCCGCTGCCGACGATGGTGCCATTCATTGCGGCCCCACCGCTGCCGGTATTGGTCACAATGCTGCCTTTGGTGCTGCCAGCCGGGTTGTTAAAGGTGAGATGTAATACCGGGGCGGTAGAAAATGGCTGCAATACCAGCGATCCCTGGCTAACGGTGGTCGAACCGGTATAAGTGCTGCCAGCACCGAAGTTCAAGGTGCCGCTCCCTGATTTATTAACGCTCAGGGTGCCACTGCTATTGGCGACCAAGCCGTTCAGATTCGCCACGCCATTGCCTTGGAATGTGACGGTATCCGAACCGCCATCGGAACTGGTGATGGTTCCGCCGAGGTTCAAAACGCCTGCGTCCACCTGGACCAAATAATTTCCGCTCCCATACATATTGATGCCGCCGGGCAAGGTATTCGTGCCAGCCAAACTTTCGATTGCCGGAGTCGTGCTGTTCCGGCCATTCAAATAAACAGCGGGCAACGTAATGTTGCCGGTGCTTCCGTCCAATTGCAGGCTCGAGCTGCCACTGCCGCTATTGCGGACGTGAACTGAATGTGCGTTGGCCATGGCGAGGTTGTTCACCAATCGCAGCACGCCATCATTGGCACTGCTGCTGCCGCTATCCACGTACAACATGCCATTGAAGCCGCTGTTTGTGCTGCTCACGATCAAGGAGCCCGCCCCACCCTTGTTCAGGTTGCCCGCCGTCGCGCCGCCGGCCAGACTTGGACTATAAAGCGGCGAGCTTAAGGTTAAAGTTGTCCCGGATGCCACATTGAAGCCGCCCCCGCTGATGTCGAGCATAACGCCACGATTGGGGTTGCCGATGGTCATCGTCGTGATGGTTGCCACGGTACCGCGGTTTAGATCCAGCTGGTTGGTGGTCAGAGATGCCGGGTTGGTACCCAGGCGTGCTTCTGAATCAATCGTCAATCCGCCGGATGCACCTTCGCCGAAGCCAACCTGAGTCCGCCCCGTGTGGTTCGTATTGTTACCAGTGAGGGTGACTTGATTGCCCACGTACGTTACCAATCCGCTACCGCTTTCATTTGCCGTGATATTAATCGGAGCGTTCATCGCGTTAACCGTCACGCTGTTGGTCGCCGTCAGATTACCTGCGAGTGTAAATGTACCGCTGCCGCGATTATGTATTTCGCCGTTGTCCACTGTCAGGTTGTTAACCGTGATCGTGCTGCTGGCAGCACCGCCCCAAAACAAACCGCCTTGCGTCACTTTCAAGGCATCGCCGCCAAAGGTGTAGGCACTGCTCGTGGCTGGTGTCAACAAACGGTAGTTATACGTTTCATACTTCTGACCCGTCGTCGGTGCGGCTCCGCTGCTCCACTGACCAGCCACATTGAAGGAGCTTGCGCCCCAAGCATCACTGTTCTTCATCGTGATCACCGCGCCCACGTTGTAATTGGGCCCCAGCCCGTAATTGGCCAATAATTGCCGCTGCGACAAAGCCGCGTTACTGATTCGCACTTCAGCGTAATCGCTATTGCCATTAGAATCTGCGCTCCACATGGAGCGCCCCAGCCAGTTATTCACGTCCTCGATATTCGAAAGATGAAAGTTCACATCCACAAATCCGGCGGAATACCCATCGCGAAACCATTGCCAGCGTCCACCGCGGTTGGTGTAAGCACCAAGGCCATCGGTAAAGGTGATGGCGTAGTGATGTTGCACCCCCGCCGTTGTCGCCAGTGCGGAATTAAAAGTGAAGTTGGTGCCGGTGAGTTTGGCCTCCAGTCGCTGTTGCGTGAGATCGGTACCAATGTCTGCGCTCAACATGATATCGCTGTAGGAAGTCGCGGTGCCGGGCGCCGGATCGCTGGCCGCTCCAGTGAATTCACCGGCGGCTCCCAGACCGTCGCCCGCTTCGGCGCAGCGACCAAAATCCAGAATGCGCGCCCAGTTGGGTGCCGACAACGGCGTTGCCCAGATCTCAATCGTTACGTTGGTCTGTGAGGAAATAATGCCGTTGGGCAAATCAATGTAGGCGGACATGGCGTTCATGGCCACGTTCCCGGTGGTGCCGCCGGGGATGCGCAGTGCGCTGCCTGTGTAAGTTGCGCCAATTCCGCGTACCACCGCAGGCGCACCGGTCACTGTATCCAGATTCGTCGTTCCAGCGGGAGCTGATCCTGGCGCATTCGTAAAGCACCAGCGCAAGACCACGCTGTCCAGTTTGGGGCCGACGGAAATGTGATCTGTGAAATTAGCGATGTACTGCGCGCTGCATTGCGAATTGTCGCCGCCATTAATCAAACTCTGGGCAAGGCAGACATAGCCATCACCAATCAACTGCACGCCGCTATACCAAATATTGGGATTGGAATAAAAATAGGGCCAGGCAGCGCCGCCGCCGCAGTAATTATGCATCATGATTCCCTTGGGACTCAACTTGTCGTCACCATGCACTCGGCCAAAATTATGCCCACCGGTCTCATGTGCCACCACCACCATCCACCACCATGCCTGGGAAATGGCCGAACACCAACCGGGTTGCTCGGCAACGCCGGCCGCTCCGGTGTTGTTATAAGAGGTGAAAACAATTTGATCCGCGCCTACGCTGGCTCCATAGCTCCGCACATCGGCAAAAGAGGCATCACCCGCCACCAAACCTTCGACGTAGCCTGTGTCTTGACCGACCGGATCGGCGGTGGACAGGACATAGCCCACGATATTAAAGCCCGCGCCGGTTCCGCTTTGGTCGTTCAGCGCATTGCTGCCAATAACCTGGTTGGCCATATTCACCTGGGCATTGGCTTCCCCGCCCCACGCCGACGCGGCGGATGGCGAATACGAGCATACGAGGTCGGACAGAATCGCTCCCGCCCCCGGAAACGACGCGGCAATCAAGACGGCCGTCAGAATCAATTTCAAGTAACGATGTTTGGTGGTTCCCATACAAAATGTATTTTATTGCTTGGTTGAATCAGGTTTGGCCGCGTCGGGAGTTTCTTCGGGGCCGACACCGTATGTATCCGGGTTGATGGCCTTGATGATGACCTGTCCCGGTTCTCGCGGCTCGGCCACCACAAAAATATTATCCTTGGGGGAAAGGATGGTATAAGCCTCGCGACCGTCTTGAAACGCGAGCGTTACGAGCGAATTCACATTGCCCGCCAAGTGACCGTTGAAGGTTCCCCGCCGACTGGACCCATTGGAGTCGCTCTTGACGATATCAAATTGAAGCTCATGGCCATCGAACCCCGGTAAGGTCAATTGTTGAACGGGCTTTCCGGTCAGCTTGGCGGCTTCAAAAACCGACGCTGTTGTTTCTTTCAAATAAACCAATTGTCGGCGAAAAATGCGCGAGTTTTCCTCCACCATTCGGTTGTACTCCAAAATGTTGTGCGCCAATTGGTAGATGACATTCGTATCCCGGCCATCCGCCTGAGTCCATTGGTTTTTCGAGCTTTCTTGGGCAACGGGAAAAGGCCGTCCCTGAAAATCTGGCCGCGTCGCCAACACTCTGCTCGTTGCTGGCGGAGCTGCCTGGTTGGTCACGAAAACCGGCGTTAACAAATTGATCCGGCTAGCAACTGGCTGGACTGGTGCCGTGAGGGGTGAGGTTTTTGATGCTGAATGGTTGGAAATCCAAACGAATATTACCAAGACAGCCACGATCATCGAAATGAGAATAGTCTCGCCTGATTTCAGGGAGAAACGATGCTTCGCGGATGGCTTCATGACGGTAATACAGTCAATTTACAACACAATTGGGTTTCATCCAATACTGCGCTTTTAGAGGCCCAATTCCGCCATATATATTTAATCTGCCTAACGGTGAAATTAGGAAGCTGCCGAAAACCAGTCATTTTGTGATGGTAACGCTCCCTTTACCGGTTTTGTGAAATGGTCTTGCCAGCAGTAAACGTCACTTGGCAGCTGTGGCTGGTGCCTGAGGGGTGACCGGAAGCAAATAGTGCTGCCATTGATCGTTTTCCAAAATGAGATCGCGATAACCTGCCAGCTCTAGATTCTGCTCAATTTCCGGCGGCATGCTGGGCAATGGGTAAAAATCAAATTTGATCGGCTGCTTTTTACTGACACACACTTGAAACTGGGTTTGCCAGCCGCTTCGGAGAGCGCTGACATCCGCAAAATCGCCTTGCGGAACGGATTTCACGAAAGAAGTATTCATATCACAATATATACAATCAAATCCACGACCCCTTGTCGAGTTTGTGATTTGATTTGGCAACCGTCAAGGCAACCGGCTTTATTGTCGCCAGTTTTGGAAATAATTTAAACCGGTGCGTTTGAGCTTATTTCCATCAAAAATCAGCAGCGGATCGGGCTATTTTCAGCGGCTAGCTTGTTGGTCAACAGGTTTTCCAGATGTTCCTTTAACCAATCCACTTCGCTGATGATGTTTTGCTCCAGGCAATGCCAGATGACTTCCCGCCCCATCTGCCGAGCGTGGTAAAGCAAGGGTTTAACGATCCAGTCTAATTCCTTCGACTGGGTTTTATCGTCGCCAAACAAGCCAATCAGCAAGCCCGACTGATTGGTTTTCTCGGCCGCGAGAGCCGCCAGCCAGTCGATCAAGGCTGGTTCATGATGCACCAACGATGTCACCGTGATAATAATCACATCGGCATTGGCGGCGTCTTTGGTCATCATCTGCCGGATGCTGTCGCTGGATTTGAGCGCGTCCAGCTTCCACATCTCCGAGGAGGCCAACCATTCCGGGCCCGCCTGTTGGGCAAGTTGGGTGATGGTACAAATCATCGAGCGCGCCTGTACGGAAGCCGGAAAATCCATGTAAACCGAAAATAGGTGCAGTTTTCTGGTCGCCGAGGCGGCGGACGGATTGGAGACGGCAAAGGTGGTAGCCATAAAATATCTAGCTGAAATTAAACCTGCTGAGTGACAGCCGCGTGAAGACGAGGTGCCAATTGGAGAACATTTCGGAGTTAAAACGCCGTTTTGCCTGGGCTACCTACGTGGGCCCGGCAAGAACAGCCTGTTCTGAGGCGGTTTTCTCAAGGATAAACGAGCCGGTAGAACACGTTACCGTTGGAGGTGTCCGTTGGAATGGAGATGGTGTTGACGTTCGTGGAATTATCCACCGTCACCCAGTTGGTGCTCAATCCCAAGTTTGAAGTGTTGGTTTGGACCTGCAAACGCCATCCGGTGTAATTGGCCGGCCAAGTAAGCACCAGGCTATTATTGCTGACGCCAAAGGACAGGTTGGTGGGCGTAGTCGGAACCGTCGTGGTCACGCTCAAGACGCCGGCGGTTAAATTCAGATTCCAACGCAGACCGGTGCCCAGCGTGGGAAGATTGGTTGTTGCAAAAGCATTCGTGGTGCTGGCTGCGTTAAACAGTTGGAAGCTGTCGCCGATAGCCAACGTGCCGCCCAGATTGGTCACTGCAAGTATGCCGCCGTAGCTTAAGGTTCCTCCGACCGTCACAGAATCATTAGTCAACAACGCCTTATTGATCTCCATGAACGTTGTGCCACCCAGCGTCAAATTATTGCTGCATGCCAAACGCGTAATGTTTCCAGCGGTACTCGGCCACAGGGTGCCGTTGGTTTGAATGGTGACAGCGCCGTGAATACCACCGCTGCCGCCCAATGTGGTGAGCCCGCTCAACACGTTGAAGCCGCCGGTGCTCAAGGTGCCATTAATCAGCAAAGTGCCGTTGCTGAGGGTGGTCGTACCGCTGATCGTGCTGTTGCCCGAGAATACCTGAGTGCCCACGCCGGCTTTGACCAGATTCAGTGCATTCGCCGATGACCCGTCACCGATGACGCCACTGAAAGTATTGCTGCCGGAACTATTAATCGTGAGCGTCGCGATTCCCGCACTATTCGTGATGAGACCACCGGTGCTGCCGATATCGGACAGCGAGGCTATGGTTTGCATCGTCCCCACCAGATCCAATGTCGCCGCAGCAGCGAGACTCACCGCCGAGGTTGATGGCAGTCGGCCAGTTGCCACGCTCAATGTATCCACGCTTTGATTGGCCATGATATTGGTGATTTCCGTCTGGCTGAGCGCGCGATTAAACACATACACCTCATCGATGAGGCCCACGAACGAGGCCTCGCCATCGCTGCTATCCGGCGTATCACCAATTAAAAATTCGCTCGCATACGTTATGGCCGGAGCCGCCCAGCCAGTAGTGCCGGTTTGGGCGTCCACCTTGCCATCAACGTAAATAGTTTTGGTGCCACCACTGACGGTAATAGCAACAAAATGCCAGGCATTGTTATTTAGCGTCGTTGTTCCGGTCAGCCAGCCATCCGAATACCGTACGCCACCGGCTTTTGTTCCGGCGGAAGTGCCGTTGCTGTTTAAATAAAAGGTCGTGGCGTCGGAACTCCAAGTGCCATCACCTTGATAACCAAACGCGGCACCGGCGGTGCTGGTCTTCATCCACAACGCATAAGTCCAGCTCGCACCGGTGGCATTGCAATCCAACGGGGGCACTGGATTATCGACTTCCAAATCAGAAGCGCCATCCAGCAGCAAAGCACTGCCATAGCGACCGCTGTTTGTGATCGCCGCATTCCCGTTCAGGATACCATTCATTGCCATCCCGCCGGAGCCAAGATTGGTCACGATGCCGTTGCCAACACCCTGATCAAAGTTAAACCACAATACCGGTCCGAGTGTGGAAACATAATTCGTATTATCACTCTGGCCAAATTTCACGGTACCCGAGTTGATGATGGTGTTGCCAGTGTATGTATTCGCCCCAGAAAGCGTCACCGTGCCGGTGCCGTTCTTGGTGACCGATCCCGTCCCGCTGATGGTGCCGGCAAAGACCGTGTTCGAGGTGTTGCCAAAAGTAAGGGCAGTAGACGTGCTGCCGCCGAGTCGAACGCTGCTGGAATTGCTGCCCGTCAGCGAACCGATGGTCTGAGCCACGGTATCCAGCAACAAGGTCGCGCCGGAACCGACGACGACGTTAGCATTCGTGGCCAGAGCTGGACTGGTTCCTTTGACCCCAGTCATGAGGTTGGTGATTTCCGACTGGGGCAAGGCGCGGCCGTAAACCGAGACTTCATCAATTAAGCCGTTGAAAGGCGCGTTGCCATCGCCGGTATCCGCCGTCCCCCCAATCCACAACTGCGTGCCCGTGCCGCTGCCGTTCCAGGCATTTAACGCCAGTGTATCCACGGCACCATCCACATAAAACGTCTTGGTGCCCGCATTGCAGGTCATGGCAATGTAATGCCAAGTGCCATCATTCAGTGCAGTTGTGCCTTCCTCCCAACCTTGTCCCCAGCGTACACCGCCCCCCTTGGTGCCGCCTGAAGTCGAACTGCCGGGATTCAAATAGAAGCTGGTGTTGCCGCTCGCCCAACTACCTGCCCCTTGATA